>ENA-OQAN01000095-OQAN01000095.1-human-gut-metagenome-genome-assembly--contig:-NODE-95-length-45120-cov-4.594959_pt1 | contig 45120 bp, 53 predicted proteins | sample MGYA00242735_ERZ504527 | MGnify/ENA primary metagenome ERZ504527 (study PRJEB26092, sample SAMD00036230) | human gut metagenome | host: Homo sapiens | study: EMG produced TPA metagenomics assembly of... | reverse complement strand
CATAGGTTCGAGCCCTATAGGTCCCATTTGATGAGTTTATCTCATTATGCCGGCGTGGCGGAACTGGCAGACGCGCAGGACTTAAAATCCTGTTGTAGAAATACAGTACCGGTTCGATTCCGGTCGCGGCATTGTATCTGGTTTCAGATACAATGAATTGAATATGTGTGCGTAGCTCAGCTGGATAGAGCATTGGCTACGGACCAAGGTGTCGGGAGTTCGAATCTTCTCGCGCACGTATGCAAAGAGACATGATAATATCATGTCTCTTTTTTTTAGATAATTAAAAAAAGTTCTTGACGTATGCTCCTCTCTTGTGCTATCATATACGTTGCACTATTGTGGTGCAGTGGACTTAGTGCGCTTATTCGCAGGAGTCCGGTAACGTTACAAACAACGGGTTCTGCCTTATGTTAATAAAAACGAGAGGTGAAACGTCAAATGGAGAAAAACAGAATACGACCAGTCAAAGCCGGTAAAGGCATGCGTATGAGTTACTCAAGACAGAAAGAGGTATTGGAAATGCCGAATCTGATAGAGGTCCAGAAAGACTCCTATCAGTGGTTTTTAAAAGAAGGCTTAAAAGAAGTTTTCGACGATATCTCCCCGATCGCAGATTACAGCGGTCACTTGAGTCTGGAATTTGTTGATTTTACATTATGTGAATCAGATGTAAAATATACAATTCCGGAGTGCAAAGAGAGAGATGCAACTTACGCAGCACCTTTAAAGGTAAAGGTAAGACTTCACAACAAAGAAACAGATGAGATTAATGAACATGAGATTTTCATGGGTGATCTTCCTTTGATGACCGAGACAGGTACTTTCGTGATCAACGGAGCCGAGCGTGTTATTGTCAGCCAGTTGGTACGTTCTCCGGGTATCTATTACGGCATTGCTCACGATAAAGTGGGTAAAAAGCTGTATTCCTGTACCGTGATTCCAAACCGTGGTGCATGGTTAGAGTATGAGACAGACTCCAATGACGTATTCTATGTTCGTGTTGATAGAACGAGAAAAGTGCCGATTACAGTATTGATCCGTGCACTTGGTATCGGTACCAATCAGGAAATCGTCGATCTGTTCGGCGAGGAACCGAAGATCCTTGCAAGTTTTGGAAAAGACGTTGCAACGAATTATGAAGAAGGTCTTCTTGAGTTATATAAGAAAATCAGACCAGGCGAGCCGCTTACTGTTGAAAGTGCGGAGAGCCTTATTTCTGCTATGTTCTTTGATCCGAGAAGATATGACCTTGCAAAAGTAGGCCGTTACAAATTTAATAAGAAACTTATGTTAAAGAACCGTATCAACGGACATGTTCTCGCAGAGGATGTTGTAAATCTTGCAACAGGTGAGATCATTGCAGAAGCAGGTACGGAGGTAACAAGAAGTCTTGCGGATGATATTCAGAATGCAGCTGTTCCATATGTATGGATCCAGACAGAGACAAGAAATGTCAAAGTCCTTTCATCTATGATGGTTGATTTAAGAGCATATGTAGACTGCAATCCAAAAGATCTTGGTATCACTGAGTTAGTATATTATCCGGTACTTGCCCAGTTAATGGAAGAGCATACCGATATTGATGACTTAAAAGAAGCTATCAAAAAGAATGTGCATGACCTGATTCCGAAACATATTACAAAAGATGATATTTTTGCATCCATCAACTACAATATGCACTTAGAGTATGGTATCGGAAATGATGACGATATCGATCATCTTGGAACAGACGTATCCGTGCAGTTGGTGAGTTATTACAGAACCAGTATCGTATCGGTCTTTCCAGATTAGAGAGAGTGGTACGTGAGAGAATGACTACTTTAGATTTAGATGGTATTTCTCCACAGAGTCTGATTAACATCAAACCGGTAACGGCAGCGGTAAAAGAGTTCTTCGGATCTTCCCAGCTGTCACAGTTCATGGATCAGAACAACCCGTTAGGTGAGCTGACACATAAGAGACGTCTCTCCGCATTAGGACCGGGTGGTCTTTCCAGAGACCGTGCCGGATTCGAGGTACGAGATGTTCACTATTCCCATTACGGAAGAATGTGCCCGATCGAGACACCTGAGGGACCAAACATCGGTCTTATCAACTCACTGGCAAGTTATGCAAGAATCAACGAGTATGGTTTCGTAGAGGCACCGTACCGTAAAATTGATAAATCAGATCCTAAGAATCCGCGTGTCACAGATGAAGTAGTTTATATGACAGCAGATGAAGAGGATAACTATCACGTAGCGCAGGCGAATGAGGCTCTGGATGCAGAAGGACATTTTGTACGTAATTCCGTATCCGGTCGTTACAGAGAGGAGACACAGGAGTATGAGAAAACCATGTTTGATTACATGGACGTATCTCCTAAGATGGTATTCTCTGTCGCAACAGCACTTATCCCGTTCTTACAGAACGATGATGCAAACCGTGCACTGATGGGATCTAACATGCAGCGTCAGGCAGTGCCGCTTCTTACCACAGATGCTCCGGTAGTCGGAACAGGTATGGAGACAAAGGCAGCCGTTGACTCCGGTGTATGTGTGATCGCAAAGAAATCTGGTATCGTAGAAAGCTCTGAATCAAACCAGATCATCATTAAGAGTGATGAAGGAACCAGAGATGTATATAAACTGACGAAGTTCTCAAGAAGTAACCAGTCTAACTGTTACAACCAGAGACCGATTGTATTCAAAGGTGACCGTGTGGAAGCCGGAGAAGTGATCGCAGATGGTCCGTCTACTTCAAACGGAGAGTTAGCACTTGGAAAGAACCCGTTGATCGGATTCATGACCTGGGAAGGTTACAACTACGAGGATGCCGTTCTGTTAAGTGAGAGACTGGTACAGGATGATGTTTATACATCTATCCATATCGAGGAATACGAAGCAGAAGCACGTGATACAAAACTCGGACCGGAAGAGATCACAAGAGATGTTCCTGGTGTCGGTGATGATGCGTTAAAAGATCTTGACGAGAGAGGTATCATCCGTATCGGTGCAGAGGTTCGTGCCGGTGATATCTTAGTCGGAAAAGTTACTCCGAAGGGAGAGACAGAGCTGACTGCTGAGGAGAGACTGCTTCGTGCGATTTTCGGTGAGAAAGCGAGAGAAGTACGTGATACTTCCTTAAAGGTACCACATGGTGAATATGGTATCGTAGTTGATGCAAAGGTATTTACAAGAGAAAACGGTGATGAGTTATCTCCTGGTGTAAATCAGGCAGTCCGCATTTATATTGCACAGAAGAGAAAGATCTCTGTCGGTGATAAGATGGCTGGTCGTCATGGTAACAAGGGTGTCGTTTCCCGTGTACTTCCTGTTGAGGATATGCCATTCCTGCCAAACGGACGTCCGCTTGATATCGTATTAAATCCTCTTGGTGTGCCGTCCCGTATGAACATTGGTCAGGTCCTTGAGATTCACTTAAGTCTTGCTGCAAAAGCACTTGGATTTAATATCGAGACACCGGTATTCGATGGCGCGAAAGAGATTGATATCCAGGATACACTTGAGCTTGCAAATGACTATGTAAATATGCCGTTTGATGCTGCAGAAGCAGAAAAAGAAGGCAAAACAGAGAGCTTTGAAGAAAAATATAAAGATATATTAAGAGAAGACGTTATGAAGTATCTTTCTGACAACCGTGCACACCGTGCACTGTGGAAAGGCGTTCCGATCTCCCGCGACGGAAAGGTTCAGCTTCGTGACGGACGTACCGGAGAGCCGTTTGATTCACCGGTTACCATTGGACACATGCATTATCTGAAACTCCACCATTTGGTAGATGATAAGATCCATGCACGTTCTACTGGTCCTTACTCCTTAGTAACGCAGCAGCCGTTAGGTGGTAAAGCACAGTTCGGTGGACAGCGTTTCGGAGAGATGGAGGTTTGGGCACTGGAAGCATACGGTGCATCCTATACCTTACAGGAGATCTTAACAGTAAAATCCGATGATGTTGTCGGACGTGTTAAGACTTACGAAGCAATTATTAAGGGTGATAATATCCCTGAACCGGGTATCCCAGAGTCTTTCAAGGTTCTGTTAAAAGAGCTTCAGTCACTTGGTCTGGATGTCAAAGTCTTAGATGAGGACAGAAACGAAGTAGAGCTGATGGAGACAAGCGAATACGGCAATACAGATTTGAATTCCATTATTTCCGGAGATAAGGATTTTGCATTTGAGGACAGTGATTCCTTTGCAAAGATGGGATTCTCACAGAAAGAGTTCAATGCGGAAAATGAAGAACTCGTAGATGTGGATGAGGAACCGGAGGAAGATGAGGATGATTCCGACTTTTTCGACGATGCAGAAGAAAATACTCTTGACGAAGAATAAATAGAAAGGGAGTGTCATAATGCCAGAAACAATGAGTAAAGAAACCACAGGTCAGTCTATCTCATTTGATGCCATTAAAATTGGATTGGCGTCTCCGGAAAAGATCCGGGAATGGTCCAGAGGCGAGGTAAAGAAACCGGAGACCATTAACTATAGAACTTTAAAACCGGAAAAAGATGGTCTATTCTGTGAAAAGATATTTGGACCGAGCAAAGACTGGGAATGTCATTGTGGTAAATATAAGAAAATCCGTTACAAAGGCGTTGTCTGCGACCGATGCGGCGTTGAGATTACAAAAGCAAGCGTTCGTAGAGAGCGTATGGGACACATTGAGCTTGCTGCTCCGGTATCCCATATCTGGTACTTTAAGGGTATCCCGTCACGTATGGGATTAATCCTTGACTTATCCCCAAGAACTCTTGAAAAAGTTCTTTACTTTGCTTCTTATATCGTACTGGATGCGGGCAACACCGCATTGCAGTACAAACAGGTACTTTCCGAGAGCGAATACCAGGAAGCGAGAGAGCAGTACGGCAGTTCTTTCCGTGTTGGAATGGGTGCTGAGGCTATTCAGGAATTATTACAGGCGATCGATCTGGAGAAAGATTCCGCAGAATTAAAGGCAGAGCTTGAGGATGCAACCGGCCAGAAACGTGCAAGAATCATCAAGAGACTGGAAGTTGTAGAGGCTTTCCGTGAGTCCGGCAACAAACCGGAGTGGATGATCATGACAGTGATCCCGGTTATCCCGCCAGATTTACGTCCTATGGTTCAGCTGGATGGTGGACGTTTTGCAACATCCGATCTGAATGATTTATACAGACGTATCATCAACCGTAACAATCGTTTAAGAAGACTCTTAGAGTTAGGAGCACCGGATATCATCGTCCGCAACGAGAAACGTATGCTTCAGGAAGCTGTTGATGCCCTGATCGATAATGGTCGTCGTGGCCGTCCTGTTACAGGTCCTGGTAACCGTGCATTAAAATCTCTTTCAGATATGTTAAAAGGTAAATCCGGACGTTTCCGTCAGAACTTACTTGGAAAACGTGTTGACTACTCCGGACGTTCCGTTATCTGTGTAGAGCCGAAGTTAAAGATTTATCAGTGCGGTCTGCCAAAAGAGATGGCAATTGAGCTGTTCAAACCGTTCGTAATGAAAGAGCTTGTTGCAAACGGAACTGCACACAATATCAAGAGTGCGAAAAAGATGGTTGAGAGACTCCAGACAGAGGTTTGGGATGTTCTCGAAGACGTTATCAAAGAGCATCCGGTTATGTTAAACCGTGCTCCTACACTGCATCGTCTTGGTATTCAGGCATTCGAGCCGATCCTCGTAGAAGGTAAGGCAATTAAGTTACATCCATTGGTATGTACCGCGTTCAACGCCGACTTCGATGGTGACCAGATGGCTGTGCATCTTCCACTTTCTGTAGAAGCACAGGCAGAGTGCCGTTTTATGTTACTTTCACCGAATAACCTGTTAAAACCGTCTGATGGTGGTCTTGTTGCCGTTCCTTCACAGGATATGGTACTTGGTATCTACTATCTGACACAGGAGAGACCGGGAGCAAAAGGAGAAGGTAAATTCTTCAAGAGTGTAAACGAAGCAATTCTTGCATACGAGAATGGTGTAGTAACACTTCACTCAAGAATCACCGTCCGCATGACAAAGACCATGCCGGATGGAACAACACTTACCGGAAATGTAGAATCTACACTGGGACGCTTCATTTTTAATGAGATCATTCCACAGGATCTTGGATTTGTAGACAGAAGCATTCCGGGCAATGAATTAAAACTGGAAGTAGATTTCCTCGTTGCAAAGAAACAGAATAAACAGATTCTGGAAAAAGTAATCAATATCCATGGTGCAACAAAGACAGCAGAAGTTCTTGATGCCGTAAAAGCTATGGGTTACAAATATTCCACAAGAGCAGCTATGACCGTATCCATTTCCGATATGACCGTACCGCCTCAGAAACCGCAGATGATCAAAGATGCACAGGATACTGTTGACCGTATCATGAAACAGTATAAACGTGGTCTTATCACTGAGGAAGAGCGTTACAAAGAGGTTGTTGAAACCTGGAAAGAGACCGATGAGGAACTGACACATGCACTTCTTTCCGGACTTGATAAATACAACAACATCTTCATGATGGCTGACTCCGGAGCCCGTGGTTCCGATAAACAGATCAAACAGCTTGCCGGTATGCGTGGACTTATGGCAGATACAACCGGTCGTACGATCGAGCTGCCGATCAAGTCAAACTTCCGTGAAGGTCTTGACGTACTCGAATACTTCATGTCCGCACATGGTGCCCGTAAAGGTCTTTCCGATACCGCACTTCGTACGGCTGACTCCGGTTACCTGACCAGACGTCTTGTTGATGTTTCACAGCACATGATCGTTCGTGAGTCTGACTGCTGTGAGGGTACAGGCAGAGAGATTCCGGGAATGTGGGTAACTGCATTCATGGATGGAAAAGAAGAGATCGAGAGTCTTCAGGAGCGTATTACAGGACGTTTCTCCTGCAATACGATCTGTGACAAAGATGGAAATGTCATTGTAAAAGCAAACCATATGATCACACCGAAGCGTGCAGCTGCAGTTATGAGCCAGGGTGTTGATGAGAATGGCGAGCCGCTTAAGAAAGTTAAGATCCGTACCGTATTATCCTGCCGCTCCCATATGGGTGTCTGTGCAAAATGTTACGGTGCAAACATGGCTACCGGCCAGGCTGTACAGGTTGGTGAGGCAATCGGTATTATCGCAGCACAGTCTATCGGTGAGCCTGGTACACAGCTTACCATGCGTACGTTCCATACCGGTGGTGTTGCCGGAAACGATATTACACAGGGTCTTCCTCGTGTCGAGGAGATTTTTGAGGCAAGAAAGCCTAAGGGTCTTGCTATCATCACAGAGTTTGGCGGCGTAGCAACGATTAAGGATACCAAGAAGAAACGTGAGATCATCGTTACCAATAATGAGACCGGAGAATCAAAGGCATATCTGATCCCTTATGGTTCCAGAATTAAGGTTATGGATGGCGCAGTACTTGAAGCCGGTGATGAGCTGACAGAAGGTTCTGTAAATCCACACGATATCTTAAAGATCAAAGGTGTCCGTGCAGTTCAGGATTACATGCTCCGCGAGGTACAGCGTGTATACCGTCTGCAGGGTGTAGAAATCAACGATAAGCATATCGAGGTTATTGTGCGTCAGATGTTACAGAAAGTACGCGTTGAGACAAACGGTGATTCAGAGATGCTTCCGGGTGTATTGGTAGATGCACTTGATTTCGAAGATACCAATGAGAAACTGGTAGAAGAAGGAAAAGAGCCGGCAGAGGGCAAACAGGTATTACTTGGTATTACCAAGGCTTCCCTTGCAACGAACTCCTTTTTATCAGCAGCATCCTTCCAGGAGACAACAAAAGTTCTTACGGAAGCTGCAATCAAAGGTAAAGTCGATCCATTGATCGGTATGAAAGAGAATGTTATCATCGGTAAACTGATTCCTGCAGGAACAGGTATGAAGAGATACCGCAACATTAAACTGGATTCTGATATCAATGAGGATGACGAGCTGATGTTTGATGATTTTGATGACTTCGACGATTATGAGGAAGAGATTCCGATGGACGAAGAAAATGAAATCGAAGAAGCTCCGGTAGAGGAAGAATAAAATAATATTTATGAGAAGAACTGTCGCACCAGCTGATAAAAGTCAGTGGTGCACGGTTCTTTTTTTGATTTATAGGGTTTTTTTGATTCATAGGATTCTTTTTTCTGGCAGCTGGAAAATATGTATAATTCACAAGAAACTGGAAAAAATAGATAAGGGTGCAAAAAAAACAGATTATTATAGAAGAAAGTCTGAAAATAGAAAAAAGGCTTGACATACAGGAATTGCACTTATATAATAATTTAGCATGCATATTTAGGGATGCATATTTAATATAACAGGAGGTGAAAATAATGCCAACATTTAACCAGTTAGTAAGAAAAGGACGTCAGACATCTGTTAAGAAGTCTACTGCACCTGCACTTCAGAAGGGTTACAACTCCCTGCAGAAGAGACCTACAAATACTTCTTCTCCGCAGAAGAGAGGTGTATGTACCGCTGTTAAGACAGCAACTCCTAAAAAACCTAACTCAGCTCTTAGAAAGATCGCCAGAGTTCGTCTTTCCAACGGAATCGAGGTAACAAGCTACATCCCAGGTGAGGGACACAACTTACAGGAGCACAGCGTTGTTCTGATCCGTGGTGGTCGTGTTAAGGACTTACCAGGTACAAGATATCACATCATCCGTGGTACACTTGATACGGCAGGAGTCGCTAACAGAAAGCAGGCTCGTTCCAAATACGGCGCTAAGAGACCAAAGGCTTCTAAGTAATTTTAGGTATTGGACCGAAGTTGCTTGATAATTTAGCGAACCATAGTATCACATTTGTTGTATCCGGCATCTTCTGCCGGATGGACTATAGGTTGGTGTTGGGATTATTATCACAAACGATAGATTTCCGCACGAACATTATGGCGAAATAGGTGGTCTTTGACCGATATTTTACACATTGTGAGTACCGTTGAATTAATCGAAATGAAGTTCACTGAAACAGCCTGCCGGATAGCGGTATGCTGTCAGGTTATGAGGCTGTAAATGGCGGCGCTGCCGCACTCAGTAAATGCAGAAGTTTTTTCTGTATAGTAAATTATGATTAAGGAGGGAAGAACCGTGCCACGTAAAGGACATACTCAGAAAAGAGACGTATTAGCAGATCCGTTATACAACAACAAAGTGGTTACCAAACTTATCAACAACATCATGTTAGATGGTAAGAAAGGTGTTGCTCAGAAAATTGTATACGGAGCTTTCACAAGAGTTGAGGAGAAAACAGAGAAACCAGCTCTTGAGGTATTTGAAGCAGCAATGAATAACGTTATGCCTGTTCTTGAAGTAAAGGCAAGACGTATCGGTGGTGCAACATATCAGGTACCGATCGAAGTAAGACCGGATCGTCGTCAGGCGTTAGCACTTCGCTGGCTGACCACTTACTCTCGTAACAGAGGAGAGAAGACGATGGAAGAAAGACTTGCGAATGAGATTATGGATGCAGCAAACAATACTGGTGCATCTGTTAAGAAAAAAGAAGATATGCACAAAATGGCAGAGGCAAACAAGGCTTTCGCACACTACAGATTCTAAAAGAATTCAGAATATCTCCGCGATGCTTCAGCTTTCGTGCATTACAGATTCTAATAGAATCCAAAATGTTTCCGCAAAGCTGTTGCTTTTAAATATGGAATTTTTGATCGCTGCGTGAGCTTTTGCTTTCGCGGCGATAGCATATCGTTAGTAAATTAAGGAGGAAATACCTTGGCTGGAAGAGAATATCCATTAGAGAGAACCAGAAACATTGGTATTATGGCTCACATTGATGCTGGTAAAACAACATTAACAGAGCGTATTCTTTACTATACCGGTGTTAACTATAAGATTGGTGATACTCATGAAGGTACTGCTACCATGGACTGGATGGAGCAGGAGCAGGAAAGAGGTATCACGATTACATCAGCCGCTACAACATGTCACTGGACATTGGAAGAGTTCACAAAACCAAAGGCAGGTGCTTTAGAGCATCGTATCAATATCATTGATACCCCTGGTCACGTTGACTTTACAGTAGAGGTAGAGCGTTCACTCCGTGTACTTGACGGCGCTGTCGGCGTCTTCTGTGCAAAGGGTGGTGTTGAGCCTCAGTCCGAGAACGTATGGCGTCAGGCTGATACCTACAATGTACCGCGTATGGCATTCATCAATAAGATGGATATCTTAGGTGCAAACTTCTACGGTGCTGTTGATCAGATCCGTACAAGATTAGGAAAAAATGCAATCGTTCTTCAGTTACCGATTGGTAAAGAGGATGATTTCAAAGGTGTCATTGATTTATTCGAGATGAAGGCATACATCTACAACGACGATAAGGGTGATAATATCACTGTTACCGATGATTTAGGTGATATGAAAGATGATGCAGAGCTTTACCGTTCTGAGTTAATCGAGAAAATCTGCGAGTTAGATGATGACTTAATGATGATGTACCTTGAGGGTGAAGAACCATCCGTAGAGGAAATGAAAAAAGTATTGAGAAAAGCTACCTGTGAATGTACAGCTGTACCTGTTTGCTGTGGTTCTGCTTACAGAAACAAGGGTGTACAGAAGCTTCTTGATGCAATTATCGAGTACATGCCGGCTCCAACAGACATCCCTTCAATCAAGGGTGTAGATCTGGATGGAAACGAAGTAGAGAGACATTCATCTGATGATGAGCCGTTCTCAGCTTTAGCATTCAAGATCATGGCTGACCCATTCGTAGGTAAACTTGCATTCTTCCGTGTATACTCCGGTAGTATGGCAGCAGGTTCTTACGTTCTCAATGCAACAAAAGATAAAAAAGAGCGTGTCGGACGTATCCTTCAGATGCATGCGAATAAGAGACAGGAGCTCGACAGAGTTTACTCTGGTGATATCGCAGCAGCAGTTGGATTTAAGTTCACCACAACAGGTGATACCATCTGTGATGAGCAGCATCCTGTAATCTTAGAGTCCATGGAATTCCCAGAGCCGGTTATCGAGCTTGCTATTGAGCCGAAAACAAAGGCTGGACAGGGTAAGATGGGTGAGGCTCTTGCAAAACTTGCAGAAGAGGATCCTACATTCCGTGCGCATACTGATCAGGAAACAGGTCAGACAATCATCGCTGGTATGGGTGAGCTTCATCTGGAGATCATCGTTGACCGTCTCCTTCGTGAATTTAAGGTAGAGGCAAACGTTGGTGCACCTCAGGTTGCTTACAAAGAGACATTTACAAAACCTGTAGATGTTGAGTACAAATATGCAAAACAGTCTGGTGGACGTGGACAGTACGGACACTGTAAAGTTAAATTCGAGCCGATGGATCCGAACGGCGAAGAGACATTCAAGTTCGAGTCTAGCGTAGTTGGTGGTGCTATTCCGAAGGAATACATCCCGGCAGTAGGTGAAGGTATCGAAGAAGCAGCTCAGGCTGGTATTCTTGGAGGATTCCCGGTACTTGGTGTACATGCTAACGTATACGACGGATCTTACCATGAAGTCGATTCATCCGAGATGGCATTCCACATTGCCGGATCTATGGCTTTCAAGGAAGCTATGCAGAAGGCAAGTCCGGTATTACTTGAGCCGATCATGAAGGTTGAAGTAACTATGCCAGAGGAATACATGGTGATGTTATCGGTGATATCAACTCCCGTCGTGGACGTATCGAGGGAATGGATGATATCGGTGGCGGTAAGCTTGTAAAAGCTTATGTTCCGCTTGCTGAGATGTTCGGATATTCTACAGACTTACGTTCTAAGACACAGGGACGTGGTAACTACTCTATGTTCTTCGAGAAATATGAGCCAGTACCAAAGAATGTACAGGAAAAGGTATTAGCAGACAAATCTAAATAATAGACCATCTTTTCCTGTGGAAAAAGTTTTAGCAGATAAGTCAAAATAAGACTAAAACATCCGGATTCCTATAAAATATAGGAAATCCGGTAAGAAATAGCTTGAAAAACGATTGATTATTTTATATAATCAGAGTTAGCCGAGTTATTGAAAATAACAACTATAGCCCATAGGGCATCATTTTAAGGAGGATATTCAAAAATGGCAAAAGCTAAGTTTGAAAGAACAAAACCACATTGTAATATTGGTACCATTGGACACGTTGACCATGGTAAAACAACTTTAACAGCTGCTATTTCTAAAGTATTAGCTGCAAGAGTTGCTGGTAACACAGCTACAGATTTCGATAACATCGATAAAGCTCCAGAAGAGAGAGAGCGTGGTATCACAATTTCTACTGCTCATATCGAGTATGAGACAGAGAAGAGACATTACGCACACGTTGACTGCCCAGGTCATGCCGATTACGTTAAGAACATGATCACTGGTGCTGCTCAGATGGATGGTGCTATCCTCGTTGTAGCTGCTACTGACGGTGTTATGGCTCAGACAAAAGAGCACATCTTATTATCCCGTCAGGTAGGTGTACCTTACATCGTTGTTTTCTTAAACAAATGCGATATGGTAGACGATCCGGAGTTAATCGAGTTAGTAGAGATGGAAGTTACAGAGCAGCTTGAAGAGTACGGCTTCGAAGGATGCCCGATCATCAAAGGTTCTGCTTTAAAAGCTCTTGAAGATCCAAACGGCGAGTGGGGCGACAAGATCATGGAGTTAATGGATACTGTTGATGAGTACATCCCAGATCCACAGCGTGATACAGATAAACCATTCTTAATGCCAGTTGAGGACGTATTCACAATCACAGGTCGTGGTACAGTTGCTACAGGACGTGTTGAGAGAGGTACATTACACTTAAATGATAACCTTGAGATCCTTGGTGTTAAAGAGGACGTTCAGACAACAGTTGTAACTGGTATCGAGATGTTCCGTAAACAGTTAGACGAGGCTCAGGCTGGTGATAACATCGGTGCATTACTTCGTGGTATCAACCGTGATCAGATTGTTCGTGGTCAGGTTCTTGCTAAACCAGGTACAGTTACATGCCATCGTAAATTTACAGCTCAGGTTTATGTATTAACAAAAGATGAGGGTGGTCGTCATACTCCATTCTTCAACAACTACCGTCCACAGTTCTACTTCAGAACAACAGACGTAACTGGTGTATGTAACTTACCAGCTGGTACAGAGATGTGCATGCCTGGTGATAACATCGAGATGACTATCGAGTTAATTCACCCAGTAGCTATGGAGCAGGGTCTTACATTCGCTATCCGTGAGGGTGGACGTACAGTAGGATCTGGACGTGTTGCTACAGTTATCGAGTAATTTATAATTTTAAATTATATATTGCAGATTGTATTCCGCAATCCTTGAGCAATCAGGGGTTGCGGTTTTTTTATCTAAAACAGTTTTTGCTGATGCATTTATTCTAAAAGAATGGTAAACTATTATCTAATGAGCCTGCAGGAAATAAAGAGGTAATAGGCAGGACTTACAGTAATATGATTGATTTAGAAAGAGGCAGAAGATGAACAATAAAACAACAAGAAACAGTATCCTGTTATTGGTAACGGCAGCCGTCTGGGGGGCTGCATTTGTGGCTCAGACAGTTGGTGGACAGACAATCGGAGCATATTCGTTTAATTGTGTCCGGTGTATTATCGGGGCACTGGTATTGATACCTGTCATGAAATTTTTAGATAAAAAAAGATCTGTCGCCAAGAAAACCACAGACGAAAGAAGATTATAAACTGCTGATAAAAGGCGGAATCTGTTGTGGTGTAGCACTTTGTATTTCTACAAACTTACAGCAGGTTGGAATTTTGATGGGGGCAAGTGCGGGAAAAGCAGGTTTCCTGACAGCGGTGTATATATTACTGGTGCCGATTCTCGGATTATTTTTACATAAAAAATGTGGGATAAATATCTGGTTTGCAGTTGCTCTGGCACTGGTGGGACTGTATTTTCTGTGTATGCAGGATAAGAATGGATTTCAGCCGGCGGATCTGCTGCTTCTTTGCTGTGCACTCGGTTTTTCCATACAGATTTTATTTGTCGATTATTTTTCACCGAAGGTTGATGGGGTACGTCTTTCCATGATACAGTTTCTGGTAACCGGTTTGCTGACTGCGATTCCGATGTTTACAGTTGATATGCAGCATTCAATTTCGGGTATCGAAGCGTGGGCGTCAGCTTTTTATCATGGTCAGCGTGGGTTCCGATTTTGTATGCGGGAATTATGTCATGTGGTGTGGGATATACGTTACAGATCATTGGACAGAATGGACTCAATCCTACAGTGGCTTCTTTAATCATGAGTTTGGAAGCCGTATTTTCGGCGGTATTTGGCTGGCTGATTCTTGGCAGAAGCTGAGTATAAAGGAGATACTGGGATGTTGTCTGATTTTTTCGGCGATCATTTTAGCGCAGCTGCCGGTACAGCGAAAAGCAAAATTTGCAGGTGAAAGTTATGGGGAGAACAGGAATGAGTAAAAAATCGAAATATTTATGGAAAAAGATTATGATTTTAACATGGATGTTCAGTTTATTTCTTGGCATACTGGCAGGACCATGTGCGATAGACGCAAAGAATCAAAAAGAGAAAAAGGATTATGGCGTATTTTTAAGCATTGATTCGTCTCAGATAAAAAAGTTATACGGATATAGGCTGGTGGTCATTGATGCACAGTATTTTTCTGCAAAAGATATCCGTACCCTGCACAAAAAAGGTGTAAAAGTATATACCTACTTAAATGTCGGTTCCATCGAGAATTTTCGCGATTATTATAAGAAATATGAATATCTTACGATCGGAACTTATGAGAACTGGGAAGAAGAAAAGTGGGTAGATGTTTCGAATAAGGACTGGCAGAAGTTTATGGGAAAACTGTCGAAGAAGCTGCTGAAAAAAGGGGTGGATGGTTTCTTTATTGACAACTGCGATGTCTACGATTATGCAAAGACAAAGAAAAATTTTAAAGGACTGGCCAAAATACTGAAAAATATCAAACGTCTTGGAAAAGGAGTCATGATCAATGGCGGAGATGTTTTTGTGACAAAGTACAGAAAAACATACGGATCGGCGAAAGATATCATGACTGCCGTCAATCAGGAATCTGTGTGGAGCAGTATTCAGTTTGAAACGGGTACGTTTGGAAAACAGCCAGAAGATGTGCGCAAATACTTTTCCGATTATGTTCAAAAATGCAAAAAAGATGGAATGGAAGTCTATCTTTTAGAATACACGAAAGATAAAAAACTGATCAGACGAATTAAACAGTATTGCAGAAAAAATAAGTTTCATTATTATATATCGGATTCGATCGAATTGGACTAAATAAACATGTATCATTCATGATGTAAGGGGAGGAGTTTGAAAATGGAACAAAAAGAAATGGCAAAAACGAGACTGATTATTTATGTGCTGATGGCTTACGGTCTGACCTGTCTGATGGGAATTCTGATGTGGTATGGCAGTACAAAGGGTTATGACCTTACGGTATTTCCAACAGCGCAGATGATGTATCCGGCAGCAGGTGTGATCATTGGACTTTTTCTGGCACACAAAGGAGAGAAAATCCTGCCAGCAGGTTTTTTTATTACGGTTCTGGCAACGACGGGTGTTCTGATCGTATTGGCACTTTTATCCGTATTTCTGCCGGTAAATGATTTGAACATTGCAGGGATGACGATGTCCGTTTATAATCTGATTTCCCAGTATATACTTATTATCGGGAGTATCGTGGCACTTGTTTTTCTTGCAGTAGCTGGAAATGAAAAGCGTGCGGCAGCAGGACTGACCAGACAAAACTGGAAAAGTGCTGTGCTCATTGTACTTGCGTTTGTGGGCATTTATATAGTAAGAACTGTAGTGTCTGTAGCGGTACAGGGTGTGTCTGACGGCAGTGGGATGCAGTATGTAAAAGAATGGGCGGCAATGTTTAAAAATCCAATGATGTGGCTGAATATTGCTGCACTTCCGATCAATTATTTCTTCGTGTTTATTGCATTTTTTGGAGAAGAATATGGCTGGAGATATTACCTGCAGCCGGTTTTGCAGAAACGGTTCGGACTTCGTGCAGGTGTGATCATACTTGGCGTTGTATGGGGATTATGGCATATCCCGGATGATCTGTTTTATTATACACAGACATCAGGAATCCAGATGATTTTTGCGCAGCAGATCACATGTATTTCACTTGGAATCTTTTTTGCATATGCCTATATGAAAACGCAGAATATCTGGGTGCCGGTCTGTCTGCACTATCTGAATAACAATCTGATACCGATCATCTCAGGAACGTTTTCTGCAGATGTTCTGGAAAATCAGACGGTAAGCTGGAAGGATCTTCCGGTTGCACTGGTGTTAAATGGATTGTGCTTTGGATTTTTCCTGCTTGCAGATGTATTTAAAAAGAAAGAAGTTCAGGAAGAGGAGTAATTTGAGTAAAAATTTCTTGTAAAAAGCAGATGGTGTCATATGAAAAAGCGCATGTACAGTAAAAACAGATCGTCGGAAAGATGATTTTACTGTATATGCGCTTTTCAGCACATGATAATAAAATGTTCGCGGAGCGTGTATTCTATATTTAAAAGCAACAGCTTCGCGGAAACATTTGGTTAAAACATAATTTTGGATTTATTCTTTAACAGTCTGGCTCCATTTACGATCAGAAGAATCCCGGCAGTGATTCCACCTGCAAGGACACAGATACCAACTGCCAGTGTGGAAGCTCCGGCAGAACCATTGTCTTATAAATTTTCTCATCCATCTTATATGCCCCCTTTGTTTGGATTTCTCATATTCCTAATGTATATTATTCTATCATTATTCTCATGAATATACAAACCCAGATTAAAAAATATCTGCTAAAAATTACAGTTTATCAGGTGCCCAGTCACCGAGAACCAGTTCTTTTGCAAAATATCCGGCTTGTTGTTCATTCAGATTTTGAACAAAATCAGCCCGGTCAGAAAGCGGACGGTAGTCAGAGGTGGCAGGGAAACTTGCGTATTCGGCATAATATACTGTGTCATGTGTATTTTCGCGGTTCCAGTCATGAAAACCGGCGGGATGGATATGCGCACCAAGTTCACAGGAAATCAGGATCGTTTTTGCATAGTCGCGCCATGGCCTGCCAAGATAGACGGAACCGGCAGGACAGTCTTTGGAGATGAACCGGCAGTCGGAAAAAATGTAGCCGTATTCCTGGCCTTCCGGTGTGGAGGCGGCAGTTACATAACCCTGGATAGGAGGGAGTGTATAATTTTTCTGAACCATATCTGAATTGGAATGACACAGTGCAGATGTATCAGAACCGGAATCATGCAGGGTGGATGTAGTGGAAACTAAATCGGACTGTGCAGATGTTTTTGTGCGCAGCAGGGATTCTAAGGTACAGTGTTCAAAATATGCGGTGGCGCTTCCAAAAATAAAATCAATATCGCCGCAGATATAGCAGTTTTTATAATATTGTCTGCCATTGATACGCGGGGCAAACTGTTTTGGACCGATGAAACCGCCAGGCTGTCGTTCCTTTTCGGGAAGCGGTCCGGTAAAAAGTGTGTCCTGATGGCCGAGAAGGCGGCAGGAATCGATCATAAGACGGTCCCCGTCGGCATAGAGAGCGATCGCCTGTCCGTGTGTTGCGGAATCTCCGGAGACATTTTCGATGGTGAGATGCTGGAGCGTTACATCATGTGTATCGATAAAGAGGGTATAAGTGCGGAATGTACCGCGCTTACTGCCATCTTCCATCAGATCCAGGGCATAATCATCATAGCTGATGACGGTGTGAGCACTGCTTTCGCCCATTCCGCGAAGTGTGATATATGGTTTATTTATGGTTAGTTTTTCATGGTAAATGCCCGGTGCAATTTCAATGATAACAGGTGTTGTGTTATTAGCAGGAATTTGTGCAAGGCAGAGCCGATGGAGGAAAAATGTTCCGGGTTGTCGGAAACATGAAGTATTTTTTGCATGGGAAAAGCCTTTCTTTGTTTCTTAATATTTTCTGAGGATAGTATAACACAGATATTGCCTGGTTGAAATTAGGAAAGAGGATGATTATAATGGAAAGTAAAATAGGAAAAAAGTACGGTGGGAGGAGATTATGGAACTCAGTTATAAAGAAATCAGAGCACAGATCTGTGATGTGTGCCATAAGATGTGGCAGCTTGGATGGGTTGCGTCGAATGACGGAAATGTGTCGGTAAAACTTTCCGATGGCACATTTTTAGCAACGCCGACCGGCGTGTCAAAAAGTATGGTAACACCGGAAATGATCGTGCATATAAATAAAGCAGGAGAGATGATCGAAACTGTGGACGGGTACCGCCCGTCGTCCGAAATGCGGATGCATTTCAGATGTTATGAAGAACGCGAAGATGTCGGGGCGGTATTACATGCACATCCTCCGGTTGCAACGGGATTTGCCGTGGCAGACATTCCGCTCGATGAGTATTCCATGATCGAGACTGTGCTCGCACTTGGTTCAGTGCCGATTGCGCCTTATGCGACACCTTCCACAGATGAGGTGCCGGATGCCATTACCCCGTATCTGCAGGAACATGATGCGATCCTGTTAAAAAATCATGGAGCGGTAACAGTTGGAGCCGATGTTTATACGGCATATTACCGGATGGAAACGTTAGAGCAGTTTGCAAAAATAACACTGACGGCACATCTGCTCGGAGGTGCAAAAGAAATTGACCGGGAAAATATCGACCGGCTTGTGGATCTTAGAAACAATTATTATAAAATGAGTGGAAAACATCCGGGATATAAGAAATATAGTGGTGAGTCGCATTTTGCTTCGAAAAACAGGGAGGATTGCAGATGAGTACAGGCAGACATAAACAGGAACGCGGCGTTGGGCTGCAGCCATTGGATGAGATCAATGGATATCAGGTACGTCCGGGTTTTTATAACAGAGATGGTGCGACAGCAACCACAAGAGGTGTCAGCTTTACGATCCATTCCTTTGGTGCGACGGCATGTTATCTTCTGTTGTTCCGGCCGCAGGAAAAAGAGCCGTATGTGACCCTAAAATATCCGGAGGCTTATCATATTGGAAACACATATTCCATGTTCGTTTTTGGATTGAAAATCGAAGAGTTTGAATATGCGTTCCAGTTGGACGGACCTTATGATGAGAAGAAGGGATTATTATTTAAGAAAGAAAATGTTCTGCTTGATCCGTATGCGAGGGCAGTAACGGGACAGCGTAACTGGGGAGAACGCCCGGAAGGCGGAGCGGATTTTATTTATCACGCAAGGGTTGTGGAAAACAACTTTGACTGGGGAGATATCCGTCCGACGGAGCATCCGTTTGAGGATCTTGTTATTTATGAGATGCATGTGAGGGGATTTACAAAAGATGCATCATCGGGTGTTACACCGGGGGCAGAAGGCACTTATGAGGGACTGCGCCAGAAGATCCCGTATTTGAAGGATCTGGGAGTGAATGCAGTCGAGCTGATGCCGATTTTTGAGTTTGATGAGATGGAAAGCACCAGAGTGTAGACGGAGAGCGCCTGTATAATTACTGGGGCTATAATACAGTCTGTTTTTTTGCGCCCAATACCAGTTATACCTCGGTGGTGGAACATAACCACGAGGGCGATGAGTTAAAAGAACTGATCTACGAGCTAAAGGAAAATGGAATCGAAGTTATCCTGGATGTTGTATTTAACCACACAGCAGAGGGAAATGAACATGGTCCATGTTTTTCTTTTAAGGGAATTGATAATGATATTTATTATATCCTGACACCGGATGGATACTATTATAATTTCAGTGGCTGTGGCAATGTCATGAACTGTAATCATCCGGCAGTAAGACGTTTTATCATTGACTGTCTGCGATACTGGGTAACGGAGTATCGTGTCGATGGTTTCCGGTTTGATCTGGCATCCATTTTAACCCGCGATGAAAAAGGGACACCGATGGCAGATCCGCCATTGCTTCAGGCGATTGCATGTGATGCCATTCTTGGAAAGGTCAAACTGATCGCGGAGGCATGGGATGCGGGTGGTCTCTATCAGGTTGGAAGTTTTCCGTCATGGAACCGATGGTCAGAATGGAATGGAAGATACCGTGATGATATCCGTCAGTTTTTAAAAGGTGCGATGGTATGGCAGGAACAGCAATCACGCGTATCACCGGTTCAAAAGATCTTTATCCGGAGCACCGCGGAGACAGTGCATCCGTTAATTTTGTCACCTGTCATGATGGATTTACATTGTATGATCTGTATGCCTATAATACGAAGCACAATGAGAAAAACGGCTGGAATAATTCGGATGGTGATAACAACGGAAACAGCTGGAACTGTGGAGCAGAGGGAGAGACAGATGATCCGCAGATCGAAGGACTGCGTCTTAGAATGGTAAAAAATGCATGTGCAACCTTAATGTGCAGCAGGGGACCTGCCATGTTTTATGCGGGAGATGAATTTTGTAATACACAGTTTGGCAATAATAATGCCTACTGCCAGGATAATATCATTTCCTGGCTTGACTGGACCAGACTGGAGAAATATCAGGAGATCCATGATTTCTTCCGGTATATGATCGCATTTCGCGAAAAATATCCGATTTTGCGCCGCTCCACGAAAAAAGCGCTCTGCGGCCTACCGGAGATCAGTATCCACAATGGTTTCCCGTGGAATGGGGGTACGGATTATACCAGTAAACTGATCGGTATCATGTATGCCGGCAGGGATGACGCGGATACCAGGGATGATATCATTTTCTATGGAATGAATGCATACTGGGAAACACTTGTGATGCAGCTTCCGGAACTGCCGAACAATCTGCAGTGGAAAATCTGTGTCAATACAAACATAGAGTATGAGGATGGAAAAGATGTGGAGGCACAGACCGAGTTTTATTATAAAAAAACATTGAAAGTTCCGCCGAGAAGTGTGGTTATTTTAGTGGCAGAATAGTGTGGGACATAAAAATGCGGCGGGTTACAGCCACCCGCCGTCTAATGTAATGATCTGCCCGGTCAGGTATTCATTTCCTGTGGCAAGCTGTACTGCTAGATGGGCAGTCTCCTCCGGCGTTCCAAATCTTCCTGCCGGGATCTCATCTGCAAGTTCTGCGCGTTCTTCTTCGGAAAAACAGGCATTCATCTGCGTATCAATGACACCACAGGCGATCGCGTTGACCTGGATATTGCTCGGTGCAAGTTCTTTTGCAAGTGCTTTTGTAAAGGAATTGATGCCGCCTTTGCATGCGGAATAAGCAACTTCACAGGAGGCACCGGCAATGCCCCAGACGGAAGAGATATTGATGATTTTTCCTTTCTTTTCGTGCACCATATGTGGGATTGCGAGCCGGCTGGTGGAAAAGACGGATGTGAGGTTTGTGGAGACAATGCGGTTCCAGTCATCGATCGACATATCCGTCAGCAGCCCGATATAGGAAATACCGGCATTGTTGATGAGGACATCCACTCCACCGAAGCGTTCTGTGATCTGTTCAAATAATTGTTCGACATATTCAAAGGAAGAAATATCGCCCACGCTGGCGAGCACTTCCGTGTGAAAAGTTTCTTCCAGTTCTTTTTTGAAATTTAAAAGTTCCTGTTCTGATCTGGAACAGGTAATGATCAGCCGGTCGCCCTCTGCGGCAAATGCGGATGCAATCGCGCATCCGATTCCACGGGAGGCGCCGGTAACTAGTACGGTTCTATTCATAAAAATCTCCATTCTTGTCCGTTACTGGAACATTTCCAGTTTGTGTTTACGCTATATTTGTATATTTTTTTATGTTCATTCTAATACGTAGTATTTTGACTCATTTATGATGCCATTTGCCTTCGTCAATCATGCAGGCATGTTGACTCACTTGCGCTCATTATATCATGTGCAAAAACAGCACATGATCCAATTCACCGTTCGTCAATCATACGAGCATGTTGACTCACTTGCGCTCATTATATCATGAAGCAATGCTTCATGATCGTGATCTACACTCGCTTCGCTCGGCAGTCTTATTATATCATGAATAAATCAATGAAACAATTTCAATGAAAATCTAAATGAAATTAAAATTGTAGATTTGCAGGGAAACAGCACTGTGTTAGAATTATTGCATAAAAATAATAGTATTGGAGGACTTATTTTGTGCTATATCAACGAATGATGAAGGAAAAACAAAAAGTGGAGGATCGGATCAATGACTTACAAAGCCAGATTGACGTGCTTCCATCAGGTACATTTTTCTGTACGAGAAATAATAAGTACTATAAGTGGTATTATACCGATAAGGGTAAAACAAAATACATTCCCAAAAGTGAACGAAAACTTGCGGAACAACTGGTAAAACGAAAATATTTAGAGAGCAGGCTGCGAAAACTTAAGCAGGAGGAGAAAAGGATAGATATTTATCTGAAGCAATATAGCTTAGATGAATTTTCTTCATATCATGTAGAGGAACATCCAGAGTTGCAGAAACTTTTGTCAGGAGTCTATGTACCGTTAAAGCAAGAACTGGATGAGTGGGTAAATGCTTCTTACACAAACAATCCGAAAGAACCACAAAAATTGATACATAAAACCATTCCCGGAATTCTGGTCCGGTCAAAATCTGAAGCTTTAATCATAAATGCGTTATTCGAACACAAAATCCCATTTCGTTATGAATGTTTATTACAGATTCAAAATGTTAGTATATATCCGGATTTCACCATCCGTCATCCTGTTACAGGTGAAGTGTATTATTGGGAACATTTTGGAATGATGGATAATGAAAATTATGCTCATAATGTATATTCAAAGTTACAGTTGTATCAGTCGGTGGGAATTATTCCCTCGATGCAGTTGCTCACAACTTTTGAAACCAGGCAGAATCCTTTAGATTATGAGTATGTAGAACTACTGATTCAATATTATTTTACATGAACAATGTATAGGTATTCAAATGGGCGAAAGGTATATATATCAGAAACCAATAGTCCGAAATTTTATTGAATTATAGTATTTTTCAATCAAAATGGGTGAAAATTAGGTCGAAATACTTAAAATAGTCCATGAAAACGAAAAAACGAGGGCTATTTTGATGTTAAATGAAGAAATTCACCCATTTTGAAAATAAAAGAGGAGGATACATGAAAAAATGGGCAAAATATATGAATGCGGAAAAAAATAACCCAAAACATAAGCAATGAAGTGGGAGAACGGGCGAAATACACGAACGCTGAAAAAAATAGCCCATAACATATAAGACGGCTGCAGATAGTTGGATAAAGAAAACGGGTGGATCTGCTTAATGTAATAAAAGTGTAGCCCATCATGGTATTTAGTATAAACTGATATGAATAGTAATGTGTAAAAAGAAACAGCATGTTTTTACAGGATTAAATTTCATAGAAGGGTAGAATTTAACTCTGCAAGTGAGTTTAAGAGAAAAATTTGAAAAAATATAAAATTAGGTATGGACATTTCCGTAGAGATGTGATAATATAATCAAGCACGATTCAAGACAACTTGATTACGGCGCGTGGCTCAGCTTGGTAGAGCGCTGCGTTCGGGACGCAGAGGTCGCAGGTTCAAATCCTGTCGCGCCGACTATGAGATGGGAAGCCGTCAATCCTTGAGAGATCATGGGTTGGCGGTTTTTTTTTGTTTAAAATATATTCCCTATTTGTCATATCTATGTTATAATAAAAAATGTAACCGCTTACATAACGAGAAAAGAAGGGGGATTTCATAAATGAAGAAAAAAACAAGTCTTAGTGCGAAGCTGATCGCAGCGTTTATGGCTGCGATTCTTGGAAGTGTTTTGATCTGTGCACTTCTGACACACAGTAAAGTAGAGAGCGTGTTAAACAGTAACATGCAGCTTACGAGTGAGCAGACACTAAACAGTGCGATGACAAGTCTGCAGACATATGAGAAAACGATCAGTATACCGGTGGATCTTTTGACGAGAAAAGACAGTATCAAACAGCTTTTGCTTGAGCCGGAAAACTATGATAAATATATTGACAATGTAAACGACGAACTGGTTGCAGCCTGTAAAGTCGTAAATGGTTCGGTGCGTGCCTATTATGCTTTAAATGATGGCAGAACAATCACCGGATGGGTACAATACGAAGCTGACGGTTCAAAGACAGCGATGAACACGGTGGAAAATAAAGACCTTTCCGGGAAAGAATGGTACACCGCATGTCAGGGAAGAAAAGCAAAAGTAAATTCTATTTTCAGCTATATCACTGCGCCGTATGTGGATGAAGAAACCGGGGAGCAGATCATTACGGTATGTCAGGAAGTAAAATATAAAGATGTTGTCCAGGGCGTTGTTGCGATGGATATTGATGCATCTGCACTGGCAGACTATGTGGAAAATATCAGACTTTTAAATACGGGATTTGTTATGCTGGTAGATGAGCAGGGAAATATCGTGGTTGACAGCGAAAGTAATACTTTTGCAGATGGTACAGTTGCTGACCTTGAATTTTTTGCTCCGTTAACAGAAGAATTAGATAAACTCGAAGAACAGAAAGCACAGCTGGAGGAAAATGAAGATCCGGCAGCGGATGATATCGTATTGCAGGCATCTTATACCATGCGTGCAGAGGGAAGGGACTGTGCCATTACGGCGATGACAGACCGCATTACCGGATGGAGACTGCTCGGCTGTATCAGTGATCAGGAAAACCAGAAGAACCTGATCAACATTAACATAGGAACGTTGATGGCCGGTGTGATCGGTCTGATCTTTGGATGTGTGATCGCAGTCCTGACAGCGCTCAGTTTTAACCGCGAGATCAAAAAACTCCAGAATGCGACACATCGTGTGGCGGGCGGTGATTTTTCCGAGAAGATCAAAGTTACCAGAAGCGATGAGTTTGGCGTGCTTGAAACAAATTTTAACGGTATGATGGATGATGTGTCCGGACTGATCCATGCAGTCGAGGATAAATCAAACCATATTCTTGAAGTTGCAGGAGGCATCTCAGAAGTCGCTGGAAATACAAAAACAACGATCGAGCAGGTAACACAGGCAATCGACAGTGTGGCGCAGGGTGCGGTAAAACAGGCGGAAAGTACACAGGAAGCCAACACGGAAGTAGAGCATTTAAAGAACAGCTTAGATGAGACAAAAGAATATGTTTCCGGCATGAATGGAATGACAGAAAAGGCAAATGAAGTCAGCACCGAGGGAATTGAGAGTGTAAAAGATCTGATTGAAAAATCAGGAAAAACAGCTGAAAAATCAAAAGTTTCGTTAGAGGTTATGAATGAGATGGTTGAGAGTATTGATAAGATTTTTTACATATCGGATACGATCGCAGACATCACATCCCAGACGAACCTGTTGTCGTTAAATGCAAGTATTGAGGCAGCAAGAGCCGGAGAGATGGGAAAAGGTTTTGCAGTTGTTGCAGATGAGATCCGTAAACTGGCGGATGAGTCGAAAGAGTCAACGGATGAGATCAAGAAGATCATCACGGAAATCACGGAAAAATCAAAACTGGTTGAGTCCACGATGCAGGAAAATGAAGTACTGCAGACTGAGCAGCAGGAGGCGATCAACCGCACGGAAGAGATCTTTGGCGAGATTATGAAACAGATCGAAATGTTAGGCTCCGGTATGGAACGTATCAATGCCTGAATGACACTATGTCTGCCAACAAAGATCTTGTTGTGGATAAGATGGGAACGATCGCATCGGTATCTGAGCAGTCCGCAGCGGCAACCGAGGAAGTCAATGCTTCCACCGAGCAGGTAAATGTTACAATGGAAGAGATCAGCGAACATACCGAGACGCTGCAGGCAATCGCAAAAGACCTGATGGAGACGATCAATCGTTTTAAGCTCGCTTAAGTCATGGAAATGACTTGCAAAACACCTGCTATACGGGTATAATTCTTGACGATAGATTGCATTTGACAATGGGAAAATAAACCGGATAGGGTAAAGCAGGAGGAAGATATGGGAAGAGACGTTATTATTGCATGTGATTTTAACAGCAAAGAAGAAGTGATCAATTTTCTTGGAAAATTCAAAGAGGAAAAACCTTTTGTAAAAATCGGCATGGAGCTGTTTTATGCAGAGGGACCGGAGATCGTCCGCACGATCAAACAGATGGGACACAAGATTTTCCTTGATTTAAAATTACATGACATTCCAAATACCGTTAAAAAAGCAATGTCCGTATTATCAGGACTGGACGTGGATATGTGTAACGTACATGCGGCAGGTACCAAGGCGATGATGCAGGCAGCCATCGAGGGACTCACGAGAGAAGATGGAACAAGACCACTGCTGATCGCAGTCACACAGCTTACTTCCACCAGTGAAGAGGTAATGCAGCAGGAACTGTGGATCGATAAACCGATCGACCAGACTGTTATGCATTATGCTAAGAATACGATGGAAGCCGGATTAGACGGCGTTGTATGTTCTCCGCTTGAAGCAGGAAAAGTACACGAGGTATGTGGAGACAAATTCCTTGCCATTACACCGGGTGTCCGTTTTGCAGACGGCGATGTTGGCGATCAGAAACGTGTGACAACACCGGCAAAGGCAAAAGAACTTGGTTCTGACTATATCGTAGTCGGAAGACCGATTACTCAGGCAGATGATCCGGTAGCAGCATACCGCAGATGTGTAGAAGAATTTGTAGGCTAGTACCAGATGAAAACAGGAAAAGAGAAAGATGAACGGGTCTTTCTCTTTTTCGGTTAAGAGAGAAATTTGAGACAGATAGGGGATTTCATGGAAAGAAAAGGACTCAGTGGAAGCGCATTAAAAATAATCGCGATCGTAACAATGCTGATCGATCATATTGCGGCAACTGTGATCATTCGTATATTAAAATTCGGAGGCTATAATGACGGCCTTTATCAGCTGTATCGTGTGATGCGGAATATCGGAAGAATTGCGTTTCCGATATTCTGTTTTCTTCTGGTAGAAGGATTTATGCATACAAGAGACCGGGAAAAATATGCACTGCGTCTGGGATGTTTTGCGGCAGTATCTGAGATCCCGTTTGATCTGGCATTCAACGGAAAAGTTTTGGAAGTCGGATATCAGAATGTGTTTTTTACATTATTGCTGGGTCTGCTTACCATGATGGCGTATGATGCGGTGATGAACCAGAGCCGCTGGAGTGTCTGGAAGCGGACGGCATTATCTACGATTGCGATCCTTGCCGGAATGTTTGCGGCAGAGTTTTTATCAACGGATTACGGCGCACTCGGAGTTCTCTGCATTATGGTATTTTACCTGTTCCGGAGAAGCAGAATACAGCAGGTCGTGTTTGGATGTCTGGCATTTGTATGGTGGGAATGGGCAGCAGTGTTTGCATTCGTTCCAATCTTTTATTACAATGGAAAACGTGGCTTTGGAATGAAATATTTCTTTTACGCATTTTATCCGGTGCATCTGCTGATCCTGTATCTGATCGTATATAAAATGGGATATGGATCCGTGCCTGCAATATAGTGAATGCTCATTGGACCGGTATATGGAAAAGGACTTTAGAAAACGGAGGAGATGTTTTCTAAAGTCCTTTTTATATGTAAACCTGCCGGAAAATCTGGCAGGATTGTTTTTTGACGGAACTGACAGAACACCAACCACCGAGTCGAAACTCAACAGCTCCTTTTGATGTTATTAATGATACGGAATAATTGTGACCATTTCTTGACTGGAAAATGAAGGAAATCTTAAAAACAGATGAGAAATTCATAAAGTCGCATAGGCGGGAAGGGGGAAATGAGGTATAATGTGCGTAAAAGTGGTTAACACAGGGCAGGAAATTTTGTCAGTGAAATCTACTGTGGAATTTTATAATGGAGAAAATTTATGAAAGAGTATCTGGAAAATGTGCGGTGCGTGGCACCGTTGATCCATAATATAACAAACTATGTGACAGCAAATGATGTTGCAAATGTCCTTTTGGCATGCGGGGCAAGTCCGATCATGGCAGATGAGGAGGCAGAGGTAGAAGAAATCACGGCACACTGCATGGGGTTAAATCTAAATCTTGGAACGCTAAATCAAAAGAAAATCCCTGCAATGCAAAAAGCGGGGAAAATGGCAAATAAACTTGGACATGTTGTGGTGTTAGACCCGGTTGGAGTCGGTGCAAGCAGTTTCCGGAAACAGACGGCGGAGCAGCTTTTAAAGGAAGTACGGTTTGATGCGATCCGGGGAAATATTTCAGAGATCAAAACCTTGGCATCTTTGTGTGGAACACAGGAAAAAAAATAGTGGAAATATGGCAGTGTCAGATACAATGGATGTGGAAAAAATTACTGATAAATCAGATCATTGTGGAAAAATTACAGGTATAGATGGTTCTGGAAGAGGCGTGGACGCAGATAATGCAGATACAGTGACAGAGGAAAATTTAGCACAGCATATTAGTAATGCAAAAATGCTGTCAAAGAAACTGCAGACGATCGTTCCATCACCGGAGCCATAGATCTGGTCACGGATGGCAGCAGTTGTTATGTGATTCGAAATGGTAATCCGCAGATGGGGCATGTGACCGGGGCAGGATGTCAGCTGTCCGGTATTTTAACCGCATTTCTTGCTGCGAATCCGGAAAATAAGTTACAGGCAGCGGCGGCAGCAGTCTGCATGATGGGATATGCCGGGGAGCTTGCGGCGGAGAAAAGCGGACAGTCGGGCAGCGGAACTTACCGTGTGAGCCTGATGGATGCAGTGTCGTGTATGGATGGAGATATATTAGAGAGAGGAGCACGTTATGAGATTCGATAGAAAACAGTTATTATTATATGGGGTAACAGACAGAAGCTGGTTAAATGGTCAGACATTATATGAGCAGGTCAGAAAGGCGTTGGAGGGCGGTGTGTCCTTTTTACAGCTTCGCGAGAAAAATCTTTCGGAGCAGGCATTTTTAGAGGAGGCAAAAGAGATACAAAAACTGTGCAGGGAGTACAAGGTGCCGTTTATCATTAATGACAACGTGGATCTTGCATTGGAGATTGATGCGGACGGTGTGCATGTCGGACAGGATGATATGGAGGCAGGGGAAGTGCGAAAAAGACTTGGAGAGGATAAGATCATCGGAGTTTCGGCACACTCGGTGGAGGAAGCGCTGCGCGCTGAAAAATGCAGGGCGACTTACCTTGGCTCTGGTGCTGTGTTTGGAAGCGGCACGAAAAAAGATGTGGGAACGTTAGATCATGAGGTGTTAAAAGAAATCTGTGCAGCAGTACAGATCCCCGTGGTTGCGATCGGCGGGATCAGCCGGGACAACATTTTACAGTTAAAGGGAACGGGGATTGACGGCGTGGCTGTGATCAGCGCTATCTTTGCGCAGAAGGATATCAGGGCAGCTGCACAGGAACTGAGGAAGTTGTCCGAGGAAGTGTGCAGGTAAGTCAAAATGCATGAACCTGGCATTAATGGTAAATAAATTTTTGAGATGCATGAGTCTGACATTGAAGAAAAGCAAAACTACAAATGCAAGAATAGGGATGAATATGAAAACAGAGCTGATACAGGGCGCAATTTTTGATATGGACGGAACACTGCTTGATTCCATGCCGGTCTGGGAACACGCCAGCGAGCGGTATCTGCAGAACAAAGGAATTGAGGTGCGGGAAAAACTTTCGGAGATTTTGTTTTCCATGAGCATGCAAAAGGGTGCGGAATACGTGAAAGAAAATTACCACCTCACGGAATCGACGGATGAGATCGTGACCGGTGTAAATAATATCGTTTATACTGCGTATGAAAAAGAGGTACAGCCCAAAGAGGGCGTGAGGGAGTTTTTGGATAAACTGCAGGCAGAAGGAATAAAAATGGTCGTGGCAACCTCGACAGACCGCCCTATGGTGGAGGCAGCATTAAAGCGCACAGGCCTGCTTTCTTATTTTGAACGGATATTTACCTGCACGGAAATCGGCAAAGGAAAAGTGGAGCCGGACATTTATCATGCGGCTTCTGATTTCCTTGGAACAAAACCGGAACACACGCTGGTGTTTGAAGATGCACTTTATGCGATCGGGACGCGAAAAAAGCCGGGTTTGTGACGGTTGGTATTTATGATGCGGCAAGTGAAAAGGAACAGGACAAGATCAGGGAGCAGGCAGATATTTATCTGGAAGCGTTTGCGGAAGCTGTGGGAAGAATATGAAAAATAAATGATAACCCAAAATCTCATTTACATGGAATTTACAAACTTTTCATGGCGTCGTATAAAAATCTGTGCTATGATAAATAATGTTGAGGTATCAGTGTGAAAAATAAGATTTTTCACACGCAAGATTTGTGCTTACGCACAAACTTGAGATGCGCAAAAATGGGGATTATTATGATTCGTAAAGCAGAGTTAAAAGACATTCCGGCAGTGATGGACATTTACAACGATGCCATTTTACATACAACAGCAACATTTGATACGGAAATCAAGGATTACGAGGATCGTCTGGCGTGGTTTCAGGCACATACAGGCCAGCATGTGATCTTTGTATATGAAGAGGCAGGCACAGTCGCGGGTTATGCCTCTCTTTCACGTTACAGGGAAAGAAAGGCTTTTGACCCTGCAGTTGAGATCTCTATTTATATTCATGCGGGTTATCGAGGGCGTGGCATTGGCCGCAGTCTCATGGAGAAAACATTGCAATATGCCAAAGAGTGCCCGCAGATCGGAACAGTTGTTTCACTGATTACCAGTGAAAATGAAGTCAGTATCCGTCTGCATGAACGCTTTGGTTTTTCTTACTGTGGTCAGATCAGACAGGCAGGCGTTAAGTTTGGCAGGAAACTGGCTTAAACGCATATCAGATCATTTATGACAGAGAAATTGAATAGAAAGATTCCCGGAAAATGTAATGTGCAAAAACCTGGCATGATACATGGCAGTATCCCGGGAAATTGAGGAAAATGCCATGATAAGATATTTTAAGACGGATAATCAGCGGATCCAGGAAGAGGAAAAGATCGGGGACGGCGTATGGGTGCAGATGCTCCAGCGACGCATCAGGAATGTGCCGAGATTGCAGAAGTATTGAATGTAGATATCGAAGATATCCAGGCCGCACTCGATGAGGAGGAGAGCTCCCGTATCGAACTTCAGGATGGTTATACTTTGATTTTAGTCGATATTCCAACGGTTGAGATACGTCATGAAAAACAGAGTTACACGACAATCCCACTCGGTATCATTTTAACGCAGGATGTGATTGTGACAGTCTGTACCGATGATACACCGGTATTGCAGAACTTTGTCAACAACCGTGTGAAAGAGTTCAGCACGAAGAAAAAAATGCGTTTTGTATATCAGATTTTGTTCCGCACGGCGACAAACTATCAGATGAACCTGCGTGTCATCGATAAGAAAAGAACGGAGATCGAGGAGCGGATCGGCAAAAATACAGAAGGATATCGATCTGATCGACCTTCACGAATTAGAGTCTACGTTGGTCTACTTTGCGACATCCCTGCGTGCAAATGGCGTGGTCTTAGACCGACTGACCAGGTATAAGCGCTTAGAGCAGTACCCGGAGGACAAGGAACTGCTAGGTGATGTTATTGTCGAGAACCGGCAGGCAATCGAGATGACATCCATTTACCGTGATATTATCAATGGTACCAGAGAATTGATGTCATCTGTCATTGATAATCGTCTGAACAATGTCATGAAATACCTGACATCCATCACGATCGTCATGGCAATCCCGACTGTTATTTCCGGTATCTATGGAATGAATGTCAATGAAAAATGGATGCCGTTTGCAAATACACCGCACGGATTTCTGATCATCTGTGTTCTGACACTGCTGATTTGCATTGTGACGATGCTGGTGCTTCGGAAGAAGAAGATGTTGTAAAAAGTTAAGGAGTTCTGCATCAACAACTTTTGTTGATGCAGAACTCCTTTTTTTGAGAAAGTTATATAAAAAATCAGGGTAGTCTTTATTTCCCCTCAAACCGTCCGCTTGCCCCGCAAGGCAGCACCAGTCCATTGGAGGACACCGGCAGTCCAATCTCATCTGCGGTGACGGTTCCGTCATATTTTTCTAACGCAGTGGCGATCATATAGCGCAGCACTGCAGGCTGAAGTCCCGTTGTGTAAGAATTTACAAGGAAAAACAGAGGCTTGTCTGTCAGCAGCTGGGCGCAGAGTTTGATCAGCGGATAAACGGATTCCTCGATTTTCCAGATCTCACCTTTAGGGCCTCTTCCGTAGGAAGGCGGGTCCATGATGATCGCGTCGTAGTGATTGCCGCGGCGGATCTCACGCTCCACGAATTTGACACAGTCATCTACGATCCAGCGGATCGGCGCATCCGAGAGACCGGAGGATGCAGCGTTTTCTTTTGCCCAGGTGACCATACCTTTTGAGGCATCCACATGTGTGACCGAAGCTCCGGCAGCGGCAGCGGCAAGTGTTGCACCGCCCGTGTAGGCGAACAGATTTAAGACTTTGACCGGGCGTTTTGCCGAACGGATCTTATCGGAAAACCAGTCCCAGTTTACCGCCTGCTCCGGGAAAAGTCCGGTGTGTTTAAAACTGAACGGTTTCAGCTGGAATGTCAGGGAACCGTAATGGATACTCCACTGCTCCGGCAGATCGAAAAATTCCCACTCACCGCCGCCTTTTTTGCTGCGATGATAGTGAGCGTTCATGTGTTTCCAGCCTTTTTCTTTTTTGGGCGTATCCCAGATGACCTGCGGGTCCGGGCGCACAAGCGTATAATTACCCCAGCGCTCTAACTTTTCGCCACAGGAGCAGTCTATTACTTCATAATCTTTCCAGTTATTTGCAATCCACATAAATAAATCCTTTCATAGTCATTTTGTGATTCTGTTATTCATGACGATCGAATATCTGTATCACATATCCGATTATTTGCGTTTCCAGGTTGATGGCATTAAAAGAATCATCATCGGAAACAGTTCCAGTCTTCCGGCAAGCATGTCAAACATCAGAACGAATTTGGAAAACGGAGAAAAAATTGAAAAATTCTGTGTCGGACCGACGAGATTTAACCCGGGGCCGATATTATTTAACACCGTGACAACGGAAGTAAAATTCGTTGAAAAATCAAACTCATCCACACTGATCAGGAGCATAGAAGTCAGCAGCAGTACAAAATAAACGACCAGAAATACGTTCGCGGAACGTAAGGTTTCGTGATCGACCGGATGTCCGTCCATACGGATCTTTTTTACCTGACGCGGATGGATGATCAGTGAAAGTTCCTTACGGATCGTTTTCAGTAAGATCAGGATACGGGAAACTTTTATACCGCCGCTTGTGCTTCCAGCACAGGCACCGATAAACATTAGTGTTACCAACAGAGTTTTAGATAAAGCAGGCCAGAGATCAAAGTCTGTGGTCGCATATCCGGTCGTTGTGATAATGGAGCCAACCTGAAAAAATGCATGGCGCAGAGTCTCGCTGAACGTCGGATACAAGGACCGGACATTCCATGTGATGACAGCCACCGATCCGAAGATGATCGCGAGATACCAGCGGACTTCTTCAATTTTAAAGAGCTCTTTTATTTTGCCTGTCAGTATATAAAAATAGGCAGTATAATTGATACCGCTTAAGATCATGAAAACTGTGATCGTAATCTGGATCGCAGGGGAATAACCGGCAATACTGTCATTTCTGATGCCGAATCCACCGGTGCCGACAGTACCAAAGGTAGTCGTCAGCGAATCAAATAACGGCATGCCGAGTGCACGCAAAATCGTCGCTTCACAGATCGTGATGGCAATATAGATGCCGTAAAGGATTTTTGCGGTATCTTTCACATGCGGAACCAGCTTGCTCACGGAAGGCCCGGGGCTCTCTGCTTTCATCAGGTTCATCGTGGAGCCGCCCATCATAGGGAGATCGCCATAATGAAAACGAACACTCCCATACCGCCGATCCAGTGGGAGAAACTGCGCCAGAACAGGCTGGCTTTTGAGATGCTCTCCACATCGGTCAGAATACTTGACCCCGTTGTAGTAAAACCGGAGATCGTCTCAAACAGTGCATCCACATAAAACGGAATATCTCCGGTCAGCACAAAAGGAATGGCACCGAAAATACTCATGATGATCCAGCTGAGTGCGACAGCTACAAAACCTTCCCTGGTGTAGAGATTTGTAGAACGTGGCTTTTTATGAGTCAGAAGAACACCGAGTATCAGACATAAAACTGCAACTGCCAGATAGGAGACAGAAGCATGTTCACGGTAGATCAGTCCGACCAGTGCTGGAAGTACCAGAAAGGCACTTTCAAATTTTAAAACACAGCCTAAAATATATAAAACGATCGAATAATTCATTGCCGCCTAGTCCTCCAGAATCTCTTTGATATCGGAAATGCGGTAACCGGATAGTACGACTAAAACAGAGTCACCGGCCATCATGATATCCTGACCACTCGGGATAATAACTTTGCCATTGCGGTAAATACAGCAGATCAGAGTATTTTTTCGGAAATGCAGATCTGCGAGTGGAATTCCTGCAACGGCGGAGTCTGCTTTGATAATAAATTCCAAAGCCTCGGCTTTACCGTTTGCAAGTTTATAGAGCGTTTCTACATTGCTGTCTTTGGAATTATAAGTGGAACGTGCATATTTTAAAATGTAATCCGACGTAATGATACGCGGATAAATAATACTTCCAAGATTCAGCTCGTTGATGACCGAATGGAAATTGATCCGGTTGATTTTTGTCACGGTCTTTGCGTTGGAGATATCATTTGCATAGAGGGAGAGAAGGATATTCTCCTCATCTAATCCGGTCAGCGCTGCAAAACCCTGCGCATGTTCAAGACCTTCCTGTAAAAGAAGATTCTGATCAGTTGCATCCCCGCAGATCACGGTGGCATGCGGCAGCAGTTCACTTAATATGTCACAGCGTTCGCGGTCCACTTCAATGATCGTCACACGGATGCCGGAAGCGAGCAGACTTTTTGCCAGATAATATGACACTTTGCCGCCACCGGCGAGAATGGCGTTTCCGACACGGTTTTTCACGATGCCGATCTTGCGGAAAAAGTCGATCGCATTGCGGCGCTCGGATGCGATCGCAACTACGTCGTTTTCCTGAAATTCAAAATCACCGTTTGGAATGATGACTTTATCCCCACGGATGACGGTGCAGACCAGAACGTTGCTGTGCAATGTCTGATGCAGGTTAAACAGTTTTAAGGCGATCAGCGGAGAGCCTTTGGTTACTTTAAAATGAAGTAATTCTACATGACCCTTGGCAAAGGTATCCACACGGATCGCAGATGGAACTGGAAAATGCGTGCGATCTCGTTTGCAGCGGCAAGTTCCGGGTTGATGATCATTGCCAGCCCAAATTCTTTCTTTAAAAATTCTATTTCCTTATTATATATAGGATTTCGTACACGCGCGATGGTCTGGCAGTGGCCTGTCTTTCTCGCGATGACACAGCAGAGCAGATTCTTCTCATCGTCACCGGTCACGGCAATCAGAAGGTCGGCGGTTGTGATGCCGGCGTCGATTAAAGTCTGGTGGTTGATTCCGTTTCCTACGATGCCCATCGCATCGAGATTATTTGTGATGGTGGAAACCTTTTCCGGTTTCTCGTCAATGACTACGATATCGTGGTCTTCGCTGCCAAGCTGCTCTACGAGAGTATAGCCTACCTTGCCACAGCCTACGATAATGATCTTCATGATATGGTAACTCCTCTAATAATAGTCTGATTTGAATGTACTTGAGTACGCAGTGCCAGACCAGAAAATCAGAGATTTCCTGGTCTGACGGGCATCTACGTTCCACTTCGGTCCGTGCTAAACAGGTGCCACCGGCACCTAGCACCGCCCTATCAAATGAGCAAAAAACAAAAAGTGCCTGCAAGCAGTCATTTTTTGTTTTTCACTCATTTGGCACTGCTCATTACTTACGCACATTATAGCATGTGCAAAACCAGCACATGCTCCAATTCACCGTTCGTCAATCATGCAGGCATGTTGACTCACTTGCGTTCATTATATCATATGCGCACAGAAAAGCCACAAAAAGTATAAAACATTAGCAGAATAAAAAAGGAAAGAGTGACAGGGGAAGACGGGGTTTACATTGACAAAGAAACCCGCAAAAAAATATGAAAGAAAAATGGAAAAAATACTTGCATTTCACAAAATTATCGTATATACTAAGCAGTGCTGTGACATTGATAGCGTAGAAGCGTGAGGTTGCTGCCGATATGGCAGGTTTTCCGTGGAGCGAATGTCAAGTTAGGAAACTGGCGACAAGTCACTGTATACGAGTAACATCTACAAAGTAGAAACAACGTGCGGGCAGACCGGAAGGCTGTCAGAAGAACTCCTAGCATTCGATGGTGCGGAGAAGTTTCTTTTTATGGGTAAAAGCTCATGATACGCACGGGAATGTGTGCAGTCACCGCTTGTCGTACCAAAGCGAGTTTATCGCTTGCAAAAGTGCGAAAAGGAGGCGACTTTTTTTTATGGCAAGTCAAGTAATGAGAATCACATTAAAAGCTTATGATCACGAATTAGTAGATTCATCAGCAAAAAAAATCATCGAGACTGTAAAGAAGAACGGATCACAGGTGAGCGGACCGGTACCTCTTCCTACTAAGAAGGAAGTAGTTACTATCTTAAGAGCTACTCACAAATATAAGGATTCCCGCGAGCAGTTCGAGCAGAGAACTCATAAAAGACTGATCGATATCGTAACACCAACTCAGAAAACAGTTGATGCTTTATCTCGTTTAGAGATGCCGGCTGGTGTATACATCGATATCAAAATGAAGAATAAATAATTCTTCAAACAAATTTGTTAATATCCTGAAGGGTTTTATATAGAAGCAAAGAATGTTCGGCATCAGCCTCCATTCTATGTGGTTTTCCACATCCACTTATATGGACTTTCTAGGATGAACGGTTCCGCTACCCCACATCGATGGGCATGAAGCGTTCCGCTGTAGAGTAAACAGGAGGTAAAAGAATGAAGAAAGCGATTTTAGCAACAAAAGTCGGAATGACTCAAATCTTCAACGCAGACGGCGTATTAGTGCCGGTTACTGTATTGGAAGCTGGTCCTTGCTCCGTAACACAGATCAAAACTGTGGAGAACGACGGATACAGCGCAGTTCAGGTTGCATATGCAGACAAGAAAGAAAAAGTTGTCAGCAAAGATGCAAATGGTAAGAAAGAAATCAGAAACAGACATGGCGTAAACAAAGCTCAGATGGGACACTTTGCAAAAGCTGGTGTATCCGGAAAGAGATACGTCAGAGAGTTCAAATTTGAGAACGCAGACGAGTACAAACTTGGAGATGTTATCAAAGCTGATATCTTTGCAGAGGGCGACAAAATCGAGCTACTGCAATTTCCAAAGGTAAAGGTTTCCAGGGCGCTATCAAGAGATTAGGACAGCATAGAGGTCCTATGGCTCATGGTTCTAAATTCCATCGTCATCAGGGTTCCAACGGTGCATGTTCTTCACCGAGCCGTGTATTCAAGGGAAAAGGAATGCCTGGACATATGGGAAGCGTAAAAGTTACAACACAGAATCTTGAAGTTGTAAGAGTTGACGCTGAGAACAACCTGCTCTTAGTAAAAGGTGCTGTACCAGGCGCTAAGAAATGCATGGTAACAATCAAAGAAACTGTAAAAGCAGGTAAATAGTGCTAGATAGGAAAGGAGGAAACAACAATGGCTAACGTAGCTGTTTATAATATGGAAGGCAAAGAAGTAGGAAGCTGGAGTTAAACGATGCTGTTTTCGGAGTAGAAGTTAACGAGCATCTCGTACACATGGCAGTACTTCAGCAGCTTGCAAATAACCGTCAGGGAACTCAGAAAGCAAAAACACGTTCTGAAGTTCGCGGTGGTGGTAGAAAACCATGGAGACAGAAAGGAACCGGTCATGCAAGACAGGGTTCAACAAGAGCTCCACAGTGGACTCATGGTGGAGTTGTATTTGCTCCGGTACCAAGAGACTACTCTTTCAAATTAAACAAAAAAGAGAAGAGAGCAGCATTAAAATCTGCACTCACATCCAGAGTAAATGAGAGCAAGTTCATCGTTGTTGACGAGTTAAAACTTGACTCTATCAAACAAAGAACTTCGTTCAGGTTCTGAACAACTTAAAAGTTGAGAAAGCATTAGTTGTATTAAACGATATGGATACAAACGTGATCAAATCTGCAAGCAATGTTCCGACTGTTAAAACTGCTCAGACAAACGAGTTAAACGTATTTGATGTATTAAAATATGATACAGTTGTTGTAACAAAAGACGCTGTTAAGACTATCGAGGAGGTGTATGCATAATGGCAAACGTACAGTATTATGATGTAATCCTCAAACCGGTTATCACCGAGAAATCCATGGCAGCTATGGCTGAGAAGAAATATACTTTCTTAGTTCATCCGGAAGCAAACAAGACCATGATTAAAGAAGCAGTTGAAAAAATGTTCGAAGGCACAAAAGTTGCCAGCGTTAATACCATGAACATGGACGGAAAAAATAAAAGACGTGGAATGGTTTACGGAAAAACTGCTAAGACAAAGAAAGCTATCGTACAGTTAACAGAAGACAGCAAAGACATCGAGATCTTCGCTGGTCTGTAAGAAAAACAACGTTTGATTGCAACCTAAGCGCAGCGATGCGCGATAACAAACATCGAAAGGAGAACAACAATGGGAATTAAGACATATAACCCATATACACCTTCCAGAAGAAATATGACTGGCTCTGATTTCTCCGAGATCACAAAAACAACTCCGGAAAAATCTCTGGTAACTTCTTTAAAGAAGAATGCTGGTCGTAACAATCAGGGTAAAATCACTGTAAGACACCATGGTGGTGGAAACAGAAGAAAATACAGAGTTATCGATTTCAAGAGAAACGGCAAAGATGGAATCCCGGCTAAAGTAGTCGGAATCGAGTACGATCCGAACAGAACAGCTAACATCGCTTTAATCTGCTACGCAGATGGTGAGAAAGCTTATATCCTTGCTCCACAGGGATTAACAGACGGAATGACTGTTATGAGTGGTGCAACAGCAGAAGTTCGTGTTGGTAACTGCTTACCGCTTGAGAATATCCCAGTCGGTACTCAGGTACACAACGTTGAGTTATATCCGGGCAAGGGCGGACAGTTAGTTCGTTCCGCTGGTATGAGCGCTCAGTTAATGGCAAAAGAAGGAAAATATGCAACACTTCGTCTTCCTTCAGGCGAGATGCGTATGGTACCTTTAAAATGCCGCGCAACCATCGGTGTTATCGGAAACGGTGACCACAACTTAGTTAACATCGGTAAAGCAGGACGTAAACGTCATATGGGCGTTCGCCCAACAGTCCGCGGTTCTGTTATGAACCCGAATGACCATCCACACGGAGGTGGTGAAGGACGTGCTCCGATCGGACGTCCAGGCCCATGTACTCCTTGGGGTAAACCTGCTCTTGGTCTTAAGACTAGAAAGAAGAATAAATCTTCTAACAAGCTGATCGTAAGACGTAGAGACGGAAAAGCCTTAAAATAAGCTGGCGCTTATTTTAAGGTTTGGAAGAAGCAAGGACGGTTTCTTCCGGTTCACAACGGTGATCCGGGGAGAGATAAGAGACGGCTTCTTCCGGTCTTTGAAAAAAATAATAAAAAATTGGAAAACCGGGAGAAGTTTTACTTGCTTCTTCCGGTAATCTCTGATATAATAAACAAGATGTTCGGAGTCCGAGGAAACACACGGCAGTGTGTAAAGGGGACTGACAAAATAGGAGGTAAATTATGGCTCGTTCATTAAAAAAAGGACCATTCGCTGATGCAAGCCTGCTGAAAAAAGTAGACGCTATGAATGCATCCGGTGACAAATCTGTTATTAAGACATGGTCACGTCGTTCTACAATCTTCCCTCAGTTCGTTGGTCATACCATCGCTGTTCATGACGGAAGAAAACATGTACCTGTATATGTAACAGAGGATATGGTTGGACATAAACTTGGTGAGTTCGTTGCAACAAGAACTTACAGAGGACATGGAAAAGACGAAAAGAAATCAGGCGTTAGATAAGATATTTGAAAGGAGGTTTCATCCATGGCTAAGGGACATAGAAGTCAGATTAAAAGAGAGAGAAATGAAGTAAAAGATACCAGACCTTCCGCTAAGTTATCTTACGCAAGAGTGTCTGTTCAGAAAGCTTGTTTCGTATTAGACGCAATCCGTGGAAAGGATGTTCAGACAGCATTAGCTATCGTAACATACAATCCGAGATATGCTTCAAGCTTAGTAAAGAAATTATTAGAGTCAGCAATCGCAAACGCTGAGAACAACAATGGAATGAAAGCAGAAAACCTTTATGTTGCAGAGTGCTACGCAAATAAAGGACCGACAATGAAGAGAATCAGACCGAGAGCACAGGGCAGAGCTTACAGAATCGAGAAGAGAATGAGCCACATCACAATCGTGCTTGACGAGAAATAAGGAGGTCAAATATGGGACAGAAAGTTAATCCACATGGCTTAAGAGTCGGCGTTATCAAAGACTGGGACTCTAAATGGTATGCGGAAGCAGATTTTGCAGATTTCTTAGTAGAAGATTACAATATCAGAACATATCTGAAAAAGAAATTATATGCAGCAGGTGTTTCTAAGATCGAGATCGAGAGAGCATCTGACCGTGTGAAAGTTATTATCTACACAGCTAAACCGGGTGTAGTAATCGGAAAAGGCGGAGCTGAGATCGAGAAGATCAAAGGCGAAGTTCAGAAATTCACAGATAAGAAATTAGTTGTTGATATCAAAGAAGTTAAAAGACCGGATCGTGATGCTCAGTTAGTAGCTGAGAACATTGCATTACAGTTAGAGAACCGTGTTTCTTTCCGTAGAGCAATGAAATCCTGCATGGGAAGAACCATGAAATCAGGAGCAAAGGGAATCAAAACATCCTGTTCCGGACGTCTTGGCGGTGCTGATATGGCTCGTACAGAGTTCTATTCAGAGGGAACTATTCCGCTTCAGACATTAAGAGCTGATATTGATTATGGATTCGCTGAGGCAGATACAACCTACGGTAAAGTTGGTGTTAAGGTTTGGATCTACAAAGGCGAGGTACTTCCGACAAGAGCTAATAAGGAAGGAGGAGTACAGTAATGTTAATGCCAAAGAGAGTAAAACATCGTAAACAGTTCCGTGGTTCTATGAGCGGAAAGGCAACAAGAGGTAATACGATCACTTATGGTGAGTACGGTATTATTTCAACTGAGCCATGCTGGATCAAAGCAAATCAGATCGAGGCAGCCCGTGTTGCGATGACAAGATATATCAAACGTGGTGGTAAAGTTGGATCAAAATTTTCCCAGAGAAACCAATTACTCATAAACCTATGGGGTGTTCGTATGGGTAAAGGAAAGGGTGCTCCAGAGTACTGGGTAGCCGTTGTGAAACCAGGTCGTGTATTATTTGAAATCTCCGGTGTTCCGGAAGACGTTGCGAAAGAAGCGTTACGTCTTGCTACACACAAATTACCTTGCAAATGTAAAGTAGTTTCACGTGCAGATTTAGAAGGCGGTGTATCAAATGAAAACTAGTAAATATTTAGAAGAATTAAAAGGCCAGTCTGTAACAGACTTAAATGCGCAGTTAGTAGAAGCTAAAAAAGAACTTTTCAATTTGAGATTCCAGAACGCAACGAATCAGCTGGACAACACAAGCAGAATCAAAGAAGTAAGAAAGAATATTGCAAGAATTCAGACAATCATTACTGAGAAAGAAAAAGTTGCGCAGTAGGATTCCAGAAAGGAGATTAATCGGTCGTGGAAGAAAGAAATCTTAGAAAAACACGTGTTGGTATTGTTGTAAGCGACAAGATGGATAAAACAATCACTGTTGCAATCCAGGATAACGTAAGACATCCTCTTTACAACAAGATCGTTAAGAAAACATACAAATTAAAAGCTCATGACGAGAATAACGAATGTAAGATCGGTGATAAAGTAAAAGTTATGGAGACAAGACCATTATCGAAAGATAAGAGATGGAGACTTGTAGAAATCATGGAAAGAGCAAAATAATTAAAGGAGGCTACAAGCATGGTACAACAGGAAAGTAGACTTAAGGTAGCCGATAACACAGGAGCAAGAGAGTTACTCGTTATTCGTGTTATGGGTGGATCTACTAGAAGATATGCGAATATTGGTGATGTAGTAGTTGCTACGGTCAAAGAGGCAACACCAGGCGGTGTTGTTAAAAAAGGTGATGTCGTAAAAGCTGTAGTTGTTCGTTCAGTAAAAGGCGCACGTCGTAAAGACGGTTCTTATATCAAATTTGATGAAACGCAGCAGTTATTATTAAAGATGACAAAACTCCAAGAGGAACACGTATTTTTGGACCAGTAGCAAGAGAGCTTCGTGAGAAACAGTTCATGAAAATTGTTTCCTTAGCTCCGGAAGTATTGTAGGAGGACCAGGATATGGCAACCATGAAAATTAAAAAAGGCGATATGGTCAAAGTGATCGCTGGTAAAGATAAAGACAAAGAAGGCAAAGTTATTGCTGTAAATACAAAGAACAATACCGTTCTGGTAGAGGGTATCAACATGGTGACAAAACATGCAAAACCAAGCATGGCTAATCAGCAGGGTGGTATCATCCATCAGGAGGGACCTGTTGACATTTCAAACGTTATGTATCTTCACAAAGGAACAGCTACCCGCGTAGGTTTCAAGATGGATGGAGATAAAAAAGTACGTTTCGCAAAGAAAACAGGCGAAGTGATCGATTAATTGAAGAGAGGAGGCAAAACAGTTGAGCAGACTTAAAGAACAGTACCAGAATGAGATCGTAGATGCTATGATCAAAAAATTTGGATATAAAAATATCATGGAAGTGCCGAAGCTCGATAAGATCGTTGTAAACATGGGCGTTGGCGAAGCAAAAGAGAACGCAAAATTATTAGAAGCTGCAATCAAAGATATGGAGACAATCACAGGTCAGAAAGCAGTTCCTACGAAAGCTAAAAACGCGATTGCAAACTTCAAGATCAGAGAAGGAATGGCAATCGGTTGTAAGACAACACTGCGTGGCGAGAAGATGTACGAGTTTATGGATCGTTTAATCAACCTTGCATTACCGCGTGTACGTGACTTCAGAGGTGTTAACCCGAATGCATTTGACGGCCGTGGAAACTATGCCCTTGGTATCAAAGAGCAGTTAATCTTCCCGGAGATCGAGTATGATAAAGTTGATAAAGTTCGTGGTATGGATATCATTTTCGTTACCACAGCAAAAACAGACGAAGAAGCTCGTGAGTTATTGACATTGTTCAATATGCCGTTCGCCAAATAATAGGAGGGAATTTTAATGGCTAAAACATCTATGAAAGTAAAACAGCAGCGTAAACCAAAGTTCTCTACCAGAGCTTACACACGTTGCAAAATTTGTGGACGTCCACATTCTGTTTTAAGAAAATACGGAATCTGCAGAGTATGTTTCCGTGAATTAGCATACAAAGGCCAGATACCAGGCGTTAAGAAAGCAAGCTGGTAATCAGACGGCTGTGTCCGCTATGTGCGGCACAGTAACTTAATAAAGGAGGAAATATACATCATGACAACAAGTGATCCAATCGCAGATATGCTTACAAGAATCCGTAATGCAAATACTGCTAAACATGATACAGTTGATGTTCCGGCATCTAAAATGAAAATCGCAATCGCAGATATTCTTGTAGATGAAGGATATATCGCAAAATATGATATCGTTGAAGATGGTAACTTCAAAACAATCCGCATCACATTAAAATATGGTGCAGATAAGAATGAGAAGATCATCACAGGACTTAAGAGAATCTCAAAACCGGGTCTTCGTGTATACGCAGGCAAGGATGAGCTTCCAAGAGTACTTGGCGGTTTAGGAATCGCAATCCTTTCTACCAACCAGGGTATCGTAACTGATAAAGAGGCTAGAAAGCTTCAGGTTGGCGGCGAAGTATTAGCATTCGTATGGTAAATTTTGCCCGCCATTCGATGGACAAAATTGAAAGAACCTTCGGTTTTTTCGGAAGTATTTAAACTTCCGATTCTTCCGGGTTATCGCAACCGGGGAGAGAAGGTTCTTAAAGAATCAGGTAACTACGGCGCAAGCCGCAATTATACATTCACGATCGCAGGTCATAAGATCTATGGTCGAAAAAAATTTTAGGAGGTACGGGCATGTCACGTATAGGAAGAATGCCAATCGCAGTTCCGGCTGGTGTTACAGTGGATATTGCAGAAAATAATCATGTGACTGTAAAAGGTCCTAAGGGAACTCTGGAAAGAACCCTTCCATCTGAGATGGACATCAAATTAGAGGGTGACGAGATCATCGTTACAAGACCTAACGATTTGAAAAAAATGAAATCTTTACACGGATTAACAAGAACACTGATCAACAACATGGTTGTTGGTGTTACCAATGGATATACCAAGGAACTCGAGGTTAACGGTGTTGGTTATAGAGCTTCTAAAGCTGGTAAAGTGCTCACACTGAACTTAGGATATTCTCATCCGGTTGAGATGGAAGATCCGGAAGGACTTGAGTCCAAAGTTGATGGAAATAAAATCATTGTATCTGGTATCGATAAAGAAAAAAGTTGGCCAATACGCAGCTGAAATCAGAGATAAGAGAAGACCTGAGCCTTACAAAGGAAAAGGTATCAAATATGCTGATGAAGTTATTAGACGTAAAGTTGGTAAGACTGGTAAGAAATAATTAAAGGAGTGACGAAAAATGGTTAGTAAGAAATCAAGAACAGCAGTTCGCGAAAACAAACATAGAAGAATGCGTCATCATCTTGCAGGTACAGCGATGAGACCACGTCTGGCTGTTTTCAGAAGTAATAATCATATGTACGCTCAGATTATTGACGATACAGTTGGAAATACACTTGTTTCTGCATCTACACTTGATAAGGATGTAAAAGCAGAGTTAGAGAAGACCAATAACGTCGAAGCAGCAGCTAAGCTTGGTACTGTTATTGCAAAGAAAGCTTTAGACAAGGGTATTTCAACGGTTGTCTTTGATAGAGGCGGCTTTATATATGCAGGTAAGGTAAAGGCATTAGCCGAAGCAGCAAGAGAAGCTGGTTTAGACTTTTAATAGGAGGAAACGCAAAAACATGAAACGTGAAATCATTGATGCTAGTCAATTAGAATTAAACGAAAAAGTGGTAATCAATTAAAACGATGTAACAAAAGTTTGTTAAAAGGTGGAACTGTTAAAGCGTTCCGTTTTAACTC
>ENA-OQAN01000094-OQAN01000094.1-human-gut-metagenome-genome-assembly--contig:-NODE-94-length-45300-cov-2.180572_pt1 | contig 45300 bp, 52 predicted proteins | sample MGYA00242735_ERZ504527 | MGnify/ENA primary metagenome ERZ504527 (study PRJEB26092, sample SAMD00036230) | human gut metagenome | host: Homo sapiens | study: EMG produced TPA metagenomics assembly of... | reverse complement strand
CACCCCCGATCAAATGCTTGACGTCGATGTGATGCGTATCTGCATCGCCGCCGGCGTGCCATTGGATTCGTTGGAGAAATTCCGTTTCGAAGACGGTTCGCTTGATTGGCGAGCGTTTACTTGCCGCAGCGCAGTCGCAGGTGGATGAGCGCATTCAGCAATTACGACGATTGCAGACGTCAATCACCGATTATTCCGGGGAATTGGTACGCAAGGCCTTCTCCCCCGAAGATGGGTTGGTGCGTGCCGATTTGCTGCCGACTTGGCTGGTTGCACGACCTTGCCTCTACGGTAATGTTTGCGATATAAAACGATATTTACGCATAATGACGTCGTTGCGTACCTTGATTCGCGATGCGCAGGCACCGCATTTGCTGCGCAGAGGCATACTGTTGGATTTGGTGGAATGCAAGGCGTTCGCTTTTCAACAGTTCGCGCCAACGCAGCGCATGCTTGATATTTTCCATTCCGGCGATCGTTCGCAAGTAACCTACGATTACCACTTTCCCACTGGAACCGTTGTTATCAATCCTCCCGGAGGTCCTGCGGAAAGTCGCGTAATCGAGCGTGAATCGTTGGCGCAATGCTTTGAGGATGGCATGGCGTTGGCTGAATCGCTCGACGCTGAGGATTGGCCGCATGTCACCATGACTGAGATTTGGGGCAGTCATGCCCCAAATGGTTCGGCTTGCAGGCTACTCCTGAGCACGCTTCACCGAGAAGCGGAACATGAGCAACGCCAGAATCTCACCGCATACGGCCATGCCGAAGAACACCCACATGCTGGTGGAGAAGCCAGCCACATAAGCGTCAGCCTGCTGCATGCCGGCATTCACGTTGGCGGCCGAGAATTCGGAAATCAACGTGGATGCCACAGCCGTGCCGATGGCGCCTGCGAGCTGCTGCATGGTATTCATCACCGCGGAACCGTCGGCGTTCATGGAAGACGGCAACTGGTTCAACGCATGCGTCTGATCGGGCACCAGCACGAATCCGGAAGCGGCCATGAACAGCGCGTATGCCACGGCAATGGCTCCTTCGTGCGAGCCGCCAAGCATCATCGCCACATCCATCACCGCCACGCCAACAAAACCGCAGGCGATGAACTTCGGCGGGAAATGCTCTTTCAACGCGCCGCCGATCAGTGGAGCCGACACCGCGCCAATCACAGCGCCCGGCAGCAAAATCAAAGCGGCCGTCATCGACGTATGCCCCAATCCTCGCTGCAGCAGAATCGGCAGCAAGAAGTTCACACCAAGCACACCGCCGGAAGACATGAGCAGAATCACCATGCCGAGCGTGAATCCCGAATATGCAAACGTACGCACTTCCACCAACGGATGAGCCATACGCAACTGCAATACGGCGAACACCGCCAACACCACAATGGCACCGATAAGCACACTCCAGAATCGCCAATCGCCATTCCATTGCGCGAAGAAACTGGCCGCAACAATAATGCCGGCCAAGCCAACAGCCACCAACAGCAGTGATGGCACCGACAGATAGCCCTTCTCACCGTGACGGATGTCAGGCACGGTAGCCGCGCCAAGCACGAACGAAATCACCAGGAACGGAATCATGCATAGAAAATCCAATGCCAGTTCAGGAATTCCATCACCAATCCGCCGAACACCGGCCCGATGGCCGGAGCCGCGCACGTCACCAAACTCACCAACCCAAGCATCATGCCGCGCTTGTGGAATGGAGCCTTGTCGAGAATGATGTTGGTCAGCAGCGGCAGGGAAACACCCGTGCCGAGCGCCATGATCAGTCGTGCGGCAAGCAGCATCGGAAAGTTCAATGCGAGCGCGCCGACGAGCGTTCCCACGGAAAACAGCGCGATGGCCATACAAACAACGCTTTGGTCGGGAATTTGCGCACCATGAACGGTGACGTCGGAATGGCCACGGAAAGCAACAGCAGATACCCGGTGGTCAGCCATTGCACCACGTCGGCGGAAATCGCAAACTCTTCCATCAACGCCGAATATGCGATGTTCAGCGAAGTTTCCGACAGAATGCCGAGGAAGGTGAGAATGGCGAGCGTCACCACCACGATGGTGAGTTTGCCTTCGCTCATACACTTGTCGTTGATTGCGCCGCTTTGTACGCCGTTGGTGGCGGAAACCGTGCCGTTTTCGGCATGTTCGATGGGTATGTCTGATGGTGCGTTCCTCTTATCCGTAGACACTCTGCTCCTTCGATAGAAAGGTTGTGTAATAGTTCTTGCTTCGAAATTGTCGACGATATTCGCATGCCGGCGCGGCTACAGTTTGCGCCGGCACACACCACACATTACGTAAGGCAGAACATTATGTAAGGCAGAAATGTTACGTGAAATTGCATGAGCCGCCTACGATCAGCATTTCGTAGGCGGCTCATATCAGTCTGGCGTGTCGATTATCGAGTTCTGCGACACGGTTTATTTTGGTTGCTTATGCGACGGTGAAGGTGGTGCGCTTCAGGTCTTCGCGACGGCTGGAGTGACCGATAAGCACTTCGAATTCGCCCGGCTCAACGATTCGGTTAGCTTCAGAATCGACGATGGTGCAATCGGAAACCGGAATATCGAAGGCAACGGTCTCGCTTTCGCCCGGTTCGAGTTCCACACGCTGGAATGCTTTGAGTTCACGATCCGTCCAGCTGTAAGAGGTCACGATGTCGCCGATGTAGAGCTGCACTACTTCCGTGCCCTTGCGATCGCCCGTATTGGTGAGGGTGATTTCGGCATGCACGGTGTCGGTTTCGCCGAATGCGCCGGATTCCGGAACGTTAGTGACGTCGGTTCGCCGTATTCGAACGTGGTGTAGCTCAGGCCTTCGCCGAATGCGAATGCCGGATCCTGTGTGAGGTCGGCGTAGCGGTTGCCGTGCTGGCCGCGAATCTGGTTGTAGTAGACCGGCAGCTGACCTGCATGGCGTGGAAGGTGATCGGCAGGCGTCCGCTCGGCTCGGTTTCGCCGAGGATGATTTCGGCGATGGCCTGGCCGCCCTTCATGCCCGGGCTTGGAGCCCACAGCAGAGCCGAAGTGCCTTCGGCCGGTGTTTCGTCAACAATCACACCGTTGGTACCGATCACGGATGCCGGCAGCACCTGCGGCTTGGAGCTGACGAGTACCACCACGAACGGCTTGCCGGTTTCGCGAGCCACGTTCGACAGCGCGTCGATCAGTGCATTCTGGCCGCCGAGCAGTTCAAGCGTAGCGGTGGAGCAGCCTTCACCAATGGCTTGAATCACATCACCCACCACAGCCACGATCAGGTCGCTTTGGCGAGCGTTTTCCACGGCTTCATCGAGCAGTGCGCGGTCGAGCTTGGCGGAAACGCCGATCTTCGGGCGAGGCTGGCCATCCGGGTAGAACTCGCCTTCCGGATCAGGCACCAAATCCACGATATTGGCACCGCGGGAGTACACGACCTCGCAGCCTTCCGGAGAGAGCTGCTTGAAGCCATCAAGCACTGTGGTGATCATCTCGCGCGGGTGGCCGTCAGGCATCCAGTTGATCTGACCGGAGCTGCCCGCCCAGTCGCCCAGCTGAGTTTGCGCATCGTCGGCAAGCGGACCAACGACCGCGATACGCTTCGCGCCAGCCGCATTGAACGGCAGCGAACCATTGTTCTTCAGCAATGCCACGGCTTCGCGAGCCACTTCGAGATTGAGCTGCTGGTGTTCTTCGGAGCCGATCACCGCATTGATGCGTTCCTGATCAGGCAGACGCGGATCTTCGAACAGTCCAAGACGGAACTTAGTGCGAGAATACGAGCCACGGCGGCATCAATCAACGATTCGTCAAGCAGACCGGTCTTCACGGCTTCGATCGCACCTCGTAGAACTTCGGGGTGGTCATCACCAAGTCGTTGCCGGACTTGACCGCGTCAGCGGCGGCCTGCACATAGTCCGGCTTAACCTTCTGCTCCCATACGGAACGGCCGACGTTGTCCCAATCGGTGATAAGCGTGCCCTGATAGTTCCAAGCGCCACGCAGCCTGTCGGAAAGCAGCCACTTGTTGAAGGTGACCGGCACGCCTTCGATGGATTCGTAGCCAAGCATGAAGGTGCCACAGCCTTCCTTGGCCACGCGTTCGAACGGCGGCAGGAACCAGGATTCCAGCTTGCGGTGGCTCAGATCGGCTTCGGAAGCGTCACGGCCTCCCTGGGTTTCGGAATAGCCCGCGAAATGCTTGGCGCATGCGAGAATCGCGTCTTTGGCAAGCGGCTCGCCCGCTTGGCACCACCCTGATAGCCTTTGACGATGGACGATGCCATTTCGCCGATCAGGTACGGGTCCTCGCCAAAGGTTTCGCCCACGCGACCCCAACGGGTGTCTCGCGCGATGCACAGCACCGGAGAGAACGTCCAATGCACGCCGGTAGTCGACACTTCCTCGGCGGTGGCACGGCCCGCGGCCTGCACTTTTTCGGAATCCCACGTGGTCGCCATGCCCAATTGTTCCGGGAAAATGGTGGCTCCCGGCCAGAAGGAATAGCCGTGAATGCAGTCGTCACCGATCACCAGCGGAATGCCGAGACGGGTTTTGGTGTTCACCGTTTCCACGGCTTTCGGCAGGTCGGAGGGTGAGGTGTGCAGAATGGAACCAACATGCTTGTTGACGATTAGATCGTCCAAGTCGCCGCTTCGCGCGTCAAGTTGCATCATCTGTCCGACTTTTTCCTCAAGGGTCATACGGCCAAGCAGATCGGCGATGCGTTCCTCAGTGGGAAGTTCCGGATTCTTATAGGCAGATTCGCAGTGTTTTCAATGGTTTCGGTCATGGGATTGCTCACTTTCCTCATTGAAGCGATTTCCTTTAATTACCAATTGGTAGTTTAACACGATGCAGGCACGCACGCAACTCAACATGACCATACCAACACAGAAGGCGAGAAGCCCGTCAGCCCCCTCACCTTCTCACACGAATACATGCAATGCAATCTTAAATAATCAGCGATATGCATCCCATAATGGAGCGGGAAACAGCATGTTTTCCATCTGAGCCCACTCTTTGCACAAATCAACTTCAGGTTCACGCAACCACCATAATTGCACGCCATCCATGATTTCCATGGCCTTACGCACCACCGGACGCATACTCGACTTCCACGAACCCAATTGCGGAGGAATCAGCCAAGGATATCGCGAATAATGCTCCCAAATATCGTCCATACGGGCAGTGAATTCATCATGCAACGGATGATCAGGATTCAACGACTCCGCAGAAAGCACGGTAAACAACTGCACCATCATGCGACGACGCGAATTATGCCGCACCAAATAACGCAAATACGCAGGAAACAGCGGCGCAGTAGGATCACTGCCAGGCATACCGGATGCGAAGAAATCCTCAGGAGTGCCCGTTTCACCGTAATATTCGTTGAACACCATCGCCAGCATATTGTCTTTATTGCCCACATACCGAAGTACACCCTGCTTGGAGATGCCAACACGATCAGCCACATCCTGAATGGAAATACCGTTGAACCCACGCTCGCTGATCAGCTGCACCGCGGCATCCAGCACTTCCTCACGCCGCTCCTGCGGTGATTTTCGGATACGTTTCGGAGTCTCTTCCTCTGCCATGATTCCGAGTCTAATGCACCTTATGTCGATTGCCGTTGATTGACCGACTATGGCATGTCATCGTGAGAGGTATCCGCCCGAATCCATCCATGACGCCATACGCGAGTCAGATCCCACGCCTCAAGATTGCCGCCGTTGCGAGGATCCCGCGGCGGTTTCCCTTCGCCACTACCCGGTTTCGCGGAGCGCGCAAGCTGGTAGCTCCAATAGATCTGTCCCGCCGACACGTCCCATGCCGCGCGTTGCAATCGTGACACTTGGCGGTATGCAGCCGATCGGTTTTGGCTGTGTAGGGCCCACTGATTCTCCACGCACACTCGCCCACCACGCACGGGAATACGACGAGCCGCCGAACGAATGGCGATACCACTCGCGCCCACCAGCATCCGGTACAGCCATGGCAGTCGCCGCGATCGCAGGTACAGCCGGCGTGCCGGTCCCGAAAACAGCGGATCCTCCATCGCGATGAGATACTGATGGGTGTCGAGCATGACGTTGCGCATGCCAGCACGACGAAACCAACCGCCCCAGCGGAGTAGTCGGAAACCGTCATGGAATACGATCACGGTTTCCGGACGCAGCACGGCGCGCAACCGGGCGTAAGCGTCGCGGTAGAAGCGCTTCAGAAACCGCAGTGAGACATACGTGCTACCGGAAGCCTCATGAGAGTCTTTCGCCGTGTTCGACGTGCTATGGAACACCGACCAGCTCACTGGTTCGTTGAGTACTTCGATGCTGTGCAGGGCCGGTTCGTCGCGGTATCGGCGAGCCAATCGCTCCAGCACGTTCAGCGTGTACTCCACCAAGTCCGTATTCTGCGCCCATTTGCACACACCCGTCAGACCGCCGTTGTCGAAACCATTCTGCGATTCGGGAACGGTATGCAGGTCAATCATAATCTTCAATCCCGTCTCCCGCGCCCAACGGAACGCGCGGTCGAGGTACGTGATGCAGCCCGGATGCCCGGGCCAGTCGCCGAAGATGAAATACGGTATGGGAATGCGTACGAGGTTGATTCCGTGACCGACGATAATACGGAAATCCTCCAGGGTGATGTAGGTTTCGCGGTGCCGGCGCAGTTCCTCGGCGAGATTCCGTTCGGACCAGAGGGATACGTGCGTGCGGTGCATCCAGATTTCATCGTCTTCGGCGCTGCGGGTGAACGGTTTCGGATCCATCCATTTCTCCAGCACCAGCCAGTTGCCGAGGTTCACGCCGTCGATTCGCTCATCGATGCCTAGCACCATGCGTCTCACCGCCCTTACGCTCGGGGGTTGCCCGACTTTTCGTTTCCGTCCATCACAACCCATGGCAAAACCCATTCGGCCCAATGGGCCAAGGAACCGTGCGTCATTCGCAACATTCCTTGGTCCATTGTATGTGCCCCGCGAGCGGCCACACGGCCGCTCGGAATCGGATCACGACCGGATCAGGGTCGTTGAATGATCGTGGTGGCGCCCGGGCGGGATCAGTCGACAGGCTTCGTTTCGTCCGCCTCATAATCGAAGAAATCAAAATCGGCGGTCTTCTCATGCAGCGAAGCATCAGTGACGGCAATACCGACCATAGTGCCGGTGAACTCACCGAACTTGCAGTATTCATCAGAGAACGTGGTGGTATCGAAATCCGGACCGATCTTGGTCCAATTCTCGCCATCATAACCCCATTCGAACCAAGTGCGACGGCCCTCAATGTTCAAACGGAAGTAAATCGGCTTATCTTCCACGGCAACACGAGTGTCAAGCATTTCCGTCTTTTCGCCGTTTTCGAGACGCACGATCGAAATCGCACTGCCACCAAGCGTCTGCGAATAATACTTGCGCAGGAAAATGTTATTCATGTTGTCGTAGTAGATGGTCAAGCCAGCGCTGTGCTGGTAGACTTCCGGCTCGAACTCCATCTTGGTGGTCACCGTGGCATACACGCTCGTCAGCTTGCGAGTAAGCAGGCTCGTACGATTCAGCGAGGCAAGCGATTCTTCACCGCGAACACGCAGCCAGCCCGGGCGTTCCGTAGCATTCGCAAACGTGCTCGGCATCTGACGCGGCGAGTAATACCAGTTGCCCAATTCGCCGCCATCAAAGTCATCAAAGTTCGGAATCTCCGGCATCGGCACATCCGGCAGATTCGGTTCCTCAACCTCAATCTTCGCCAGATTGGAACCGTCAGCCATACGCAGCCAGCCATCAGACGTCCACTGCATCTTCTGGATAGCGGTTTCACGACCAAGCGTGCAACGCAATTCCGGCACAAACGGACGGCTCGTCAAATGCACCAGATAGGTTTCGCCATTCGGCAGGTCAACATACGAGCCATGCCCGGACTTTTGCAGCACGGAATCCGGGTTGAAATAGCGCGGCTTCAGATGATCGTCATCGGCACGCTCGTTCGACTCCTTCGGCTGCGAAGTGACGAGCGGACCATTCGGATCCGGCTCGTACGGACCCACACATTGCGGGAACGCCCCATGGTCACGGAATGGTTGTAGCCAGTACCGCCCTCAGCGCACATAATGTAATACCAGCCATCACGCTTGGTCAGATGCGGAGCCTCAATGCAGCCACGATCAGTAGCGCCACGCCAAATACGCTTCGGATAGCCGACCACATGTTTGGTTTCCGGATCATATTCCACGCAGCAGATCACACCCGGCTTCTCATAGCCTTCGCGGGTCTCCCACTCCAAGCTGACGATGTACTTCTTGCCATCATCGTCATGCAGAATGGACGCATCGAAACCGGAGGAAGTCAAATACACCGGCTCGCTCCACGGGCCTTCAATATTCTTCGACTTAATAAGATAATTATTCACGTCGAAATAGCGTGCATTCATGGAATTCATAACACCATAAATCACGTAGAACATGTCCTCTTCCTCACAATACGTGAGGCAAGGAGCCCAAATGCCTTAGCGCTCGGCAGCTTGGTAAGGTTCGGATTCGTGTCATCGGTAAGCACATGGGTAAGCAGCTCCCAATGCTTCATATCCTTCGAATGGTAGATCGGAATGCCAGGGAACCATTCGAATGTGGAAACGGCAACATAATAGTCGTCACCTTTACGGCAAATGGCCGGATCAGGATTGAAGCCTTTAACAATAGGATTCTGCAGCATTATCTCTCCTTTGATTTCTGCTTTTCTTTTTTCGTTTTTTACTTATTGCGATTTTGCTTTAGTTATTGCGGCGCCCGCCGCTTACTGCAGTGTTATTTGGTTACTGCAGTGTCCGCCGGAGTCTGCGATGCTCTATTGCTGACACGCTCCAAGGCCGCTCTGGCCAGTCTTTACGGTCTCAACAGAGCATCGCAGACTCCGGCTCGTAACGCTTTTGCGTTACGTTGCGTTGCACTTACGTTGTGTTACGCAAGTTGATGTTTTTAGTGAGTTTTTCCTTTTTTAAAGGATGGGAGGGAGGGGGAACCAGGATTGGGCTATGCAGCGGCCTAGGTCCAAGAGTCCCAGCCGATCCAGCCAGGGGTGTTGACCGTGTCGGTGAGCAGCTTGTAGTTCCAGTAGTAGAAGCCGCTGCCGTTGCTCCATGCTTCAAGCTGCGACTTGGCAACGCCTTGGTAGAGCGCACGCTTTTCTTCGGCACTGAGCGTTTCCGCCTGCGCACCTTCCTCGCCGTTGAGCACGCTCTGGCCGCCGTGGGTGTCCACACCACAGCCGACCGAGTTGAACAGGCACCACTCGCCCACAATCACCGGGAAGTATTCGCTCATTTCGGCGACCATCGGAGCGTACGTGTTGCGCACGAAATCGTCGTAGCCTTCCACGGTCTGCGGGCAACCCATCATTTCCGCGGCCATCAAGTACTGGTGGGTGTCGAGGATCACGTTTTCGAACTCTGACGCAAGCTTGCCATCTGCGCCACGCATGAAGTCCTTCCACTGTTCGATATCGAATCCATCATGGAATACCACAGCCTTATCAGTCGGCAAAGCACCCTTGTCGACGTCGCGCAGGCGACGATATGCGGTGATGTAGAAGTTCTTGAGCCAGTCGAATTCAATCGGACCGGTGCCTTCCGCAAGTTCGGCATCGACGGCCTTGTATCGTTCGGTCACGTTCATCATCGGCCAGGACGTGGTGGTGTTCGGCTCGTTGATGATTTCAATGCCCATCAGCGCTTCCCTATTGCCATAACGCTTGGCAAGACGCTCGAGCACACTAAGCACGAATTCAACCTCTTCCGGCAGTTGTGCCCACTTGCACACGCCGGAGATGCCGCCATTGTCGAAACCGTTCTGGCTCATCGGAGCGGTATGCAAATCAATAAGAATTGTCAAACCGTATTTTTCAGCCCAGTTGAAAGCCTTATCAAGTTCATCAATACACCCAATGAACGGTGCTCGATCGCCGAAGATGAAATACGGTACCGGAATTCGTACGGAATTCAATCCCCATGATTTGATGGTGGCGAAGTCGCGTTCGTTGATGTATTCGGCGCGATGCGTTTTGATGCGTGCCTCATAGACGGCCGGGTCGAGCTGCGTCGGCAGGTAATATTCGTCGTCGGCGGTAGTGCCATCGAACAATGCCGGGTTCATCCACTTTTCCAGAACCAGCCAGTTACCCAGGTTCACGCCCTTGATGTAATTGAGACCCATATGCACTCCTTCGTACGTTTTTCACCATAGTTTCTATTACTTAGTAACTACTTAGTTAAATGATAATACATTTTTCTTCTCTGCGCAACTTGTAACGAAAAAGCGTTTGCCCACGGCGACCAGTAACCAATCACCACAGACAAACGCCCTGCAACACAACACCGGCTTGCGAAGGTGGCAGGAAGAGAAGGGAAAATCCACCACCCGGCATTCAACAAACCGTTGCCACAGCCAAGCTGACGCGTTACGCACACATCCGCGTCAGCCAGGCAACTCCCCGTCAGTCCAACACGAATGCGTTAAACAAAAACGGAGCAAGCGTCACCTTGATACCACGATCGACATTGCAAGGATCAGCAAATTCAAAACCCTCGGCATCGTCACAAATCCTTCGGATTCATCAATTTGCAATTGTTCGCTTCCTTACGGAAAACCCCGGACCCGATCGAGAAGGGGAAAAACGACGGATCCGGGGCAATCATTCAAGGAAGGATTACTTACTTGACCTTCTTGATGGCCATGATGAAGAAGCAGCCGATGATGGCCAGGGCGATGGCAGTCGGGAAGGCGAAGTTGTAGCGAGGGACACCACGATGGTGGACATGATGACCGGGCCGCACATCTGACCAAGGGTGGTGCCCATGTTCAGAATACCCAGATCCTTGCCAGCTTCTTCCTTGTTCGGCAGCACGTCGACGAGCAGAGCCTGATCGACTGCGGAGTAAACGGCGTAGCAAGGCCAGCGATGCCGGCGAACAGGTACATGCCCAAGGTGGACGGAATCAGCCACGGCATGGCGATGCCGATAGCGAAGAGCACGGAAGCTACGACAACCGGGACCTTACGGCGGCCGATGAGATCAGAAACCGGTCCAGAGATAAAGGAGCCGACCAGAGACATGACCATCATGATCATGGAGACGACGGACACGGTGACGCTGATTCCTTAACGGACTGGCCGATGTGGTTCTGGATGATGTAGAGCTGGTAGACGTTGATCATCTGGTAGCTCATGATCATGCAGAAACGGCCGGCGAAAGCCCTGTAGAAGTCGTGGGCGCCAGCGAACTTCGGCGGACGGAAGGATACGAGGACGTCCTTGAAAGAGCCTCTTCCTTCGGCAGGAAGTCAGCGGAATGTTCCTTCGGCAGAATGATCACCGCAACGATACCGCCGAGGAACATGAGCACGCCTGCAACAGCAAAGCCGACAGTCAGGTTCTCGATGAAGAATGCACCGATCATGGTACCAATCGGGGCACCGATCGTGGAGCCTGCACCATAGAAGGCTGACATAGTGCCACGGATGCCGGACGGCACGCGGTCAGACAGCACGGCGACCAGCGGGGCAATCATGCAGTTGAGGCCGAACATGCAGGCGCAGTAGAAGATGGTGAGCAGCACCGCGTTATGCGTGGTGCCGGTCAGGAACAGGGTGACGCCACCGAGCACCGCACCGAAAACGATCCACGGAGTACGACGACCGAACCTGGAGCGGGAACGATCGGAGAAGTTGCCGAACATCAGGTTAGCAACCAGGGACGCCACTGCGGTGAACGCATTGACGATGCCGACGAGGGCGTCCGGATCGGCGCCTTCGATGGTCTTGTAGTGCATCGGCAGCAGCACGGCGGAGACGATGCCGAGGCCCGACATCCACAGGATGCCGAACGCCAGGAAGCCAGCGCCGAAGCGGATGGTGTTGACCTTGCTCAGCGGCTTGCCGGTTTCAGGAGACAGCGACGGATCCTTGTCCGCGGCTGCGATGTTGGCGTTGTACGCCACCAAACGCTCCTCTTTGCTTGCGATTGCTTCACTCATGAAACCCTCTCCTTCGATTCATGTTTCAGTAGTGTTTTTGTTGTGTGACACGGGCTACCCCGCCCAGTCAATTAACTACCAATCGGTAATTAACATATTTGTTACTGTAAATCATTTCTGCCAAAAGCGCAAGTCAATCGTGTTCGATTTGTTGATTTTGCGAATCCGACACCACGATTCCATGTTTAGTTTTACCCTTAAGCAGAATCTCGATTTTTATTACCTAGTAACTGCTTAGTTAAAGCATATTACAATCTCTCTTATTTGTCACTTCTCAGCGTGTTCCAACGTTTCTGCCACACTTCCTCTCCTCCGTACTGTAACTTAGTAAGTACAAGAAAAGGAGAGAGCATGCGCCGCCGAATCGAAGATAAACGCAGGAAACGAATGAGTGCCGAAGATCGCAGAAAAGCGATACTCGAAACCACCGTTTCATTCATCTCCCAATTCGGCTTCTGGGGATTCACCATTCGCGACGTGGCACAAGCTCAGAACATCACCGAAGCAGGCCTCCTTTACTACTTCAAATCCAAAGAACAACTCCTTGAAGAAACACTCAAACACGCCGACCGCACCAACCAAATCGCCATTGCAGAGCATCTTGGCGTCGAAGGCGTGACCGGCGAGGTCCTGCAAGACGGCATCGCATACCATTGCGATCTTGGTCTTAAAGCCATCTCCACGGGAACCGTGGAAACCAACGCCACCCGCCCCGAAATGGTTCGTCTTTACACTCTGCTCGAAAGCGAGGCCCTAAGCAAAGACCATCCGGTGCACGAGTATTTCGAACAGCGCGAAATCAATCTGCTGAAGGAATACACGTTCGCAGCCAAACGAGATGGCGTCGCCGATCCGGAACGCACCGCACTGCAGGTGCTATCCGCCATGGAAGGGTTGCAATTGCGGTGGCTCAACGGATCTCACGATATCGATTTCGTTGGGGAATGGAAGGCCCTGATCGACCTTCTCATTCCCTAAACGTTCTCTTTTTCGAGCTCTCTTATCGCCAATTTCAGCCGGCCGCCCAGACTTCATGCCGCCATTTTGCCGTCTTTCACGTTTTCCCATAGCTGAGAATCCACAAAAACGTTTTCAAAACAGCGGGCCATATGCCGACAACCTGGATAGCAGCTTGATCGTGCCGATTTCAGCCGGCGATCACCACAACATTCCAGCGGCCGATTGCCAATGGATCACCCTCCTTGACGCTGCGCCCTCCTTCAGTACGACTTCAGCAGTTGCAGCCTCATCAATATTGCCGTCGGTGGCGATGACGACCGGAGCGACCACCACTTCACCTGCAACCGGGCTTGCAACGGTAACTTCGTCGGCGGAATAATTGAGCAGATACGTCACGTTCTCGCCGAGGGCATTCACACCCTGACGAACCGAGATCTGGCCCGCGAGCGCGGTTCCGGCAACGGCAACACCAGCATGTTCCACAGCCTCGCGCATAACCGCACGAATGGAATCGGCGTCAAGCAACGTAGCAATCCACTCGGCATCGCCCTTGCCGAATGCGTGACGGGTGACCGCGGCGTAATCCTTCCAAGCATAGTGGCCGTAGGATGCGAGCACCTCAGTATCAGCGTCGGCGTTCAACAGTTCGATCAGCGACTGAGCATCGGTGGACGCGGTTTCGGCGAGCGCACCTGCGAATTCCACGGAAACGTGGCCATTCGGGCGGGTGAACTGGCTGTAAGTCATGCCGAACACGTCGGTGAGATTGTGCGGAGCGCGGTCGGCCCAAACGGTCACTTCGTCATCGGATACGAAAGAACGCATGGTGGAAACCAAGTGGCCACCATTTCAACGAACGTAGCAAGCGATCCGTAGTTTCCTGAGACGTGCAGTAGAGCGCCGGAGTCACGATCATCTCATACTTGGCGAGACGTTCGGCCGGAGCATCGGACGGCACGAAATCGCATTCGACGTTGAGCTCGAACAGCGCGTCGTACACGTTGCGCACCACGTCGTTGTACTTGAGGTTGCCGCCGAACGGGAAGCCCGCTTCGATGAGGAACCAGTCGAGCGCGGTGAGCGACTCGTTGCTGACCATGATGGCCACCTTGTTCTGCTTCTTCAGGTGAACGAGGCGCTCCCCCACTTCCGGCTTGCCGATTTCGTGTCCGAACACGCCTGCCTCGCGGTAGGTCGGGTTCGGTTCGAGGTCGTGGCTCAGCAGACCCTTCCAGTAGGTTTCGAACGAATTTGTGGATGGAATGCCAGTGCCAGTATTCCACCATGTCAGCGCCGGAGGCCAAGTGCGAGTAAGCCTGCAGACGAAGCTGTCCCGGGAACGGAACCCAGCCATGCTGACCCTGCGCTTCGGTTTCGAGCACGAGGAAGTTCTTGCCGTCCTTGGTGGAACGGGTCATATCGCCGCCGAATGCGATTTCCTTACCGGTCAGATCGTCTTCGGTCGGATGGTAGATGTCGACGCCGGTGATGTCCACTGCGGTCGCGGCCTTGAAGTGGTCGACGGCCGCTGCACGCCGAAGGAATAGCCACGCCATTCGAAATCGAAATTGTGGGTGATGAACTGGTCGTCATGAGCGTATTCGCGCACAATATCGGACTGCCACTGCAGGAAGGCACGCACCTGATCGCGACGGAACTTGTCGAATTCGCCGCCGAGGGACTCGTTAATCGTGGCGGTCACATCCGGGAAGTCCTCCCAGGAATTGATGCGGTTCGACCAGTAGTCAAGACCGAAGCGATGGTTCAGCTCGTTCAGATCGCCATCGAACTTCTCATACAGATACTTGATGAATAGGCGCTGCATGTCGTTGGACACGGAATCGTAGTACTTGGTTTCGTTATCGACTGGTAGCGATCACTGCCGGATGGTCGGCAACGTGGGAGATCAGCTTGCGGATCACGCGTTCACCGTAGAAACGGTAGGTGGCATTGACGATGTCCATGATCTGGCGTGCGCCATACTTGCCTTCACCGTTCGGGGTGACCGCGAGCACGCTCGGGTCAAGCTTGACGAGCCAGCTCGGCACTGCGTAGGTCGGGGTGCCTACGATGACGTCGATGCCCGCGCGCCGTGCTGCGTCGAGTGCGCGGTCAACGTAAGTGAAGTCGAATACGCCGGCTGCGGTTCGCAGGTGCTCCACGTGGATTCGGCGATGCGAATGACGTTCAGCCCCGCTTCCTTCATCATCCTCATGTCTTCATCGACGCGGTCGATGCCTTTCATCATGAGGTACTCGTCGTAATATGCGGCACCGAAAAGAATGTGATCTGCCTCGTAACGACTCACGGATCCTCCATCGTCTTCATTGACTTGTTACTAGTTATTACTGTTTCTACGTCTAAGGCTGTTCTTTTGCGGTATCCCCGAGTTTTTTCTCAAGTATCCGTATCTAACAGCCATTAGATATAAGAAATATAAATCTTCCCGATTCAGCTGTCAAGAACTGCAAAATTTCAGGCGTGTCTTACCTAACAACCATTAGATACAGCGTTTCCCCTTAACCAAAACCAACCAATCACCGCAATCCACACAAAAAGCTATCCCAGCGAGCAAATCTTTCCAGCCACTGGAGCAAGCTTCCCGCAAACACGCCTCCTAAACGTCCCGATCCCTCCAGTCACTGGAGGAATCCTCTCTCCAAAGCCTCCCCAGCGACCCAAAACATCCAGCGGGTGGAAGAATCCTCCCGCCCAAAATCCGATCAGCGACCCAAAACATCCAGTCACTGGAGGAAACAGGACAATCAACAGCGTTTCAGCAGACAAATCCCTCCAGTCACTGGAAGAATTGGGACGCAAAAGGCTATCCACCACAGCTCGCAAGAAAACTGCACACGGCTTAGCGGTAGCCGTCCCAGACAGGTGAGGGGAAGATCATCTTTTCGAAGGCAAGCCATTCATCGTAGAAATCGATGGGAGGCTTACGCATCCAACGCAGTTGAATGCCGTCCATCGCTTCCAAGCTTTGACGCACCATCGCACGCATATTCTCCCAACCGCCGATTTCAGGCGGCAATTTCCATGTGTACTGGGAATAGTGTTCCCACACGTATTTCGGACGATTCTCGAAATAGTCGTGCAACGGATGATCCTCACTGAACGACTCAGTTTCTAACACCATGTATAGCTGCAGCAAGCTGCGTCGGCTCGCATTGTAACGTACCAAAAAACGCAAGTACGCGGGAAACAGCATGCCTTCCGGATCACTGCCGGGTAGTCCCGACGCAGCGAAATCAGCCGGAGTGCCCTCCTGATCGTAATTGTCGGTGACCAGCAGCGACAGCAACCGTTCCTTGTTGCCGATGTAATGCAGCAATCCAGGCTGGCTCATGCCAATCGCATCAGCAATATCTTTCAACGATGTACCGTAATACCCCTTTTCCCCGATAAGACGGCTCGCCGCAGCGACGATTTCCCGCTTACGCTCCTCAGGTGTTTTACGAACACGTTTCTTCCCCTCATTAGCCATATGGACAGTGTACTATCTACTACCCATTAGACAGGCGGAAATCATATCAAACCACAACATTCCCACTCGCCACATAAAAACGGGCCGACCTTCAACAGACCAGCCTGAATTACATTCAAAACCACTTCGAGATCACATTCAGTCAGCCTCGGCCAACCAAAAATAATTCGAAAAACAGTTTTACTTCTGGAACACGTCAGGATGCTTCGGATCGCCAGGTTCGTCGGCAAGCACACCTTCGAGTCCTAAGAATTCCTGCCAGAATTCCAGCGAATTGCCATACGGAGCGGCCTGGTGGCCATGCGCCTGCAGGTTCGCCTTCGCCTCAAGCACGTCTTCCTCGCGAATGCCGTCGAAATACGATTCGAGACGCTCACGATTCGCCGGATCATAGAACAGCGATCCGATGATTTCCGTCAACCGTTCCGCACGCGCCACAGGCAGCGAATCCCAATGACGGAATTCAATGAAGTTCTTCAAACGCACATCGTTGAAATGCGTGGAAATCACATGATTGATTTCGTATGCGTTGAGTTCTCGATCAGGATACACGTCGTTCGCGTTCTCATAGAATGCAGGATGATGCAGATCAGTTCCGGGAGTTTCCAACGCTTCCGGAGTGTGCGTCAGATCAGCGAACATCATCGGCGTGCTCAGCACGTCAACCGCATAATCCTCCCAACCAAAGCGAGGATCAAACAGTCCCGGAATAACGTTCGTACGCTGGAAATCCAAATAATCCCACATGCGCTGGCGCAGCAGCGGATACGGATTCTCCCGCCCCTCGAAGTACGGAGTGTTACGGAAGAACCATGCAAGAATCGGACCGATCACCGTACCCAAACGCAACTTGGAAATCGCATCCTCTTCCGAAACATAGTCAATGCTGATCTGCGTCGAAGCAGAGCAGCGCATCATGCACGGACCAAACTGGCCGACACGACCCAAATACGCGGTCATCGCCTTGTAACGGTCCTTCGGATTCACAGGAATGTCGGCATAGCCGGACTTCGGCTGATACCCGTAATTAACCAAGCGGAAGCCAAGCTCGTCAAGCACCGGATCGACTTCGCGGCGGAACGCTCCGTAAATCGTGCGCAGATCCTCCGGCTTGTGCAGAATACCCAGCGAACATTCCAGCTGGCCACCCGGCTCAAGCGACACGGAAATACCTTCGCGCCCAAGGCCAACAAGCCTGCCGTTCTCCCAGTATTCCTTGCTTTCGTCGTAATACAGGCGAATGCGGTTCAGCAACGCCTCGATGCCGTTCTCCTCGTAATAGTTCACGGCGGTATCATCGCTGTTATGCACCGGCAGATGCTCGATTTCCACGCCGAAACCGCCGGTTCCGCGCTCTTGGCAGCCTGATTCGAAGAATTTGACCAGACTTTCCACATGCTTCGGATTCGGCTCGGTAAGCAGGTGTGCGTAAGAAATTCGTGGTGCTGTCATGTTGGCAATCCTACCGAAACTCATTGATGAGCACGGCGCGATTGCTATACGAAAAACTGATAGCCAACTCTTGCGTATCCCGAATCGAGTACACATTTTCAATTACAACAGACATGCTCTGCAAGACCGACCAATAATAATTAACAGCTGTCAATAAAGTCAGAAGCAATTACCACTATTTGGAGAATTGTTTGTATATATCAATAAAAATACCGACGCTGAAGATGTTGTCCGCGTCGGTATTTTGGTCAATTCCAGTCAGTGCTTATTGATTTATCTGCCTATGATCAGGCGACTTTTTTGCTTTGCGTCGTCTCACCCTGTTGCGCGGCCTTGTGAGCCTTCTTGGCGGCTGCGATCATCAGTTGATGCGGTTGAGCTGGTTCGCTTCGGATGCTCCCGGATCGTAATCGATGGACACGATGTTGGCTTCCGGATGCAGTCGGCGGATCTTGCCGAACATGCCTCGGCCGGTCACGTGGTTCGGCAGGCAGGCGAACGGCTGCGCACAAATCACGTTCGGACAGCCGGATTCGATGAGCTCAAGGATTTCCGCAGTCAGCAGCCAGCCTTCACCAGCCTGCACACCCACGGAAGTGACCTCGTCGGCCTTCTTCACGAGTTCCGGCATCGGCAGGTCCTGGGAGAACTTGCCGTGTGCTAAATCGATCGCCTTGTGCACAGGAGCGTTGTACATGTCAAGCGCCTTGCGCATCAGCGCGTAGCCAAGCTTGTTGCCGCCCATGCCGAGGTAATGCTCGTTCCAGTCGGAAATGTATGGGCGGGTGGTCATGAATTCCATGATGCCCGGCACCACAGCCTCGCAATTCTGCGATTCAATAACGTCGACCACATGGTTGTTGGCGTCCGGCTGGTACTTGACGAGGATTTCGCCCACCACACCGACGCGCACCTTGCGCGGCTCGTCCTTCAACGGCAGCGCGTCGAAGGATTTCACAATCTCCTTAACGAGCGTCTGATACGGCAGATACCCCTTGCCGATGAACTTGCGTGCCGTCTTGGAATAGCCGTGGTGTTCGAGCGTTTCACGCACGATGGTGTCCCACGTGTGGTACAGCTGATTCGCACTGCCTGGCGTCACTTCGTACGGGCGTACGCGATACAGGCATTTCATCAGCAGATCACCGATAATCAGCGCTTGATGACACGATGCAACAATGCCGGAGTGGCGGTGAAGCCGGATTGTCTTCGATGCCCTGCGTGGAAATGGCGATCACTGGAATCTGCGGATAGCCAGCATCGACCAATGCCTTGCGGATCAGGCCGAAATAGTTTGTGGCTCGGCACATGCCGCCGGTCTGTGTGATGGCGAGCGCGGTGTGTTCCGGATCGTATTTGCCGTCCAAAATCGCGTCCACGAGCTGACCGATAACCATGATGGCCGGGTAGCAGCGTCGTTGTTGACGTATTTCAGACCGGTTTCCACGTTTTCGCGGCTGGCGTGTTCGAGAATGTCGAACTTGTAACCGCCGGAACGGATCACGGATTCCACCAAGGAGAAGTGGATCGGGCTCATCTGCGGAGCCACGATGGTGTAGTCCTTCATGTCTTTGCCGAATGGCACGCGGTTGGCGTACTTCGACATGGTGGCGGAATTGTGCGCGGATTTCTTCGCTTCGCCGATGCCGTTTTCCGCGGCACGCCTGGATGCGGCTTTGACGGCTTCGGTAAGTTTCGGATTGGCTTTCATCACGGTGTCAAGCATGACTTGAGTCCCGGAGTCGGCGCCTCAGACCCGGTCTTGCGGAATTCGCCCTGCTTGTTAGGCGCACTGTCTTGTTTGTTAGGCATGACTGCGGCGATTCCGCGCTGCTTGTTGCGTTCGCGTTCTTCGACGGCTGCCTTGAGCGAGCGCAGTCGGATTTTTGCCGCTCCCAAGTTGGAGACTTCGTCGATCTTCAGCATGGTGTACACGTCGGCCTTGTCGGCGAGGATTTCGCCCACCTGGTCGGTGGTGATGGCGTCGAGACCGCAGCCGAAGGAGTTGAGCTGTACGAGTTCAAGTCCCGGATAGGAGGCCACGAAGTTTGCCGCCGAGTACAGGCGTGCGTGGTAGGCCCACTGATTGGTGACTCGCAACGGCATTTTGGTGACCTTGCGGTCTTCCACATGACGGAAGCCGTCCGCGTTCTTCTTGCGCGGATCGTCTTCGTCCGCGGCGAGGAAATCACTCAGGTTGAGCTTCTCCCCCGGCTGCAGTTCGCAGATCGAATCTTCAGACAATACCACCATGCCGAGCGAGCAGATGGTTTCCGGAATGCCATGGTTGACTTCCGGATCGATGTGGTACGGGCGGCCTGCGAGCACGATGCCTCGGCAGTCGTGTTCCTTCATGTAGGCGAGTGCCTTGAGGCCTTCCATCTGCACATCGTGCTTGAAGACTTCGTTTTCGGCATAGGCCGCTTTGACTGCGGTTTCGGCTTCTTCACGGGTCACGTTGGCCCAAGCGAATTCTTCGACGATACGGTCGACCATGAGTTCATGGTTGGCCATGTTGAAGTATGGGCGCATGTAACGGATGCCCTCTTCGCGCAGTTCCGGCATGTTTGCGCCGATGACCACGGGATAGTTGGCTACTACCGGGCAGTTGTAGTGGTTGTCGGTGTTGGGTACCAGGTTCTCTTCGTAGCTGACGCACGGATAGAAGATGGTTTTCACACCCTTGCTCAGCAGCCATTTGATGTGTCCGTGCACAAGTTTGGCCGGATAGCAGATGTTTTCGGATGCGATGGATTCGATGCCTGTTTCGAACAGTTCATGCGAGCTTCGTCCGGAAATCATCACTTTGAAGCCCAGCGAGGTGAGCAGTGTGAACCAGAACGGATAGTTTTCGTACATGTTGAGTACGCGCGGAATGCCGATTTCGCCGCGGGTTGCGTTTTTGTCGGTGAGTCTGCGGTAGGCAAAGCAACGCTTGTACTTGTAATCGTAGAGGTTCGGGCGATCGGAACGCTTCTTTTTCGCGTCTCCGCCTCGTTCGCAGCGGTTGCCGGTCACGTAGCGGGATCCGTCTTGGAAGGTGGTGATGGTGAGCTTGCAGTGGTTTTGGCACAGTTTGCACACGTCTCGTTCGGAGGTCATCGACAGGTTGTCGAGTTCTTCGCCGCTCAAAATGTTCGATGCGGTGTGGCGTACGCCTGCGATCACCGCTTCTTTGGTGTCGGTGGTATCGGCGTCTTCGTCTTCCGCTTCGTCGGCATAGTGCATGCGTGCGGTCAGTGCGGCACCGTATGCGCCCATGAGTCCTGCGATGTTCGGTCGGGTCACTTCACGGTCTGTGAGCAGTTCGAATGCGCGAAGCACGGCGTCGTTGAGGAACGTGCCGCCCTGCACTACCACGGTGTCGCCAAGTTCGCCGGAATCACGCAGCTTGATTACCTTGTAGAGGGCGTTGCGCACTACGGAATAGCACAGGCCTGCGGCGATGTCTTCGATGGACGCGCCTTCCTTTTGCGCCTGCTTCACGGACGAGTTCATGAACACGGTGCATCGGGAGCCCGAAATCGACCGGATGGGTGGAGTTGAGCGCCGCTTGGGTGAATTCCTGAATGGTCAGACCCATGGAAATGGCGAACGTTTGCAGGAACGATCCGCAGCCGGACGAGCATGCTTCGTTCACTGCGATGGAGTCGATCACGCCATCGTTGATGGCGAGATATTTCATGTCTTGGCCGCCGATATCGATGACGGCGGTAACGCCCGGGCTTACCATTTCGGCACCGCGATAGTGAGCCATGGTTTCCACTACGCCTTCGTCGAGGTGCAGGCCGGTGGTGATGAGCCTTCGCCGTAGCCGGTCGCACAGGATCGTGCGATCCATGCGCCTTCAGGTAGTTCGGCTTGGATTTTTTTGACGATTTGTACGGCTGCCGTCAGCGGGCTGCCTTCGTTGGTCGCATAAGAGGACCATACGATTTCTCGATCGTCGTTCACCAATGTCGCTTTGATGGTGGTGGAACCGGCGTCTATGCCAGGAAGTGCGGTCCTTGGGCTCCTTCGAGCGTGCCTTGATGGATATGCTCGCGATGATGTCGTTCGTTGAATGCGGTGCGATCCGCTTCGGTAGCGAACAGCGGAGGCATGGTCGGAGTGTTGGACGGCAGGTTTTCCAGTTCGTCCAGTCGTGCCAGAAGGTCGGCGCAGGTTCGTGCTTCGTAATGCTTAGTCAAGGTCGTCACCATCCTGATCGGCCTGCAATGCGGCACCGTATGCCACATACAGGTGAGCGTCGGTCGGAACAATGAATTCGTCCACTTTGCCGTCGAGCGCCCGCTTGAACGCGGCTCTCAGTTCGGACATGAAGAACAACGGACCACCCAGGAAGATCACGGTTCCGTGAATCGGGCGTCCGGAGGCAAGGCCTGCAATGGTCTGCGTGGCCACTGCGGTGAAGATCGATGCAGCCAGATCCGGCTTGGCCGCACCATCGTTGATAAGCGGCTGCAAATCGGTTTTGGCGAACACGCCGCAACGTGATGCGATCGGATATAGGGTTTCGTATTGCGCGGCCATTTCGTTCAGACCAGCGGCGTCGGTGTCGAGCAGTGTTGCCATCTGATCGATGAATGCGCCGGTACCGCCTGCGCAGGAACCGTTCATACGCTGTTCCGGAGTCGGCTTGAGATACGTGATTTTCGCATCCTCGCCACCAAGCTCGATGATCACGTCAGCCTGCGGATATTCCTTGTCAATGGCTTCGGTTTCGGCGATGACCTCCTGAACGAAGGGCACGTCGAGGCTGTCTGCAAGGGCAAGACCGCCTGAACCGGTGATGGCCAGGCGAATCGGCTCGTCGCCTCGGCCAAGCTTTTCCAGCTCCTGGTGGATGTCGGCCAATAGTCCGGCCACGGTGGCGCGCACGTTCGCGTGGTGACGCCGATAATCGGAGAACAGCGCGTCCGCGAGCGCGTCGGACTGATCGAGCACCACCGCCTTCACAGTAGTGGAACCGATATCAAGACCTACACGCAACGGCTTTGTGCCGTGCGTTTCGGTCACGGCTTCTGCTGCTTCAACCATGTCTCAACCTCTATCGTTCTATCCGCCGGGCTGCATTCCATGGCAGGCATGGAAGCCCCTACCCCGGGTTATCCAATCATGTATCGTAGTCTGTGCCCACGCCTAAGTGCTTTGTAAATGCTCGCAATCAGCATAAAATGCACGACACAGCGCACAAATTAGACAACTAATCCAGTCAACGTGCCTAATTATGTATCTGGACGCTCGACGAATGTCGAGATCGCAAACCCTTCCAAGCATTTCCATGTCAGGATGCGCTGCCTTCCCCTGCAGAACGGTCTTTGCCGTATATTTCGGGAATGAATCGTGTTTGATCATGTAATTTCGGCCAAATCACCACTTGTCCGCTTTCCAGTGATTTCGGCACGTCGATGATGCGTTGGTTGCTGCTTCCGCGGAATTGCAGCAGGGAATCATGTAATTCTTTGATATAACGGCCATCCACGAGAATGTCGATCAGTTCGAGCAGCTCGCGCTTGTCGGGGCTTTCGCCTTCGCGCATGAGCTCTTCCCACGTGTAGCCGGTCCAGCACCAAATATCTTTGGTATTACCGAACCGTTCGCGTATTTTGCGCGCAAGGGGCAACAGCACGCCCGTGTTGAGCAATGGTTCGCCTCCGAGGAAGGTGATGCCTTGCACATACGATTGGCTTAAGTCATCCATGATTTGTGCTTCGAGCTTGTCGTTGTATTCGTGGCCGGCTTGGAAATCCCAGATTGACGTGTTGTAGCATTCCTCGCAATGGAACGGGCAGCCGGACACGTACAGCGAGCATCGGATGCCTTCTCCATCGGTCATGAGGAACCGTTTGTAGTCGGCGATCATATTGCGGCTCATGCGGTTGGTCCATTGCCCTGCTTTGGGATTGTTGGAACGAGTTGTGGGGATGAAAGGTCCGCGATTGGTTTCGTCCGCCGCAAAGTCACGACGTTGAATTGCTGGATTCGCGCTGCTGATCATACGTTGTCCCTTCACGTTTTGCCGTTACGTCGCGTTTTTGCGATTGCTGCTTGCCTCATGATTGTCACAGAATGAAAGAGGGTGGAAACCCACCCTCTTTCATATTTCGTTTATGTTTGCTACCGACGCGGCCCTTACTTGGCTTCCTCGAACCATTCACGTTCGGAACCGTCACTCAAGGTGACATGACCGGTTTCGCCGCTCATATGCTTGACGCGGTGCGCGATCTCCTCGTGACGTCCATGCACCATCGGGCGCTGCACCGGGTTGCCCAAGTAGCCGCAGGTGCGCTTGGTCACGTTGCAGTGGTCCGGGTCGGAGTTGCCGCACTCCGCACTTGAAACCTTCCTCAGTGGGCTCGAAGTCGCCTTGGAATCCGCAATCGTAGCAGCGGTCGATCGGCGTGTTCGTGCCCAGGTAGCCGATGCCGATGTTGTAGGCGTAATCCCACACCGCTTCGAGTGCCTTGGGGTTGGACTGCAGGCACGGGAACTCGCAGTAGTTGATGAAGCCGCCGGACGCGTAGTACGGGAAGTCCTTCTCGTAGTTGAGCTTTTCCATTGGGGTTGCTGCAGCCAGACCGGGTAGTGGAAGGAGTTGGTGTAGAAGTCGTGGTCGGTCACGCCTTCCACTTCGCCGAACTTCTCGTGGTCCATACGGTTGAAGCGGTCGGTGAGGGATTCGGCCGGCGTGGAGTACACGGAATAGTGGTAGCCTTCCGCGTCGCTCCATTCCTTGCACAGCTCGTTCATGCGCTTGACGATGGACAGTGCGAATTCCTTGCCTTGCGGATCCCAGCCGTGATCGCGCATCCAGTTCTTGCCGTAGAACACGCTGGTCGCCTCATACAGCCAATGTAGCCCAGGGAAACGGTGGCACGTTCGTTGCGGAACAGCTGGTCGACGCTGTCGTTGGCGCCGAGTCGACCGAAAGCTCCGAAACGGAACAGGGTCGGCGCATTGACCGGCGCGGCCTGCTTGCAACGCATGATACGGAATTGCAATGCTGATGAGCCACGGCCATACGCTCGTCGAAGATCTTCCAGAAGCGATCCTTGTCGCCGTGGGATTCCAGTGCGATGCGCGGAACGTTCACGGTGACGACGCCAAGTTCATGCGTCCGTCTTCCACGTCCTTGCCGGTCGCCGGATCAATCCAACCCTGCAAGAAGGAACGGCAGCCCATCGGGGCTTTGAAGGAGCCGGTGATCTTCACGATGTTCTCGTAGAAGATCACGTCCGGATACATGCGCTTGGTGGCGCATTCGAGGGCGAGCTGCTTCAAATCGTAGTTCGGATCGCCCGGATCGGCGTTCACACCATGCTTGATGGTGAACACGAGCTTCGGGAAAATGGCGGTGTGATGTTCGGAACCGAGGCCGCGGATACGGTTCAGGAAGATGGCACGCTGAATCTCGCGGGCGAACCAGTCAGTGCCCAAACCGAAGCCAACGGTCACGAACGGGGTCTGGCCATTCGACACACGATTGGAGTTGATCTGGTATTCCATGGTCTGCATGGCATCGTAGATGGCCTTGCGGGTCTGGATCTTCGCCCACACCTCACGCAGCTGCTGCAAACGGCTGGCATCCTTGTTGAACGGCTCGTCCATCGGCAGGGCCGGACGGTCCTTTTCGAAATGCAGACGCTTCGGTTCGACATCCTTGGCCAAGCGCACCTGACGTTCGGCGATTTCGATCGGCAGGTCGTCAGGCATGATCTCATGGGCCTGCTCAAGGAACTTGTCGTAATCCTTGCGCGCGTATTCGACGAAGTGCTCGTCGGCACGGTTGGCGGTCTGGCCACCATACTGGCTGGATGCCACGTCTTCATGATCTGGGTGATCTGCGTGGCGGCGATGGAAATGCTGTTCGGCGATCCCATCGGAGCGTTGCCGAGAGTGAAACCGTTGGCGAGCATATCCCAGTAGTTCGGCAGCGAGCAGTTGGATTGTGCGGTGAACGGCGAGTAGTCGGCGTCGTGGAAGTGGATGTCGCCCTTCATATGGGCGTTGGAGACCGCGTCCGGCAGCATGGAGAAGGCGGACGCTTGGACACCGCGCCCGCCAGCAGATCGCGCTGGGTGGAGTAGACGTTGGAATCCTTGTTGGCGTTCTCGCGCACCAGAGCCTCGTCACGGTTCACCAGACGCTTGACGGCTTCGTTGATGTCGGTGCTTGGCACGTTCGATGTCTTTGTTCAGACGGTAGTTGGTGTACGTGCGCGCCACATCGTACAGGTGGTCTTCGATCAGGCCGTGCTCAACGAGATTCTGGATGTCTTCGATCTTGGCGGGACCGTTGTAACGATCCTTGATTTCGGCTTCGACCTGATTGGCGATATCACGGATCAGCTGTTCCTCCTGCGGCCCGATCTTCTTATCAAGGTCGGCGAAGGCTGACTTCACCGCGCTGATGATGTTGATCGGATCGAAGTCGACCACACGACCGTCGCGCTTCTCGACGAGCACCTTACCGGTTCCCGTTTTAACGGTTGCGGAGATGGCATTCAGAGCCTGCGTTTCCATTCATCATCCTTTCCGGGTCGGACCCATCCGACCAGGTTTTCATGCTTCGTTATGCATGCCAGATTGTTGCTACGTCCATGACTGTACGCCATAGCCAGCACTAAATGTAGTAGCGGCACGCCGGCAGTAAAACTATATATTCCATTTTTTCGGCTTGATTCCGCCATTCCTTAACTTGTGTGACAAAGGTAACGATTTCGCCACGGAGTGTCGCCCGAGTGTCGATTTGACGCACTCACCGAAGAGGGACTATACAAGGCGGGGTACCCTCACGGAATTCGAACATGTGTTTCATTTGTCCGCAAGATGATGGAATCTTGAACTATGACTTGGAACCAGGATTACACACCCCCGGCAGCGCAGCCGAACAGCAAACCGCTGCCACGACTGGCCGGCGAAACCACTGCTGACAACCCCTGGCCGGTAAGTCTGCTCAGCGAGAAATTCCATATGGCCGTCGAACGGTGGCCATCGGTTTGGGTGGCCGGCAGATCACGCAGATCAACACCAGACGTCAGGGCAGCGCCTATATCACTCTGCGCGATGATTATCAGGACATTGCGTTGGAAGTCAACGGTTTCGGGCAGTTCGCCGCAGCCGCCACGCCTTTCGTGCAGGGCGACCGCGTCATCATCCATGGCAAACCGAATCTGTGGATGAAACGCACGTCACTGTCTTTACGTGGCGACGCCATTATCGCGGCCGGCGCAGGAGGCAGCCTGAAGGCCATGATCGACGAATTACGCAAGAAACTGAAAGGCGAAGGCCTGTTCGACGCTGACCGCAAGCAGCCTCTGCCCGAGTTTCCGCATTGCATTGGTCTGATTTGCGCGCCGCAGGCTCGCGCCGAAGGCGATGTCATCACCAACGTGAGATTGCGTTGGCCTGTTGTCGATTTCAAAGTGACGCATGTGCATGTGCAGGGTGAGCAGTGCCCTTCCGACGTGATCAAGGCGATCGCGCAGATGGATGCCGATCCTGATGTCGACGTGATCATCGTGGCCCGTGGCGGCGGCGCTTTCGAAGATCTGATCGGGTTCTCCGACGAAGGCGTGGTACGTGCCGCGGCAGCCGCCCATACGCCGCTGATTTCCGCGATCGGCCATGAGGATGATTGGACGCTGCTTGATCTGGTTGCCGATCTGCGCGCATCCACGCCAACGGACGCGGCGAAGAAAGTCGTGCCGGACGTGCGCGAGCAGATGCAACTGATCAACGTGAACATCGAACGCATGCGCATACGCATCGACGCCACCGTCAACAATGAAACAAGACTGATTGAAGCTATGCGAACCGTCCAAGCCTCACACAGCCGCTCACCATGCTGGAACCACATCAGCGTCTCATCGATGATGCAAGAACCCGCATGAGAATCGGCCTGACACGTATTCTTGACGACGCAAGCCTCATCATCGAAAAAGCGCACGCCTCACTGACGCGCTTAGCCCGCAACTCCACCCTTAACCCGCAGGCATGCGGTAGTGCAGGGAGCGGACGGCCATGTAATCGACGATGCGAACGCCGTGAACACCGGCGACCAACTCACCATGACATTGAAGCACGGCGTGATCGTGTCCGAAGTCACCACCGTAACGAAGGAGTAGCAATGACCAACGAAACCACCCCCGCATCCAGCCTGACCGACAAGGAACGCGAAGCCATCGCACAAATGCCTTACGAAGAGGCTCGAGATCAGCTCATTCAGGCCGTGCAGGCACTTGAGGCCGGCGGACTCAACCTTGACCAGTCCATGCGCCAGTGGGAGCTTGGCGAAGCCCTCGCCAAGCGCGCTCAAAGTCTGCTCGGCGAAGTGCGTGCCAAGCTTGACGCAGCACAGGCGGAACAGGCCACTGCGGCCAATACCGCTGGCACGCAAGACAATCTGGCCTGAAAATCTCAAAAACCGCCAATATATCGTTTCTACATGACTGTGCGCCACGTACTTCATGCAGCGTACAGTCATGCATAAATTTCGAATTTCTTCATTTCGATACCACACTCGTCCGGAATGTGTGTAGAATGAAGATTCGTTGCCTCAGTAGCTCAGTGGATAGAGCACTTCTCTCCTAAAGAAGGTGTCGTAGGTTCGATTCCTATCTGGGGCACTTTTTATGCGGATACGCAGCCGATATGCAGTTGCGCCGACACTCTTCTCACACATCGAATTGCACGGTTGCCAGCAACGCCTTGTGATCGCTTCCATCGATTTTCAACGATTTGGCCCGACCTGCCAACATGCCGGAATCCAATACGATATGGTCAATGCCCGCAAACGTCGGTACATAATCGATATTCGCAGGCCACGTGAATACCAATCCCCCGGCCGCTTGTTTGGCCGCATCCGTGAACCGTGTTCCCAAGAAATTACGGAACGGCGTATGGTCGTCGGTCGCGTTGAAATCGCCCATGAACACGTACCTACGAGACGTATCGTACCGGAGTCGACCAAGCTCATCCAGTGAACGCTTCCACTGCTGCCAATATCCATCGGTCGGAGACGTGGTATGCACCGAAACGAAACGGATCTGCGTCCGACCATCATTGAATGCAACCGTGGCTCCTGGCATGAACGACGCGCTCGAATCAACATCATCATCAGCCGGATCAACAAGCGGACTCGCCGACCACAAACCATTGCCATACACGCCGTCTGAGCTTGCCACCTGCGCATACGGCAGCAAATCGCCAATACCAGCCTTGTTCAACTCGTCCACGAAAGCATCGGTCGTTTCTTGCAATGCCAGCACTTCCACACGCTCGCTACGCACCACATCGACAATTTCCTGCGCGTCGGCACGACCCTTAAACACATTGCATGTCATCAAACGAGCATAATCATCCTGCGTATTGGCGGACGCTCCCGAAACCGCTGCGATCGCGGCACGCGGAAGCTTCGTCTCATTGTAGAAAAACGGATACTGCCACCATACTTGCAACGCGATCGCCGCAATCGCCAGCAATACCGACATTGTTCGTTTCGAGACAATGCCGCAAATCAGCGCAATCACCGCAAGAATCGCAAACCAAGGCACCAACGAAACGATAATGGGAACATACGGCCACGCCTGAATCTCAGCAGGCAGTATGTGCGAAACAGTGCCCAGCAAAGCTGCAATCGACAGAATGCCAGCCAGAAAACCGCATATGATATTGCGCACGCGATGCGACTTAGTTTTCTTCAACGTGCGAATAGGCTTAACAGCCTTCGCCTGCGCCGTACGCGGTTTCGTAGGCGTACCAGACCGTGCCATACATCCTCCAACATGGGCATTGCGTTCCATCAGTCAATACATCAATCATCAAATCAGCCATCAAAACCGAGTTCATGACGAACGCCATCGGCAATAGTGCGGCTTCATAGTACCCCAACTTCCACATTCGCTGGCAAATAGTCGCAATCGTCTCCATAAATTTAACGAAAAACAATCGAAACACAAAAATCACCATCTTGCCCCAACCATTAAATACTATTACGCTGGGCACATAAGAAATCGTAACTAATGGGGGTACGACGCCTTACGCAAGAGCAATGGCTGCTCATGTATACCGAGAGGGGGCTATACCATGCTGGAACTTGATCACGTGGGGTTTTCGTATGGAAAACGTCTGATTTTAGACAATGCGAGCGCATTATTCGAAGAAGGTTCGACAACGGCAATAATGGGGCCTTCCGGCTCAGGAAAGACCACTTTGCTGCGTTTGATGGACGGTTCTTTACAACCAGACACTGGCTCCGTCACCATTGATGGCGCAAATGTCAATTCCATTGATCGAAAAAATCTTCTCGGATCTTTATGCATGCGCATATTTCAGGATTACAGGCTCATTCCATATCTTAACGTGCGAGAAAACATCATGCTGGCGTTTGAAGCGGCGCATAAGAACCTCGGACAAACCAAGATTAAGGAAACTTCCCGCGCTGAAAACAACACAATCGATAACTTGCTTGAAGAAGTGCATTTAGCAGGCTATGCAAACCATTTGGCTGGCCAATTGTCAGGAGGAGAGCAGCAACGTGTGGCCATCGCACGCGCGATCGCCATGAAACCACGTGTGATTCTCGCGGATGAACCCACCGGCGCGCTTGATGAGGAAAATACGCAGGCAATCGCAACATTGCTTTCAGATATTGCCCACAAAGAGCGATCCATTGTCATAATCGCAACGCATGACGCTACGGTCGCGCAGCACAGTGACCGCATTGTGCGCATTCAGGACCACAAGTTGGTGGAGCAATGAATGGAATGCCTTACCACAGCACTGGAATCACGAGGCACGTTACCTCTGGATATTTGAGATTCCATCCGATGCTCACCATCTCACTCTTTGTGGTGGCATTATTGTCGGCGATGCTACCCGTGGTGGCCTTAAACAGCTTGAATCTATACGTACAGGCCGCCAAAGAAGGCGCAGCAGGTCAATCCGGAGGGTACACGTACCAAATTTCAGGAGGCAGCAACGATGTAGCCGAAGAACTCAGGCAACAGGTCCAAAACGGTAAGGCCATCGGCGTCAAATCCACACAAGGATCAGTAGGCCTCACCTCCGCCAGCGGCTCTTCACGAAACACCATCGCAGACATAACTTTCCTAACAGGCCCCTCACGATATGGCACGCTCATCGAAGGGCATCAGCCGTCGCAAAAAAACGAAATCTCCCTGTCTCGGGCCGCAGCCTGAACAAATTGACGCCCAGCTGGGAGATATAGTCACCGTGCAATGTGACGATTCCGCATTATCAAGCGACTATAAGCTCATTGGCATCACCGTCGATGCTGCGAACACCAACACCGTGTATGCAACAGCAGTGTCTTCCAAAGACAATCTCCAAAACATACAAATGTGGCTCACCGACGATGACGCTACTGTAAATCAGGGAGAAGTCGCAAAAGAGAGCGCAACCAACAATGTCAATATCGGATACATCAAATCGACAATACGAAATGCCGAAGAAACGGTTCGTACTCGCGATCTGCCAGGATGCCAATGGTACGGAATAGTTCTGTTCCTTTGCTTGCTGTGCGTACATATCGCAGCAATGACGGCATTCTTCCGAGCAGGTCAGTGTTCCGGAGATGCTGTGGTAGAAGCTCTGGTAGCTTGCGGATTCTCCCTCACCACCAGCAGATGGACAGTGTTCCGAGGATTGCTTATTTGCACAATACCCGGAGCCGCAATTGGCATCGCGGCCGGATATGCGGTATTCGGTCTTAGTTACAGGACCATAGGCAACATATTCGCCCAATATTGGGAATGGCAACCATCAGCAACTTCCCTGCTGTCCATCTTTTTTGTCGCAGCGATTTTGCTGTGCTCGCTATGCTTGACATGGTTGGTTTTGTTCTTCCGCATGTCCTTTAAGCATGACATCACAACCAGAAACGCATTATGGTACATCATTCTTTCCTCGGCCGTTCTGCTGTTTTCTTGTGTGGCGATAGAACGTTATCATGCAGCCGCATGGCCGTTTGGTGGATCAGTGGGCTCGGTCATGGGGGCTTGCGCTCTGGGACCTATGCTCCTTTCACTGCCTTGGCTTTTCCGCACGCCAGCACAATGCAATGCGATAGAACGTACACGAAGTTTGTCTGCCCCAGTATGCGCATTGGCACTCTTATTGTTAGGTGCCAGCTCATTGTTCAGCGGGCAAATGATGATAGCGACAGGCAATTCGGATAATGGGCTGTTCATCGCCGATTATTTGACTCAGGATGACTTAAACTATCTTGCCGGCAAATATCCCGAGACTCTAGACAAAGCCATCGTGCTCACGGCACCGGATGAATCCCGGTATCTGGTCCGCGCCGCGACTTCCCATGCTTACGATTGCGTCATTCAACATGGTTCCGACGATGCGGATTGCTACTCAGATTCCGATAATGAAACCACTGTCATGCTTGTTGATAGCAACTCGTCTTTAGCCGGTAAAACCAACGACGTTCATATTGCCGAAGGCGGTAACGCTGGTATCATTCTCATCGATACCGCAACCCAAAAAATAACTCAGGCAGCACAAGTTCCCACCGAGGGCACCGACTCGCTGCTCAATGATTACACCATGCCCGGCGTGGTTCTTGGAATCGACTCACCGCAGGCAAAGACACTTGGCCTTGCACCGAGCAACCGGCATACTCTCGTTATTACTGATTTCCCGTCAATCGCTTCCGGCGTTCGCGATTCGATTCGATCCGACATCATTAACCGTTGCGGGTATGCATTCATTACCGAACACGACACCACCTCTTACCGCTCCTACATGGCACGCGCCATTGCCATACCAGCTTTGGCCACAATTATCAGCGGCCTGACATTCGCCGCATTGGCCATATCAACACGTCAATCGCAGTCAGCGTTACGCTGGACGCTTCAAGAATTCGGTGCATCACGATTCCAGCTCATGCGTTTGTTCAGACCTTTAGGAATAACCATGTCGTTGGGATCGACCATAGCCGTATTCTTGGGGTGGCTGGGCTCGCATCCTTGGATTATTGCGCCCGCGAACGAATTCGGCACCACAGGCTGGTGGTGGCTCATACCATTACCTGTCATTTTTATTGAAACGGCATTGTTCTGTTGGTGGTTTTCGCTACCTGAGCGCCGCAATCAGTGACCACTGGATTCGCCTTCGCACATAATCGGGTCATAATTGGACTTGGGCGAATCACGTAACGAAAAATCCCGAGGAGCGATGCTCGACTCGGGATTCAAAAAAGTTTAAGTGCGGCGACGTGCTACTCTCCCACACCCTCTCGAGTGCAGTACCATCGCCGTGCTAGGCCTTAGCTTCCGGGTTCGGAATGGGACCGGGCGTCTCACCTAGGCTCTGATCACCGCAAGACGAAATAATACGCACACATGCCTCAATCACCAAATCACGGCGTGTCGCAGATTGCAATCGTCTATCACAGCCGCACGGCATGGCGAACAGAGCGCGCTTGCGCCGATACGCCATCCCACTTGCGTCGCGGATGTCGGATCGGTGGTGGCGGCACGTGTGCAGTCGGCGCCGTTGGCCGCACAGGAGGTGAATTTGGGTGCTCCCCGATCGTCGACCGGATCGCCACAACCGGCTTTGACCAAAGAGGCGACTTGCACACTGGAGGTGACGGGCTTGACGAACGATCCGCCGATACCGGTTCCCGCGATGGCCGAAAAAATGCATTCTTTTGCTCAATACATGGAGACATCATCCACGCGCAGTTTTATAGATTCCCGCCAGTCACATACCGACGCGCCGTTATCAAAATTTGCGGCTCTTGCGACTACTGTTGCCCCAATAACCGATATGAAAGCACGAAAGAAGGCCAGCAATGACGATCGCCTCCTGCGGTTCCGTTTCCGCACTCACATTGGGTCTGCCGAACTCCTCTGCGGTTCCCGCAGAAAAGGCAACGTTGCCGAAAGGCCTGTTCATGGCGAGAATACCGGTTTCAGCCAAAACAAAACAACGATTGGCGAACGACATCGAGACGATCACCATGTTGTCTCTGCTGCGGCCAAGCAATACACGGCTTGCCGTCGGAACACGCATTCCGGAAGTACTGGCAATCGGATTGCGCCTGCATGCCAAGAACGCCGCCATACCGACGGATATCGTCGAGCTGATTGCCATGCAACGCAAGTCGGGAATCGTGTTCGTATGCGTGCGCGACGCCGACTTCGAAGGTACGAAGCGGCAGGAGTGCGCGTTCGCCGTGAGACGCGCGCTGCCGGGACGCGCCGGTCACACACCTACATTCAAAGTGTTCGTCTCAGATTGGAAACCGGCCGGCGAAGCGATGCTGGACATCGGCGATCCTGCGGTCGATTCCATCGACGCGCTGTGGGAGTGTTATGCTCGCAGGTGACGCTCGGCAGCGCCTCTCCCACGGCACTGGACGCGCGCATGACACGGCGTATGCAGGCCGCACAGCTTACCGAGCAGATCGATAAGCTCACGCGCGATCACCAACGGGCAAAGAATCCCGAACAGCGCAACGAAATCTTCACCAAGCTGCACAAGGCGAAGAACCAGTTGGAGGAACTGAGGAAGCTGGAAGCCTAGGAACCGCTAGAAACCAAGGCTCGTGCGGCCAAACTGGTCGAGCCAGCGCAGAATAGCCCCTTCCCGCAACGCCCATGGGCAGATTTCCACTTCCTTGACGTCAAGCGCCTTCATGATCTCGTCGATCACCAAGCCGCCACCGACGATCTGATACGTGCGCTCCGGCGTGACGCCCGGCAATGCGGTACGCTGGTCCGGCGAGATGGCCGCAAGACGGGGAAGCCAATCCTCAAGCTGGTCAATCGTCATGATCGAAGTGTCCACGCGGCCGGGCTGACGCACCACGGCACCGGCGAGACGAGCAGGGAACGAATGGTCTTCGATGTGCCGACGGCATGCATCGGGTGCTTCGATTTCGGGAACGCCTTGACCATCGGCTCAAGAATCTTACGGATGTTCCTGCGCGCGTCTTCCAAATCCCTATCATTCGCAATACCGTTTTCCGGTAGGAATTCACGGGTCACACGACCGGCACCTGCCGGCACGGACAGCGCTACTGTGGGATCCTCATCCGAACCCATAGCCACCTCGAGAGAGCCACCACCGATATCGATGACCAGCAGCCGACCGGCATCCCAACCATACCAGCGGCGAGCTGCAAGGAAGGTGAGTCTGGCCTCATCCACACCGGACAGCACCGTGACCGGCTGGCCGACGACGTTTTCGATTCGTTTGAGGATCCTGCTGCCATTCGGAGCCTCACGCAATGCGGATGTGGCCAGCACGAGCAGTTGGGTAATCTCATATTCTTTGACCAGCCCCATGGCCTTTTCCACAGCTGCGACCACAGCTTCGACTCCGGCCTTTTTGATTGTGCCATCGGCCTTGAGATATTGCATCAATCGAACAGTGCTTTTCGTGCTGGCCTCAGGTTCCGGACGGGCGCCAGGCGCCGCATCGACGATGAGCATGTGAACGGTATTGGAGCCAATGTCAAGCACGCCAAGACGAGTGACATGCGAATGTAAACTAACCATGATTTCAAGCATAGTGACATCGCACTCCCCCTTTCACCTGACATTACATTGACAACCTTTGCAAATATTCGAGTGGCCATCCTATTCACCTAGGATGGCCACGCAACATTCACAGCGCCGACAACGATTGCAAAGCGCTCACAAACATCATCCGTGCAGTTCGGCTACGAAATCTCCGATTCGCCTCAGACCCTCACGAAGCGCCTCGCGCGAGGCCGCATACGAAAGCCGCACATGGGTGTCGGCAGTGGCCTCGCCGAAATCACGGCCCGGCGTCAACGCCACGTGCGCTTCCTTTAACGCACGTTCGCAGAACGTCCACGCGTCGAGACCGGTGCCGGAAATGTTGAAATACGCATAGAACGCGCCATTCGGCTCAACCTCCAACGGCAAACCGATCTCAGCCAATCCGTTAACCACAATGCGACGACGCTCCAGCAACTCCTGACGGCGTTCCTCGCACACGGCCAACGTTTCCGGAGTGAAGCACGCGAGCGCCGCATGCTGGGTGGGTGTATGCGCGCACAGGAAGAAGTTGGTGGCGAGATCGTCCATGGCTTCGAGCGCGCATTCAGGCACGACCATCCACCCAGTCGCCAGCCGGTCATGCCGAAGAACTTGGAGAAGCTGGAACATACGATGGCGTCCGGGTCGCAGGCGAGCACGGATTTCACGTCGGAGCCGTCCGGTTCGCGGTCGGCTAGGTCAAGGTAGGTTTCGTCGACGATACGCCATGCGCCGCGTTCTTTTGCCAGGTCGCACACGGATTTCAGGGTATCGAAGGCGATGGTGGTACCGGTCGGGTTCGACGGCGAGGTGATCATCACCGCTTTGGTGCGATCCGACCAGTATTCGCGGCACAGTTCCGGCGTGAGATGGAATCGGGTGTCCGCGTTCGTCGGCACGTCCACGACTTCGCCGCCGAACGCGCGGACCAGTTCGCGATTGCACGGGTACGACGGGTCGGCGATCAGCACTTCGTCACCCTCGTCCACCGTCAATGCGGCGGCAAGCAGCAGTGCCGTGGAACCTCCGGCCGTAATCGCGATACGTTTCGGATCGACGTCCACATGGTGGCGTTCCTTGTAGAAATCGGAAATCGCCTGACGTAATTCCGGCAAGCCCATTGCAGCGGTATACGGCAATAGACGGCATCATACTGTTCGCGCATTGCATCACGCACTGCGGGCGGAGCGCCGAAATCCGGCTCCCCCAGGCTCAACTTGACCACATCGGTACCTGCGGCGACATCTCGTCGGCCATCGCACCAAACACCATGGCACGGAACGGATTAGCAATCTGGGCGCGGTGCGACATCTGCGGCAGCGCGCTGTTCTCAGCATTTCCCATAGTTCGTTTGTATTCTTCAGACGCGACAAATCGCAAGTACCGTCCCACCGCCGTTGCGTATCGTTTCAAAAACAGAAAATCAACATGTCATGTAAAGCTGGAACCACGAGCATCATGCGCCAGTGGCAAGAATCACGCTTCGACGATGTCGCAGTACAGTCTCTCCAACCGTTCCTCACGCACTTTTTTGGCGAGCTCGCATTCCCACACCACGATCACTTTCCAGCCCATCGCTTCAAGTTCGGCATGCTGTCTGACATCTCGTTCGTGGTTGCGCAGCAGTTTCGCACTCCAAAATTCCACATTCGATTTCGGTACGCGCGTGGCTTTCGGGCAGTTTTCATGCATATGCCAGAAACAGCGTTAATGAACACCATCGTACGGTATTTCGGCAACACCACGTCGGGATGCCCCGGATACCGCTTGTCGTTTTTGCGGAATCGCAGGCCTTTCGAAAAAAGAAAACTGCGTACCATCATTTCGATGGAGGTGTCTTTGCCTCGGATATGCGACATAATGTAGCTTCTCGTGCCACGCTCATATTTCTCTTTTTTTGCGGATTTCCGAGGTTTTCCGGTCTTCTTAACGTGTTCCTGCGCTGCCACAGCACACCATTATGGCAAAATCCGGCAAAATCCGGCAAATCAGAAAAGCATCCGGACAAAACGCAATGCAAGTGCGAGACGGACCAACGCGCGTTGCGATCACGCATGGCGTACGCTGGAACTTGCAACGCAGCAATATAAATGAATCAACACTATTCAGGCAGCTTACGAAAGATGGGAGTTGATATGGCTCGTATTCATGTCGCGATTCTCGGCGCAGGCCGGATCGCACAACATATGGCTGACACGTTGGTGAAAATGGCCGCGGACAGCCGTTATGCGGATTTGGTTGAACCGTATGCTGTCGCCGCACGAGATGCGGGTCGTGCGGCTGATTTCGCCGCGAAATACGGTTTTCCAGTTTCATACGGTTCATATGAGGAACTTGTGGCCGATCCGAACGTGGACTTGGTGTACATCGCTACGCCGCACAATCTGCATGCGGAACAGGCGATATTGTGCATGAAAGCCGGAAAGGGTGTGCTGGTGGAGAAAGCATTCGGCGCGAATGCGGCACAGACCCGTGAGATGTTAGCCGTTGCAAAAGAAACCGGCATGCTGTGCGCGGAAGCGATTTGGACGCGATACATGCCGTCCCGCGCCATTATCGATAAGATTCTCGACTCCGGTGCGATTGGTGAAATACAGGCGATCGATGCGAACCTGTGTTACCCCACCACCGCGAAGGCGCGAATCACTGATCCCGCGCTTGCCGGTGGCGCATTGTTGGATGTTGGCGTATATCCAATCAATTTCATCGACATGATCATGCATAATGCGCCGATCGCTCGCATTGAATCGTCGATGCGAGCGTACGAAACCGGCGTGGATGCGCATAATTCCATGACGTTCTATTACGAGAACGGTGTGATGGCGACCGCGCAAAGTTCGATTCTATGCCATAGCGACCGCATGGGATCCGTGTGGGGACCGATGGTTATATGGTGTGCCAGACATTAATAATGTTGAGGCAATTGACGTGTATGACGGCAATCATACGGTTGTTGCGCATTACGATGTTCCCGCCCAGCTCACCGGCTATGAGTACGAGGTGGCGGCCGCCGCACAGGCCGTAATCGACGGTCGCACCGAATGCAAGGAAATGCCCCACGCCGACACCCTGCGCATTATGGAACTCATGGATTCCCTGCGCCGCGACTGGAACCTCACCTACCCCTTCGAACGTTAAGCTCCAATATTAGTTTCAGCGTCGGCGAATTGCGATTCCGTTCAAACATCCGACGCTGAAGCATTCATTGGCAGCACATATAATTTCTCCTTGCACTGGTTGAGGAGGAACATTATGGGATTGCTGAGCAAGTTCATGAACGCGCTTATTGGAGAACCATATACCCCCAAACCAGTGTCTCAGTCTGTCCCCAAACCGGTGCAACAGCAGACGACGCAACGCCGCGCAACCGCCGCACAACCGCGTCAGACGCAACAGACTCGTCAGCTTACGCAATCCGCCCAATCGCCACAGTTAGCGCAATCGCAATATCGCGCGCAAACGCAAACCACGGCTCACTATACTTTTCTACAACGAATCGTTCACGTTCTACAACGAATCGTTCGCGAACGCAGTATCGGTCCAATTCGCAGTCAACGCAGAAACTTATGCCGCAACCAATGCTCCCTGCCGAGCAGATCGAACGGGCGCGAAATATCATCGGCAAAATCGAAAAGCATGAGTTAAGCGACGAGCAGATCAGCGCCATCGCCGGAGCGGGTCACAATACGCTAGTGCTCGCAGGTGCGGGAACCGGCAAAACCACTACCATCGTCGGCTATATCGCATGGCTGCTGAACACAGGCACCGCCACCCCCGAAGAGATTCTGGTGCTGTCGTTCACCAAAGCTTCCGCCAACGAAATGTCGAATCGCATTATGCAAAGCACCGGTAAAACCATTCGGGCATGCACCTTCCATAGTCTCGGACTGGAAATCTGCCGTTCCTCCACCATTGCCAATCGTCCAATTATTGACGGGCACACGTCAAACAATGTGGTTCGCAACGCATTCGAACACTTGCTTGAACACAATGTTTCTTACCGTCTTCTGGCATTTAAACTCATGTCGCAACAGTTGCTCGATAAATATTCCGCAGCTGCACGACTTGAGAATTTCCAGTTACCAACAGACGATTATGCATTCAATCAATATCGTCAGAATCTTATCGATACCACACAAACCATTATCCAGCATATGCGGTCAAACAATATTGACACTGCTGGAATGCAAGCTCTTAACGAACGTTATGGCGGTAAAAACATCGGTCGTAATCGTGAGATGCTGCAGCTCATAGAACCGCTTTATCACGCCTATATACAGAATTTTGCAACCAATAATGGTATTGATTTTCCGGGAATGATCGTTGATGCCATCAGTTGCGTCAATAATGGCTCGTACCGGCACCCATATAAATATGTGCTGATTGACGAATATCAGGACATGTCACGACCGCGTTATGAGCTAATCCGTGCGCTTCGCTTGCAACATGATTTCTCACTATTCTGCGTTGGCGACGACTGGCAGTCGATTTATCGTTTTGCAGGCAGCGACCTTCATCTCATTCTCGATTTCGACCGAATTTGGCGCGCCTGGGGTCCGACCCGCATGTTCCAGATCACCACCACACGGCGCTTCCGTCAAAGCCTTATTGACGCAAGCGGAGCATTCGTGATGCGCGATACCAATCTGTATGTCAAACATCTCAATAATCCCAGCGATAAGAAGGATTATTCGTTGAAAGCACTTGGCGGGCATACTGAGGAAGAACGATTCAATGTGATTGTCGAGCAGTTGCGCAAACTACCGAAAACCGCGTCCGTACTGTTGCTTGGCCGGTATCGCAGCGATATCAATCTCATGATTCGTTGCGATCAAGACGGTCTGTTCTCCATCGACCAAAGCACTGGAAATATTCGTTTTCTCGAAAACCGGATATGGATATTCGTTTCATGACCGCTCATGCTTCCAAAGGATTGCAATGCGATTTCGTATTTCTGCTCTGCTGTTCCGGCGGATTGAAAGGCTTTCCAAGCACGATTCCCGAAGAGCCGCTGCTTGGTCTGCTACTGCCGGAAGTGGAACGATGCCCGCATGCGGAGGAACGGCGACTGTTTTACGTGGCGATGACCCGATGCAAGAAGAAACTGTTCTTCATCGTGGATCAGACCCGCCCGTCGCGATTCATGTATGAACTGCATAGCAAGATCTGCCCGAACATTTTCCGAGGAGTCAAACTTCCTCCGCAATGCCCGAATTGCGGCGAAGCCTAAGCTTGCGGCACAATCGCAACGATCCGAACCGCTCATTCTACGGGTGCACCGGCTTCCCAAACTGCCGCTACACCCAACAAGCAAAATAAGCGTGGCATACGTGATGTGAAAGTTTAACGATTATCTGTCGTTCGTGGTCTCTCGTGAGAAGAGTCTGTCGCGCGGCAAGCATGCGTCGGCTTCGTATGTGGAGCAGCTTGAACCGGTGTCAAACGCGCAGTCTGGTGTGCTGAAAATGTTGACTGCGACTCAGTTGCGTGGTTTGCGCCGCATGAGTCGCTGATTCTTGCGGTGTTGTGCGATTTGGATTGGCGTCGCATCAATCCGGATTGTTCCGACGATGATGCGTCACTGTTTGAACGTTTTTCCACACAGCACAGCTTGAGTTTGTTTGATTTGCAAACATTATTGTCTACGCTGTTTCCGTATGTCGATAATAATATTCAGCAGTGCGGTTCTGCTTTTTCCACGTTGAATTATTCGTATTTCACAAGTGCGAATCGCACTCGTTTCGGCAATACTTCTTTGGTTTGTATGTGCGACAATGAATCGTATGCATTGACCCAGGAATGCGAGTCAATGCTGCATCACGCAACATTCCGAACGTTCTTTACAGATACCATCGAAGCCAGCTTGTTCAATGCGCTTGCACTGTCAAGGGAAGCTCGCAAGCGTCGCATCATGCCTGATCATGGGTTCATATATGGCGAGAAATATAGTCTTGCCGATGTCATGCGATTGTGCGCGTGGAAGGATGAGCAGATTCCGCAGAATGTGGGCGGATATAAGCTTGACACCTACACGAATTCTTTGCCGATCTTCATTAAATATGAGGCAAGCCAGTATGGCGATCGTTTCTTGAATCCTGGAGAAATTGAATGGTTCAGCAAAAACAATCGTTCTTTGCAATCTCCGGAATTCAATGCTGCTTGATGGAACCGAGCATACGTCGGAATGGAAAAACCGTCATTTTGTTCCCATTTTTATTCGACGTAAGGCCGAGGAAAAGGAGAAATCCTACTATTATGTCGGTTCGGCAGTAGCTGTAGACGATGCGCATGAGTCAGTGAATATCGCAGATGACGAAACCCAATCAAAGGTCGTGATTTCCACACTGAAACTCGCGAAACCGGTTGACCCCGAACTCTACCGTCACCTCACCGGCAACCCAGCATTCTAGTTCCAGAAAATTGCTGACGTGGCGGAAAGTCATTGTTGAACCGACGGCCGCCACGCCTCAGACATGGAAAATGTCACCTCATCTGCAAAAAGTGACACAGTGCATCGTCGATGATCGCTCAAGCCTTTTCAAACCACCTTTTCACACGTGCAATCCACCCTACAATCATATGCAGATGTTCGTTTGAACAGAAAAGTAACATGTTTTTGCAGAACAAAAAGAACACGCTCAATGTTACTTTTTTACAATGTCATTTTCAAGACCTGCAATCATTGCAACATCAACGATTCTCAGCATCATCAATTGCAAAAACAGTATTTTCCGCGGTATCACAGCTAAAAAAGCGTGCTATCGTTAGTCACGGATACAGCAAGCATCCATCAACAACATGAACCAGACTTCAAGAAATGATGTTCGTTTGCTTATCTAAACGAACATTAAAACGAACACTACTAATGTTCATGACATTATGCGAACACATCGCAGGAAAGGAATTCATCATGGCAGATGAAAAGACCGTCATCAACGTGGATCTGAACATGTTCGGCCAGGACGCGGACGCCAAGACCGCCGCAGCCAACGAGGTTGCCAAGAGCCTCGGCATCAGCGACGAAGCCCTCGCTCAGGTGGAGGAATTCAAGGCAGCCCTCACCGCGCATAACGCTTGGGACCTGCCGTTCATGGGCTACGTGAACGAAGACGGTTACGGCTACGCCTATGTGCCGGACGCAGCCATCACCATGAACCCGTATTGGGATGCGCACAAGGAATTCATGAACCTGCCGGAAGACGTGCAGACCGCTTTCGCCATCCGTATGCTGTTCACCCACCGCCCTGTCGACCGCTACGGCGCCGACATGTTCCTGCACTACCACCGTGGCTTCCAGGTCAACTTCGTCGGCAGCGGCGCCAACAAGTACTGACCGACCCATAGGACGTTGTATGAGCGCCCCATAGGACATATAACGATTCCCATACCGCCGCGGCGGTACTCTCCAGAAAAAGAAAGGCGCTTGGCTCGAGCCAGAAAACCAGCTCAAGTCAAGCGCCTTTCGTATGCGCTGAAACGAAACTACCGCGCGTCTCTACAAATCGCCCATATCAGGCGCATCGAATCCCATGCCAGGTCCTTCCGGCCCCGGACCGCCCGGACCTCCGAGGAATTCGCGCGCTGACATGCCATTTTCCTTACGGGATGAGTCCACGGCCTCCTGCATCACCCGGCGAACCTCAAAACCATGCACCACGTTCTTCAGTACCACAACACCGTTGCCGGAAGACTGGTCGCGCGTATCAAGTACCAGCGTGCTCAAACCGAACAGGCGCTGCAGGAACGTGCGCTCCACACTAATATCCACGATGCGGAATAGTTTGATGAGATTGAATTTCTCGTTAAGGATGCCGGTTTTGATGCTCATTTCCTGATCAGTGAGCATGTACACGGTGAACGTGAACGGCGTACGACACCAATTACGCTTGCGCTGACGCCACAGAACATTACCGCTTGCAACCTTCATATCATTCCCTTTTCCTTCGATGGAAAGCCGCCCTGTTGCGGCAACACTGCCATTCTACCGGGCGCCGCCGTACGGCCATGCCGCTCATTCCAAATCATGTTTCACACATCGTTTCACACAGTATTTCGGCATAATCTTTTCGCTCAATCAAAAAGAAATGCAACAGCATTCAAGCGACTATTCAAAATCATCGGCTTTTCGCCGTGAAAAGAGCAAAAAAACATGCGCGACAACGGCAGCATGATATAGGCTGAATAAGGATATGTCTTGTTCCACGAAGCACCCGTCGTCAACGCGGCACATGCAATCCATGTTTTTAAAGGAAAGGCATGCAATGAGCAACGAACACGGTAGGATCAACCGTCTGCAGGAAGTCGAGGATCTCACCGAGTACATCAACAATGGATGGCTGCATTCCGGCGAATCCGACGGCCCGACGTTCCTATGGAACGACATGATCCGCGAGGCCAGTCAGGAAGATGCCGAAAACCGCAATAATGTGCCCGTAGCACAGCTTTCCGACGCGGACATGGTAATCAGTATGCCCATGCAATGGTATTTCGATTCCATCGCCGCCATGGTGCCCACAGCCGAACGCACCGATACCGGCGTGGAGATTCCAAGAATCGACATGCCAACGTTCCATCTTGATTCGCAGGCGCTTTCCGGCGTGGACGCGGTGGTCGGCAATGCCATCGTAAGCACACGTTGGCTGGATGCTGTCGGCAATCTCGCCAAGGCAGTGGAAATGACCGCGCGATTCGTTGGCAACGTCGCAGATCGAGACAATGAGGGCTTCGACTATTTGAAAGACCTGATTCAGACCGTGCGCGTGTACATGGACGCCGTGGCCTGCAATGCCGATCCCATGACCGGCGAACAGGCGCTGAATATCATCACGCAAGTGGCCTGCAATGAGGATTTCCGTCTTAACGCCATGCAGATGGTTGAACTGCTTTCGTGCGGCCTGTCGTTCGCGCAATGGGACGATACGCGCATGTTCGCTTACGATGCGTTGAATAAGGGCATTGCCACGATGAGTGATTTCGCCACGTCTGCTTCGACGTTGGCAAACTCGGCAGATGATTCCGACAGCCGCGACATGCAAACTGATTCGCAGTCTGTTGCGCAAGTGAAAACCGATTTGGGTTTGTTTGAAGACGCTGATTCCTTATCCGCAGAAGATTTGAATAATCTCGCATGCTTGATCCTGCTTGCTTTCAGAAAGGAGATTGCGCAGGCCGCGCAGAATCAGTTCGATCATGCCGTACAGTTTTTGCGACATGACTTGCTGCGGATTAGTGGTGACATTGATGAGGCTGATCGTTTCCTGCGTGACAATCATACTTCCGAACCGCTCGCCGATGCGTATGCGGCACGTCTGATTGCTGCCGAACGTTGGCAGGATCTGCTCGATTTTGTCGATCTGGTGTTGCGGGACAAACCTAATCAGGTCACGATGATGTTCCCCGAAGAAGTGGTGCCCTACGAGTGGGAGACGATTCGTGAGGCCGCTTTGGAAGCGCTGGGACGCAGCGACGAACTGGTTGCCATGTATCAGGAACGCTTGGATGATACGTATGATCCCAATACCGCGCTCAATCATCTGAAACTCCACGCCTGGTTGAATCAGCAGTAGTCCCGATTCCTCCACTCACTGGAACAATCCTCCCGCCCACGGGCCTTCCGGCGTCCGTTTTCCTCCACCGAATGGAGGAAGACACCCGTGCGCGGGAATAAAAAAGGACCTTCCGGGAACCCGATGGGGCTCGACCAGAAGGTCCATACGTTGAATGCGGCGGCGTGCTACTCTCCCACACCCTCTCGAGTGCAGTACCATCGCCGCGACCAGGCCTTAGCTTCCGGGTTCGGAAAGGGACCGGGCGTCTCACCTGGGCCATGACCACCGCAAA
>ENA-OQAN01000092-OQAN01000092.1-human-gut-metagenome-genome-assembly--contig:-NODE-92-length-45655-cov-4.385719_pt1 | contig 45655 bp, 62 predicted proteins | sample MGYA00242735_ERZ504527 | MGnify/ENA primary metagenome ERZ504527 (study PRJEB26092, sample SAMD00036230) | human gut metagenome | host: Homo sapiens | study: EMG produced TPA metagenomics assembly of... | reverse complement strand
CTCCGGTTTTAAAATCTCCTGCAAGCGTTTGGTCAGCTCCGGTCCCCATACTCCATCAACCGAAATCGCTTTTACGTCGATTCTTCTTTCGGAGCTGCTCCGCCGTAAGTGCAATACTTAGTATGGCAGTTAATCCAGCCAGCGCCAGAGAGCAACCGTCCCCAACTCGTATTCTGGATTTCCGTCACCGTATAGCTGCCCTTATCCCGGATTACTCCGACGATTTTACTGTCTGCATCTGGTGCACTTCTAATATTAAGCGCTGCATCGTTGACTTTATAGATTCCAGGCTCGTATTTCGTATTTTCCGGCTGCTTCGGCGTGTTGGATGCACCGCTGATCAACTTCTTGAAGCGACCCCAGTCATCCCTTTCCATAATCTGGCTAGGGCAGTGCTTGCTGCAGATATCATAGTGCCGATATACCTGGATGCCGGGATTCCGGTTTTTCTCATGATCTCCTTGACCACCGCAACGGTATTACGGAAAGCCTTCTCATAGTCATATCCGCTCTGCACACACATTTCCACGCCGATGCTGCTCCGATTGCCATAGCGTCCAAACAGGTTAGCACCGCCATAGTTGACTCCGACGTGCCAGCATCCGCGGTTATGCGGCGCGGCTGGTAGGCAGTGTCGCCATCATCAACGTAATAGTGGGCAGACATATTGGACAGCTCACCATTATGCTGCGCTTCTGCGTGTGTGCGGGCATCGGCACCCGCTCTGAAATTATCTGTGTTGTGGACTACAATACACCGCGGATCGTTCTCTTCGTAGGTGTTCTGGTTGCTGATAAAAGATCTGTCAATTCTCATGATACTTCCCTTTCTCCGGCAGATTTGCGCCGGCGCAAAAAAGGACGGTTGTTGGCCGCCCTCACTCTGATTTCTGTGTCTGCTTGATAATCTGATTCACATAATTGCTCAGCCCCGCCACAAGGATGCCCTGCGTGACCGCTGTAAAGACTGCCATCGCCGCCTGCTGGCCGGTTCCGACCTCGCTGGTAGCCAGCACCCAGATGGCACACAGTACGATACTCACGCCGCCGAGAATCAGAGGGATATACTTATCCTTTACAGCCTGCGCCTGTTTGAGTGCCATGCCAAGAAAATACAGGGCAACAGCCACAACGATGAGTTCCGGTTTCACATAATTCATAATCTGTTCCATATTTTTTATCCTTTCTGCTCTAAGTCATTGATTCTGTGATTGGCAACTTTGATCTGCTCTTCTTGTACTTTAAGTTCCTGTTCCAGAGCATACGTTCTTTCTACTACATTATTATGCTTATCGACCGTTTCGTGAGCTCTTCCAACTTGTATTCCATCAGTGCCCGTGTCTTTTCCTGCTGACTGTGGTTACTGATCAGGCAGACCACAAGTGTAACGGCGGCACTGATGCAGGCGGAAATAATCGTTTCCATGTACTTTATTCTCCTTTTTCTGATTTTCGCATAAAAATAAGACCGTCTCCGGTCCTGCTCGAATCTCTGTTGTTCGATTAATAGGTAAATTCGTAATCATCGCCATCCCCGTTTGCAATCAGCTTTAAAGTGCGGTTTTTCCGATCTACAATGAAATAATTTCCCGTGGACACAAAGTCAAACGTCGGATGTCCATAAACCGCTCTGGCCGCAATGTGATTGATTCCGTCCACGATTTTATGGTATTTCACATGCGTATGACCATAGATACATGCGATTACTGTATTTGAGCCGTTGTTTGTATAATCGAACGTTACGGATGCCTCAAAGTCCTGCGTCGTATTTGTGACAGTTCCTTTGGTACTCTTTACAAATCCCTGAATAATATCGAGCATCGCCTGACTTCCATGCGCCGGCAGTACCACACCGCCTTTTCCACTGACTGCTCCTGTCGGCTTGCTGTTGTTCGATGGCTCCGCCTCATCTTTCGTAAACGCCAGCATTGGATGATGGCAGAAAAATATGACTTGCCAGCCTTTTTCGCTGATCTGCAGATGATCTGCGACGAACTGCAGCTGTTCCTGCCGAAAACCGGAGTCGTTCTGTGCGGAATATGTCAGTTTATTGGTAGCCTCGTCCAGTGTCGTTGGGATATCGAGTGTATTTAGGATGAACACTCGAATCTTTTTATTCGGGATATCGTAATATCCGTAAGACATTTCGAGATAGTCTGCATTTCGGTTCGCTTTTTCGGAATCCTTATTACTTAGAATTTTATAAAGTGTTTCAATGCTGACAAATCCATTTTTGTAATCTGTATACATGGTATTGTCATCATGATTTCCTTTTGCAACGATAACCGGTGCACCTTCCGTCTGATCAATCAGCATACGGACTGCTTTCAACGCTTCCAATGCTACTGTCTTTGGCGTCTGTGAAGAGTTATTCAGATAATCACCGCCATACACGCAGAGATCCACTGGATATGCACTGCTGATGGAGTTGTATGCGGCAAGTTGACGCCGAATCTTGGTTGCAGATTTGGCAATGCTCTCCGCATCCTGTCCAGATGGGCAGTTGATATGTAGATCTGTTAGGAAGGCAATTAACGCAGTATTTGGATTCCACGCGGCTTCGATTGCAGCTTTTGTTACATTCAATTCCAGTTTTCCAGCAGAATCAAGTTCATCCTCTCCGAGAAGCGTTTTCCCCTGTGACGGAGCAGCTACCTGCTCCAACATCTTTGATATTGCTGATCCGGCATAAATGATGTTTACTTCTTCCGTATTAATAGTAGATGCATATACAACGGCTCTTACATACCAGCCTACTTGAGAGTTCTGGATTTTGTAAAAACCATCTGGCGGCAGCATTGCTGATGCACCAACAAAATTCTTGTTTGCGTCGTAAAAATAAAAAGCGCAAAGATAACCGGCTGGATTTCCAGAAATTAATACCGTATCGCCGGAAGTAATCTTCTGATATCCAACACTTCTAAGATATGCGGTGTCTCCAGTGTCTTTTCCTGTTGTATCATTGATATATCCTTTTTCCCATGATACGAAAAAATGATCTTTATATTCTAGCAGGATATTTGTCTGTGCTTTCTGTAAATCAGAAATAGTTTCTTTCAACCCGGAAATCTCAGAAGTATTTTTTCCGACGTTTGTATTCATTTTTACTAAGTCAATGCCTTCAGCAAGAGAAATACCGTTTTTGTGTAAATAATTGGTAATTGCCGTATTGACCTGTTCATCTGTGGCCACGAACTGCAAAAGCTTTGCGATTACGACGCATCTTTTGTTGTAAAATTATATCCCATCTTCTTTTCTCCTTATGCACTTTCGACACTGACAGTTTTAGCAAACGCTTCTATATCCGAATCACTCCAAACACCATAATTTACTTTCCTTACTTTTAAAGCAAAACCACTATATTCAGATGATTTTATGGACATAGCACCTGTGCATGCATTCCAACCACTAAAGCTTTCCAAAACATCTTCCTTATAATAATATATTTGGAAATAATAGCCATTCCCGCTCAAAAAATTTATTTGTGTATCTAAAGGGGTTGGGATATATTGTGATGCGATTCTCATTTTTTGCGAATCCGTAACAAACGTATAAACCGCTCCAATAGATTCAGATATCTGTCCAATCTTCCAATCAAAGTCTGCATAAACATATTTCTCCACCGTGATGTCCGATGTTGCCCGATAGTTTCCGCAAACCGCCAGAATTTGCACAGTTCCCGACTTTCCCGTCATTAACACGGTTCCGTTTGATACCGTTGCCATCTGCTCGTCCCCACTGAACCACCGAATCTTCTGGTACAGTCGATCGGCTTGAGTGTAGCAATCAGATCCACCGTCGCTTTACCATATACGGTAGTTTTTGCCGGCGTAAGTGTAATTCCGGTGCAAATGGTCTCATTTGCCCGAAATTCATCCAACAGAATACTATTGATCAGGGTATCTCCAAGATAAAGCCCCAACGCCTGATTTCGCGTCTGACGAAGCTCCAGTTTTGCCAATACTTCGCCAATAATCGCATCCGTTGTTATCGTTTCCGGCTCATCGACTTCCTCATACAGAACGAGATTATTCGGGGTGAAAATCCCATCAATTGTATTCGATTCCAGATATTTATCAACGGCATTCTGAACGTCCTTCGGGGTCAATGCTGCACTGATATTTTTCGCTAGCTTTGCAATACTTTCCTTTACCTGCTGGATCTGATTTCCTGTTGCCTGAGCGTCAGCGGCCATGCCGGCCTCTGAAAGGGTGGTGTCAACTTGCACGGTAGATGCAACCGCCTTAATTTTTCGAATCTGAGCACGTACCGCCTCTCCAGCGCTGGAATACGTTGTGCCATCCTCACCGACACGAACATCCATCAGTTCCGCATCACCAGATGTTGATCCGGAAGGCAGCTTTGCCAGAGCATCCAGCCGGGCTGTATTAGTCTTGGTCTGATCATTCAATTCATTGAGCGATTCAACAACATTTTTATTTTTGGTTTCCAATGCACTGATTCTTCCAGTTGTGATCCATTTAAACAGATTTCCAAGTGAAAATTTCTTCGTAGCCTTACCGTATCTGTCATAAACAACGGCGATGTCTTCATCTTCCAGACCCGTTTTTTCTGCATATTCCTCAAATCGTGGCATTTTGCTCCTCCCCTTTGTATTTCTGTAATCTTTTTTCAAGAACGGTTACCTTTTCACTTAATTCCTGAATTGCTTTGTAGGCAACACCAAGCGCACTGTACATATCAACACTGCTTTTGCTTTCATCTAAGATATCATCTGCCAGATTGTAACCTTCTCCGATTACAAAACCAATATGTCTTCCACTTTCATTTTTGGGATGTTCCTTTAACTGATAACGATATACAGTGGTTTCTAATATTTTTTGCAATGCGCCATCTTCATAACTGTGAATGTCTTGTTTCCATTCAGCTTTGGATCCCGTTACCCAGGACATTGCCTTGCAGATACCATCTTCTGTAACAAGAAATTTGTAATTGTTTTTGTTAAAAGCACCTTCTCCGTTCCAGCCTCCCCAGAAAGCCCATGGACCATAGGCACCAATTCCATTTAGCTGACTGCCGGCAGTTTCCCAATACTCAGCCGGTTCATCATATACCGTTGTTTTTTTTGATCTGCCATCCGCCCATAGACAAAAATACATCTTTGTTTCCATCAATTTTTCCACTGGAATCATAGTTAAAATATTCGCCTAAACTAATCTTTTCTGCCTGTTCAATACGAAAGCCGTTTTTAGACAAGGATCCAATTACATTTCCATTTTCATCATAAACCTGCAGCTCTCCATTGCCATTATTTTTTCCGCCGAGCTTTAAAACACCGCCCAGTGCATAAGTGAAATTCAAATAGAGCTTTCCATCTTTCATGTACACGCCCTGCTCCACTCCATTATTCGTCAGGCGATTGAAGATCTCCTCCTGATTCAATTTCTTATTCAGATCATCTACTGCCGTATTATCTGTGTATTTGTTTCGCTTCTGCCAGTCCGCAACAGTGAAACTCCCACTATCTCTGTCTTTTATACACGTCAAAATATCTGCTGTTGCATCATTAAACCATAAATCCCCAACAGCATATGGAACCGTTGGCGTGCTGACAAAGATCTGCGCTTTACCGTCAATCGAATCATATACATCACTTGGGGGTTCTGTTTTTACCGATTCCCACGCACTGCCGCTGTAAATATAAGACTTCTGCTCCGTCGTGCTGTACCAAAGGTCTCCTTTATGTTTCTTCTTTTCAGTGTCCGTTTTCCAGCTTAAAGCCGGATCTGCAGACTGTCTCCAGGTCTCTGCTTTGCCGTCAATCTGCGTTTTTACATCACTCATGGTATTGGCATAATCTTTTTCCATCCAGTTTTTGAATGTTGAATCATCGGTATATTTGTTGCGTTTCTGCCAATCTGCCGGCGTGTATTTTCCACTCTCACAGGATGCTATACATGTCAAAATGTCTGCTGTTGCATCGTTAAACCACAAATCACCCACGGCATATGGTACTGTTGGCGTGTTCACGAAGATCTGCGCTTTTCCATCAATCATATCAAAGACAGCCTGCGGCGGTGTTGATGTCATTTCTTCCCATCCTGCACCATTATAAATATAGGACTTCTGCGTTTTTGTATTGTTCCAAAGATCGCCTTTATGTTCCGCTTTCTCTACTTCTGTCAGCCAATTGGATGCTGGATCCGATTCCTGCCTCCAGGTTTCTGCCTTACCATCGATCTGCGTTTTTACATCAGAAAGAGTTTTCTTATAATCGCCATCCATGAAATTTTTCAATGCAGAATCATCGGTATAGGAATCTTTTTTCTCCCAGTCATCCTTCTGATATTTTCCTGCTTCTCGTTTTGCAATGCAGACAAGGATTTCTGTCCCAGTAAACCAGGTATCTCCAATGTCATACGGTGGTACAGGAGTGCTGACAAAGATCTGTGCCTTACCGTCGATCATGTCAAAAACCTCATCCGGAATGCTCATACTGACCCAGTTACCATCCTTGTACATATATTCTTCGTTTGTTGCCGGATTGTGCCATAAATCACCATTATGCAGCCGTTTTTCCCGCTCCCAGACAGTGGCAAAATCCTGCCCATTTTCATCGACAATGTGCCCGCCGTCCTCATCCTCCAATGGCTCATTTGTGCTTCTCTCTGTCCAATTCACCGCCGGATCGGATTCCTGATACCAGGTTTCTGCCTTTTTATCAAGAGATTCTGTGATTTCATTTAACGCATCAGAATACTCATTCTGAATAAAATCTTCCAGTGCTTTATTCGCAAGATCTTTTGCAATATCATCAACGGTTTCTCCCTGCAGTGTAAACGATGTCGCACAAATACGGACCTCTCCCGTCTCCGCATTCATATATACGGTTTCTTTGCCGGATCTGTCTTTAATTACAAGTTCGCCGCCAACGCCCCAACTAAAATTGAGTCCGATTGTACTCATAATCTTCGTAATCAGCCGGCCATCTACTGAGAGACCCGTATTCCATGTCTTTCCGCCGTCCGTGGATACGCCGCAGGCTCCGCGGTCATTTTCCAGATGATATCGGAATCTTTCAAATCCGGTTTGTTATGCCAGTAAAAAATCTTGCCGCCATCTGAATCTGCTTCTTCTGTCGTATACAATCCCGGAGATTCATTCAGACGCTTGCTCAGTCCTTCCAGCTCATTTTCCCACTGTGTTTTCTCTTTTTTTGCTTGTCTGCGCTGAGATACGTAAGCCTGCGTCAATTCGCTATATCGTTTAGCGCTGTTCCGCGCCGCGCTTTTGGCGTTGCAGGCAACACTCTGGTATTCTCCCGGTTTGAGTGTCGTGACTGTTACATAACTCTGATAAGTTTTTCCTTTCCGGTCAGTAATTTTAACCGCGTCGCCCGCTTCCAGCCCAATATCCATCAGTTCACTGCCGGAAAATGGCCAGAAGCTCATTCCTACACACTTCTGACCAATCCGGCTCACTGCCTCTTTTCCAGTTCCTTTTGTAATCAGGCGGTTTCCGGTAATGCTGAGTACGTATCCTTCCTTCCCGTACAGATACTCATTTACCTCTTCATCCGCCTGATCTTCGGAATATTCAGCCACTCGTACGCCGGTGATCACAACCTGATCAATATTGATTGTCAGACCATTTGTACTGCTGATTTTACTGAAAGTTTTTGGCTCCAAATCATACCAGCCAACGCAGAGCTGCCCATACGCGTTGCATCGGATCCACTGGCAGCCAAGCTGCGCCGTCCATGCCAGCACCTGGCGGAAAGTCAATGCTTCATCTGCAGGACGCTCAGATACCACGAAATCTTCCCCGTAAAATGACGGAGTTCCCAGTGTTACACCGCATACCGTACACGCATCCCGGATAATCTGCGAACGTGTTGCGGGATATTTCAGCGTACTTTCACTGTAATCCCGATCAAATCTGCTTGCATTATCGTAGCAGGTAAGAGTGATGACGGAACTGTTCTGATAAGGAGCTTCGACCACCGTCATGGTACAGATCCGAATCTTCTCCAACTGCGTCTCGGAAATCTGCATTCCCAGATAGCATACGGCCTCTGCACCGTCGAAATTATACTCGGTGAAATCGTCATAAATATTATTGATGCTGATCACACACTGATTTACGATTACCGAACCGATTTCAAATTCGCTCTCACCAGATACTGCATCTTCGAACTGGAACCCTTTGTTCCATAATTCATGGTTGGTCAGGTGCAGAACAGTCCCGTCTTTCAGCGTAAGATCCACAAAACGCAGGATCTGCCCCGGATGCGCTTCCTGAAGTTCCTTAAACTTTTCTGATAATGTCCGCATGTTTTCCTACCTTTCTATGACCTCAAAATTTAATGTGGAATACCGTTCGCGGCCTTTTGCCACCATTTCACATCTGCTTCCATATCACCGGTATAAAACCGCCGTGTCGTGTCTTTTCCATCCAGTGGATCCCAGTATGTAACATTGACATATTCCGGTTCGAACGCCACCAGAATCTCATGGATTTCTGCTTTGGACAGGCAGACCCAGCCAAGAGACAAGGTGCGCTTTTCGCCCACCTTGTTCTTATGCATAAGGTATCATCTGTTCTTCCGGCATCGCTTGCACTGATGTCGTTCTTTTTCCATTTAAAGGATGACGGGCACTTGAATGTTTTCCCGTCAACGCTAATCATTTCATCCATGTGCCACCTCCTAAATCGTCTCGATCACATAGTACCGTCCATCATGTTTTTCTTTGCCTTTCCGAACTACCTTGTACAGGGTTTCCGAATCAGCTTTGATCGTCAGCTCCAAGGTAACGTCCTTGTTCGCATCGGATTTCTGCTCAAAAATACCTCCTGCCTGGAATGCATCCAGCATAGCTTCAAATACGGCACCTTTGATGCCCTCCGTTATCTGATCGTTATTGGCAACCGCATTTCTGCTTCCCATTCGGCCTACAAGCTCCGGTCCGGATTCGCGTGCCATGAAGAACTCGCCGGTCTGCGGGAAGCCGCCGGATGCGTATCCGTGACCCCGGTATGCCCTTCCAAGACTGCCGTATCGGCTTACTGCATACCGGATGGACGCAATCATGTTGCTGAGCGGATCCCAGATATTCTGATTGTATGGTGCCATCGCATATGCGCGGAAGGTCGGATCAATTACCTGCATCAGGCCTTTCGACGGGGTACCGCGTTTTGCGTTGCTGTCCCACAGATTGATAGCATTCGGGTTGCCTGATGATTCTGTCTGCATCTGGTACAGCAGGCTGTTCAAGTTTGCCGCCGAATACTGACCGGTCAGCTGCAGTGCCTTAATGGCAAGTGACCGCCACTGCTCCACACCCTTGCTGGCAACATAATTTACTTTTGGTGCAGATTCGCTGAAAAGATTTTTGACGAAATCTGTGATGCTGCCCTTGACCTGCGAGATAACACCTTTGGCGATGCTGAGTCCCGGTTCCGCAGCATTTCCAACGTCTGCGAACTTTTCAATCGCCAGATCCACAAGCTTCGAAGGGTGAGATACGTAGCTCCATACATCCGAAATAGTATCCTTGATTTTGGTTCCGATACCGGTTTTAAAGTGCGGCATCATGCTCAAATACTGCTGTGTCTGCTTCGCCGGTACGATCTGCGTGCCCTTTTCCATCATCAGCGGAACATTCCTGCCCTGCGGCACAAAAGCACTGCCATCGGGGCGGATAACCATCTCTCGATAGATTTCTCCCGGCTGATCGTTGACCACTCCAAGCGTATCCGCTGCAGGCCTTCGGATCCCTGTGCGAATTTCGGTACCTGCCACTTCGCGAACGACTTGCTGCTGCCGACTTTTCCGAGAATCCAGTTTACACCGCTGATCACGCCGTTGACCGCACTGCCGATCGGGGAAATGATGGCATTTGCCACGCCGGACATCGTGCTCTTCAGGGAATTTTTCAAATTTCTGAAACAACCAAGGATATTATCACTGATCGTTCCGACGCCCGCGATGCACTACTTTTCAGGTCAGACCAGGTATTTTTCAGGCTGCTGCCAATCTGAGACCAGGTGGAAGTCGTATTTCCGTGCAGGTTTGTCCACTTCTGAGCCACTGTACTGCGGATATTCTCGAATTTTGACGACGCATCCGAGCGGATCCCAGACCATTTCTGGGCAAGGCTGGTCTTCGTGTTATTCCAGCTTGTCTCCGTGTTCTGACGTACAGAAGACCATTTATCTGAAATTTTGGAACGGATTTCCTCAAATTTTGTTTTGGCATCATCGCGGAGATTCGCTATTTTCTTCGACGTATCATCGTTGATCTGCTTCCACTTTTTCGAAGTGTCTGTCTGGACTTCACTCCATTTTTTGCTGATGGTGTCCTTGATTTCGGAAAATTTCTGTTTGATATCGGAGATCTTATCCGTAATTCCATTCAGCATTCCTTCGATGAGATATTTTCCCATCTCTGCCATGACTTTGGACGGACTGTGGATTTCAAATACATTTTTGAACCCTTTCATAAACGGATCAAAAAATATTTTTCTTGATCCAAGTCCCTATGCCGTCAATTGCATCCAGAATTCCCTTAAAGAATCCCAACACCGCATGACCGCCGCACTCTTTCGTTTTCTGAGCAAAATACTTTTGAGCAGACTTAAATGCCTCGCCGACCAGCCCACCAATCAGAGCTCCAAGCGATCCAAATGCTGCTCCAAATCCGCGTGCAAGTTCGCTGACGATGCCAGACCAGTCAATTGATACAACAAACGTTCTTACGGAATTTCCAAGTTTCCGCCAGTCCGTCTGCTCCAGAACAGCTACAATGGTATTGAGTAAACCTTTTGCAAGATCACCAACCCGTACTCCGTTTCCTGCCCAGTCGAAATCTGTAATTGCGGTATTCAGCCCGCCTGCAAGATCCTGTCCGAAGCCGGTCCACTTGAAGGTCCGCGCTGCTTCACCGATAACTGCAAATACCGCATTCCACTTCTGCACATACAGATGACCGATTCCCGGCCAGTCTACAGTATCTGCGGCACCGTTCAGCCCATCGCCGATAAATTTTCCGACGGAATCCCATCTGGTGTTATCCAGAAAGGCATTGATACCTCCTACACCGGTATTGACCGCCTCAGCGATCGTTTTTCCGATGTTGGTACCAAGATCTGGTACTTCAACGAAACCGCTGATAAAGGTACCAATGGACTTGCCGACTTTCCGTGACGTGTTCTGGATCGGTCCCCATGGAATCCGATTCAGCGCATCATTCAGTTTTGTACCGACAATCTGTCCGATCTCCGTGAAATCTGCATTTTTCCATGCATCTTTCAGCTTTTTCGCAAAATCAGTGATTTTGCTGTCAAGCGGAACGGACTCGAACATGTCCGCTGGTGTTAAACCACCTCCTGTACTGGTGTCTGCGTTATCATCACTGTCGGAATTGTCATTCAGCTTGTTGATCTGATCGAAACCGAACAGCGTGTTCTGCAGCTTCTTATTTTCTTTGTTGGCTTTCTTCGCGCTGTCTGCGTTGGAGTTTAAGCTCTTGGCATAGTCCTGATTGACTCTTTTTGCTGCTACAAAGCCGGACTGACCAGTCAGTGACGCAAAGAGCTGTCCCAGCGCCGTTACGGCTGCCGTCACTTTCTGAATCAGAAGATTCAGCATCGGTGCTGCTGCATTCAAGATCGGCGCAAAAGCTGTTGCCAGAGCATTCTTTAACTGTGTCAGGGACGACATCAGCATGGAAAGGCTACCGTTGGTACTGTCGCTGTACTGCGCCAGATTGTTCATGCCCTCTGTCAGGACACTGCGCAGACGATTGACCAGTGCGAAGAGGGAACGAATCCCCAGTCCGTACATCAGTAGTCCCTTCGGACCGCCCTGAAATCCGCCAGCTGTATTTCTGGCTCCTCTGCCAAGCTTAAAAGACCTTTTGCAAACCGCCCGACGGCGGAAATGCCGTTACTGAAACGATGGATCAGAGATGCGGCTGCTCCACCACACTTCTTGATTGCTGTCGCTGCAAGCTTCGCCCCGGATGCTACGCCTTTGAAAAGTTTGGTAGCACCACCCCAGCCTTTTGATACAAAGCTGCCGACTTTTGTCTGGCTGAGAGACTTTTTCATTTCGTTGATAACTGCCTTGACACTGGCTACTGCGCCGCCAGTGCCTTTTTTCACATCTTCACCGGAAGATTCCATGTTCCTGCTCATGGTTTTGTACTTTTCCATCTCACCACGAGTTTTTGCAATCTCTTTTTGGTTCTTGATCCACGCATCGGTTCCGCGATCTACACCGTCTGCTCGAAGTTCCGTCATCTCTGTACGATATTTTCCAAGCTTTTCTGATGTCTGATCCATCTGGTCTGAGAGCTTTCTGGCCGCTTCGGTCGGCTGCCAGTCTTTTCCTCTTTTCTCCAGATCCTCCAACTGCTTTTCCAGATCTTTTACTTTTCTTCTGCTTTCTTCCAGATCATCTTTCACATTTCCAAGTTTCCCCTGCTCTGTGATATAAGTCATAGAAGATCCGCTTTTTCGTCTTGCATCAAGTTCCTTCTGCAGTTCTTCTACACGTTTCTTCTCTGCAAGCATAGCGTCAATCGTTTTCTGATATTTCGGAGTATATTCCTGTGCATCACCGTCGTCTTCCAGTTTTTTCATTTTTTCATGCAGTGTATCCAGTTCCGCCTGCGTTTTTTCAGCGGATTTTCTGAGACTTCGGTACCTGTCCGACTCGCCGCTGCTTTCTCCCATCTGCTGCAATGCCTTTTCTTCCTGCCGCAGTTCATTGAGCTTTTTCCTGGTTTTCTCAATGTTTCTTCGCGTTTCAGCATACTCGTCGGTATACACTTTGATACCGGCAGCTACCTGCGCTTCTTTCACGTAGTTTTTATCTCAGCATTCATAGCTTTGATGTTTGGAATCGCATGTTTCACGGAATCTGCAATCAATTTTCCGGTATTTTTCCACATACCCATACTGGAAGACTGCTTTTTCAGGCGCTCGGTTTCTTTTGTCATGCTGGCAACTGCTCTTTTTGTTTCAGAGTCAGCCCTTTTGATCTCTTTGACATACTCATCCGCTTGTGCTTCGAGTTTAACCTGCAATTTTGCAAGGTCTTCTGCCATCGTTTTCACCTCCTTCCTCAATCCTTAAAAAGAGAGACGACATCAACTCTCTTCTGTCTGATGCCGTCTCTGGTTGTACCGCGCGGCATCTTCCCGCCGCTTTTCGTAATACTCTTTCAGTTTTTCCTGTTCGAATGCCTGTTTTTCTTCCTCGAACAGTGTCGGATAATACTCCCATGGCTCCGGAAGCGGATCTCCTTTTTGTAACGACACATACCGCGCGGTCAATTCCGCCTGCAGGAAGGACAGCCCCACCTGCTGCCTGAATTTCCGGCGTTCCTTCCGATGGTAACTTGCCATCAGATCCGCAACCTCCAGCGGCGACAGTTCCCAGAAGAGCACCGGGCGGATGCCGCAGTCCAGAGCCTGTTCGTACAGCTCATCCAGATCATCAGAAACAAGCGTTACATCATTTCTTCTGCCTCTTCCAGGCTCTTCATGATACTGTCCGCCTGATCCTGCGGGAAAAAACCGGAAACCACCATCGTCGGCATGACGATCTGGGTGTAGAAGGTGATCTGATCGCCGCCGTCCTCGGTCCATTTGTCATACAATTTCTGGACATCCTCGTATTTCAGCTTATGTGTCCATGGGGCCGCTGCTGCCTGCACTACCGTAATCATGACGGACAGCGGCGGGATATCACCGCCGGCAACCAGATTCATGATATTCATCTTGTATTTGTTCTCCAGAATCTCAATCATCCGCGTATTCAGCTTCAAACTCAGTTTTCTGTCCCCTACTTCCCAGTAGTGAAACGGCCGTCTTTTCGGCTTTTTCTCCTCGATGCTTGTGATTTTGTCGGATTTTTCTTTCTCCTCTACACCGATTTCTTCATCGATGCCGCCAGTATATTCACTCATTTATTTTTCCTCTCTTTCCTTATGTAGGATCTGTCCAAGTAAGATCACTCTGTACCAGCATGGTTAACTCGAACTCGACCACACCATTGACACCGCCACCAGTACGTTTTACGGAAACCTCCGCACTGAAACTGCACTTTGTGCCGTCTACAGCAGTCTCCTGGAAGTCCAGCAGATCCTTGTTCTCCTGCGCAGTTCTCATGAGCCGATACGGAGAAGTAGCTTTTGTATTGTCGTATTTGAACTTATAAGTCATTTCCGGCAGATCGCCGATTCCCTGCTCATATACTTTGTGAGTATCTGTCAGGCAGGTATTGTCCACCTTCTCGGCCTCCACTCCAATCTCCGGAATCTCTTTCAGACCTGGAAGATCTGTGTAGGCACTTTCTGCCGCACCGTGTTTCTTGTATCCTAATTTTGCACCATTTGCTAACATATTTGCTCCTTTCCTAATCCGGCCAGAATACCTGCTCCGACTCCATATCGATAATTCCTTCGTAACGCATCACCTTGTGCTTCATACCGGATGGATCCGGCGTATCCTTACAGAGGATGCGCACAAGACAGAGCTTCGACAGCGCCGCATCTACCTGCATGGCAGCTTCGGAAGTAGACCTGTTGTTCCAGATGTCAACCCGGTACCGAACGTAGGATTTCTCTTCCTTGTCCGTGCGCTCGTAGACCTTGTTATCCTCTTCTGTGTACTGCACCGCAGGCAGTGCCGCCCAGTCCTTCGGGTACTGGTCCGTTACATTCTCAAATACGGCATCCAGCGCCGCATATACCTGATCTTTTACGTTCTTCAAAACTGTTTTCTCAGCTCCTCTCGTATCACCTGCTCAATCTGTTTCTCATTGTTCTTCAGTGCTGGATATAGAAAAGGCTGCGCAGGCTGGCCGGTACACTGATAAAATCGCCCTTCCGGTGTGTCAATGTAAAACCAGCCATATTTTTCCGCGGTTGCCCGATCCACCTCATTCGGGCCGCTGCCTTCGTGGATCCACCAGGGTGATTGTGTATAAACCGGCGTTGTGTCCGGTGAAATTCCTTCGTGGTTCTCCTGGCCTTTCGGACCGGTGCCAAATTCCACATATGGACCATATTTCTTATCTGTATAACAGATGCCGGTTACATTCCGGCCTTCTGTCTCTACCACGGTGAAAATACTTCCCCGCAGTTCGCCGTGATCCACCGGACATTCTGCCCGCGCCGCAGACTGTACCAGCTTGATTCCCTTCGAAATCGCTTTGCTGATCTCAAGCTCCGAGGCATTTTTCAGCATCTCTGTTACATCTTTCGTTCCAAGAATCATAACTTTTCCACCTCCAGTGTCAGATAGCGATAGGGGTAGATGGCAATTACCTTGTAATCCGGCTGATCCCCGTTGATGCAGATACCGTCATTCACGGAAATTGTCGGTCCGTCTGCCACTGTATACGAAAGTTTTCCGTTCTTCCCGGAATTCTCCGTGTATGTCCCGTCAATCCGAAGATTGCGGATATTCGGCAGGCGTATTCTATACATTTCGCTCTGGATCCGCCCGCCGGCAGCCCACATTTCCGCGCGGAAGGGAACGGCAGAACCATATTCGATGTAGGTTCCGCCTCGTTATCCTTTTTCTGTTCAAGAGGACAGTGTTTCAGCTCCACCAGCCTGCTTCTTTTCAGCCTCAAATGTTTTCCCTCCTACTCTTGCCAGCCGGTACCGGTTCAGCACATCGTAGATCTGCTTTGGCGCGTCGTTGAAAGTGTAGCTTTCTCCGGATCCGGTGCGCGCCGCCTCTCCCTCGGTTCCCATCCGGTTCAGGGCGATGACTGCCAGATCCCGGACTGCCTTATCCAGGCCGGAAACGAGGTGGGTACGGTTCGTATAGGATAAAACGAAAGCCTCCGCATCCTCTAAGAGGATCTGCAGAAGCCCTTCGTCTTTCTCACCGGTCATTTTCTTCAGCTTTTCCAGTTCGGTCATTTCAAACCACATCCTTCAGGACTTCCTGCAGCTCCGCCTTTGTCAGCGCAGATGCACCAGAAATCCCCTTTTCTTTTGCAAGATTTTTTAATTCCTCGGCAGTCATCTCTGAAAGATCTTTTTTGTTGGAAACCTCTGGGCTTTGCATCTTAACAGCTTTTACTCTTGTAAATCCATCGTTCAGGAGCCGTTCTGCCTTGATCCCATCCGCTTCCCTCTCAACGTTTCCTTTTTTTAATCTCATTCCTTTGCCTCCCGAATATTTAAATAGATGGAATCCAGCTTGTTATCCAAAATCCATAAATCATGGAACCGACGGTAATCCATCTGCCATGCATCCATTTTCTGGTTTGTGTTCGGATCAAAAATTCGCATCTTATCCTGTTTGGTAATAGCGAGTGGTGTTGTTGCCGGGGAAATAAAGAAATTCAGGTCTTTTGCTGTAGTTCCCTTCTCATATCCGCCTTTTTCCTGTCCCGCTGCTTTACCATCGTTCACCTTGATTGCCGTATACATACGGTTGGATGGAGTTGGAATAATCGGTACTTTGTCCACAAACGGTACCATGGTATCAATTCCATTCTTCGAAAATGTTCCCATAGTAATTTTTCCCGCAAGTTCGAGTTCCAGCTCCAGAATAAAGTCAGACGTTGCCTGGCATACTAAGGCCCCGTTGTAGCCGTCTCTTACTGCTCTGATTCCTTCTTTCAACTTACGCAGTGCAGAAGTTCCAGTCGTTCCCGGCACATAGGCATATTCAATCATTCCAGCTTTATTCGCCGTGATCGTATCTGTTGCAAGCTTCGAAATACGGTATGCGTCGATTTCCGGTACAACCTGTGTTCTCTGAAACTCTCCCATTACAGCGGCCGCGGTTGTAACAAAATTATTTTCATTAATGTCCATCGAGTCCAACTGGAACTGACGACCACGATCCTGGGTCATCTTTTTGGTTTCATACTCTAAAGTAACAGACCCACGCTGATATCCATTGTCACGATCATAATCTCCCATTCCCTGCACGGTCATTTTCGGAATTTTTACTTCTGCTCCACCATTGTAAATGACCTGCCCTGCATTGGCATCCATCCAGCCGGTAGTTGCTTCCTGAACAGCTACTTTATCTAACATTTTCTGAAACAGTGTAGCTGTCGCTAATGTATTAACTGCCATATTTTTCACTCTCCTTTAAAATTTTCCCATCATCAGGTTATATACCTGCTGTTCCTGGGTTTTCTGTGGATCAGTTTCCGGTGCTTTTTTCGGCGGCTTCCCGCCTTTCAGTTTCTCCTCCACGGCAGTTTCTACTGCTTTCTGAAATACAGTTTTTACTTTCTCCATGGATTTTTTACAGGAATCTGCATCCGTGTAATTGAGTACCTCCGCCAGCTCCTGCGGCAATCCATCACTGGCAAGTGTATTCTTTGCCTCTGCCATCAGTTCTTTTCTGGTAATTGCCGCTTCTCTGTCGGAAAGCTCTTTTTCTTTCTTCTGCCGCTGATACTGCTCTTTCTCTTCTTTCGTCATTTTGGCAAGACGTTCTGCCTCAGACAGCTTGTCATCGGTCAGTGCCTGCCACTTTTCCTGTGCATTGGTCACTGCCGTATCAATCGCTTTCTGCACGCGGCGGTCAAATTCTGCCTGATTTCCTTCTCCTTTCAGAAAATCGTCAAATGACGGAAGTTCTGCTTCTCCCTGATCTGCTGCTCCGGCTCCGCCGCCATTGCCTCCATCGGCCCCAGCACCGTCTCCTGCTCCGCCTTCTGCGAAGATCTGCAGATTCATTGGGATTCTGCAATAAAAATATTTCTTTCTCATGGTTTTCGTGTCCTTTCCGCCCAGCCTATTCACTCTCGTGCCCGGGCCATTCGCTGTTGGATTTTCCCTGCTTCTTTAACGCTGGCAGGAAAAAGGCATAAAAATAACACGCATTTCTGCGTGCATTGTTCGTTTGGAATTGCGCCGGCGCAATTAATCTTCGTGAGTAACTTTTACGCCCCACTCCGGAAGAAAATTGATTTCATAATGGTATTTATCTACATCAGCCCCGGAAATGTCTTCCACAACGTACATTGTATAATCATTGAGATAGACCAGATCCTTCTGGTATTTTCCTTCCGCCGTCTCGATAATGACCTCAAGTTCATTCTCTGAGTTATTCTGCAAAGAAAAGGTTCCTGTCAGCTCCAGCAGGATCGTGTCGGTTCTGGCATTTAACACTGTGAGTTTGCGGGTTACATTGAAATTGTCGGCTTCCTGTGAAATATTGTTGCTGACTTTGTACGCCTCAGTGCATCCGGTAAGAGATGCACATACCAACATGAGCGCTGTCAGCAATGCCATTACTTTCTTTTTCATTCCATATCCTCCTACATTTTAAAACAGATATTCTGGAATTTTTTGTATGCATCAAAATACAATTCCGCTTTATCTCCGTTGTATGTCAGCTCATAATACATTCCATCCGGAACAGTAGTGCTGAGCAGGGCTTTGTGATTCTGCAGTGTTTTACACATCCAGACCACATACACATCATTTGCGGTAATCTGTTTCTGATCCGTTTTATCCATATGCTGATTTATGTACTCAGCCACCTTTTCCTTGCAAATTCTTAAAAACTCTTCATTTCCCATAATCTTATTCCTCCGCAAAAACCCAATCTTCTGCAAGCATATCCGCCTGAGATGCAAGCCACCCCATCTGCACGCCGGAAGTTCCAACAAAAGCGATGGCTTTATTTCCGATTGCATCGTGTTCACAATTTACGATCTGATTATCCGCGTCTTTATAGGAAATTCCAGTTGCAAGCTGAACATACTGTTTCTTTCCGTTCCAGCCTTTACGCGCTACTTTAAATCCTCTTTTCAGATACTTAATCGCTTCCCCGAAAGAAAAGGTTGCCTCTCCTCCAAGAATCGGGCAGTTCTGACCATTCGCATAAACCCATTCATCGGAAAGGATATTCTGAAGCGTATACTCCACATTCTGTGTCTCTCTTATATCCAGACAGCCGCCGTCTTTTGTGTACATAAGGATTGTCTGGGATTCTTCATCCCACCACCAATAGCCTGCCCATGACGGAAGTTTTACTGGAATTCCTGATTTCATTTCTTCAAATGCTTCTTTAAATTTCATTTTCTTGTCCTCTCTTTCTTAAAAATGAGTATAAAAATACCACCGGCCTCTCGACTGGTGGTATTATTCCTTTAACATCTCTGGTGTCCATTTAATGTTTTTTATGCGCTCTTTTTCTTTTTCAATGTCTTTATCGATTTCTTTAATCGTTCGTCCGCTATCAACAATCGGACCGTCATAATACTTGTCACCTGGTTTCATATATATCCCCCTTTTCTTATCAGAGAATTTATATCGTACTCCTTCACTATTTCACATTATTGGATCAGTACCAAAAAACCATCTTTTCTTCCGGCAAGTTCTCCAATTTTGCAAGCCGACGCAATTCGTATTTTACATGAACAGCCCCATATCCTGCACTTTTATGTTCCAAAATCTCGCCGTCTAAAATGCTTATTTTCATAAATCCTTTTGGTTCACGACCTTCAATATAGTAATCTGCAGAAATAGCCTTAGCCGTTTTTCTTATATTTTTTAAGATTACCATAATATTCAGCCACCTCCTTGGGATAATCATATTTTTCAGATGCTCTTCTGTGCGCTTCTAAATGATCTATCGCCGGATTCTCTTCTTTTATCTTCATTTCCAAGAGTTCATGTTCGATCAACGTTCTATCATGCGGTTTAATATCTTTTCCAATCATTAACCGTTGCCAGCTCTGTGCTATTGCACAATCCGGATCAAATCTTCTGCGCATACCGGTTTCCAAATCTACCAAAGACTTATCTTCGAACAAATATGCTTTGATTTTCTTGATGTCAGATTCTTTTTTGCCAAGATTTTGAGATATTTTCTTCGTATCTGTCGAAAAATTTCTTATCTCGTTATAATACATCTTAGCAAACTCTTCGCCTGCATCACTATCAGGATCTGTGATTCTTGCTCCAGATATCATTATATCAGATTTGGATTCTTTTACAATAAGTTCCTTGGATTTCTCCTGATCTTTTACATATTTTCCATACCACTGCTTATAAGTCATATCCCCAGGTACTGTATATGTCTTTCCGGTAACCGGATCTCTTGCCCTTCGCCGCAGATTCCGCAGAATCTCATCTGAAAAATATGAAATCGTCGTGCACCGGCACCAGGGATGCATCGGGGGCATATTTACACCGGGATTGGCATCTTTGACCGGGAATATCTTCCCGTCCAGCGGCGCACAGTCTTCCTGACAGGTCCGCAGATCCAGCGTTGCGAGATAGACATATTTTTCTATCCCACACTCATCATAGGACTGCAGATCCATCTGCCCGGTGATATAGCTGCTTTCTGTCCGTATCAGACGGCGGGCCTGGCTGCTCCCTTGGGCGAATTTCTGTATGATGATCGCGGCCGTTTCCCGCTCTGTGCGGCCGGTTACTAAGCTGACCAGTAGCTCCTCTTTCAGCGTCTGCGCCAACGCGCCGGTGTTATTCCAGATTCGCGTGGAATAGTTCTTTCCAGACCATTTGCTTTTCAGCAATCGGTCAATCATTTTCTGATCAACCTTAGCAAAGGAAAATCCATATCCGGAGCGTTGCTGAATGTCGAATATTGATTTGTAATAGGCCTCCTCAGCCAGCGCCGCATAATGCGAGGTGGAAAGAGTCAGTTCCTGTTGATATACATTCCGCATAATCTGGTCGAGCTGACTCTGGATCTGCTCCAGACGCTCGATTCTCGCCCGATATGCCGGAGCTTCAAGTTTCTGTATGAGTTGCTCCTTTTCGGTGTCTTTGGCACCATTCTGGAGCTTCTGCAGTAATTCCTGTATTGAAGCACGGTCCGTCATCTGATTCAGCAGGTCATAGGCCTCTCTTTCCGAAAGGTTATGTTTTGTCATATACTTCTCGAAAATACCATCAATTTCCTGATTCAGATACGCCGCTGCCTTTTGATAGAGCTTTGCCGCCTCATCTGCTGTTTCTTCGGCACTCTGCATATATTCCCACATTCTCTGCGCCACGCGGTTCTTCCAATACTGCTCATTCCTTTTCGTCATGGCTTACATCATCCTCTGCGGATGCTTCCCCTGGCTGATCCGGCTTGGTATTTGGATCATTCCCGAACATTTTCTGTTGATTTTCAAGATTTTCCTGCGTTTCTTTTTCCAATGCATTTAATTCTTCATCCACATCTTCTACAAACGGAATCTGCGACAACAGCGTTCTCCTGCTGACTTTGCCCCACAAATTGGCCACAATCTGTGAAATTTCCAGCAGGTTCTTCGGCAGAGATCTTGTGAATACCATTGTAATCCCCTTTGGATCCACGTTCTTCTGATACAGAGACAGATAACCGCAAAACAGCCGGAGACGTTTTCGAAGCCCTTTTTTATAATATCGGGTCTTAATTTTTGTAATGTTCTCCATGCCCAATACTTTAAACTCCATTGCCACGCCGGAAACATTACCACCAAAGCTTTCATCCGTCATGCAGGGAATATGACTGAATTTATGAATATCCTGTTCGATTGCCTTTTTCAGCACTTCCACGCCAGTCTCATCGAATGTTCTGGTAAGATATTCTGCCTTGGCTCCATCCGGAACTTCCAGCACCTTTCTCTTTTTCAGATGCTTCATCGCCGCCTCTGCGCCTTCTTTTTTCTCACCATTCTCATCTACTTCATCATCTGCAAGCAATGTTCCATAGATGGCAAGAATCGCATCAATAAACTGCTCCTTATCCGTGATACGATCGCTCATCAACGCATTGTAAGCATCAATAAGTGGAATCTGCAGTTCAAAATCACCAATACCAAGTTTATTATTCAAATACTCGATAATCGGAATCTCGCACATATAATGTTCCTGCGGCTCTTCTACGGTGATCTGCGGAGCGCTGCTGTCCTCGATATCCAGCTCGTACCGGTATCTTGACGTCAGTATGGTTGCCATGAAATGATCTGACGAAGTTCCAGAATCATCTTTTCTGACATAATAATAGACAGCAAAGAGTTCTCTCTCCTCGATGCTGTCATCTTTTACCATAAATGTATTTTCTGCCGAAAGGTTCTTCGTTACCAGATCATTTTCATTCTCTTTTATATATACGTATTCATACGCAAGCCCATAAATGGAAAGCTCCAGCCATTGTCTCCGTCGGTTTCATCTGCTCCTGCAGTCTCCAGGCATCCGTCAGGGCCTTGATATCTCCTTCTGCCTTATATGTTACTGGATTTCCAATAAAATAACTGCTGGCCGTATCAGAAATATCTTTTGCATGGTTACACACCAGTTTATTTTCACGATCCGCATCTGACAGAATTTCATGCTGCCCTTTGTAGTAGGCCATATTCTTCTGCATTCGCCCGACAATGCTGATATGCTTGGATATCAACTGGCGGATCATCTGCTTATCCGGTGCCCGCTCATCAAATTTTTCTCTTGGAACTGTAAATGTATACATTATTTTCACCTGCTTATCTCTCGAAGTCTTGCCACTTTACTGCTCAAAACAGTACTTACAAAATAGCGTACTGCATCGCATCCGTGATCATGCTGCTTTACCGGTTTGTCCTCTCCATGCTCAGCTGCTTTCTCGTCCCATATGTAAGAAGCAAATTCTTTGATTGTTTCCGTACAGGAGCTGGAAAATATCAGCATTTCCAGATTCAGCAGCATACCAACCAGCCGGATTCCGTCCAGCACATCATTATTTGCCTTAATTACTTTGTATCCGCGTTTTCGCAGTTCAGCAATAAAAGAAGCGGCCGACGGATCCACAATCATTGCTTTGATTCTGGTTCCATCCAGCCACTTTTTCAAATCATCTGCATATTCTGCATCCGTCTTCTGTTTACCCTTGTCTCTTCCGGAATAATAATACTCGCGGATGCAGTACCATTTTCCATCGATTCCTTTATTCCACAGCAGGAACACGGTCGCATTCTGCGTACCATAGTCGCAGGACACATAACGGTTTCCATTTACCAGTATCTGGAAAAACTCTTTGATATTCTTTACATGTTTTTCCGGATCAAACATATCATAAATGACACCCTCAGCTGCTGCCCATAAGCCTAAAATATACCGCTTGAAGAAAACGCCAATATACATACTGCGGTATCTGGCTTTGATCTCCTCACTCAGAGACAGGTTGTCATCCATCGTAAAATGCAGATAGAGGATTTCTTTTAGCCCCGGATCTTTTCCCTCTTCCGCGGCTTTCTTTCTGATCTGCTCCACCCGCTCTTTTCCGAGGTATCCCGTGGATTTGTCAATCCAATTCACTTTAAACCAATGATATGGCCCGTCCGGATTGCAGTTAAACCAGAACTTAGAACCTTCCACGGAACATCGGCCGGTCGCCTGGTTCACGAAGCTCTCCGGCATCAGCGCAACCTCATCAAAGAATACGCCCGCCAGCGTGATACCCTGAATCAGATCCTGTGAACGCTCATCCTTGCCGCCAAATATGTAAAAATAGTTTTCGGTATCGCCTTTCCTGATGATAATGAGGTTATCAGCTCTTCGATCAATTACAGAATAACCTCTTGACTTGAGCATCAGTTTCAGCCAGAACAGTACGTTTCTCCGGAAAGAACCGATGGTCTTTCCACACATAGCAAAGTTTTGACCGTTGAATGTGCTCATTGCCCACATTGCGAACGAAAGCGACATACTGACGGTCTTTCCGGATCGGATCGCGCCGTCAGCTATAATTCCATCTTTATCATGAACCGGTGAATCTTTGCACCACCAGGTAAGAACTTGCTTCTGTTTTCTGGAAAACGGTGAAAAAATGGAATGTCTGGCCTTTCTGCCGGCTTTTGATGTTTTGTTTGAGTTTCTGCAGCTTTTCTTTCAATGATGAGATTTTCTCATACACTCTCATCACCCCAGACTTCCTGTGCCACGGCATTCATCGCAGAAAGGAATCCATCGTCGCCGGTTTCTTCCTGCTGAACGTCCTGTTTGCTCATTTCGAATTCAAGCTGCATTGCCGCCAGCTCCAGCCGCGCATCATCATAGCCAAATTTATGCAAGGCCTCGATGGCTCGCTGACGCCGTGCCTGCACACGGGTCAGGGCATCTTCTATGGACTGGATCTGTCCCAAAATCCCCTCGTATTCTTTTAAAACAGTTGGTTTTCCTTTTTCAATTCCAGATCGATATCCGGTAACACTCATTCCCGCTGGAACTTGTTCTTCTGGCTCAATATTTTCATCGGCCGTCGGCTGCTCCATGTTCTTCAGCATCTCAATTCTTTTCAACATCCGCCGTTCCCGCACAGTCAATAGCTGAATTTCCTGCAGGAGCAACTGCTCCTTGTCCGGCGTCACCATTTCAGTCAACCGTTTTTCTTCTGGATCCAGACAATCAAAAAAGAGAGCTTCAAACTCTCCTGTCTTAACTGCATTCTTATTTCCCGGCGGACCGGTCGCATTTTGATTTCCCGGTTGACCGCCTCTTTTTTTCTTATCCGAACGTTCGCTTTTTTTATCCGAACGCTCGTTATCCCATCTGTGAGTAGATTTCCAACGGCGAACAGTTCCTTCCGGCAGATTCAGTTGACTTGCAATCTCAACCAATTTCATGCCTTTTAGGTACATGCCCTTTGCCTGCTCTATTCTTTTATCTGGCGCCCGGGCCATGTTCCATCACCTCGATTCGTCGTTTTTGTATAAAGCAAAAGCACCCCGAAGGGTGCTTTTGTTTCAATACATTCACGTTTCCATACACAGAGAATTATTTATTTGGGTAGTTTACTTTAAATAAAATAGTGCTTACACACTCGGCATCTTTTCTGACATCTATAGCCTTTTCCCGTAACTCTTCGTACGATTCATTTTCATCTAAAATCCCATTTACCTTATAGGCTTCTATTGTATATTCTCCTTCGCCAATAAATGTACATCTTCAAATGCCAATTCTGAAAATGTGTTATCGCAGTTGTTAAAGTTATTTTCAGATTTTTTTCTGGTCTTCTGTAAAATTCTGTCGCGCCTAAGTAAAGTCCCATTCTTGGACGTTCCACATTCTGTTTCGTATTTTCTTTTGCTTGTACTAAAAAATAATGTAAAATAAATCTATCTTCCTCATTGTCGCCATAGAGCCCATTGACAAATGTAATTACCGAAAACGTAGCTTCATGTTTATTATTAGTCGTAATCTCATTAAATATTTTTTTAATTGTTTTTGTTTTTTTGTCATATTCCTGACATAAAATCAAATTTATATTCAATTTATTTGTTGTCATCTTTCAATTCTCCCCAGTCATCTTTTCTAACCTCTGTTGCCATTACTTTTTCATGTGTTTCACCTTTATAATCCGATACTTCCTTATGTATTTCATCAAACCCCTTTTGTATCAATATTCCTAATGTGTTTATTTTTTCCTGTATATCTTCTTTCACATTTTCCATGATATCCATTGATTGTTTTTGGGATTCAATGGCCTGATCCACATTATAAAAGCTCAGAAACAATGAAATTATTCCAATGATAAGTGCCACTAACCCTAACACAATACTTACCCATGAATTTATTTCCTCTATCCCTACAACCTGTTTGAAGTAAATGCTTCCAAGAAAAAGACCTATTACGCTTGTAGCCAACACATATATTACAAATTTTCCCCAAAAGACTCGAAAAAACTCTATTTTGTTTTTAATCGTCTCATTTTTGTCCTTTGCCAAATTCCAGATTATTACGCCTTCTGCAATGCATATAATTATTAACACAAAGCAAAAAATTATCATTATCATTCCCCCTGTACTATTTGTCTCCAATGTTATCACAAATATATACATATAGCAACTAAAACGCCCCGTATTTCTACAGGACGTTTCATAAGAAGTATATGGGGATGATTCTCCAGTCAATGGAGAGTTGGAACGGCAGGATTCGAACCTGCGCCTCGTGCCGGCGTCTCTGCGCTCTCCTTGAGCTACGTTCCAATAGCACTTCCTACCGTTTTTTGTAGTTATGGCACTACATAACTATAAAATTCAAGCAGGCCTTGTCAATCTCTCTAAGGCGGTGCATCGCTCTCAGTTCAGATGTCTGGGGGCTTCGTTCAACATCGTACATCATTCGGACTTTTTCCACGGGCTGATGCCGCCCAATCAGCGGTCAAGCTGTAACACCTGACCGCCGCTCAAAATACATTCACAAGGAGGTAAAGAAAAGATGAAACCCTTCCTGCCGTTCTTCCATGATACACTATAACATTTTGAATCGTAACATATGTAACAAACGTAACAAAGTTTACTCTTTCTCGAAAAATCTTTGAAATTCCATTTTCACACTGCCCTCCGTAGCTTTCCGCCCCAGTTTACTTGCCACCTGGCTCCAGCTCATCTCCTCGAAGACTCTGTACTTGATGATCCGCTGCATCCTCTGCGGAATGTGGTTCATCCACTGCTCCACTTCTACCTTCAACCGCTGGGCGTTTTCCCGGCGCTCTTCCAGGATTTTCTCCTCGTACCGCAGGCGCGAGTCCTCCTCATACGTAAACGCCGTCCCAGCATCTTAAAGTGCTGCGGATTGTACGGAAATTCCGGATTGCTCCCGGACACGTTCGTCTGCACGATGGTCTGCCGCTTCTTTTTCAGCCGTCTAATGTCCTTTTCCGTCTCTTTGATCAGCTCGCATGCGTCTATGTACTGCTCCAGAACCTTTTTCTCCATTGGTATCACCTCCTCACGCAAATCTCAACTGCTCCTGGCTGTCATTGATGTTAAGGTTCGGCACCCGCTCCCCTACTTTTAAGTACGAGCAGTTGGCTTCTACTAACTTTTCCGCCATAATCGGCACCACACTGTTCCCGATCCGCGCCACCTGCTTTGCAATCGGGTACGGTTTCCAGTTGTAATCCCGATCAATGATATAATCTTTCGGGAATCCTTGCATCAGCTTCAGTTCTTCCGGTTTCAGCATTCGCAGGAAGATATCCTTCAGAATGTATTTTTCTCCCTGAATATCCAGCACCACATTAACCAAACCAAAACGATCCTTCGTGGTGATCGTATCCAGTGGCCTGTCAATGCTTGGCAGCTTCCGCCGGATCCGTAATATTTAATCAGGAATGCGGATATCAGCCCGAAGTGCCCCGGCGATGTTGTAATCGTATGCAATGGCTCATCGCAACCCTGTCCGATACCAGTCTTGTAATATTTGGTAATAAACGCTGTCACCAGCCCGTACCGGTTACTGGTATCAATGGTCTTGATCGGCTCCGTTAGAAACTGGCCCCGGGAATCTCCGGCTTTCGTCTCGCCGTGATACTGGATGAGAAAAGCAGTCACCAGACGATTGTGATCTACGGTGGTAATTGTGCTGCAAGGAGAATGCAGGTCACTTCCACAACCTTTATAGTTTCCACCATATGCTTTATCCAGATACGACAAAAACAGCTTTTCTCCATCTTTTACGATATATGGATTCGGATTTTCCACGATATATTTCCGGATTCCATTCGCGATACGCTTCATAGTCGCGTCCGCCAGAGGCTTTGGCCTATCAAATATGGATCGTCCAAAATCTGACCAGTCTATGTAGTCGCCACAGGCTTTCCACCGTGCTCTCGATCCTTGAAGTGAGTCGGTGCCGGCCATACAATCTCACGTCCGTCTCTCCGGAAGATTGCGTACCAGCGTTTCCGTGTCGTGGGTGCTCCGTAGTCTGCTGCTATCAGTTCTCTGCACTCAAACATATATCCAAGAGATTTCATTGCCATAATAAATTTTCGATAGTCCTCTCCACGACGTTCCTTAATCGGATGACCATTACTGTCAAGCGGCCCCCACTGTTGTATTTCCTCTACGTTTTCCATCAGGATCACGTCCGGCAGAATTGCTTTAGCGTGTTTGTAAACAGCCCACGGAAGAATTCTCAATCCTTTCTCCCGTGGTTTACCGCCTTTTGCCTTGCTATGGCTTGTACAGTCCGGCGACGCCCACATCAGAGCACGTGCCGGCCTTTTACATATTTCTTCAAGTCAACCTTAAAAATATCTTCTGTTAGATGCAGCGTGTTCGGATGATTCGTTTTGTGCATCAGGATGGCATCCGGATCGTGATTAATCGCAATATCTACCGGTCTCCCCAGTGCCATCTCGATGCCGACGGAGGCGCCGCCCCCGCCAGCAAAGCAGTCAATAATCAGATCCTTCATTGTTTGACCCTCTTTTCGAGAAATTGTTTTCTTTGATATTTTTCATTTTTTTCTTTTGCCCCGGCCGGAGGCTGGCTCCTTTCTGTTTGTTCTACACTGTCATTTTAGCTCCGCACTTCGGGCAGAACTTCCATTTTGCTTTGATATATTCTGTACTGGATCTTCCTGTTTCAACGGCATCATAACTCTCAACCTGAAAGCCACAACCAGAGCATTCAGCATGGATATAGTCGTTGTGCTCTTCTCTACTTTTCCACTTTGCTTTTTTCATTCTTCCCATGATTCCTGCTCCATTCCGTAAGATATTCTTCCTGCTCCCGGTCCTCTTCCGGATCCTTCGGACGCTCTGCCCGGTTCAGCAGCCACGCCACCGCACAGATGATCCCCCCGCAAAACACGATGATTCCAATCACTGCCATCTACTCCTCCTCTCTGCCCTTCCAGCAGCGTTCCAGTTCTTCTAGGACTGCAATGCATACCCGGTCTACAAAATCCCCATTACCGAATGATTTCGCAAGCTGAGAGCATTCCTGGACGCTCTCAGTATAGTCCTGTTCTTTTCCTGGCCGATTATAATACTTCTTGAAAAATCGCCAGACCTCTGTAAAGAATTTAAAATAATTCATCATGGTAGCTCCTCAATCCGGATATAGATACCAGGCTTCTCCGCCCAAAACTTTTCAGTAATTTCAGATGCCACCAGCGCATCATCCTTCCAAAAGCCTACCAACGTCATGCAGTCTTTTAACATCTTCTGCAGGTTATCGGTGTCAGGCTTTGTGATCCTGTACTCTCCGTCCTTATGTCCATTCTTCGGGAAACACCACTTGGTAATCAGCCTTACGCCCGTTCTGTACGGTGCCATAATGCGATACTTGTACAAGTTGCCAATCAATTTCTCCTTAGCAGCTTTCAGTTCCGGCGGATCATAGAACACAGGTCTGCCATTCACGATTGTGACCTTGTGCTCCTGGTGTGTTATTGTTGGCGGTTCCATCGCCATAAAAAACTCTGTCATTTTTCATCATTCCTTTCCTGCGCGTCTGTGCTGGGTGGGTATGCTCCTAACGTTGTGGGGGCGTACTCAATCGCCCCACACTTAGGGTGGGCATGCCCGCACATTCCCGCCCGATTAGGGTATATATTTATATACAGGTGCCGGGCGGGCATTCCTGTCACCTAAAAAACATGGTGTCGGGCAACTTCTGCCCGATGCCCGTTACCATGATCGCGGGCATTCCCGTTACCTATGTTGTTTTAGGTGTCGGGCATTTGCCCATGACCTAAAATGTTTCAGGTATCGGGCAAATACAACGTGTATCTTTATTTACCATAAATCCGATTTCTTTTAATGAATTTCGAACCGTTTTTTCCTCCGGATATTTCTCGCCGGTTGCTTCTGCATCCGATTTCAGGACTTCATACAGCTCCTTTACCGTCGGATATTTGTCCTCATGGGTAAATCGGAAATTTTCTATAGCCATCTTATATTTCTCCTTTTTGGCTTTACGTGCTTGCTCTCCCTGTTTCTTTCTGGCTTCTCTACCTTTCTGCCATGCCGGTTTGTCTGCTTCCAGCTCAAGATCTTTCAGCACGCCGATCTGATCCAGGCAGTGAACCGGATACTCAAACCACATGTTGACCGGTTCGAACTTTGGAAATTCCCGAAGTGTCCCTTCGATTCTCCATGCCGTATGGGCCTGTACTGCCGCTTTTGCCTCGACGATCTGCTTATCCAGAGCTATCTTCTGCCACCGATCCAGATGCGCCTCGCAGTAGCTTATCATCTGCGCACTGCTCAGTAAATCGTCCTGTGAAAGATCTTCCTCCCACTTGAAATGCGCATTCAGATAGTCCGTACACGCCTTACAGATCGCTTTATTTTCTTCCTGTTTCATCAGTGCTTCCGTAGGTTCCAGCTCGATCAGATCCAGCAGGGCATCCGGATCACGGGCAAATACACCGGAGCCAGAAGCACGGTCCATAGATTTCTTCCCTCCTTGATTTCCTTTGCTGTGATGATGACAATAAATCACCGCGCATCCGAGTTCCGTGCAGACTTTGTCGAACTGGTTACAGAAATTTGCCATCTGATCCGCGCTGTTTTCATCTCCTGTGATTACCTTATAAATCGGGTCAATGATAATAGCCACATAGTTCTTCTTCGCAGCACGCCGGATCAGCTTTGGTGCCAGCTTATCCATAGGGACTGACTTTCCACGCAGGTTCCAGATATCAATGTTCTGCAGATTATCCGGTGTAAAGCCCATTGCTTCGTATACATCTTTAAAACGGTGCAGACAGCTTGCCCGGTCAAGCTCCAGATTGACGTACATGACACGTCCCTGTGCGCAATGCCACTGCAGCCACTTCTTTCCTTCTGCAATGGCAATACACAGTTCGATCTGCAGGAATGACTTACCTGCCTTAGACGGACCGGAAATAAGCATTTTATGCCCTTTTCTCAGGATCCCATCAATCAGACACGGCGACAGCTCGGGGAGGTTATCCCATACGCTTTCCAGCCTTCCGGTTCCGGCAGATCATCGTTGACACCCTCAATCCACTCGTACCATTCATTCCAGGACTGTTTTCCGATGTTGGTATCTACGATGAACTGTTTCTTTTCACCACGCTGCACTCCTGGCATTCTGGAAAGTCTCGATGGATTCCGGTTCTGTGTATCCACGTCGATACCGTTTTTCTGGCAGACTTCATACAGATAATCAACCCGTTTTCGATACTCGTTGTAATCTGCCGCATCTACCGCACAATAGCATGCAGGCTCTTTTTTCCGGAATATACCAGGCAGGCGATCGGAAGTTCTAGCTCCCGCAGGATAGCATTCTGCTGTTCCAGCTCCATATGATCTGACTCTACTAAAGCATACCGGTACTCTGTTACATTTTCATTTTTACAGCCGTTTCCGTCCAACGGATTGAAGCGGATCCACGCCCCCGCTTCCGGATTGTAGTCACCAAGTACTGCGCCAATGTCCCCTTTACAGTCGTTCAGCAATTCAATCAACTGTCCGGCAGTACGGTCCCAGCTGCCTTTTTGTGGCAGCCAGCGCGTACCTTTTTCATCTGTCTTTTCCCAGCTTCCAGTGACGTATCCTACGTTTTCTCCTGCTTCAAACAGTGTTTCCAGATACGTGATCAGCTGCTCCGCAGGATTCCAGTTAGAAGGCTCCTGTATCTCTTTCCCCTCCAGCCAGTTTTTATCCACAACAACACGGTCACTGTCCACCGCGATACTGTCGTTCCAATCCAGTTCATGGCCCTTCTCCGGAACCCATCCATGATCCAGGGCAAGCTGTACGATCGTGCCGCCGGTTACCGGTGAGGATGAGCCGGAAAAGGTTCTCCATTTTTTCTCACATTCATTTGCATGATATCTGCCGTAATCTTTCTGGCTCCAGGCATCCCATACAGACACCGGATAACCTTCCTGTTTCAGAGCCATCCCGACAGAACACCATTCCTGATAAGTAAGCTCGGATGGATTGATATGTTCTATAATTTCTGTAAGGCTCGTCCTCTGTTCCATAATTTTTAAGCTCCTTTATACTCTCTTGGATTAATGTCCATTGGAACCCGCCATCCATTTGCCGCAATCCGGTCAATCAGATTCTTTGCTGTCTCGAACTGCCAGGTTCCTACATGCTCAAATCCTCTGCTTTCCAGAAAACGGATCTGTTTTGGTGTCGTCAGCCCCTCCGTGCGTCTTTTACTCAATCGATCCAAGATCTTTTCTGCTTTTCCTGCATTTTCGATTTCATCCGGCATAATGCCCAGCTTTTCCAGTGTCTTTTTCTGCTTCTCAGATGGTGGTCCCATTTCCCACCCAAAAGAGGGAACATAGCTGGACAGGTCTTCCGCCTGGATGGACATCTCAAACTGCAGCGGATCCACCAGTTTCTTTTTGCGCTTCTTCATTTCTGCAAGCTGCTTTGCTAAAGCTTCTTCTCTTTGTGCTACGACATCCTCAGATGCTTTCTGTTCTGCTTCTTCTAAGTCAACCGGCATGCCTGCTTCTTTTTCCAGATTTTCTGTCATCTGCTGGGCTACTTCTTCATTTTCGCAGATCAGGCTCGCCGGATGGCACAACTCATGCCGCTCTGTGTGCCACAAAAAATCAAGCAACAGTAGATGGTCTTTTCCTGTTTCCGGGGACAATCGGGTACCACGCCCCACCATCTGACAATACAGGCTCCGCACCTTAGTTGGTCTGAGAACCACGATACAATTCACCGACGGGCAATCCCAGCCTTCTGTCAGAAGCATCGAATTGCACAGCACGTTATACTTCCCGGCATCAAAATCTTTCAGAATTTCAGCTCTGTCCTGGCTGTCTCCATTTACCTCTGCAGCCCGGAATCCATACTGATTCAGCAAGTCACGGAATTTCTGGCTGGTCTTTACCAGCGGAAGGAATACCACTGTTTTCTTATCCATGCAGTATTTCTGCATTTCTTCTGCGATCCCCTGCAGATATGGATCCAGTGCGGTGCCGATTTCGCTTGCTTTAAAATCTCCAGCCTGCACTGATACACTACTCATATCAATTTTGAGTGGAATAGTCAGTGCCTTGATTGGGGACAGATACCCTTCTTTGATTGCTTTCGGAAGTGTATATTCATAGGCCAGCGATTCAAAGTAAGCCCCAAGGTTCCGCATATCGCCGCGATCCGGTGTCGCTGTTACTCCCAATACATGCGCATGCGGGAAATGCTGCAGCACACGCTGATAGCTGTCCGAAATGCAGTGATGGGCTTCATCAATAATGATTGTATTAAAATAAAAAGGATCAAAGCTGTTCAGACGTTTTTCTCTCATCAGTGTCTGCACAGAACCAACTACTACGCGGAACCAGCTCCCCTGGCAGGAACTCTCTGCCTTTTCAAGCGCACAACCAAGACCGGTTGTCTTCATCAGTTTATCTGCGGCCTGTTCCAGCAGCTCCCCTCTGTGTGCCAGGATCAGAACACGGTCTCCCTGCCGGACACACTCTTCTGTTACTTTGGCAAAGACTACCGTCTTTCCACATCCAGTAGGAAGGACCAGCAGGGTTTTTGATACCCCGCTGTCCCACTGTTCAAAAATAGCTTCCTTTGCTTCTTTCTGATACGGTCTCAGTTCCATTTAAAATCTCCCTGGTGTAAATGCTGGCTTATCCGAGTCTTTCGGATACAGCTTTTCAATGTAGTTGAACTTCTTACTTGGGTCTTTGATTCCCGGCTTCACGCCGATTTTCGCTCTTGCCGTTTTTCCTGGAAGCGCATTCCAGTCCATCCGAAGCTCTTCCCCCTCTTTTTTCAGACCGACGCCACGGAACAGCTCTGACAGTTTCCATTCCAGGCTGCTATGTAAGATGTAGTTCTCACGAATTGTAATCTCACGGTCTGGCCCGTGTACAATAAAGTACACGACTGCCATATTGCATGGCGGGAGCTTTCCTTCTCCTTTGGATCTGCTGCGGTCATATTTCTCGATGGTTACGTTGTAATCCCCCTCCGGGATTGGATCAAAATTCTGGGAATCCTGTTTAATAGAATCATCCCATCCAAGTTCTCTTCCTTCTACTGACATAATCGTTTTCCTCCTTAATTAAATGGAATTTCCTGTTTTTCTTTCATTTCTTTGATTGCAGCATAGACCTGGTCCCAGCAGGCTACCAGAAGCCCCTCGATAATGCCAGGATTTACGACATCGTAATCTTTGATCTTTGTGCCGACCGGAACATACCCTTTCGCTTCTACGACGTTCTCCACGTCCCATTCATCTACGTGATAAGTTTCCATCAGGTCTCGCAGTGCCTTCGGGATTTCCGGATCCAGACTGTTCTCCCCTGCAGGATCCGGCGTTTTAGGCGGCTCATCCAGTGGAAGATTCATCTGTTCCCCAGTTACTTCTTCTGGCGTTGTCGGCTTCGGAGCTTCCGGAACGGGCTCAGGAGCTGACGCCGTTTTAGGTACTTCTGCAGCTTTGTACGGTTTCATATCTGCGGAAGCTTTTCCCTGTTCTATAATGCTCTGAATGACTTTGTAGTCAAACGGAACCTCATCCGGCAGACCGAAACGGTTCTTTGCATCCCAGCAGGCGTTATGTGACGTGTACATGACACGCTCACCGCCCTGCGCTTTCCTCTTCTTTCCCTTGTCATCAACTGCAATGGAAAACGTTTTGTAGTTGGCAAACAGCAGCATGTCCGCCCATTCCTTGATCAGCGGCGATGTCTGGGATGTTGTTTTCTTTCCAAGCTTCAGTTCCCATCGGTCATAAGCTCCCAGCTCATCCGGCTGTTCAAATTTTTTAATCTGCGCATGTGCTGTAAGAACCACGTTGACGCCCGCTTCCACAACTTCTGAAAGCCGATTCAGGAACCGGCCAATCTCCTCTTTTACATAGGTATAGCCGTTTCCATACCCGAAATCCTCGATTCCAAACTTCCGATGCTTATCGCAGATAAACTGGATGCACATAGACTCCGCCCAGTCGATCGTGTCAACCACAAGCGTTTTACACACGTCCGGATGCGTCCGGATGTAGTCCACCTGGTCAAGAAGGTTCTGCCAGCTTGTAGCTTTTGGCAACCGGGCAACATCCATTGAGTTCGTGCTACCCTCAGTATCAATGAACACCGGATCCGGGAATTTACTGGCAAACGTAGATTTGCCAATTCCTTCCGGACCATAAACCACAACTTTTTTTGCACAGGGAATTACACCTTTGATAATTTCCATTAAAATACACCTGCCTTCCATGATTTGCTGTGGCTGTTCAGCCTGCGCCTGTCCAACCACATAACCGTCTTCGATTATGATGCTGCACTCATCACCGGTACTTACCCTGGTAGCGATCGCCTGCAGCCCTTCGCCCTCCAGCCAGGAACCAAACTCCTGCAGTGTCTGCAGATCCATCTGCTCCAGCTTGTCCAGAAGAACAAAGCCACACTCCGGATTTAATTTCCGGACAATGGCTGTAGATACCATCAGCCGCTCAGAGCCGGACATGTTGTCCCATTTCTGCCCTTTATACACCAGCTCACCTTCCTTTACAGACAGATCTGGAAGAGGCAGCTCTGCAGAAGAAAGCAGGTTTGCTTTCTTTTCCCGGACAGAAGTAATTTTCTCTGAAAGTTGATCATACTGACGACGGTATTCTTTTGCATCATCCTCCGCCTTCTCCTTGTCCAGATTTGCGCGTACCATTCGATTGATTTCCTCAATATTGGAAATGCTGTCTTCCAGCTCCTTGGTAGACTGATCGACCAGATCAGCGGCCGACTTTTCAGCAGTTTCCAGATCTTTTACCAGCTGCAGATGATGCTGCTTTGCCGCCTCCAGCTGTTCCGACAACCGTTTCACTTCGTCGTAGGCGCGTTTGGTCTCTTCCCGGATCTTTCCGGCCTGTTCTCTTTTCCGTTGATTCTCGCCGTTCTGAGCGAGGATGTCCTGCTGCTGCCGAATCAGTGCAGATGGGGAAACCAGATCCTTTGGAGCATCCGGATAATACGGCTGTTCTTTGGCGAACTTTTCTTTCTGATCCGCAGTCCGGCCGATGTACAGCCGATCCTGATACAGCTCTTTTTCTTCTTTCTCTAACTCCGCCAGCTGGTTACCAACGCCGATGATCTGCAGCAACGTCTGTGCTTTTTCCTTCCCGGAGCTCTCCATGAACTTCGGAAGATTCAATGCCAGAGACTCGACAAAAGTGTTTAACAACGACTGTCCGGCCTTCTGACCGCTTGGATCCGTTACCTTCAACGCACTGTTCTTGCCTTTACGTTCAACGATCAGACCGTTGTTCAATACTATTTTTAAGTTTGGCGGGATGATGGATCCATCACGCGTTGCATCTGATGGTCTGAAATTTTCGCCACCCAATGCCCACGCAATGGAATCCAGCACCGAGTCTTACCCTGGTTGTTTCTGCCACCAATGACGGTCAGGCCGTTTGCCGTCGGTTCCAGTTTCACTGCTTTGATTCGCTTGACATTTTCAATTTCAAGCTTATTGATTTTCACTGACATCTTTCTTATCCTCCTTGTCTTTGTTAAAGTAATTCCAAACCGTCCCCGCACTGCAGCCCATTTCGTCTGCAATCTTTTCATAGGACCATCCTGCGTTTCGAAGCGCCGTCATCTTTCCAGTGTCCAGCTTCCTTTTCCTGCCCTGGTCCAGCAGGGCTTTTCGGGGGGGCGTTGGTTTTACCTCTTCTTTCGTTTCCGGCTCTTTCTGTGGCTGTTTCATGACCGCAAACACAGCCCCGGCTTCTGCGGCCGCCCGCACATCCTGCATGGTCATACTGCTGATGGCAACCGGATGCATGACGTAGATATCATCATGCATGCCGTGCATTGTCAGATCCACGGCCTCCGTATATTCAACAATCTGCATCATTCTCACCCTTCTTTCAACGACCCTGAGCGGATCCACGCCGCAAACACCTCGTCCCGGCGCTCTTCTTCCCGCTCTTCCTGCTCCTCGCGGCACTCTTCGACGTAATCGCCGATCTTCTTTGCCACGAGCGCCAGAAGGAACATTCCAGCTCCCAGGCGCGCGTCCCCACAGGTCGGAATCCACGCCGCCGATGTAAATCCATGTACCAACCGCGCCGAGCGCCAGCGCTACTTTATCCGATGCTTTCATTTGCTGTTACTCCTTCCACGTTGATGCCCTCGATCTCCGAGAAACGTTTTGCGTTAATGAAATATACCCAGTGGTCCGATGTTTTGATTCCATAGCCCCATGGGAATACCCCCTGCTGGAGCCCTTTGCGCACGGTCTGATGATTAATTCCCATCATCCGCGCGGCATCCATGACACTCAGACGCGGGACAATGCAATCTTTCGCTTTCTGTGTCGAAAGCGCCGGCATTCGGTCATCCGCCTTGGAAAAGTAGTCCTCTTTCAATCCCAGTGCAACGGCGATATCACGCTGCTGCTCCTCAGGCGGAATCTGCTTTCCGGCAAGGTACTGGCTGATTGATGCTTTGCTTTTTCCGGTCATTCCTGCCATCTGCACCTGCGTAAGATTCAATTCTTTTGCAGCTTTTTTCAATTTTTCTGAAAAATTCATTGCCTTATTACTCACTTTCTGCTACGATGTAGCTGGTTTGTTTGTGTGTCCCATGGGAACTGGTCCTTCCTGTGGGACTTTTTCTTTTTATACCGCTTCTTCTTTTTTAAGGTACTTATTCAGAAAATACTGCTGGCCTTTCCCAGTTACCTTTGTAGTTTTGGTCATCCGCACGCTGCCGTCCGGATTGGAAATCACGGTTTCTTTGATCTGAAATAGACCGTCCGCTACATATCGCTGCGTCGGCATGTTCCGACTGGATCCAGTCTTCATGAGGTACCCTTCGTTGCGGAGCTGTTCGAACAATCTTTTCTGTCCGGTATCTACGCCATTCTGACGCAGGAGCTTCGCGAGGTCGCCGATCAGGATGGAGCTGGTGCTTGCGCTCACCGCGTCCGCAAAGATTTCCTTCGGCTTCATACGCTCGACATCTTCCAGCAGACCGGCGTTGCTCTCTTTCAGCTTCTCGATCTTCTGATCTGCCATTTTCAAGGCACGGGCGAAAATCTGCTCCGGGGTGTTCCAAGCTTTCTCTAAATCAATGAAATACTGACGGTACTGCTTGCCTTTCTCAGACCGCTGGATCATGCAGATCTGTTTTGCCATGTCCACGGAAATCTGATAGTCAATAGCTGGCCTGCCACCTGTTTCCGAGGTTTTACTCATTTTTGAGTAAAAGTCTTTTCCACTTTCGAAACCATATTCTGTCATCCGAGAAAACCAATCATTAAATCTTGTATTGATTTCTAATCCGTTATGCAGATCTCTTGCCGACACGGTCGGTTGCTCCGTGTCGTAATTAATAGGAATCAACATTTTCTCCATGTAATTTACCTTCCTTCTTTATTATTGTGTTGAGTTTTTCTCAACTTTGTGAGTAAAAAAATAAGCATGAATATCCGATTCTGGAATGTCGAGCACAGAAATCGCATGTTCCATTTCTTCCTGTCCCCAGTCAACCACATTGTTGAGCTTATTGCTCACAGACACTTCAGAAATTCCCAATCGTTTTGAAAATTCTGCTTGAGTGCCAAATTTTTCCTTTATCCTTCCTCTTAATTTTCTGTAATCATAAGAGTGTGGCATTCGCTTTCCTCCTTTCTGGTTGAGTTTTTCTCAACTGTATTTAGGATAGCACCGCGGAGATCGTGTGTCAATATGTTTTTTAAGTTTTTCTCAATTTTTATAAAAATATATTGATATTTTCTCAACCTTGCTTTATAATTCGTTTTAAAGAACTCTTTAAGAAACGGAGGGATACATTTTGAAAAAAGCAGAAATAAAAGAGCGTATTAAGCTTGCTCTTGAACTACGCGAATTGACGCAATCAGAATTGGCTGAAAAGGCACATATCGATAAAGGGCAACTCAGTTCCTATTTATCTGGAAAGTACAAACCGCGTCAAAACAATATTGACGCTCTTTCTATCGCCCTTGATGTAAACGAAGCTTGGCTGATGGGTTTTGATGTTCCAATGGAGCGGCAAAGTTCCGTTATTTCTTCCAATAAGCTCTACTGCAACACCGAAAAAGAGAAATCTTTGCTCCAGTCATACCGGAAACTGAATCCGTCGAATCAGGATAAAGGACTTTCCTATATAGAAAATCTTTTAACTACACAACGCATGGAAGATGAAGTATTTCTGAATGCAGCCCATGACTTTGGTGCCACCCCAGAGCAAAAGAAACATGCTGATGATATTATGCAAGATGATAGTGAATGGGAGTGATTTTGTGACTTATGAAGAACTCTTGATCCTATCAGAATCTGAAAATCTGATAGTAAAAGAAAAAAATATACCTGGCTATGGCGGCAGAGTTTATAAAAACAGGATCGCAATCAACCGTTCCTTACGTACACAGGCAGAAAAGTCCTGCGTCCTCGCCGAAGAACTGGGACATCATTACACAAACTACGGTGATATTATGGATCAGGATATTGTTCAGAACAGAAAACAGGAACTCCGTGCCCGTCTCCGCGGCTATGACATGCAGATCGGTCTGATCGGCATCGTTGAATGCTATAAGCATCACTGCCGCTCTGTCTATGAGATGGCAGAATATCTGCAGGTGACCGAAGAATACTTAAAAGAAGCTCTGGAATGCTACAACAGAAAATACGGGGAAAACCTTGTTACAATAGATAACTATGCAATCCGGTTCGTTCCATCTTTACAAGTAATGGAATTTTGGAAATAGATTTTTAAGTGTAATTTTTCGATATTTTATACGTATATAATTGGGATATTATATCCTAAAAATATATTCTACAAAAGAAAAAGGAGGAATCATCATGGCATTAATCAAATGTCCTGAATGCGGCAAAGAATTTTCTGATACAGCTACCACTTGTCCGCATTGTGCTATTCGCCAAAAACAATTGAATATGGAACGGAACTTGGAAAAGGTATTAAAGAAGGGCTGAAGGGTTTAAATACTGTAGCAAGTCCAAAAAAGAAATCAACTTGTATCAAACTTACCCTCATTCCGTTCGTTGCAATGATCGTAATGATTATTGGCGGTGAATCGAATATTGATTTTCTTATCGGGCTTGGCGGATTTTTTGCTTTATTATCCGGTGCATGTAATTTTTATGTTGGAAAATTTAAAAAGGGACTTTTGTTCTCAATTACTTGTGGTGGATTTTTGATTGGTGCTATTTTAGATCTTTTCAGATTGCTTGTTACCAATAATTTCAAAGATTCAAACAATTTCCCAGTAATTTATTAAAAAGAAAAACCGCCCCGGTGCGCCAACACCAGGACGGCAGTTGAAATTGATCATCCAGAAAATGGACAATCACCCGGATATATAATACCATTTTCTGGACACCAGAACAACCAAAAAGTTTGTTCGGTGTTATTTTTGTACCCTTTTTTGCCTATTTTCAGGCGTAAACTATCAAAAATACAAAGGAGGATGGCTATTATGGCTGAGGGAGTTAGAAAACGAGGAAAAACATGGTCTTACTATTTTGACACTGCAAAGATAAACGGTGAGAGAAAGAAAATTGAGAAAGGCGGTTTTCGGACGCAAAAGGAGGCTTTAGATGCCCGCGCGGCCGCAATTGCGCAGTATAATAATGTCGGTCGAACATTTTCTCCAAAAGAAATCAGCGTTTCCGATTATCTTGACTATTGGTTAGAGACTGCAATCAAAAAGAATATTGATCACGGATACAGCTATAATACATACCGCGACTACGAATCCAAAATACGTTTACATTTAAAGCCAGCGTTCGGCATGTACAAATTAAGCAGCTTTCAATATGCTCCGGACAAAGTTCAGGAATGGGTTGACAACATGAAATTAAAAGGATTGTCAAAGCGTATGATTCAAAATACTTTGACCTGCCTGCAGGGTGCACTGAACTATGCGATTATACCGCTGAAATACATCCAGGCAAATCCATGCATTCCTGTTAGGTAGGCAAAATGCCAATAGATCCGGATGCCAAAGCTCACGCAGAATATGTATGCCCTGTTGAAGAATTCGAACGAATCCTGCAGCGTTTTCCACCCGAAAACTATTTTCATCTTTCCCTGGTAGTTCCATACAACTGCGGAACCCGAATAAGCGAAACATTTGCAATTGACCTAAACGAAGACGTAGATTTCCAGAAACATGAACTGCATATCAGAGGACAGTGGCAAAAAAGGAATAAGACCTGGTACATAAAGCCACCAAAATATGACTCCTATCGTACAATCAAAATGGGAGAAACTCTGGAGCAGGCATTGAAGTACGGCATACATCAAAGAAAATTAAACAAATTGAAATATGGCGGCGCGTATTTGAACACTTATGTCATGCCGGATAATTCCATAACTCAAATCAGGGCAGATATCCAGGTTGCTTATAAGGAAATCACCCCTCTGTGTGTCAAGGATACTGGCGAACTACTTACGCCGGACTCTTTCAAGTATTGTGCCCGGGTTGTTCATTACGAGCTTGGCAATGTATTGTTTCACTCGCACTGTCTGCGGCATACGCATGGCACTATTCTGGCCGAGGCCGGTGTGAACCCCAAAACAGTTATGGAACGGCTGGGACATAAAGATATCACAACGACATTGCAGACATACACATTCAACACAGAGCTGATGCAGCAAACGGCAGTTGATGTATTCGAGAATGCGATTCACAAAAAAGCATAGTAAAAAAGCGGTTGAACATCTCATTTTAGTTCAGAGTGTTCAGCCGCTTTTCTTGAAAATCGGTCTATTTTATTTTTGCGGGTGGCAAATGGGTGGCAAATCGACTGAACTTCCGCATTTCAAGTCAGCAAACCAGCTTATTTCCTAGAAAGTAGACACACAGTTTCAACAGTTGTTTCAGTTTCCAAGGGAAGTTCTTTCACTTCCTCACCATCAACAGGAACAGGAAAATTGAATACGATCTTCTTTATCCAACTACCGTCTTTTCTCTTTTCCGGGAACATCTCAATTCGCTCAATAAAGCTTTCATAAACTCTTTCTGCTCCGCTTCTGTTGCGGAATGGTAGACTTCATCAAATGCCAGTAAGAGCCGATAAATGTTATCGCCAGAGATTTTCTCCTGCTGGATGCTGCGGATCTGACTTTGCAATTCGCCAATCTGAACTTCGATTTCCTCTATGGTATCATACTGCTCATCATAGCGGCGCTGCAAGTCCAAAATCTTTCTGTCATAGTGGGCATCATTGATGTCCAAGGTATCCATCTGACGCTCCAAGCGGCTTTTCGTTCCAAAGGCTTGCTTTAGCCGCCCTTGTAGGACAGCAATCTGCCGTTCCATATCTTCTGTATCAACTGCTGTTCCGATTTTCGCCTGAATCGCTTCTACAAACCGTGGATTATTGACCATAGCGGAGATAACCTTCGCCACAAATTTGTTGATTTCCGTCTGCTCGATATTCAGACGGAAACTGCACTCATGCCCTGTCGGTGTAACCGTATTTTTGCAGTAGTAATAATACCGTGTTTTCTTGTCCTTGCTGTGCGCCTTGGCGATATTGCCGTACATACTCTTTCCGCAGCATGGGCATTTCAAGATACCGGACAGGATGTGTGCGTGGTCTGGATTGTTAACCTTTTCCCGCTTAAAGGAATTGATCTTGCGCTTTTCCTGTGCCAGATACCAATCCTCTTCGGAAATGATAGCTTCGTGTTGTCCTTCATAAACCGGGAACTCCGACTGCTCAACCACGTGCATCTCGTTTCTTGTACCCTGTTTCTTTTCTGTTCTTCGTCTGCCGTAAGCAATCTTTCCCATATAAACAGGATTGTACAATACATTTTTCACAAAATCTCTTGAAAATCCCGGAATGGTATTATTCTGTCTTAGTTTCTTAGTATAACCATTGCGGTTCAGATATTTTGCAACTCCTGCAACACCCTCATTAGTGTGAATGTAGCGTCATAAATGACACGAATTACTTCCACTTCATCCTCTGCAATGACAAGGTTTCCATTTTCCAGTTTGTATCCATATGGAGCGAAACCGCCGTTCCATTTGCCCTCACGAGCCTTTTGCTCACGTCCTGCCATTGTCTGTGTGCGGATATTTTCTCGCTCAATCTCTGCCACCGCAGACAGCACAGAGATCATCAGCTTTCCTGCATCCTTGGAGCTGTCAATGCCATCCTCCACGCAGATCAGATTGACACCGAAATCCTGCATGAGTTGCAAAGAGTTCAGAACATCCGCCGCATTTCTGCCAAATCGGGACAGCTTAAAGACCAGCACATAAGAAACATCATCTTTGCCGTCCTGGATGTCATTCAGCATCCGTTGAAACTCCTGCCGCCCTTGAATGTTCTTGCCGGAAAAGCCCTCGTCAGAATACTCCCCGGCAACGATCATATCCTCGTATGCAGCATACTTCCGTAGCTTGTCACGCTGGGCATCCAAGCTGTATCCGTCAACCTGCATCGAGGTGGACACTCTTGTATAAAGATAGCATTTAAGTTGTTTCTTTTTCAGAATCTCCACCTCCCTCATTCATTCCTTTTACCATAAGTCCCTCGTTGCGGATATAATACTCCAAAAGCCACAGCACATAATCCGGTGCATGGCGGTTGTCCAATTCCCATTCAGTCATAGTCCGGTAAGGAATATGGACGAGCTTGCAAAAATCTTTCCGGTTCAGTCCTGTGCTTTCACGCAACTTTATAATTCTGTTTTTACAATCCATCCGTCTTTTCTCCACAAAAGCAAAAATACACGTTGCGTAATCATTATAGCATAGCCGTAACAAATACGCAACGTGTAAATTGTGAGATTTTACGCAGCCTTATCCGCCAAAGGCTGTGCTTGATTACTTTCCTCGGAATGCTCCACTTCCTGCGGAGTGTCCTGTTCCAATTTATCCAAAACCTGATGTCCATATTTCTGGAGCATCTGGCTCATAACATCCACACAGCGGTCAAATGCCGCATTATATTTCGCTTCCTCATAATATTTCTTCAATAGGCGATTCCTCCATCAAAGTTCCATATCCTGTCCACGCTTCCGGGCAGGGTGTTCGTGTTCCTGTGTTTGCTTTCCTCTGATGAGGATAGAATTGATAAAAGCCCGAACCTTTTCGGATGCGATTTCCAGTGCATCCAGAAAGGGTTGGGATTTCTGTTTGAGTTCCATATATTTTTCGTTTACCACTTCATACCGCTGCTTCCAGATGGAAACCGTCTTTTCTGCGGAAGCCAGTTTTTCTTTCAGACGCTTGTTGTCAGCATTGGCGATAATGCCATTGACCGCATAGCGTTTGAGTGTGTCGCATTCATCCGGTGTCAGCGTGATATTGTTTCCGAATGTGGCTTTTTTGCCATTGCTTCAATGTCCTGCACTGTCAGCGCAATGGTCTTTGCCGCCTTGGTTTCCTTTTGCAAAGATTCCAGTTTCTTTTTCTGTTTTGCTGTGGCAGCTTTGGCATCCTCCAAACTCTGCTCTGCCTGTGCTACCTGCCCGGCCACAGTTTCCAGCCGCTGCTGTTCTGCCTGCACCTTGAACTGGGTCACAGCCAGATGTTCCTCGGTGCTTCCACGTTCTCCACGCTCCAGATCGGTATATCCGGCAACTCGCATGAAATGAAAAAAGTCATCCTGCAACACACTGTAGGATGACCTCAAAATCTTTTTTCCTCTTGCGTTCAACATTGGATTACCGTCCTCGTCAAGCACCGGCTTGGACTCCCATTTCTTACTGCGGCTGACCTGTGTGATGACCTCCTTAACGGTTCCCCGGAGGTCTTCATCCTTGCATCGCTTCGACCAAAGTATCTGCTTTTCCACCACCGGGATATAAACCACATGAAGGTGGTAGTGGTACACATCTTCGCCCAAAGCTTCGGACATTGCTCGGTTGCGCTCATCGGCGTGCATCACAGCGGAGAGGATATACTGCTCACCACCTACGATCTCCGCAGCAGCTTTGTAGGCATCGGCATAAAACTGTTTCGCAAATTCATAGCCGCCATGATTGTAGAAATAAGCGGAATTCACATCAAATACCAACTCACCGTATTTGACGGCATCCGGTTTCAGACCTCTGGTGGAGATCACGCCGTCTTGTTCCATCTGCTCAAACATTTTTACATAATCGTCCGTGGGTGCTTTGAAATGGACGTTCAGAGAAGTGCGTTCCGGCACGATGTCCTGATTGCTGTAGCTGTCCTTTTCACGCTCATTGTGTTCCTGTACCTTTGCCACATCTGCCGGGTTTCCCAAGTCCTGATTTCTGGCTACGGTACGGTCTATTCCATCGTTTCTTGCCATTGGCGTTTCCTTTCTTTGAGATTTGCAGACAGCGGAGAACTACGGAGAGGCACTTTTCAAAGTGTAATAACCCACTATGACACTTTCATCCATACTGGCTGCAAAGTGCCGTGGGCTCTCCGAGGGCTCTCCCGAGGGGGAATGCGGTCACTGCGGTGACCTCTGCTGACCAAGGCGAAAATGTCTGCGCCTTTTCCCATGGTCAGCCCCGTCTGCATGAAGCTGTTCTGTGTCAACTTCCTCTTGCAGCCGATGTCCACAGACACTTTTTCAAAAGCCTGTGGACATAGAAACAGCCCGAACGAGAGGATGTATGCTGTTTCTATAACGAGCGTTTCACGCTCTTTTGCTGCGTACATACGTACCAGCAATGGGATTTACTCGACCTGCCGCCATTCCTCCGGCGGAATGTCCTCCGGTACGTACGTACACGGCAAATCTCCGTAAAACCCATTTATATGAGGTCGTGCAATGCTTCCACGCCCATGAATCCCCACACCCGCCGTCCGGCAGAGTTGGTGATATTGTTGCAATGTTCCAGATTGATCTCCCGGCATTGGCAATCATGCGTCGCTGAAGCTGCGGGCTTTCAGCGGTTGCAAGGGAATTTTCTTCGCACCACATCCGGTAGATTTCATAGAAATCCTTGGAACTGATGGACGGCCATTCCCGCCGTTTAACG
>ENA-OQAN01000091-OQAN01000091.1-human-gut-metagenome-genome-assembly--contig:-NODE-91-length-46067-cov-3.447388_pt1 | contig 46067 bp, 55 predicted proteins | sample MGYA00242735_ERZ504527 | MGnify/ENA primary metagenome ERZ504527 (study PRJEB26092, sample SAMD00036230) | human gut metagenome | host: Homo sapiens | study: EMG produced TPA metagenomics assembly of... | reverse complement strand
TATATACGCTGAATCAGGAAAACTATCTTCGCAGGTACTTGGATGATGGGCATCTGAGCATTGATAATAATAGTGCGGAGCGTGCAATCAAAAATTTTGCAGTAGGCCGCCGGAATTGGCTGTTTGCCAAGAGTATCCGTGGTGCAGATGCCAGTGCTGTTGTTTATAGTATCGCAGAAACAGCCCTGCTGAATGTCTGAAGCCGTATGTATATCTTTCCTATGTATTAGACGAGCTTCGTAAAATGGGACCTTTTCCAAAGCCGGATGATCTAAATCGCTTTTGCCATGGTCAAATGAATTGCCGGAAGGATTTCGAACCAAAAAGAAGAAATAAAATGTGCCGCCCGATGGGCGGCATGTTTTTTTTAAAGGCAAGGTACAGATGATTACGTACTTACTATTGTTCCGTCAAAAACAGGAGCATCCTGCGATAGATAACTAACTCTATCATACAAATTATTAAGACAAATTCCACTTAACTCCATGTCTCCTAAACGAACTTTTCCTTGATTGTATTTTAGTAACCCCAATAATATCTTAATCAAGGTCGATTTTCCGGAACCACTTTCTCCTACAAAAGCTATTTTTTCTCCTTTTTTTATGGACAAACTCAAATCATCAATAATTTTTCGTTCCCCATATTGGATGATAAGTTTTTTATTGCTATTTCGCCAACATCAGCATTTATTGCGTTACCGTTTCTTAATTGATCATCATCTTTTAAGCCTAAAAATTCTTCAAATCTCTTATAAGACGCCTTGTCCAATTTATATTGGACATAAAGTACATTAAAAATAGCAATTGGTGTATAAGCATTTTCAATCAGTGCAATTAGTGCAACTACGGAACCTACTGTAAGGTTTTGCGTTTTCCTTGCATAAAAAAGAATACCAATATCTAACATTGCCACAAGTAGCGCAAATATTGTAAAGAATGCTTCATGAATCATATTCATTTTTACCTTTGCTGAAACAATACTCTCTTTGGCATTATTAGTTTTCTTTATTTCATTCGGAAACTGTTTGCTCATACGAAATATCAACATTTCCATAAAGCCTCTAACCAAATAATGATTTAGTAGCTCTTCACTGTTCAAAATTTTTTCTTTTATTTTATATAAAAACTTTAGTAGAATGTTGGTTATTATAAAAATAAGCATATAGCCTACAAACAATACATAAGTAACTTTTTTATCTATTTTCCAAATAAAGTATACACTAAAAACAATGGTAGGAAGTAGGTCTCGAATCAAACACAACCAGAAATTGAATAATACATTTCTTCCTGCTGTTGAACCATTCTCAATCCTTTGAACAAGTTTGCCTGTACCTATTTTCTGGTATTCTGTATAATCAATTGTACTTATTTTTCTAAGGGACAAAAGCTTAAAATCCAGATAAATACCATGTTCCAATTTCTTTTCAGGATAATTATCCAGATAATTCATACAATAATTTACCAGCAAAATAAAACCATATGTTGCAACTCCTGCAAATGCAAGTGTTCTATCAGCCAATCCATCAATGACCTTTTGGAAATAGTCAGCCTTGTAATTAGCCATAAATGCATTAAATATACCTAGCCCAATGTAGACTAATACCCATATTCTGTTTTTCTTTAATATTTCTTTTATATAACGCATAACTGTACTCCTTTATAGATTGTATTTCAAGCATTAGGACAGTACAGTCAACGACTGCTAGCAAGTTTCTTTTAACCTCAGCACAATCTGCCAACAGTTACATCAACTGTACTGAGTAGTTATCTCGGATAAATTTCATATCATTTTCACCTCTTCCAAATAAGATATTTCTATTATTTTATCACATCAAGTCCCAATATTCTATCGTCATTGTGAGGGTTCGTAAACAGGGGTAGAACGATATAACACTGCACAACAAGTTTCCCGGACGCCTGAAAAAACTTCTGCGCCATATGTACCATGCCGGTCTGCTCCAGCCGTTCCTTAAATATCTTTAAATTCTCCGGCACAAGCACTCCGGTATATTTTTCGATTTCCCGGTAATCCGGGTATGTCTCGTACTGCCCGATCTCGTGGGATACAACCGGGATGTGAGGATCAGTTCTTCCTTTCCTTCTGCCTTTACCTTCTTTGTCCCTGTTCCAAACCGGATCTCGATCTTCCCGACACCACTCTCCATCTCTGCTTTCTGTGCCGGACGGATTTTATCATCATAACTGTATTCCATTTCCGGTCTTTTAACCTGCACATGGCCCTGCGGGGCATCACACATGGCATAGGATTCACGGAACAGCCGCTCTTTTCTCACTCCGCACGCCCTTTTTTGCCTCCGAGGTCGTTCCCGGCAATGCGATCATGTCCCCCTTATGGCGTCCCTGCAAATTCCTCTGGCTCTAACTTAAGCCGGATTGCCCATGGCGGAACCGCCGCATCATCATAGTCCTCTAAAAACAAAAATGCCGTCTGATAGTCCGGTCTCATTTTCGGATAAGTCCCCCTGCCATCCGTAAAATACAAAAGCCCACCAATATTTTTTAACTCTCCGCGCTCGATCAGTCATTGACGTACGAAAATACCGGACGAAAATCCGTGCTTCCACCGCCCGCAACCGTAAATTTCTGCATCAGTGCCGCAATATCCCGCTCGCTTCTTAATTCCACATCCGACCGGACCTGATTATCACACTGGATCACACGGATCTTTGACTGCGCAAAAAAGCTGTTTTTCTGTGTCAGGACAGAAATGTCTCCTTTAAAAACTGTTCTACCAGTGCACCACTCGTTGAATAACTGGTGTCGATTGCGATCACAAATTCCCTGATTTTCTTTACCTCACGACTCTCAAGCGGCTCCATCAACGGCATATTTCCATATAATTTTAATCCATAGGTATAATAGTTTAAATCAAATTCCTCCTGGTTCACGCCGATTTCTTCACGCAGCACGGAAAACCGCTGTAAAAAATCCTTATAACTTCTTCTGCTCTTTTCCGCTGTCGCCTGCGCCAGAAATAAATCTTCGCCGTCCGCTGTCTCGCCGCCGCGTAACTCCTGTTCCATCTTCGTCTGCCTTGCGATCTTATTCCACTGGTTCTGATTTCTTACCGCCTGCTCCTGCTTTGCCTGTCCGTCCTCTTTTTTCGGCCAGTAGCAGTGGTCATCCGTGTAAAATTCCTTTTGGAGCAAAAGCTTTTGTACCGGTTCTTCATTCTCGATTATCCGGTATATCACCGCCGCAGAAATTCCCATTTTCTGCTCTTTTAGCCTGTTATACATCTGTTTTCTCGTCCAGCTTAAAATACGTTTGGTACACTCTGCCTGCATCCAGTCGATCGTGTATTCCACCGCAATATCACACGCTAAATGCCACGTTTTCCTGTCCCGGTTCCCGCCGATCCACAGATGGGAAAAAATGCAGTGAAGCACCGTATGCAGATACGCACGGTCCAAATACTGCGCATTTTTCTCAAAAATTCCGATCAGCCATTCCGGTGCCACATAAAGATATGCACCGTCCGTCGCAAATGCCCGCAGATTCGGATCGGTCTTTAACTGTAACTGCGATAATGCCAGTTTCAAATACCGCAGTTCCATATATAATTCGTGCCGTACAAACTCCATGATCTTCGCCGACATCTCTTCCTGCCATTCTGACTCTGTCTGTATATGCGCCATTTGTGTTTCTCCTTTAAATTACGGTAGATCAAGATGATGTTTAGGACAAATATGCCATTAACAACATCTTAACATTTTTTACCATAAATCATCAAATGAATAGCGTTCTTTTTTCTGCTCCGTAAAGTATTTACTCTGCAGGTGCAAAAGTTCTGCCGTTCCTTCTGCCCACTCCATCCGGGAAGCCTGTTCTAATCCGGCTTTGACTGCCGCCTGCGAGATCCAGCCATTTTCACAGAAAAATGCGGTCATTTCCATATTTTTCTGCTCTACAAGTTTGGGTATGATATATAATTCCTGCTCCTTAAATGTGCCACATAACGCTCCTTCGCCTCATCCGTGAGACTGACCGGATACCGTAACCGCAGGCTTAAAATGTGAAGCAGCGTGTGCTCTTTTTCTTCTGCACATGCCTTTGGAAAAATCGTATCATACAAACTTAGATCCGGGACTCCCTCCTTAAAACACTGCCTTGCCCGGAAACCTTCGCCCTCGATACTCCGCCCGAAAATATGCGCCGGAGCGATCTCATCATAGCTCTCGTAATATTCCGGATAAAAGACAACCGTCTGCCCTGTTTTTCCGGCAAATGTCACTTCCATATCCGCTGAAATCCGGCTTAAGATCTGTTTTGCCCCGCTGCGCTCCCCCACATCACAGCGCACCGTCAGAAAGTGAAACTTTTTACAGTTCATAAAGGCATCGCTTCCGATTTCTTCCAGATACTTTCCGGTCACGAGCATCTCTAAGGCAGTGCAGTTATAAAATGCATAGTTTCCCACTTTGCGCATATTATCCGGCAGTGTCAGCTTTTTTAACCTGTCACCACTAAGTTCCACAAGGCGTGTGTTCCAGTCCGCCCCATCTGCCGGTATCTCCTGCCATGTTTTTTCCTCTGTGTCATAGATGCAGACCGTGCACCCATACTCTGCCGGCAGATGTTCGGACGCCGCAAAGCAGTAATCTCCTGCCTCCACCACCGCACGTCCGGCTATCATCTCCGGCACAACTGCCTCCTCTGACTCACCAAACATGCGCAAAATCCTTATATTTTCCTCACTGGTTTTGTTCCAGTAACATTGATAATATGTCTGCATGGTACTCCTCATTTCTGTACTGTTCAATGCAATTAAGATTCTATGCTTCCAGGCAGCTGCGTATCGCATCCTCATCCAGCTGTTCCCCGATCACAATGATGACTTCCTGCCCCATTTTGATCGGCGAGATCACCAGATTCTTTTTGGTGGCATTCAGCTCGATCCACTGCTCTTTTTCATTCTTCATAAATCCCTTGATACGGAATATTTTTCCGCAAGACTTGTCCAGGAACAATTTTTTTGCGGCTTCCTGTAATTTTTTCTCCGTCAGGTGCATATTCATAAAATAGAGGGACTGGAATGTTTTTTCCTGTGTCAGATCCGGCTTGCGGTAGTTTTCCATGTGGTATCCGCAGGATAACAACTGCTTAAAGTCCTCATCCGTCAGCTTATCCCAGTCTTTTGCAAAAACTTCGTCAAACTGTCTCTTGCATCCAATATTTTTCAGGGAACGGTTTAAATGGGAAACGGCATTTTTCTGTTCCTCTTCCGTTGTCTCCTGTGTCTTGCTAAGAACAACATACCCTGCATTTGCCGCCTGCGATGCAAGCAGAAATTCTGCGCCTTCCGGCAGGTCTTCTTCCAGATTTGAATCCAAAACTGTGATGACATTTCCAATCTGATACCAGCCGTCTAACGGCTCCTCATGAAGTGTGTCAAAAAACTCGTCCACATCGTAGATCCCGGACGGCTCCACGATCACACGGTCATATCCGCACATTCCCATGGAGATCAGTTTGGTCTTAAAACGTCTCCGGTGCGTGTCAGTATCACAGCCACCCGATATCATCTCAAGTTCACAGTTATCCCCCCTTAAATCACCAAGCAGCATCATATCCACATTGACTGCCCCAAAATCATTTTCCAGTATTCCGATATTCTGCCCTGCGTGATCAGATAAGAGGCATACTTCCTTAAAAACGTTGTTTTCCCGGAACCTAAAAATCCGGTGATCAGATCTATTTTTATCATTTTTCACATTCTCCTTTTCAAATAATCTGCCACGAACTATCTCATAAGCTATAGTTTTTACATTAGTCCCAGCCGTGAAAAATTTTCTATAAAGCAGGCAGAGAATCCTGTAAACCAGGATTCTTTCTTATTCTGCCGCCCTTTTTCTTTTGATTTTAACGCAGCTGCGTCATGCCGCCAACCAAAATTCCCTTATTGTCATGATAAATTCTCTCAAACTGTGTCATCGGCAGTGGATTTTCTCCCATGCCCGCCTCGATGTATAGCCCGGTCTGTCATATTCCTCGATAAACCAGTCTTTGTATCCGGCATAGCCGGAGGCACCCGGTGTTTCTTCCACCGCATAGCCACTCACACTGCCGAAATAATCTGCGATCTCTTTTGACCTTGCCGGTTCATAATCAAGATATTTCCAGTAAATGACTTCACCCTGCGTGTGGTATGCAAGGATCAGTAAAAAATCATTCTCTTTTGTCAGTTCATAGACTGCAACACTCTCCGGTGCCGTGAGCGGTGCTTTTCCGACGTAGTCCCGTGGTGCAGGTTTGTCATAGCCCTGAGAAAACTTGATCTGTTTTGCCATCTCCCAGCCCGCCGGAAACTGCAGATTTAAATCTACCCCGTCAATATTTGCCTTCCAGCCATCCGGAAACGGGATCGACGGATAATCATCTGCGATCCGTTTTGCCCTGCGGTAATATACACCACTGTTTAACAGACCATTGACTAAATCCACCCCGTCCGGATTCACAAGCGGCACCATGCAGAGCCTGAATTCATCAAACAAAGTCCGCGCATCCACCGATTTCTGCCCCATGCCCGTCTGTCCGTCATTTTCCTCCCGGGCGGCCGATGAAAAAGCAATGTTTCCGCCCGCCGCATAAGCCGCCGCGTACTCCTCTGCAAACGTTAAGAGCACCGGCGTTGTAATACTCTCATTTGCATGATAGGAAGCGCTGTAAAATACCTGTTTCTCACCGGTTCCAATCCAAAGGCTGTGAATATCCTTTCCCATCACACTTTTTCCGATGACACCGGCGGACAGAAACGGATAGCGCACCACAAGCCCCTCTACGATCCACTGTGTCAGGACTGACGTATATTTTACCATCTGCGGAACTAACGGAAATCCAAGCGGGATCGCCAAAACGGCATCAACAACCAGATCATCCGGATCGATCAGCGGATTTGCCACAAGGATTGCCTCCTCCGTTGTCCCATATCTGCGCGACAGTCCAAAGACCGTATCTCCCTTTTCGATCGTATGCATGCGGTATCCGGTCAGATATGATTTTAACTGCTCCCATACCGCACGGTTTACCGTACACACATCCGTATTTCCGGTAAAATCTTTCAGCGCCTGACAGGTGTGCTCCCCGAAAATTCCGTCAATTTTCGTCGGATATCCCGCTCTGGTCAATGCAAGCTGCAAATATTCCACCCAGATACCACGGTCTCCCTGTATTAAAAATTGCATATTTTCCCCTTTGTATCATTCTTTCCACTATTATATGCATCTTCCCGGAAAATTTTCTTTTTCTATTTTACAAAAGCGATATTATCCATGTTCACCGCACCGTTTTCTATCCTGTCAAACGCAAACCGTACACTTCTGATCTGACTCCTGTCAAATCCGTTTTCCTCCGTAAACTGCTTTTCCGTGATATGCACGGTCTGAAGCTGCCTCTTATATTCATTTTTTCCTGTGATATACTGGATCTTGGATAATTTTACCGGAAATGCCGGATACAGGATCGTAGAATCGCATAAAGTACTGACCGCACGATTTCCATGGATATCTGTCAGCACCACAGAAAAATCCATCGGTTCATTCTCCGCTTTCTCCCTCAAATCCATGGCATCAAAACAGATTCCGCCCTCTCCCATTGCCATCGGCTCATCCAGTGCGATCTCATAATATGCCGCTTTAGTGTCCTTCCATTTCAGGCGCACTGCATGGTTCTCCCTCTTTCCCATCGCCGATTCAGAATCCGCCAATTCTTCCTCCGTCCACATTGTAAAATGCTCCGCTGATACGCTGCCACATGGTGCCGTTTCTAAATCAGAGTCCTCCTCATAATCAGTGATAAACAAAGCGTCTGACGTTTCATACTGCTGCACATAGAGTGTTTCCGGCAGATATTCCGCATACTTTGCATAATCTGTCAGAAAATCCGCATAGGTGTCTTTTTCCTTTAAGCTCTTATCTAAAAAAACAAGCGAGGCAATTTTTAAGATCTCCTGCTGATCCTCCGCTGTAATAAAATTTTTTACATTCAGCCACAGGGAAAACGGCCTCCCGATATCATATTCTCCCCATTCCGTATTGAATTGCCCGTGATTTGCACCGGCAATATAGAGCGAGGATGCTATATACGATCTGTCTTTTGAAAATGAAACATTCTCATACTGCTCATTTCCGAGAAAAACACTGATGTCCTGATCGTTTGCCCCCTGCAGCACCAGATAATCGACATCTGACAATTCCGTTTCATGCCCCGCCGGCAGATACTGGCTGACAGACGGTGCAACTGCGATAAGTGCCCGGATTCTGTAATGATAATCAAACGTAAACATTCCATTGCTCGGATATGCATCATACTCATTAAAAAGATATGCATCCGCGATCATCTCACCGCCCCGCGAATGTCCCATCAGTGCAATATTGTCCTCATCGATCTTACTGTAGACTGGCTGCGATTCATCCCCGTTTTTCTCTAAGATCTCCCCGATATTTTCCAAAAGAAGAACAGCGCGCGCATCATTTTCCCCACTTCTCTCATTTAAAATATTTTCATCCACAGAGACGAACACATAGCCGTGTGATGCCAGATACTCTCCGAGATAATCATATCCACGATATGACTCTGCCGTAATGCTGTGGTTGCCGTGCGCCATAAACACGACCGGACAGTTTTCTGCCTCCTTAGGAAACCAGATTTTTCCCGCGATTGGTGCATCTTTTCTGGTATGTTTCGTAAAGAAACTGCGATAGATTCTGTGCCACTTTTTCTCTTTTGCCACATATGGACTTAAATCCACTGTCCCCGTCGTCATATCGGTTCCACCATCCGGACCATAGGTCAAACAGACGGGCGTATATGCTCCTTTTGCACAGTAATCTGCAAATCCTGCCACCTCACCTGCCTGTGTCACATAGATATTTTTTTTGAGATAATCCGAAATATATCTGTCCGAAAATCCCTGTCCAAACAAAAATGCCAAAAATGCGCACCAGACGATGCAGCCCACTGCAAAGTGGATTCCACTAAACAGTGTATGCCGTCGTTTCACAAGCCACGCCCAGATAAATCTTCCCGATAACAGCAGCAAAAAATAAATCAATGCAGCAAAAAAAGTGCTGACCATATGTTCATTGCCAACACTTCCATATACACAGCAGCAGACAAATATCAAAAATCCTGCAATCCCATACAAAAAACTCTCAATATTGCGATACCAGATGCGGCCGCCGATGCGTGAAAACAGACATGCTGCCCCCGCGAACAGCATATCGCCTAAGATCACTCCTCCAACAAAAAAAATCAGTTTCGTTCCAAAATATTCAGATGCCAGTGCACCGCAGAAAAATCCCGTGATCACAAGCACCACCAATTTCATTCCCCATCCGGTATCTTTCAGATTCAACCGGTATGCCCTGCCATATCCCTGCAGTCTGCCACGCAAAAATTTTTTCATCTGTCAACTGTCCCTGCTTACTTTTTTCTCCGCTTTTTCCTCATACATCAGCATCTCGGCCCGTTTTACATAACTCTCTAACACGTTTCTTCCCCGGATGTGCGACTACAGCACCGATACTTGCGCTCAAATCAAAAGGGAGCTGCATTGCTCTCTGTGTCTTACTCAATTCCGTCCGGATCTTCTGTGCTAATACCCTGCCGGATTCCTCGTCCTTTGCGCCCTCTAATACAATAAACTCATCGCCGCCTGTCCGCGCTGCGATTGCATCTGCATCACAGTGTTTCAACATCGCTTTTGCAATGGAAACGATTGCAAAATCCCCATACTCATGTCCAAAAGTATCGTTAATGTATTTCAACCGGTCTAAATCGATAAACATCACTAACACAGGCATTTTTTTCTCGCGCATAATCGTGAAGTAACTTATCGACAACTTCTGGTATCCCATGCGGTTATAAAGTCCCGTCACAGAATCCCTGACATAAAGATCGGAAAGGATCTGGTTCATATGCTCTAATTTTTCTTTTTTATGGAGATTTTCCATCGCATTGGTCAGTGTTTTTATCACCTGGAACAGATATTGTTTTTCCATCAGATAAACTGCATTTTCAATAACAAAATACCCGACTGTACGGTTTCTGAAATGCATTGGCAGAAACAGAAAATCCGTTCCGCCCTTTTGTGATTCAAAAAATGGAAAAATACCTTCGATCTCCATCTGGTCTGTATCCAGCATTTTACCATTTTTATATGCAAACTTTACCTGCATGCATTTCGGATAGCCCTCCACATGAAAATCTTCCTCCTCAAAAAAGCTGAGGCTCCGATGTGTTTTCACCTGTTCCTTATACGTATCCATATGTGAATCCAGTATCAAATACATCGCATCACACTTTAAAGACGGGATACATTGTGGAATACAATACATCATCTCACGGACTGTATTGCATTTGAGAAGCTCGTATTCCAGGGAAAATACTTCATCCTCAAACCGTGCTGTCTCAATTCCATACATGACCTGCCCTTTTAAATATTCTGCCTGATCCGGCACTTCTCCCGGCATACAGCCACAGCTGTCCCAGAAAATGCCTTCTGTATCCGTATAATAAAACCGGTCCGGTTTTTCCCCTTTCCAGATGTGAAGAAACAGATCTACACATGCGATTCCGACATTTTCCCGGATATGACTGATTGTGGAAATCCTCGGTTCATAATATGCCGCTTTGTCAAAATTATCAAAACCTGTCACACAAAAATCTTTCGGCACCTGGTATCCGTGCGCCGTGCTGCCTCGCACACGCCAACTGCAATATTATCATTTCCACAGATAATCGCCTGTGGCAGCCTGCCTTTATCGTGTGTTTCAAGCAATTTTTCAAATCCGTTGACTCCGCACTGATATTCAAAGCTCTCACAATAAAAATCAGACTCCGAATATGTAAGCTGCTTTTCATCCATATATGCCCTTAAGGCAGCAATTCTTTTTACATTCTCATAATTATCTTCCGGGCCCATGACAAACCAGTATTTTTTACATCCGTGTTTCTCATAAAGGTGTTCAATCATCATCCGCATTGCTTTTTCATTGTTGATTCCGACATAATAAAAATCTTCAATCTCATTTGCAATGGAAATGACCGGTACACCGGACTCTTTTGCCCGCCGTATCACATCTTCCCACACCTCCGGATAGCCAATGTTATTGAGATCAAGAATGATTCCGTCAAACTCACGCAGATCCGGAAGCCGGTATATATTATACTCACCGGTATTATACTCCTCATCGCAGCTCCATCCGCCCGAACTGTTAAAGATGTACAGACTCACTTCCTCGCCGGTCTGTCTGATTCTCTGAAGAATTCCTGCCGGCCATGCAAAAGTAAACCACCTTTTCCAGCCATCCATAATCAGTGCAATTTTCTTCATGACTCTCTCCTGTCCACCTTAATCCTGATAGGTACTATACTAGTACATCGTTTTCAAAATAACTACACCATTCACTTGCCTGCGGATTGGTATAGTTATTTACGAAACGATGTACCAGACGAAAAAACCCCGGAAACAAAACGCTTCCGGGGTCTTCTATGCCAAATCAGCACTCGCACCCATTAAACTCTGGATAAGTACTCACCTGTTCTTGTATCGATCTTGATCACATCATCCTGCTCAACGAATAATGGAACAGATACAGTTGCACCAGTCTCAACAACTGCCGGTTTTGTAGCACCTGTTGCTGTATCGCCTTTGAATCCTGGCTCTGTATCAGTAATTCTTAACTCTACGAACAGAGGTGGCTCTACTGCGAATACGCTTCCGTTGTGGGAGCACATTTTAACCATTTCGTTCTCTTTTACGAACTTTAAGGCATCACCGATATCGTCTTTGGATAAAGCGATCTGGTCATATGTCTCAACATCCATGAAGTAGAATAAATCACCATCTGCATACAGATACTGATAATCTTTTCTGTCAATACGTGCCTGTGGGCATTTCTCTGTAGGACGGAATGTTTTCTCAACAACACCGCCACTCTTAATATTTTTTAACTTAGTTCTAACAAACGCTGCACCCTTACCTGGTTTAACGTGCTGGAATTCAATGATCTGGTAAATGTTACCCTCTAACTCGATGGTAATACCATTTCTGAAATCTCCTGCTGAAATCATGTAACTTCCTCCTTAAACATACGCCCGAGTTTTGGACTCTCTGATTTTTCTATTTTATAATAAATGCCTGTACATTTCAAGCTTTTTTTCGTTTTGCTCCATCAAATTGACAAAAAAACTGCGGATTTATTCATTTCGCTCCTCAATCTCATGGATCAGATCAATTCTCGTCTGGTGTCTTCCGCCTGAAAACTCTGCATCTAAATATGCTTTTACGATGTCTTTTGCAAGCTCTGTTCCTACGATTCTTGCACCGAATGCAATAATGTTTGCATTATTATGCTCTTTGACAAGTCTTGCAGTTGCACAGTCAGAACATACAGCCGCACGTACTCCCTTTACTTTATTCGCAGCAATCGAAATACCAACTCCGGTTCCGCAGATCAGCACTCCGCAGTCTGCCTCCCCTGCCACAACAGCACGTCCGACTTTTTCACCGTACTCCGGATAATTGCAGCTGTCTAAGGTATCTGTTCCAAAATTAATGACCTCATGACCTAATTCTTTCAAATAATCCATGATGACAAATTTTAACTCTGTTGCTGCATGATCATTTCCAATCGCGATTTCATTTTTTTCCTCATTTCTTTCTATTATATTTACTCTTAAATGAGCATTTTATCCATGACAAAAGCGCTGCCCAAAAATATGCTGTCTATTGTTTTTCTTTATTTTTTTCCAGATCTCTTCTGTAGAAATACAGCACGATCTTTTCCAGATACCGTTTTAACACGATCTGTATCTCCTCTTTCGGATGAATCGGTTTTACCAGGATCGAGCGGATACCGGCACGCTTTGCACCATATACATCCGTAAAAATCTGATCTCCGACAAAAATGGTATTGCCGGTATCTGTCCCCAGTTCCTCCATCGCCTTTTTATAATTTGCCGGATTCGGTTTGCCCGCCTTATAGATATAAGAAACATTGACTGCATCATTAAACATTTTCACACGCGGTTCCTTGTTGTTTGACAACAGCATACACGCAAATCCCAGTTCTTTTAAATGTGCAAACAGTGCACATGCACGCTCATCCGCCGGTGCTCCATGCCGCACCAGTGTGTTGTCTATATCAAAAATCACACCGCGATACCCCTGTGCATACAATTCATCAAAATCTATCTCGTAGGTTGAATCCAGATACTCATCCGGATAGAACTTTTCCATCATATTTTCTTATCCTCATTTTCATACAAATTTGGGTTTGTATGTATATTTTTATTTGCCTGCAATTTGGTCTGCATACATATTTTTTCATGTAAATTTTCATACAAAGTACAGTGTACTATACTTTCAAAAAAATATCCAGTAAAAAAAAGAGAATCACCCACAGGCAATCCCCTTTCCATCATCAATGTTCTGTTTACAATGAGAAATTCTCATTCGGACGAATATATAATAATCCGGTCTGGCTCATACGCTCTCCAACAAAAAACTGATACTGCTGTAACACCTGATCCTTCTTCATATCAGAGATAGCTTTCTCTACATCCAGACTTGTAATATCGCTCGCGATTCCTTTCAGATCATACTCTGCATCCGGCTGATATTGTTTCGCATACTCTGTGGCACCATGATCCGGCTTGTTATCCCTCTCACTCTCTGTAACCTCAGCCACACGGGTATCTTCCCCCGCCGTATCTATGACATTTGGTACACTTTCCTCCTGAATCTGAGTATTCTTTATGGTATTGTAATCATAAAACCCCGCCTGTATACGGATACCTGAAATATTCATACCACCCAATCCCATCCATCTGCATCTTCTTCTTGGCAAAACTATATCGGTCTGCCTTTGTAAATACTTTAGCATAATTTTAGCGTTCCGTTACTTGTCTAACATCTTTTTCAATTCGCTCATAAATGTATTCACATCTTTAAACTCACGATATACCGAAGCAAACCTTACATATGCAACTGCCTCGAGATCTTTCAGCTTATCCATCACAAGTTCTCCGATCAGACTGCTCGGGATCTCCTTCTCCTCACGATTAAATATTTCCGTCTCAACCTCATCGACTAACTGATTGATCTGATTGACAGAAATTGGTCTCTTATGACATGCCCGCAGTACCCCTGCTTCAATTTTGGAACGGTCATACTGCTCCCTGTTATTGTCCTTTTTAATCACGATAAGCGGTATTGTTTCAACCTTCTCATATGTTGTGAAGCGCTTCCCACATTCATCGCATAACCGTCTGCGGCGAATCGAATTGTTATCGTCTGCCGGTCTTGAATCAATGACTCTCGTATTCTCACTGCTGCAAAACGGACACTTCATAAGCTACCTCCTATGCACAGACCCCATTTATTAAAAGTATATCCATTGTTTTTGTAATTGTCAACATAATTTTCCCTGTTATGTCCACCTGTTTTTGGTTATTTCAACGAAAAGTTTCGAAATATTTTCGTTTTACTGTATTTTCTTACGAACTTCTTTTTCTTCTATATCAACCAATATGATATCCGGTCCGATTTTTACGATTTTGCACCATGGAATATGCAGTTCAAATTCTCTTCCCACACATCCAAAAAACTTTGCCGGTCCAGGAACAATAATCGTCCGGATACATCCGTCATGCTCATCAAACTCCAGATCACAGACATTTCCAAGACACTTGCAGTCACAGACATTGATCACTTCTTTTTTCTGAAATTCACAAAAACGCATATAGTCTTCCAAATCCGTTCATTTAGAAAACCATATGCGTCCCGGTATATTTTTAGACTATTTTTTATACATTAAAGCGGAATAAGATTACATCTCCGTCTTTGACCACATAATCCTTTCCTTCCATTCCGACGATTCCTTTTTCACGCGCTGCGGAAAGACTTCCATTATCTAATAGATCCTGATAGTTTACAACCTCAGCCTTGATAAATCCACGTTCAAAATCCGTGTGGATCTTTCCTGCTGCCTGTGGAGCTTTTGTGCCTTTTTTGATCGTCCATGCACGGCACTCATCTTCCCCGGCAGTGAGGAATGATATCAGTCCAAGAAGTGAATAGCTTGCAGCTACAAGCTTGTCAAGTCCGCTTGACTCAACACCGAGATCCTCAAGATATTCTTTTTTCTCATCCTCATCAAGCTCTGCAAGTTCCTGCTCTATCTGCGCACAGATTACGAATACTTCTGCGCCTTCTTCTTTCGCCATCTCTCTGACTTTCGCAACGTGCGGATTCGATGCTCCGTCATCTGCAAGATCATCCTCTGCCACGTTTGCGCATAGATCGTAGGTTTTGCTGTAAGAAGGTTGTATCCCTTAAACCAGATCTGTGCATCATCATCGTCCGGTACTTCAAAACGTTCTTGCCATCTTGCCATCTTCAAGATGCTTCTTTACTGCCTCTACAAGTTCAAGCTCTTTCGCAAGCGTCTTATCCATTCTTGCCTGCTTTGCGATCTTTGCAATTCTTCTGTCAAGGATCTCAATATCTGAGAAAATAAGTTCAAGATTGATCGTTTCAATATCTCTTGCCGGGTCAATGGATCCATCCACATGGATGATATTTGTATCCTCAAAGCAGCGTACGACATGAACGATTGCATCTACTTCACGAATGTTTGCAAGAAACTGGTTTCCCAATCCTTCCCCCTTACTTGCACCCTTTACAAGTCCTGCAATATCAACAAATTCAATCGTTGCTGGTGTAACTTTTTTCGTGTGGTAGAGTTCACCAAGCTTTACAATTCTCTCATCCGGCACGGATACAATTCCCACATTCGGATCGATCGTAGCGAATGGATAATTCGCCGAAAGTGCGCCTGCCTTCGTAAGTGAATTAAATAATGTAGACTTTCCGACATTTGGGAGTCCGACGATTCCAAGTTTCATTTTATTTTCCTTCTTTCTTATTTTTCTAGTGTTTCAAGGACTTTTCATGGGGTTGTCCCCCATCTTGTCCCCCATTTTATATATTTCATTTATGACCTTTCATGAACTTATGCAAAAACCATTCTATCCATATAATTGGAAAACTTATCTATCTCGGTTTTCACCGTTTCTTCGGTCAAGTGACTATATAAATCTAATGTGATTTTTATTGAGCTATGTCCCATCATTTGGATAGCATTTTATAACTTTTTGCATACTCTCCTGATGCACTTTCCAGAAATCGTGTTGCAAATGGTTCTATTTCTTTTTTTAGTTTTGGGTAGTTTCCATTTCTAACCGTATTAGGTCTCTTGTTGTTTTCTTTAAATCCATTCCATTGTTTGGCTTCTTTTACATTATCAAATATCCTGTCTACTCTTTTTCCACTAGCCGTTATAAAACATGCTCTATATTTACCATCTTTTTTTCGTTGGCTTAGATTTAGACCTAAATCTCTTTTAAATCAACTCCCATATTCTTATTTGCTCCCTTCATTAAATAAAGGAAGCCACCATATGACAAATAGTATATTAACATGGCTAGTGCTAATATTCAAGAAAATCCCCCCGCCATAGGGTAAATGAAATGACCCAGAAGCATATTTCTTGGTCATCATTTATGGAAAAGGTGACCTTGCCGTTATGAGCATTGAAGCCTACGAAGAATTAACCAGTCGCTTTGAATTATATAGCCAGATTAAAGAGGGTATGAATGATATTGCCTCTGACAACACACGACCATTCTCTGAAGCAATGGCTGATATTCGGAGCAAACGTCGCAGATGAGTTATAGCATCCACATCACAGCTACCGCAGAACGTGATATCCTGCGTGCCGCTGACTACATCAAATTTACACTGAAGAACCCCACCGCAGCCGAGCATCTGCTTGATGCAGCTACAAAACAAATCAACTCACTCTCGGATATGCCCGAAAAATATTATCTTGTAGATGACCCCGTTCTGGCGAGTTGAGAAATTCGTTTTATTATAATCAATAATTACCTTGCCTTTTACACTATTGATAAAGAAAAGCAAACGGTAATTGTTGTACGATTTCTATATCAGAAAAGCAACTGGAACTCCATTCTCCGTCAGAGTTTTTCCCTTGCTGCACCTGTAAGCCCGATATACCTGTAAAGCAGAAGAACCAATCCTCCGCTGACTACCACACTGGCTGCCGAAAACAATAACTGTTTTGCAAAAAGACGGAACCCGCCATAAAAATTGGCTGATTCCGTCTTTTTTCTATGATTCATCCGCCATTGCCGCATCATCCCGCGATTCAATGACGATCAATATTCCATTTTCAAATGTAATTTCTGCCTGTTCTTCAGTTATCTCATTACTCACACCAATTGAACAGAAACCCTTTAAGCAATAATCGGCAAGCGGATATTTAAATCCCGCAAGATACAGATGCTCTACCTGCGCGGTATACGGAATCAGGGAAACATATTTTCCAAACTGTTCCTCTTTTTTTAGTACCATGCCGTGATCTGTCATACGGATACGGTTATTTGCATCCAGCAGTTCAATTTCAACTCCCAGCTCTAACCCTATGCCCAGAAGTTCAATATTCCCCAGCACATGATCTAACCTTGAACCGGTACCACCAAGCACAGTGATGCACTCCGCTCCCATGGAAATTGCAAGACGCAGCGCAAATTCTGTATCTGTGTCATCCTTTTGAGGATTCAATCTGTGCCAGACGATCCCTTCTTTTTTCTGAAACCATTCCAGTGTCTCTTTGCTTACCGAATCAAAATCGCCGATAATGACCTGTGGAACAATTTCATTTCTCCGCAAAAATTCCATACCGGAATCTGCAGCGATCACTGTTTTTTCAGCAAAGCCTTTTAAAACCTCTATCGCAAATGCATCTTCAATTTTTCCACCCGCTATGATAAAAAAATGTTTCATCCATCGGCTCCCATCATTCATTAATAATATTTAAGAAACGAATCGTATTCTCGGTCACATCCCCGGAAAAAATTGCACTGCCAGCAACAATAATATTTGCTCCTGCATCCATCAATTCTTCCACGTTTGACAGATTTACGCCGCCATCTACTTCAATGTCCGTTTTTAATCCCTTCTCATCCACGATTTTTCTTAATTCACGGACTTTCTCCACCGTATAGGGAATCAGTTTCTGTCCTCCGAATCCCGGATTTACCGTCATAACAAGAACCATATCCACTTTTTCAAGGACACAGGATATTGCAGAAACTGGTGTTGCAGGATTGATGGCAACACCTGCTAAAAGTCCTTTTTCTTTGATTTTTTCAATAGTACGGTCAAGATGTCTGCAGCTCTCTGCATGAACAGTGATAAGATCTGCACCAGCCTCGGCAAACTCATCAATATAGCGTCCCGGTTCCTCAATCATCAGATGAACATCAAAAATACGGTCTGTACATGCTCTTATAGCACGGATGACCGGCATTCCAAATGAAATACTCGGAACAAACATTCCGTCCATAACATCAATATGGACATACTGTGCCCCGGCTTCATCAAGCTCTTTTATCTGTTCTCCAAGACGCTGAAATCAGCCGATAATATAGATGGCGATAAACAGTTCATTTTTTTCTCCGTAATCTTAGTCATTTATTTTAATACTTTCGGACAGCCTTTAATTCCTCATACAGCAATTTATAGTTTTCATACCGCAGCAAACTGATACTTCCTTCTTCTAACCCCTGTCTTACACCGCAGTCCGGCTCACTGATATGATTACATCCCTGAAATCTGCAATATGGTTCCCATTTCCGGAATTCCGGATAAAACCCTTTTAAGTCTTCTTTTTCCATTCCCGGAATGTAAGTGTGGAGAATCCCGGTGTATCCATAATATAAGTATCCCCGCCGATCGGTATGATTTCAGAATGTCGTGTGGTATGTCTTCCGCGCTCGATCTTGCGGCTGACTTCCCCTGTCTGCATGGTGATGTTCGGCTGCAGGCGGTTCACAAGAGAAGATTTGCCAACTCCCGATGGTCCTGCCACCGCCGCTGTTTTTCCTTTCAAAAGTTCTAACAGCGCGTCCACACCCTTTTCCTCTTTTGCACTGACATAGAGTGTCCGGTAGCCGCACGCCGCATAGATGTCTGCAAACGCATGCAGTTCCTCCTCCGTAACCAGATCTGTTTTGTTAAAACAGATTGCAACCGGTACATTCTGATATTCCATCATAACAAGGAAACGGTCTAACAGATTAAAATTAGGCTGTGGTTTTGCCGCCGCAAAAATGATCAGCGCAAGATCGATATTTGCAACCGCAGGACGAATCAGCTCATTTTCCCTCGGCAGGACCTTTTCAATATTTCCTTTTTTATGTTCCTCATCTAACACAGCAATCTCGACATTGTCCCCCACCAGTGGCTTGATGTTCTGGTTTCGGAATACGCCTTTTGCCTTGCACTCATAAATTCCGGATCCCGCTACATGAATGTAGTAGAATCCGGAAATTCCCTTGATAATTTTTCCCTGCATAAATCTTCCTATTGTCTTTATTCTTCCTGGAACTGTACATCAATCGTCTGGTCTTTTAAATCATTTCCATTTAAGTCCAGCCAGGTAACTACGATTTTACCACTGTCCGAAAGAATACCGGTCTTTGTCAGAATCAGTCCGCCAGTACCAAAATCTGCAATCGTTTTGCCGTACCAGTCTGTAAAACATTGCCCTGATCATCATATAAAACAATGTCTGCACCGGAGATATTCGATGTATCTGATGGAAGCTGCAGGCTGACATTCAGCTTATAAGTCTTTGTGGTGATCTGCTGTGCCGGTTCCGGTCCAAGACTGACTGTGATCGTGATGGATGCTCCCGGATCTGCCTGTGTTCCCGACGCAAGTGACTGTCCGATTACGATTCCGGCATCCGTATCACTGTATTTTGTGACCGTTGAAACATTAAACTGTGATAAAAGTTCTTTCGCCTGTTCCTCTGACTTATAGCTTGTCGATACATCAGGTACTGTAATCTTCTCTGAGCCAAGCTGATCTCAAGTGTGATCGTATCGCCCTCTTTTCCCTTGGTATCCCCATTTGGTGTCTGGGAAATTACATATCCTTCCGCAACGGAGGAACTGTAGGAAGTTGTCTTTGTGACCTGAAATCCCTTTGCCGTCAATGCCGCACTGGCATCAGTTTCACTCTGTCCCACAACGTTTGGTATTTCGACCGTATTCTCACTGGTTCCGGCGGCAGATCCGCTGCTGATGATAACTTCGATCGTTGTATTCTTTTCAACAGTCTTACCATCTGCCGGATCCTGGCTTATGATCTGTCCCTTTTCTACGGTATCAGAGGATGCGGTTCCAGCCTGTCTGATGCCGAGTCCGGTTCCGTTTAACTCCTGTTTTGCCTGATCCATGGTTTTTCCTGTCAGGGAAGGTACTACTACACCGTCCTTGATCTGGGTACTCTGACTGTCTCCCGTCTGTGTTTCCGTTTTTGTTGTTTCTGTATTCGAAGAATTGTTCTTGTTAGACTTCATACCCCCGGCTAACGTGATGCACAGGTAAATAATGATGATAATGATCACTACACCTGCTGCGATTCCCATGATCGTGATTGCCTTTTCCATCTTCGGATTGATATCACCATCCTCGTCATCAATATCATCATCGTCGTCCTCGTCATCATCATCGATCACCGGCTCCTGTATTTTGATCGACGCCGGATCTATATAGACGTTTGCAGTCTGTTTCTTGATCTGATTTAAATCATCTGCTCCGATCACCCTCGTCTTATCCTGATTTGCAAGAGGTACCATCACAACAAAATCCTCGTTCGGGCTGATCAGTGCTTTTCTAAGATCGGCCAGAAGCGCTGTCATGGAAGCATATCTTCTGTCAGGGTTTTTCTGTGTACATTTTAAGATGATCTTTTCCATACTGATTGGAAGATTTGGTGCATAAACACTTGGCGGTACTATCTCTTCCTGCAGATGCTGGATTGCAACGGCAACTGTCGTATCTCCGTCAAACGGAACACGTCCTGTCACCATCTCATACATCACGATACCCAGTGAATAGATATCACTCTTGCCATCCACAAATCCGTTTCTCGCCTGTTCCGGAGAAGAATAATGTACGGATCCCATCACATCCGAACTGATCGTATTTGATGTTGCTGCCCGCGCAATACCAAAATCTGTTACTTTTACTTTTCCCTCAGTGGAGATCATGATATTCTGCGGTTTGATATCACGATGCACGATATTTTTATTATGGGCGGCTTCAATACCTCTGCCCACCTGAATTGCGATGCTGACTGCCTCCTTAAAAGAAAGCTGTCCTTTTTTCTCAATGTAGGTCTTTAATGTGATTCCTTCCACATATTCCATCACGATATAATGCAGGCCATTCTCACTGCCGACATCATAAATATTTACAATATTCGGGTGCTCTAACCCTGCAGCTGCCTGTGCTCGGAACGGAATTTCGTTACGAAATTAATATCCTCGGAAAATTCTGCCTTTAATACCTTGATTGCTACAAATCTTCCCAGTGTAAGATCTTTTGCTTTATATACATCTGACATTCCGCCAGCGCCAACTTTACCTAAAATTTCATAGCGGTCTGCTATGTACATACCTTCTGTCAACATTCTTTCACCTCATCAGAAAATGGTTCTATCAATACAACCGTAATATTATCCTTACCACCATTTCGATTGGCAGTCTCAATCAGCTTCTCTGCTTTCTCAACAATGTCCCTCTGTCCCAACACAATATGCCGGATCTCATCATCTTCAATCATATTTGTCAGTCCGTCGGAACACATCAAAATCTCATCCCCAGGTTTTAAACTGATCTCAAAGAAATCAGCTGTCACCTCCGGCAATACACCGACTGCCCGTGTAATGATATTTTTATCCGGATGATCTTTCGCATCTTCTTTTCTCACTTCACCTAAACGAACCATTTCCTCAACCAGAGAATGATCCCTTGTAATCTGTGTAATATCTTCCTGATTGATCACATACAGCCTGCTGTCTCCAACATTTGCGGCATAGAGTGTATTCCCGATCACCGTTGCAGCAACGATCGTTGTACCCATTCCATTTTTGGCCGGATCTGCCTGTGCCTCTGTCAAAAGCAGACTGTTCGTCATGGAAACAGCACTCTTCATAATCGCCACCGGTTCTTTTTTCACCCGATTTACCAATCAGTTCCACAAGTTTCTCAACTGTAAACCTGGAAGCATAATCACCTGCAGCGTGACCACCCATTCCATCCGCTACTAAAAAAAGATTCGGCAGATTTCCCACAGCGGTCTCTGATGTAAACATATAATCCTGATTCATTTCCCGTCGCTGCCCGATGTGCGTCATGGAAAACGTCTTCATCTTCTCTACTTCCTACCTTTCTGCATGGCTGATATAACGTTTGCGCAGCTGTCCGCATGCACCGTCTATATCCCTGCCCATTTCCCTTCTAATTGTAACGTTAATCGCATTTTTTTCAAGCCTATTTTTAAAATTAAGAATTGCTTCATGATCCGGCTGCACATATGAACGCTCTTTGATCGGATTGACCGGGATCAGGTTTACATGACAATTCATGCCATGAATCAGGTCTGCAAGCCTTCTTACATCCTCATCGGTATCATTGACACCACCGACTAAACTATATTCAAATGTGACACGCCTTCCTGTCTGTTCAAAATAATAACGACATGCCTCAATTACTTCATGTATCTCATATTTATTGGCAACCGGCATCAGTTCAAGTCTCTTTTCCTGCGAAGATGCATGCAGCGAAAGTGCCAGCGTGATCTGCAGTTTTTTATCCGCCAGTTCCCGCATTTTCGGAACAATACCGCATGTCGATACCGTCACATTCCGCTGGCTGATATTCAGTCCATTTTCATCCGTCAGAAGTTCGATAAACTTCAGCAGATTATCAAAATTATCCATCGGTTCTCCGGTTCCCATCACAACAACATTTGCAACCCTCTCCCCGGTATCTCTTGTGATCCGGTATATCTGGTCTAACATCTCTGACGGCGTCAGTCCCCGCACCAGTCCGTCTAACGTGGATGCACAGAACCGGCAGCCCATCCGGCAGCCGACCTGCGAGGAAATGCAGACTGAATTGCCATGTTTATATCGCATCAGAACGCTCTCGATCACGTTTCCATCATCTAATGCAAACAGATATTTTCTGGTACCGTCTATCTTTGAGATCTGTACCGCCTCCTGCTTTAAACTTACAAAGCGGCATTCATTTTTCAGTTTTTCCTGAAGGGATTTTGACAGATTTGTCATTTCATCGAAAGATGCTGCCTGTTTTTCATGCATCCACTGATACAGCTGTTTGGCACGAAACGGTTTTTCTCCGATAGATTCCATATATGATTTTAGTTCTTCCAGATTCATGGATTTGATATCTGTTTTTTCCTGCTGCATAATTTCCTCTTTTCCATTTTCTTTCCGGGTGGCTATGAGATACGTCTTAATCTGGCGTAGAAAAATCCATCTCCCACCTGTGTTCCCGGATAAATCTGTTCCATATCAAGCAGTTCAAATTCAGGATGTTTTCCTAAAAACCACGCGACATTCTCCTGATTTTCTCCCGGTTGATCGTACAGGTAGAATATACCATGATCCCGTCCTTTTTGACATAAGAACAGACCGTATCTAGAATCCGACGCTGAAGTGCTTCTAACTCTTCCTGCTGCCCCCGGCTCATTTTATAGCGGATGTCTGTCTTTTTGCGCAACCCCCAGACCGGAGCATGGCAGATCTGCGACCAGCACGTCCGCTGTATCTTCTGCACTCTCGTCCGGCACCGTGGCATCCCACACTTTTGTCGTCATATTTTTTATCTGGTAACGGCTGATATTTTCCTCGATCAGTCCGGTCTTATACCCTGTCAGGTCACGCGACTCCACACTTCCGGTGCCGTCCAGCATCTCCGCAAGATGAATGCTCTTGCCTCCGGGAGCCGCACAGACATCGATCACATGTGCGCTTTTCTCCGGTGCTGCGGCCTCAGCCACCATCATGGAACTGATATCCTGCACATAAAAAAGACCGTCCTGAAATGATGGAAGTGCCATCAGATGATCAAAACCTGAAATTGCAAATGCATAGTGATATGCATCCGTATATGGCAGTCCGGCATAAGAAGTTCTTCTAACGTCTGCACCGTCACGCCTTCGGCTTTTAACTGTTCCTTTAACGCATCCGGCGTAATTTTGGTCACATTGGTACGGATCGTAATCGGTGTTTCCTTTGAAAAAGCATCTAAAATTGCCTTTGTCTGCTCCATGCCATAGGCGTTAAGCCATTCTTCCACAATCCACTCCGGCATGGAATAACGCACACTTAACGCCAGAACCGGCTCCTTTTCTTCATCCGGATACCGGATGGAACCACTGTTTCTTGCAATATTTCGAAGCACTCCGTTCACAAAACCGCTCAGTGTGGAAAAACCGCTTTTTCTTGCCAGTTTTACCGCCTCATTGCAGGCTGCCGAATCCGGTACGGAATCCATATACTGTATCTGATACACACCCATTCTTAAAATATTGCGGATGACCGGTTTCATTTTTTTCACTTTCACTTTTGAGAACTGGTCGATCACATAATCAAGTTCGATCATGTGCTGGATCGTTCCCTCCACCAGTCTTGTCAGAAACGCCCGCTCATATTTTTCCATATACTGATATTTTTCGAGCACGGCACGGAGCACCTGATTGCTGTATGCCCCATGTTCCGTCACCTCAAGCAGAACATCAAGTGCAAGTCTTCTTGTATTTACGGTATCAGTCATCACGATTACGTCCTCCAAATAAAAGAACCAGCCTTAACAGCTGTAAGATTGCTGCCGCAGCACTTGCAACATAGGTCAATGCCGCAGCCTTCAATACTTTTCTGGTATAAGGCAGTTCACTGTCTGATAAAATTCCCTGCTCACCTAAAATATGGAGTGCCCGGCGTGAAGCATTAAACTCTACCGGAAGAGTGACAAGCTGGAATAATACTGCAAATGAAAAACATAAGATTCCAAGATTGATCAGCATTGCACCGGTTGAGCGGTTAAAAAACAGACCGATCAGAATTAACGGCCATGCAAGTGTAGATCCAATGTTTGCAACCGGAACGATCGCCGTGCGGAGTGTCAGCGGCACATAGTTTTTCTGATGCTGGATCGCATGTCCACATTCGTGCGCTGCAACACCGATCGCTGCGACAGAATTGCTTCCGTATACGGAGTCAGACAGATTCAGTGTCTTTTTTGACGGATTGTAGTGATCGGTCAGACTTCCCGATATATGGCAGACCGTCACATCATAGATACCGGCTGAATTTAAAATACGTTCCGCCGCCTGTGCCCCGGTCATACCGCTCATACTGCGGTACTGGGAATATTTATTGAAAGTACTCTTTACTCTTGCAGATGCGATCAGGCAGATCACTGCGCCGATCAGAACCAAAACATAAGTCGGATCAAAACCATAATAGTAATAAGGCATATCAGGTTACCTCCATTCATTAACCACGTGTAAAATAAGTTCCCTCTTCCACCGTATAGCCATTTAAAAATGCATCCGTGGTCATACGTTTTTTTCCTTCTAACTGTACCTCAAGAAGCTCTAAGACACCGTCTCCTGTCTGTACCAGAAAACTTCCCTTTTCCGCTTTTATGATGCATCCCGGAGCCGCTTTCTTTTCATCCGGCAGCACATTTGCCCTCCATATCTTAAGTGTCTTTCCGTCAAGTCTCGTATATGCACTTGGCCACGGATTTAAACCGCGGATCAGACATTCGATCTCTTTCGCACTCTTCGTCCAGTCAATACTTCCCAACTCTTTATGGATCTTTGCTGTATGTGTGGCTTTACTGTTATCCTGTGGTGTGTAAACAGCCGTTCCATTTTCGATTGCTTCGATTGTCTTTACGCAGAGTTCTGCTCCAACCTCTGCAAGGCGGTCAAATAAACTTCCACCTGTCTCATCCGGCCGGATCTCCACTTTTTCTTCTAAAATGATATCTCCCGTATCAACACCTTCGTCCATGCGCTGTGTGGACACTCCGGTATACGGATCGCCGTTGATGACAGCCCACTGGATCGGTGCTGCGCCACGATATTTTGGCAGTAGCGATGCATGTACATTCACACATCCATATTTTGGCATGTCTAACACTGCCTTTGGTATAATCTGTCCAAAAGCCACCACGATCATGATATCTGCATGGAACGATTTCAGATACTCGATACATGCGCTGTCCCTGACACGCTCCGGCTGATAGACCTCAATGCCGTGTGCGATGGCACATTCCTTCACCGGCGTATATTTTAATGCCTTACTTCTTCCCACCGCTTTATCCGGCTGCGAAACGACCAGCACAACCTCATGACCGGCTTTTATGATCTCTTCTAATGTCCCCACCGAAAAATCCGGTGTTCCCATGAAAATTACTCTCATTGTTTATTCCTCCGGATCATCATAAGTTACATCATGTAACGGTCCTTCTACAATCTCCGTGTACATATGTCCGTCAAGGTGGTCTAACTCATGACAGATTGCACGTGCCATAAGCTCGGTCCCCTCGATCTCATATTCTTCCATATTTTCATCAAACGCGTGTGCCTTCACATAATTCGGTCTTGTAACGGTACCTGCTTTTCCCGGAAGACTTAAACAGCCTCATCCCCGGTCTGCTCGCCTGACTTTTCCAGAATCACCGGATTGATCATAACAACCGGGCCTTCCCCGATATCGATGACTACGATTCTTTTTAAAACACCGACCTGTGGTCCTGCAAGTCCGACTCCGTTTGCCTCATACATGGTATCAAGCATATCGTCGATCAGTTCTTTGATCTTTGGTGTCATTTCGGTGATTTCTCTGCATTTTTTGGTAAGTACAGGATCTCCCTGTATTCTGATTGTTCTAAGTGCCATTTTTTTATCCTCCATTTTGTATTTTACAATTTTAAAATCCGTTGACCGGGTTAAAGTCAAATCCTACTGCTACATTCTGATACAGACGGTTGTTCTTTTATAAAAGCTTCCAGACCATCTTTCAATATGACAAGTGTCTGATACTCTCGGGTTTTCACATAGATCACTTTGCGGTAGACATCGGAAATTTTTGCAACCGGTGCATCTGACGGCCCGATTGGAAAAATCTTTTCACTGTTTTCTCTCACTATCTGATCGATTTTCCCCATCAATGCCACCGCCGCCTCACTTGCTTCCGCCTCGTTTTTCGACGCGCACAAATATAAAGCATGTTCCACACCGGCGGATACCGCATCATTTTGCGGTACTCGATCTCCTGCCCGTAAAAAGCCTCATAGTTCTGCTCTTTTGCAGTCGTGATACTGTAATGATCCGGATCATACGTCTGTATGATGACATTGCCGGGAATGTCACCTCTGCCGGCACGTCCTGCCGCCTGCGTCAGGAGCTGGAAAGTCCGCTCTGACGCACGATAGTCACTGATATAAAGTGAAAGGTCTGCCGCAAGCACACCCACTAACGTAACCCCCGGAAAATCATGTCCCTTTACGATCATCTGTGTACCGATCAGTATATCTGCCTCGTGATTTGAAAATGCAGATAATATCTGCTCATACCCATCTTTGGTTCTGGTGGTATCCATATCCATCCGGAGCACACGCGCCTGTGGAAAACGCGCCTTTACCACCTGTTCTATTTTCTGCGTGCCCGCCTTAAAACCACTGATATACTTAGAGCCACAGACCGGACACAAACCGGCTGTATCGTCGTATATCCGCAGTAATGGCAGACCAGACGTGTCGCCGCGCCGCTTCCATGCTGGCTCAGTGAAACATCGCAATGCGGACATTTTATCACATGACCGCAGGCTCTGCAAGAGACAAAGCCTGCCATACCGCGCCGGTTGATAAAAAGCATCGTCTGTTCTCCCTTTTTCAGACGGTCCTCCATCAGCTCACTCAGACGGTCACTTAAGATCGAGCGGTTGCCCCTCCTTAACTCCTCGCGCAGGTCGATGATCTCACACAAAGGCATGGGGCGCTTTTGTACCCTGTGTTTTAATTCCAACAGGCAGTACTCGTCATTTTCTGCCTTATAATAACTCTCAAGGGAAGGCGTCGCGGAGCCTAGCACCACGACCGCATCTGTCATTTTTGCCCGCTGTATTGCGGTTTCTCTCGCGTGATATCTTGGCACGGTCTCACTCTTATAGGAAGCCTCATGCTCCTCGTCTATGATGATGATCCCCAGCGCCGGAAATGGTGTAAAAAGTGCCGAACGTGGTCCGATCATCACAGAAATTTCTCCGTTTTTTGCGCGTTCAAACTGGTCATACCGCTCCCCGGCCGAAAGTTTTGAATTGATGATGGATACCTGTGCACCAAAACGGTTGTAAAAACGCCGCACCGTCTGATAGGTCAGCGCAATCTCCGGGATCAGAACGATCGCCTGTTTTCCCTGCGCAAGCACATGTGCAATCAGTTCCATGTAGACTTCCGTCTTTCCGCTTCCGGTGACACCCTTGATCAGGTAAGTCTTCCGCTCACCTGCATCGTACTCCATCGTAATTTTCGAGACGACATTCTGCTGCTCCTCATTCAGCTTCTTTTGTTCCCCGCACGGATCAAGACCGCCGACCGGATTGCGGTATGCGGTCTTACGCACCACTTTTACAATACCGGCTTCCTCCATCGCACGAATCACGGACGCGGAAACAGACATCTGCTGCGTTGCCGTCTCCCACTCTAACTCCCGCTGTTCTAACAATGCCACAAGAAGTTTTGCCCTTGCCGTTTTATGCTTTCTCTCGCATTCCGCAAGCTCATTTTTCGCTTCGACCGGATGCAGTGCAAGTCTTATCGTTTTCTGTTCTTTTGCCTTCTTTTTTTTCTTTGACCGGCAGTACTGTCTTTAAGGCATGATTCATGGTGCCGCCATAGTTTTCCCTCATCCATCCTGCAAGGGCGATCATCTGCGACTCGATCAGGACACCGCCCTTTACAATCGAAAGAATCTCTTTGATCTTATCTTCCTCATACTCGCAGACATCCGTCAGCTCGATCACATAACCCTGCATTTTTCTTGATCCAAACGGAACTGCTACCAGCATACCAACTGCGATTGTACTCCTTAGTCTCTCCGGCACCCGGTATTGAAACGTCTTATCTAATTTTCCCTGATAAATATCCACAATGATATTTGCATATTCTGCCATTCCAATTTCCATGCCTTTCTTTCTATCTGCCACGTCCTTCTGCTGCTTTCTTTACCAGTTCTTTGTCCTCCATCGGATAACGGACACCACCGATCTCCTGATAGTCCTCATGCCCTTTTCCTGCGAGGACGATAATATCGCCCTCCCTGGCATGATCGAATGCATATGCCACCGCTGCTCTCCGGTCAGCAATGCGTATGTATGCCCCTCTCGTACCCTTTATCCCGCTCTCAATGTCATCTAAGATCAGTTCCGGATCTTCCCACCTTGGATTATCGGATGTCAGGATCGTAAAATCCGCGAGTCTTCCCGCTGTCTCACCCATCCTGCCTCTCCTTAATTTTGAGCGGTTGCCCCCACAGCCAAAGATCACGACAAGCCGCCCCGGATCAAAGCCCCGCAATGTTCCCAAGCAGATTGCGCAGGCTCATCTCATTGTGTGCATAATCGACCAGAAATACAAATTTATCTGATATCCTGACGTTTTCACACCGCCCCGGCACAGTCTGTCTTTGCAGTGCATCCTTTACCACATCCTGTGCTATTTTAAAATGACGTGCCACAAGGATCGCAGCTAACGCATTGGAAACATTAAAAATTCCGGGCATCTGCAATAGGAATTCTTCTTTTCCATCCGTAAAAAAGTGGCTGTATAACCTTCCTTCTTTCATGGAAAAAGTGATCCTTTCTGCCACGATATCCGCCTTTTGTCCCGGGGCATCCACACCGTTTTCTCCCAGCACGGAAAAAGTTTCTATGTCACAGGTATGACCAAACAGTATTTTTTCCGTATTCCGGTCATCACGGTTGACAATTCCTGCCTGACACTGCCGAAGCAGCCGGCTTTTACAGTACAGATACTCTGCAAATGATGCGTGTTCTCCCGGTCCGATATGATCCGGTTCAATGTTTAAAAACACCCCGATATCAAAAAAAATCCCTTCCACACGCTGCATCTTGATTCCCTGTGAGGATACCTCCATCACACAGCACACACATCCGTTGCTTACCATCTGCGCTAATTCTCTTTGCAGGTCGCTAGATTCCGGTGTCGTATGTCCGGCCTTTTTACATCTTTCCCGTTATATGTCCATATCGTACCTACCATGCCGGTCTTGTATCCCGCTTCTTTTAAAATTCCTGCCGTAAGAAACGCCGTCGTCGTCTTTCCTTTTGTTCCGGTGATCCCGATGATCTTAAGCTTTTTTGCCGGGTAATCGTAAAATGCAGCCGAAATCTGCGCAAGAGCCTGCCTGGTATCCTTCACACCTATCACAGCCATACCGTAATTGCGCACGAGTTCATGCACGCGCACTTTTCCATGTTCTGTGTAAATGAAACATTCCCAGCGGACATTTACCATACAGCTTTCATCCACCACCACTGCAAATGCCCCCGCTTTTACCGCATCCATAATATAATCATGTCCATCCGTGTACTGCCCCTTTATACAGACAAACAGGGACCCCCGCTTTACTTTTCCGGAATGATAACAGATATCCGTAATGATAAGGTCGTGGCTCCCCTGCACGCTTTCGTATGAAAAATGTTTGAGTAATTGATCTAACCGCATTCTCTTTCCTCAAGAATACACTTTTTTTTATTATATGACAGAACGCCTGTTTTTACAAGTTTTCCGCTTTTATTTTAGAAAAATGTTACATATTTTTAAATTCCGTGTGACATACTGATACCATGATTTTATATAAAAGGGACATGCAAATATGATTACAAAAAACTTCTTTGTCTGCGGACTGACCGGCTGGTGCATGGAGATTCTTTTTACCTCCACAGGCTCTTTTTTGAAACAGGATAAACGTCTGATTGGGCGGACATCCGTATGGATGTTTCCCATCTACGGGACTGCTGCCGTAATTGCACCGTTGTACCACAGTATCAAAAATCTTCCGGCACTTCTTCGCGGCTGTATCTATTCCGTTGGCATTTTTTCTTTTGAATACATCAGCGGCACATTTTTAAAACGCCACGGCATGTGCCCCTGGGATTACAGTCATGCCAAAACAAACATAGACGGGGTCATACGACTCGATTATGCTCCCTTGTGGATGGCTGCCGGACTTTTATTTGAGCGCATTCTCATCCGGTGTAACACCTCGGAATCCCCCTGAAATTTTTATTTTCAATTACTGATATATAACCTTCCCTGTCTGAAAATATCTGAAAACGGACGCATATTTTATCAATATAACGTAAATTTTTTTCTTCTTGAAATCAGATGGTGATTATTATATGATAGAAAAAATGCTGAAAAAAGTCAGCATCACATAAGGAGGATTTATATGCGTCATTTAATGAGCCCATTGGACTTCTCCGTCGATGAATTAGACAGGCTTTTAGACCTTGCCAATGATATCGAGAAGTACCCGAACAAATATGCACACGCATGTGAAGGCAAAAAATTAGCCACCTGTTTTTATGAACCAAGTACACGAACCCGGTTAAGTTTTGAAGCTGCCATGTTAAATCTTGGCGGTTCTGTTTTAGGTTTCGCCAGTGCTGATTCCAGTTCCGCATCCAAAGGCGAAAGTGTTTCCGATACAATCCGAGTTATCTCCTGTTACGCAGACATCTGCGCAATGCGTCATCCAAAAGAAGGTGCACCTCTCGTAGCTTCCCAGAAATCAAGAATTCCAGTTATCAATGCCGGCGACGGCGGTCATCAGCATCCAACCCAGACATTAGCCGATTTACTTACCATCCGTTCCTTAAAAGGACGTCTTGACAATATGACGATCGGACTCTGCGGTGATTTAAAATTTGGCCGTACCGTCCATTCCCTGATCAGTGCCCTGATCCGTTATCCAGGCATTAAATTTGTACTGATCTCACCGGAAGAACTGCGTATTCCAAGCTATATCCGCGAAGATGTCCTGCGTGCCAACAACGTTCCTTTTACTGAGGTTGAGCGTTTAGAGGATGCCATCCCACAGCTTGATGTCCTCTACATGACCAGAGTCAGAAAGAACGTTTCTTCAACGAGGAAGATTATGTCCGCTTAAAAGATTTCTATATCTTAACCAAAGCAAAAATGGAGCTTGCTCCAGAAGACATGATCGTTTTACATCCGCTGCCACGTGTCAACGAAATTTCCGTAGAAGTAGATGACGATCCGAGAGCTGTTTATTTCAAACAGGCACAGTATGCTGTCTATGTGCGCATGGCGCTGATCTTAACGCTGCTTGAAATTAAGGTTGAATAAGGAGGAGAACAATGTTAAATATCAGTGGAATCCATGAGGGATTTGTCCTTGATCATATTCAGGCAGGCATGAGCCTGCAGATTTATCATGATTTGAAATTAGACCAGCTCGACTGCCCGGTTGCGATCATCAAAATGCCAAGAGCAGCAAAATGGGGAAAAAAGACATCTTAAAGGTAGAATGTCCGATCGATGCACTCGACTTTGATATTTTAGGCTTTATTGACCATAATATTACCGTCAATGTGATCCAGAATGACAAGATTGTCTCCAAAAAAGAACTTCGTCTTCCAAAGCAGGTCAAAAACGTGATCAAATGTAAAAATCCACGCTGCATCACTTCAATCGAACAGGAATTAGATCAGATTTTTATTCTGACCGACCCGGAAAAGAAGTATACCGCTGCAAATACTGTGAGGAAAAATATACAAATCCAAACCGCCGTTAACAATAAAATACTGGAATAAAAATACTGCCGGATCCATCAATCCGGCAGTATTTTCGTTCCAGTATTTTATGTTTTTCCGTGGCAAGACTTTATCCCGCTTCTAAAACGGCCTTAAACAACAGCAGTTACAGAGCATATTTAAAAACAGCATGCTAAGACACCAGTTACCCGCACTCGAATAAGGTCTGTCATAGCTGCTTCCCATATTCGTATACCATGTTCCGCCATACTCTAAATGCTGCAGGAACTGCCGGTATTCAAAATTGCTTGGTTCCATCTCCACTGCACGCGCGGCATGCTCTTTTGCGATGATATTATTTCCTGCCCCCTGATTTGCCATGGCACTGTAATAATACCAGCGTGCACTTCTCTCAGAGAAAGGAATTCCGTTTAAAACATTAAGTGCCTCTGCATAACAGCGGTTTGCTATGTAATTTGCAGCAGCCTGCAGCTTCGGATTTTCAGTACTCTGATTATAATGGTAACTCTGTCCACCCCCATATCCGTAACTGTTTCCTGAATTATATCCATAGCCGCTTCCCTGCTGCTTTTCTTTCATAATCTGGTCATACGCCTGCTGTACTTCTTTGAACTTTTCCTCCGCCTGTGCCTTGTTCGGATTATTGACATTGGCATCCGGATGATACTTGCGGCTTAGGGAACGATATGCTTTTTTTATTTCTTCATCGGAGGCACTTCGTGACACACCAAGTACCTGATATGGATCCATCATAAATCAAACCTCATTGTTTATGCTCTTTTTTCTTTGCTTTTTCCTCAATCCTGCGTTTTTTGATCTGCAGATATTCATATTTCGACCACACACCCGAATACAGGATATTGCGCAGAATATCCGCATGCAAAAGAATCGGCAGACGCTCAAACGATTTCGCACACTCTGACATCATACTTGTCAAAAGCAGCCGGCACCAGGTATCAAGATCCTGCGCCTGTTCTTCCTGAACAAATGTGAGCGGATTATAGCAGTTTTTCTTCTTATCCCTGTCATAATCCTCGTACGCATCCATCAGGTAGATAAACTTTCCCATGTAAAATCCCATCGTGCGGAGTTCCTCTGCCCATTCGTCTTCCTTCCAGCAAAACACCTCCGCAACCATCTCTCCGGTCAGACCGGCAACGAGATCAAGATTTGTCTCCTTGGTGTTTCTCAACATCCCCGGTCTTTTTCATATATTCCTCAATGGCACCTACCTGTCTCGGATATTTTGACATGATACGAGTATAATCCTTATCCAGCATTTTTGCAAATGCCTTCCTGGTATACGACCTGTCATCATTCCAGTCGTCAATCAGATTGTGGTACGCTAAGATCAGATTCATATCCGCCGCATATTTTGTGGCGTCATTGATCCATGCAATACGCTTCTGCGTCGGATGCAGCGCACATGTAAACTTTGTTTTTTCATTCGGAAGTTCATACAAACCGGTCAGCAGAACAATCAGAAACGTCATATCATATGCAAGCAGCATCTGTCCCTTGGTTCCACAATTTGATTTCAGTTGTCTGCAAAGCCCACAGTAATATGCCTGATATGCTTTTTTGCCTTCTTCCGTCAGCTCTTTTTGATTGATATTGATATAACCAAACACAAGGCCTTTCTCCTTTGTCAGCTTTTTTTAATAAATTCTGTTTTACATTTTGGACAGGTAATGCAGATCTTTCCTCTTCCCTTCGGCACCCTGACTGTCTGCTTACACTGCGGACATTTAAAGAAACGGTAAGTACTGCGCTGTGCCCAGCGTTTTTTCAGATTGTTTTTCTTTACCACTGCCCGGTATTTCGCATTTAAATATCTCTGGTTCTCTTCGTAACGCTTTGACACATTCCGTGAGAGTATTCTGAAATAGGAATAAATTAACAATGCGAGGCCAAGCCAGTATAAAATATTTACCCGGAAAAATGCAGATAAAAATGTGGATACAAGTAACAGAACCATCGACACGATAATCTGTGCCCGTGAAAGATCGTCCACTCCATATCTGCCGATCATAAACTGTCGTAATTTTTCTTTCATCTATGACATCCCTTTCTACCCAGATACAACCGCGTGTAATCACATGCAGCCTTATATAACTGCATGTATCCCGTCAATCGCATTTTTATTTATGTACGGAAAAACGGCACCTTTCTGGCACCGTTTTTGTCCATGACGCTATGGTAAACCCAATACTCACAAACGTCAACATTCCTATTGTCTTTTAAGAAACATTTTAGATTTTGGTTATATTTCCACATATGGATATCTTCTTATCTATTGATATCTGATTTAAGCAGAACGATAAGCCGGGTTATGTCTAAACTGCAGCAAGCCACAGTCGGATGATCATCTATCTAGGACGACTGTTACCAGCCGCCTCAAGCACCTACCTAAAGCTGGCGGGCCACGTCAACGCTTTTGTTCGGTCTTGCTTCGGATGGGGTTTACATATGCCCCCTCTGTTACCAGAGAGGCGGTAGTCTCTTACACTGCCCTTCCACCCTTACCCGGCATATACCGGGCGGTATATTTCTGTTGCACTATCCTTAGAGTCGCCTCTACCGGACGTATCCGGCATCCTGCCCTGTGAAGCCCGGACTTTCCTCACCCCGATAAACGGGCCGCGATCATTTGTCCTACTTAAATCCATCATTTGTCTTCCGGCACATTCTGCCAGCATGACACCCGATTAACTATACACTTTTTTTTCTTATTTGTGCAAGCCTGATTTTCTTATTTTCTCTTAGTCCTGCCGAGCAAGGTTTTTTCCATGTTTTACACATTAAAACACGAACCGCCGATAAATTCACGGATAATGGAATTCTGCCCGATTCCATCCGGAGACATCGGAAGGAAATAATCCAGGAACTTTAAGAGACGCTTTGCCTCAAGGTACTCCGGACAGTCCTTGTCGATCGCAAAAAGCAGCGGTTCGGCATATATCTTTAATACTGCCAGTTCATAGATCAATGCGGAATTAAACATCACATCCGCTCCCTCCTGAAATGGGAAAATATTCTTCTCCTCACCGCGGCGCACGGAATCCCACATAGCGATCGTTTCTTTCGCTGAGGTACCTCTTGTTCTTGCATCGCGCACAATACGGCGGATCATCCTTCCATCCGTGGTCGGCAGATAGTTGTGCTCGTCGATATTTAGCTGTGTTAGTGCGCTGATATAGATCTTAAATTTGCTCTCCACCGGAAGGGAATAGGACAATTTATCATTCAGTCCATGGATCCCCTCAATGACTAACACATCATCTTTTCCTAACTGCATGATCTTATCTTTGTATTCTCTTTTTCCGGTCTTAAAATTAAAGATCGGCAGATTGACTGCTTTTCCTGCCAGAAGTTCATTCATGTCATGGTTGAAAAGCTCTACATCCAGTGATTCCAGGCATTCAAAGTCAAGTTCACCATTTTCATCACGCGGACATTTATCACGATCCACATAATAGTCATCAAGCGGAAACGGATGCGGTTTTAATCCCTTTGCTGCAAGCTGTATGGACAGGCGGTGTGAAAAAGTCGTTTTTCCGGATGAAGAAGGTCCCGCGATCATGATAAATTTCTTTCCCTCTTCCTTAACGATCATTTCCGCAAGTGCACCGATACGCTCTTCAAACAATGCTTCCTGTGTCAAGACCATCTCCTGCGTTTTTCCCGCTGCAATGGCATCATTGAGTGCACCGATCGTATCAATCTGCTGCAGTTTTCCCCAGTCTCTTGAACGTTTTAACGTGAAAAATAATTTATCCGACGGCACAAATTCAGAAACTTTTTTCGCCTCTTTTCCCGGAAATAAAAGAACAAAACCATCCTGATATGCTGTCACATCGTAATATCTCAAATATCCGGTCGACGGTACCATAAACCCGTAAAAATAATCCTTATAATGATCCAGTTCGTAAATATTTACCCTGGAACTGCGGCGGTAGCGAAACAGTTTTTCTTTATCTTTCATTCCAAGTTCATGGAACAAAGCTACTGCCTCATCCGTATTCATACTGTATTTTTCGATTGGCAGGTCCGCCATCACAAGACGGTACATTTCTTTTTTCAATGCCCCGATCATTGTCTCCGTGATCTTACAGCTTTCCCCGTCTTTCATCAGTTCACAGTAATATCCCTGACCGATGGCATATCTGACATAAACGCCAATATGCTCTCTGCCCCACAGATTGTAAACTGCTTTTTGCATCAGCAGCGTAACACTTCTGCGGTATGCACGCTTTCCGGTCTTATCAGACGTTGTAAGAAAAGACAATTCGCCGTCTTTTTTTATGGTCTTTTTTAATTCGCGCAGTCTGTTATTATACAGTGCAAGCACGATATCATCCTCATACTGATCCTGATATTCCTGTGCTATACTTAAGAAACTGACTCCTGCCGGATATGTTTTTTCTTTCTCCCCGATTTTTACAACGATCTGTTCTTCTCCCATATACAAGGTCTCCATTCTCTTCGCCTGCTGTCATTTTTCCTGTCCGCCCCTTCTGACAGAAACCGGCTTTTCTACGCAGCCTCGTTTCCATCAATAACAGCTCACGTTCTATAATATGCAAGCGCAGCTTCATTATAACCAAGCGCTTCTTTTACCTCTTCCATGCGCACGGCTATTTTTTCTGATTCAGGCTGTTTAAAAAGATTGTCCAGAATGTTTTCAAACACCTGGCGTTCTTTCACCAGATATTGATGCAGTACCGGATTTTTTTCCATAAGCAGATATCTGCCGTATAAACATTCGACCTTATATCTGCTTTTTTTCTGCTCTTTACTGTTTTCCATATCTTTTATTGCTTTATCTGCATCTTCGTTTTTCTCTGCCTGATAGTGTACACGCATCATCGGATAATATTTGCCATCCTCAAATACCATGCGCTCTGCTTCCGTCACATATCCATTTTCGGCAAGATACTCCCTGACACTGCACAGTTCCGATTGGGGCTGCAGGATCAGTTCTCCCGCCGCCTGACAGATATCTTTTCCTTCTTCTAAGATATGTATCACAAGCCCGCCACCCATACCGGCAACCAGTATGGAGTCCGCCTCGCCCTTTTCCAGTGCTGCGACTCCATCCGAAAGCCTGGTCTGTATGTATGCATCCATACCATATAAATGAATATGTTCCCTTGCGCGTTCCAGTGGTCCCTTATTGATATCCATTGCGATCGCGCTCTTGATCTTCTTTTGCTCTAACAGGTAGATTGGAACATAACCATGATCTGTCCCCACGTCTGCAAGCACCGCACCTTCCCGGATCAACGAAGCCGCCGTTTTTAATCTGTCTGATATCTTTACCATCTTACTCCAGATAATCCTTTAACTTGCGGCTTCTGCTTGGATGACGCAGCTTACGCAGTGCCTTCGCCTCAATCTGACGAATACGTTCACGGGTGACATTAAATTCTCTTCCAACTTCTTCGAGTGTTCTTGCGCGTCCATCCTCAAGGCCAAAACGAAGTGTAAGTACCTTCTGCTCACGCTCTGTCAGTGTGCCAAGAACCTCTTCTAACTGTTCTTTTAATAACGTAAATGCAGCGGCATCTGCCGGAACAGGTACATTATCATCCTGGATAAAATCTCCAAGATGCTGTCCTCCTCCTCACCAATCGGTGTCTCTAAGGAAACCGGTTCCTGTGAAATCTTTAAAATCTCACGCACACGTTCCACCGGCATGTTCATCTCTGCTGCGATCTCCTCCGGGGTCGGTTCACGTCCTAACTCCTGCAGTAACTGTCTGCTCACACGGATCAGTTTGTTGATTGTCTCAACCATGTGTACCGGGATACGGATCGTACGCGCCTGATCAGCAATCGCTCTTGTGATTGCCTGACGGATCCACCATGTCGCATAAGTTGAGAATTTATATCCCTTGCGGTAATCAAACTTCTCAACTGCCTTGATCAGACCAAGATTTCCCTCCTGGATCAGGTCAAGGAATAACATACCACGTCCCACATAACGTTTCGCAATGCTGACTACCAGACGTAAGTTTGCCTCTGCAAGACGTTTTTTTTTGCCTCCTGATCACCAAGTTCCATACGCTTCGCAAGCTCGATCTCCTCCTCTGCAGAAAGCAGCGGCACTTTACCGATCTCCTTTAAGTACATACGCACCGGATCTTCAATGGATACACCGTCCGGAACAGAAAGGTCGATCTTCTCCACCTCGATCTCGTCATCATCATCCACTTCAAGCAGAATGTCATCATCCGCATCATCATCTGTGATTCTTAAAACATCGATATTATTTGCCTCAAGGAAATCAAGAATTTTCTCAAATTTATCAGAGTCAAGCTGCATATCTGCAAAGAAATCACTGATTTCCTGATACTCTAACATATTTTTTTTCTTTTTTGCGAGACTTAACAGCTCTTTTAATTTTTCCTGAAATTTTTCTCTTGCTGCTTCTGCTTCCGCATTATTTACTGCAGATGCCTCCGCTTTTTTTCCGGAAACCTTCGTATTTTCGTTGTTTTCTTTCTTTTTTGTTGCCATTTTGTTTCATCCTCTCAGGTTTTCTACTATTTTGTCCTTAATCAATGGAAATATGCACTTTCTCTAATTCTTCAAGTGCCTTCTTATCCGCCACTGACCGTTGCAGCGCCGCCATATCGGTCGGTGCCATGTTCTTCAGGTGATACTCAATGCTGTTTTGTTTTACCCGGACAATAGTTTCTTTTAATGCTTTTTCAAACGTTTCTTTGGAATACCCACCATTTTCTTTGTCTCCTTCTGTCTCTACGCCGCGGATCGTGGCATGAAAAAAGACCTGCGATCTCGCGCTGTTCTTCTTCATTTTGAAACATACTGACAATTTTTGCCGGGTTGACAGTACCGGTATTCCGATACTGTTCATATAATATTTCCGCCGCTTTGTGATAAATTTCTTCTGTGAAATCTTCCGGCGAAATATATTTCTCAATCTTAGGGAACAGTCCGGTATGTTCGATCAGCCAGGTCAAAAGCAGCTTCTGTGACTGTATCATACCGTTTTCTTTTTTCTTTTCGCTGCCCTGTTCTCTCCGGAGTTCCGATCTTTCACGCACAGGAGGTGCTCCGCCTGCCGCCATGCCGATCTTTGCACCATACTGGTTGACCAGCCTGCGCAGATCTTCGATACCGATCATATACTTATCTGCTACCGCAGCAATATAATTATCACGCTCTAATTTTTCTCCGAACGTGCAGAGTTTTTCTGCAACTGCATTGTAAAACTTTGTCTTGCTCTCGGGATCATGCATATCATACTGCTGCTCTAAGATACGGATCTCAAACATAAAACTGTTTTCCGCCGTATCGATCCGTTTCTGGTATTCCTCTGCACCGAGCGCCTTGATAAACTCATCCGGATCCTTATAAGGCTTCATATTGATGACCTTCGTGGTGATCCCTACTTCTTTTAAAATCGGAATTGCACGAAGTGCCGCCTTCACACCTGCACCATCACTGTCATAGGTCAGATAAACATTCTTTGTGTACCGCTTTAACAGGTTGGCATGTCCACTTGTGAGCGCCGTTCCTAAAGATGCAACCGCGTTGTCAAACCCTGCCTGATGCAGGGCGATCACATCCATATAACCCTCACACAGAAGAAGCTGTGGTTTCTTGGTGCTCCTTGCAAAATTTAATCCATAGAGATTCCGGCTCTTATCAAAGATCTTTGTCTCCGGTGAGTTCAGATATTTCGGCTCGCCATCCCCCATGACACGTCCTCCAAAACCGATGACTTTGTTGTGGACATCCATGATCGGGAACATCGCCCGGTTCCAGAATTTATCGTACCCGCCGCGCCTCTCATCGATGCTGACCAAACCGGATTCTTTTAAGATGTCATCCTCATATCCTTTTTTCCGAAGATACCGGTAAAGATCATCGCTGTACTGATCGGAATAGCCGAGACCGAATTTCTGCATGGTCTCATCTGACAGTTCCCGTTTTCGGAAATAGGAAAGCGCGCGCGCACCTCTCTCCCCACGCAGCAGCATGTAAAAATACTTTGCTGCTTCTTTATTAATTTCAAGCAGTCTTGCTCGTTTGTCTGCTTCCTGCCTCTGTGCGCTGGTGTATTCCTGTTTCGGCAATTCCACACCGGCACGGTCGCTAACGCTTCCATCGCCTCGCCGAATGTAAAGTTTTCATACTCCATCAGAAACGTAAATACATTTCCACCCGCGCCGCATCCGAAGCAGTAATACATCTGCTTGTTCGGCGACACGGAAAAGGAGCCTGTTTTTTCATTATGGAACGGGCAGAGTCCAAAATAGGTACTGCCCTTTTTTGAAAGACGCACATATTGGGAAATCACATCAACAATGTCATTCCTGGAACGCACTTCTTCTATGATGTCATCAGAATAATACGGCATCTTTTTCTCCTTTCGTATTAATAACCATCTACTTGCCATGCCATGCGGCATGCCGCAGACTTTTTACTTTCTAATATCCATCTACTTGCCATGCCTGCGGCATAAAATATTCACTGAATTTCGTGATCGCGTACTGATCTGTCATGCCTGAGATGTAATCGCAGATGATACGCTGGTCTGTTTCACCGGCATCACGCATGCGCAGATATTTCTCAGGGAGAAGCTCGATATGTTCCATATAATAGAAGAACAACTGCTCGATCATTGCTTTTGCCTTTGTCTCTTCCCCTTTTGCCACAGGATTTTTGTAGACATGATCGAACATGAATTTGCGCAGTTCGATCATCGCCTGTTCCACTTCCTCTGACATGATGATATCATCTTTTCCAACGCTGTTGCTGATGATGTTATGTATCAGGGTGTTTAAACGCTGTCTTGTCGAAAATCCCAGTGTTTTTCGAAGCTCTAATGGGATGTTTTCCTCTGTCAGTATCTGTGCCCTGATCGCATCGTCAATATCGTGGTTGATATAGGCGATCTTATCCGACAGGCGGACGATCTTTCCCTCTAAGGTATGCGGCATCAGCCTTGTCTGGTGGTTTAAGATACCGTCTCTTACCTCCCAGGTCAGGTTCAGTCCCTTACCGTCTTTTTCTAACTTCTCCACAATTCTCACGCTCTGTTCATTGTGGTGGAAGCTCTCATCACAAAGTCCGTTTAACACAAACTCTCCCGCATGCCCAAACGGTGTATGCCCCAGATCGTGCCCTAAGGCGATCGCCTCAACAAGATCTTCATTGAGCGCAGTGCCTTTGCGATCGTGCGCGCATTCTGTGACACCTCTAATGTATGGGAAAGCCTGGTTCTGTAATGATCCCCTTTTGGTGTCAGAAACACCTGTGTTTTATTTTTCAACCGGCGAAATGCCTTACAGTGTAAAATCCGGTCTCTGTCACGCTGGAATACAGGTCTTATATCACACTGCTCCTCCGGATCATCACGTCCTCTTGAATGTATACTGAGCGTAGCATACGGACTTAAAGTCTCACATTCCATCCGTTCAATATCTTCCCGTATCGACATGTTGTTCCTCCTCTTTGGATAACCTGCCACACAGTAATTACAATATATATATTCCGCGTTCTTTTCCGATTTCCTTTTTTTATTACAAATTACTGACAAATTTTTTGTTATTTTTTCATTAATCATTCTGAAAACGTGATAAGTGCTCGTACGGCAGGATCAGTCTGCCACGATAAAGCCCACAGCCATCATTGATCAGACTGTTGTCAATCGCTGCGAACATATTCACATCCAGCTTTGACAGTTCAAGCTGCTGCAGTTTCATTCCTCTTTCATATGCCTCATCAAAATAAATGCATTCTCCCACCGGAATAACATCACGTCTTGCACGCTCACGCTCCTGCTTTTTCTCATATCCCAGATGGTTCGCAGGCCCGATCTCCGCGATATCATCCATCGTTTTTGTCCGAAGCTGCATCTCCACATAACAATGTGCACTGTTATCAAAAAAGGTAATATGCAGTGACCGGTATCCATCGGATTCTTCGTTCACGATATAATCTCTGTAATATGGCCGCACATCTTCATTCAGTAACGGGGAATCACTCAGTTTTACTCCTCCTGCCGGTTCCGCTGTAAACCCCCGCTCCTCCAAAAACACCTTCAGTCTGTTTGCAATTTCATATAAATGCCTGATTTCTTCCTGTTCTCTTTCCCTTTCATCTCTCACATGACATTTGGGCATGGATATCACAATGCGGTAAGCGATCAGATCCCTGAAACGGGTCAGCCGCTCTTTTAATTCGTCCACGGGCGGATATGCGTGATTTTTCAGATAATAATCATACACATACGCCACAATATAGCCGTTAAATTTTGCCTCCGCACGGATCAGCGATTTGATCCGCCCTTTAAATGTAAAAGAAAGATACGGATACTGTTTTGCCATATACTGATAAAATTCCCGTATTTTCTGCGACTGTGCTGTCAAAAAGTCATTATGCTCTAGCAGTTCCATGATCTGCATCAGGAAATTACAGTGTAACCGATCCACCTCACTGTCATTTTCCTCTGCCACACATTTTAAATCTTCTGTATATTTTTTTAAAATCCGAAATACCGTATCCCCGGAATAAAGATAATCATTTAAAGCAATCATTTTTCCATCCTTTGTTTTCCGCCTTCTGTGCCACATTGGTATCTATTATAAATGATTTCCTCCTAAATGCAAATAGCGCGGCAGTTTTTCTGCCGCGCCACTTATACCTTGCTGTCTTATTTTGTGATCTTTACTGATTTCGCCTCACTCCATGAGCCATTTACTCTGTTGTCATCCTCGTCCACACGATATGCTCTGACACGCACATAATATTTTTTGCCTTTTGTCAGCTTTGTCAGAGTAACCTTTGTTGTCTTTGCGTTTGCTTTTTTGACTTTCACGCCCTTTTTAAACTTCTTGTCCGTGGAATACTGGATCTCATATCCCTTTGCATTGCTTACTTTGTTATATGTAACCTGTGCTTTCTTTCCTTTCACATTGGAAAGTTTGGAAATTTTGGTTTTTTTGACTGTGGTAATCTTTAAGTTTACCACACCCATGTTGTTCACACCGGTTTTTTTCAGTTTTGTCGGATCCCAGCTATCTTTATATGCTTCACTGCCTGCAATTTCAATATAGTAAGTACCGCTCTTTAATGTAACCTCTTTGGAACATGCAGAAGAATAATAATTTTCTGCAATATTCATACGCTCTAATACATTATGGTTCGAACGGTATAACGTCACACCTGTTTTGCTGCTTTCAAAAACACTTTCTCCCAGCGGATTCTCCAGTGAAAGGTTCAATCTTGCTGTTGTATCTCCGGATACTTTAAATTTAAACCAGCTTTTTCTTGTGTTGGAACTTAAAAATCCAGTTACTTTTTTATCCGTGGTAATCTGTTTTGCACGTCCCCAGGAACCATTCTTTGTTCCGGTTACATTCAGATACTGGGCTGCAACTGAAAGGCGGAACTCGCCATAACTGTCATCATTGTAACTACCGTTTTTAGTTTTAGCAAAGCAAATCCAGTAATTTCCAGCATCGAGGCACAGATATTTTGACTTTCTCTCATTCCCCCATACAACAGTTACCTCGTCTCCGGTAACCAGATTCGAACAGTTTGCATCTGAATATACTGCAAATTCCTCAATCGCACCTAAAGAATCATAATCCTCATGCATAACTGTCGAATACGCAGACACATACACATATGACGGTTTGTTTAAGCTAAACTGTACCACATTACTGTATTCTCCGGTCGGGACCTTAATATTCGTAGAACCTACTGCCATCACATCCGTGATATCCTCCACAGCCGTGACAGGGATCTGTGTTGCTGCTGATACATTCTGTGGAAGCAGGATCATGGCAAATGCCAGTACCATTCCAAGAATATACGTTTTCATTTTCTTCATATAGATTTTCTCCTTTTCCTCTTTATTTCTTCAGTGTAAAGAAACATATACAAATTTATTTTAGCATAATCTTATCGCATATTCTCTATGAAAAAGGTACTATTTTCACGGTTTTAATTTTTTCAAAAAAAAAGAAGCATCGAATCCTCAATGCTTCTTTCACCCTAACATATAAAAATGCAGGAGATGGGACTTGAACCCACACGATATTGCTACCACAGGCACCTGAAGCCTGCGCGTCTGCCAATTCCGCCACTCCTGCAAACCCGTCATTCAAAGAAATCTTTTGATGCGGAAGATGGGACTTGAACCCACACGTTCGCAATGAACACAAGATCCTTATCTTGCTCGTCTGCCAATTCCGACACTTCCGCGTATCAATCACTCTCTCGCGACGACTCATTCATAATAACAGATAAAAATAAATATGTCAACAGTTTTTTGATATTTTTTTAATTTTATTTATTTTTTTAATTTTTGGAACTGTTTTAATTGTTTTAATCGAGTAGGAGGCGGTGACTAACCGCCGTCCTCTCACAGCACCGTACGTACCGTTCGGTATACGGCGCTTTCAATAGTTGACGTGCACAGACTGATAGGCTGTGGCTAAATCGTAAAAGCCACTGTTTATCAGTCTTTCTTTATTCAGCGCCCAAATCACAGCTTTGTTATTACTGATATACCAATACTTTCTGCGACTGTTTGCTATTGTTGCCGCATAGTGTTCTGGAATTCCCAGCTTGACTAGATTTTTATATTTCGTTCTAGGTTTCTTCCACTGTTTCCATATACACATACGTATTCTGTGATAGAGCCATCCGTTGATGTCATCTATGTTGTTCTTCATACTTGCAATTCCGTAGTAGTTAAGCCATCCCCTCGCATACACCTTGATTTTCTCAAGGCTTGGCTTGATTGACTGACATCGCTTACGGGAAGACAGCTCTTTCAGTCTGGATTTAAACTTCTTCCATGACTTCGGATGAACTCGGGCATAAATGCCTTTTCCGTTCCTTCCCAATGCAAAGCCAAGGAATTTAAAGTTTCGGATTGCAAACACGCTGACAGTACGGCTCTTTTCTCGGTTAACTGTAAGTTTCAGCCTCTTCTCAAGATATTTTGTACTGCTTTCCAATAGTCTCTCTGATGCTCGCTTGCTCTTTGCAAGAAGCACGATGTCATCTGCATATCTTATGCATGGAACACCTCTTTTCAAGAATTCTTGGTCGAACTCATTGAGGTAGACATTTGCCAGCAATGGTGATAGATTTCCACCTTGTGGTGAGCCTTCCTCTGTGTCAATGACCACTCCGTTTTCCATTACACCGCTTTTCAGATAGCGCTTTATCAACTGTACTACACGTTCATCTTTTA
>ENA-OQAN01000089-OQAN01000089.1-human-gut-metagenome-genome-assembly--contig:-NODE-89-length-46897-cov-2.331131_pt1 | contig 46897 bp, 66 predicted proteins | sample MGYA00242735_ERZ504527 | MGnify/ENA primary metagenome ERZ504527 (study PRJEB26092, sample SAMD00036230) | human gut metagenome | host: Homo sapiens | study: EMG produced TPA metagenomics assembly of... | reverse complement strand
TGTTTTTCTGCATTTTCAAATCCAATTCTTTCTATAGTCTCAGCCAAAACGTTCTCCCTTTAATCCCTGGTCCTTAAAAAGCAGGATTGCCTTCTCAATAACATCCAGTGCCTCTTCCTCTGACGTAAAGATCCGATTCAGGGCCTTTCCATGAGAAATTTTCTTCCCCCAGCGTCCGCCGATATAGATCTTGAATCCGTAGGTACCATCCGGGATGGAATGGAACGGACATTTTCCCACACACCTTCCGCAGTGTCTGCAAAGCTCCTCATCAATGTGCAGTTTCCCGTCAACGACCTTTGCAACTTTATTCGGACATGCTGCTTCAATGGCACATTTCTTACATCCTTTGCAGGCTTCAATATCAAAATGTGGGATTCTCTGTCCGATGATCCCCACATCGTTCAGATTTGGTTTCACACAGTTATTCGGGCATCCGCCTACTGCGATCTTAAATTTATGCGGCAGCGCAACCTGACGATAGCCTTTATAGAATCTTCGGAAAATTTCTTCTGAAATTGCATAGGAATCCAGAAGTCCATACTGGCAGGTGGTTCCCTTGCAGGATACTACAGGCCGGACCTTTGCTCCTGTTCCTCCTGTCTCCAGATCTTCCTTCGCAATAAATTCCTGAAACTCTTCGATCTTTTCATATGGGATTCCCTGGATCTCCACGGAGAGTCTGGTCGTGTAGGTAAGATTTCCGTTGCCGAATTTCTCTGCTGCTTCCGCCATACATCTGTGCTGTGCCGCTGTCACCTTTCCGTTTACAGTGATCACCCGTGCAGAAAATTCATCGGTTCCCCGGTTATTTAAAAACCCCTGCCCCTTCAGTCTTTTCTCTTCCTCTTTGCTTACAGTTAATGCTGACATATTTCCTCCTCCTGATCTCATCGGCATTCCGATACTTTCCCACGGTATCTTTGCCCTGTATTTTGTAATGTTGAAGTTACTGTTTACTCCTGAACAGTAACACCTGTTGAAATCGTTTTCACGTACTTCCTACTATACCACTTGAAGATGTATTTGAAAAATGATATTATTTTATAAAAATGATAGTTTTTACCTATATATCAATTTACAATAAAAGGAGATTCCACATGACCATCCGCCATCTCACTGTTTTTGTTGCCGTTGCGGAACAGGGCTCCATGAGTGCTGCTGCCAAACATCTTTATCTTCCCAGCCAACAGTCAGTCAGGCCATCCGGGAGCTGGAAGCTCATTATAACGGCCTTCTCTTTGAACGTCTTGGAAAAAAGCTTTATCTCACAGAACGGGGAAAGCTTCTTCTTCCCCATGCCCGTGAAATGATCCGCCAGTTTCAGCAGCTGGAAGAGCTGATGCAGAACCAGGGACAGTCTTCCACTCTGAAGCTGGGCTCCACCCTCACTGTGGGAACGTGCCTGACCCCATCCATTATCCTGGATCTGCAGAAAAAAATACCGGACCTTGACGTTTACTCCTTTGTCACCAACACGCAAAATATCGACAGAAGCTTCTGCGTTCTGAGCTGGACGCTGCCGTGGTAGAAGGTGAGATCCATTCTCCGGATCTTGTCGTTCTTCCCATCATCGACGACTGTCTGGTTCTTGCCGCCGGAAAAAAGCACCCGTTTTACCGCAGAGGACGCATCCATGTCCAGGAGCTGAACAACCAGAAATTTGCAGTCCGGAATATGGAAGCGGTACCAGACAGCTTTTTGAGGATTACACCCTTCGCCATGACCTGAAGATCCGGACTGCCTGGGAAGCCAACAGTCCGCAGGCACTGCTGAACGCAGTGCTGTATAACCAGATGCTATCTGTTATGTCCATCCGTCTTATGCCTCATGAGATCCGTCACCGTTCAGTCCGGGTCTTCTGCAACGAAGCAGGGGAATGGAACCGGAAATTCAAGCTGGTCTATCACAAGAATAAGTTTCTTACCCCTGCCATCTTTGAGCTGGAAAAAATCCTTCACACCTATCAGCAGCTGGAACTGCCCTCTGTCATGGGGGTTCTGGAACAGGAATAGGCAGGGGACTTATCTGATTCAGTTAAAAAACGGCCGTACATATCGTTCTTACGATATGTACAGCCGTTTTCGTTTTTTTCTCACCCGACAGTCGGATCTTTTTCTGAACCGGATATTTAGTTTGATTCGTTGAACACTTTTTTATCCAGCGCACCGTTCTGGTGTGCAACGATGGTTGTGCAGACTGCATCACCGGTAATGTTAACCGCTGTTCTGGTCATATCCAGGATACGGTCAATACCCATGATCAGACCAATTGCCTCAACCGGAAGTCCTACAGAGTTAAATACCATGGTCAGGGTAACAAGACCAACACTTGGTACACCGGCAGTTCCTACGGAAGCAAGGGTTGCAGTTCCGATAACTGTCACATAATCCATCGGACTTAAGTGGATACCGAAGGCCTGTGCCGCAAATACTACGGCAACACCCTGCATGATAGAGGTACCGTCCATATTGATGGTAGCTCCAAGAGGAATGGTAAATGAAGAAATCTTCTTGGAAACACCCACTTTCTTGGACAGAGTATCAATGGACATCGGGATTGTGGCATTGGATGTAGCTGTTGAGAATGCAAATGCCATAACCGGGAAAAATTTCTTGATGAATTTTATTGGATTCAGTCCTGTGAATATCTTCAGCAGAATCTGGTATACGCCGAAGCACTGGATCGCCAGTGCAAGGAGAACACCGATCATATATTTTGCCAGCGGGATAAACGCGCTGAAACCGATGTTTGCAAAGGTTCTGCTGATGAGACAGAATACACCGATCGGTGCAAGTGCCATGATCATCATGGTCATCTCCATCATGATGTCATTGAACTGGCTGAAAAAGTTTGCCACTGTCTCTGCACGCTCTCCCATTTTCGCAAGGATCACACCCACGATCAGGCAAATACGATAACCTGAAGCATGGTTCCGCTTGCCAGGGAATTGATCGGATTGTCCGGGATGATATTCAGGATAGTATCTGTAAGAGAGGTAGCCTCCATAGTCTCCACCGAGGAAGCGGAGGACTGAATAGAGCTCATATCGAGTCCCACACCCGGATTGATCAGATTACCCACAGTCAGAGCAACAGAAACAGCCAGAGCTGTAGTCGCCAGATAAAATACCAGTGTTCTCACACCTACGGTTCCAAGCTTCTTGGTATCACCGATGGACATACTTCCGCAGACAAGGGAACAGAATACCAGCGGTACAACCAGCATTTTCATCAGACGGATAAATCCCTGTCCGATCACATAAAGGATTCCCTCCACGATCACATCTTTCTTGAAGCTGCTGTCAGGAACCAGGTAACAGAGAATGATTCCCAGTATCGCACCTGCGATCAGCGCCACAAAGATCTTCGTGGTAAGACCCATTTTCTTTTTCTGCTGTGTTTTCTCTTTTATATTTTTTTCTTTCATCCTAGTCCTCCGTTCTTTCATCCATATATTCTTTCAATGATGCTTTCCAGTCCGGCATGTCGTACACTTCAATAATACGGAGGATAAAATTATCAAGGACGGCATAAGGCGGTCTGACAGAAGAAAGATCTGACTGCTCTGTCGGCACGGATCTCAGTTCGATCTCCTTTCCTGCAAGGCGAAGGATCTCTGTTGCAAACTCATAGCGGTTGCATACACCGCTGCAGGTTACGTGATAAGTTCCATATTCGTTGGTATCGATAAGATACAGGATCATTCTTGCCAGATCCTTGGCACTGGTCGGTGATCCGAACTGATCAGAAGCAACGGAAAGTGCCTGGCCTTTTTCTGCTGTCTCCAGCACACGGTTTACAAAATTGTTTCCGCCTTTTCCGTATACCCAGTTGCTTCGGATAATGAAATGTTTGTGTGTAAACTCTTTTACATAGTTCTCTCCGGCTCTCTTGGAACGGCCGTAAACAGTCAGCGGATTGGTATCGTCAAACTCTGTATACGGTTTTTTGCTCTTTCCGTCGAAAACATCATCTGTGGAAAGCTGGACGATCTTTGCCCCGCATTTTCTTGCCACGATGCTTAAGTTTCTTGCTCCCAGTGCGTTGACACGGTATGCATGTTCCGGATTCTTCTCACACTCATCGGTATCTGTGATACCGGTGCAGTTGATGATCACATCCGGACGGTTAATGGAACCGAAGTTGATCACTTCATCTGTGTCTGTGATATCCAGCTCATCAAGATCTGTGTTCAGAGTCTCGATCTGCATTGGATCCAGAACATCATTCAGTGCCCGTCCGATCTGTCCGTTGGCACCTGCGATCCATACTTTTAACATCTTTCTACCTCCCTGGTGTAATATGTGTGATACATAAAATAAAGAGACATCGATTTAGATCAAAACCAATGCCCCTTTAACCTATATACTGTAATATATTTTATCAATATCACAAAAAACTGTCAAGAAAAAAGCCCCTGTTTCCATAAGGTTCCTGCTGCTGATGTTACTGCCCACCGGCAGTATTTCCTCAAGATGTTTTTTGTGAACAGAATTTACAGAAATCCTGAGAACCGGTAGTTACATAACTCCCGATTTTGTATTGTAAATTCTGTCCTATGAATTATAATCTAAACAGAAGATCATCTAAAAACACATACAAAGGAGAAACTTATGAAAAAGCTAAAAAAATTAACATCTCTGCTATTTCTGTTCTGCTGTCTTTGCTTCTGTCTGATCCTGTTTCCGCAGACAGCCCGGGCAGGCTCTCTTACGCCAACCGCACAGGACAATCTCAATGTCAGGTTACGCCGTACCTCTGACCTTGTTCCTGTTTCCGGCGGATACATGAGGGTCTTCCACCAGAAAAATTCTATCGGCGTTGAATACTATGATAATGATCTGAAGATCAGAAGCAAACGCAAGATCAACATGGAGCTTCCGCTGTGGGGTGCTTTTATGCCGGATCTGACGGATATTATCTGGTAGAAGGCCAGACAAACAACAAGGAAAACGATTCCGCTGAGGTTATCCGCGTCATCCGCTACGATACAAACTGGAAACGAACCGGTGCGGCAGCAATTACCAGTAACCCTGAGCTTTTTGGCGGTGAGGTCCGCACGCCCTTTGACTATGGCTGTGTGGAAATGACAGAAAGCAACGGCAGGCTCTATGTTGTTACCGGTCACGAAGGATATGTGGATTCCTCTGTCGGTCGGGGACATCAGGCTTCCTTATGCCGAGATCGACCAGGCAACCATGAAAGGAAAGATCGTTTCCTGCGATCTGTGGCATTCCTTTGCACAGTATATCAAATCACATGGTTCTTATCTCTACGTACTGGAGCAGAGTGAGGGTTCACGATGTACAAAGCTTTCCAGATATGACAGCAATACACTTGACTGCACCACCATAGAACTTTTGCCATACGGAGGCTCACGTACTTCTGTGTGGGCACTGGCCTGCTACGCAAGCGTTGACGGCATGGCTGTTTCCTCTGACAGTGTATTATGCGTCGGCACTTCCATCGATCAGTCCAAATATGATAAGGTATCTGAAAACACGCCTCATAATCTTTATCTGTCCGTCACACCAATATCTGACTTTTCCGAAAAAGCAACCGCTACCAGGAAGCTTACCAACTTTACAGGCGGAGGAAAAAGCTTTGCGGGCGTAAAGATCACCAAAATAAATGACAACCGTTTTATGATTTCCTGGGAGGAATACGTTTCCGACGATGACAGGAAAAGCTCTTCCGCTAACGATCCGCTCTCTTCCAGCACCCTTCATTATCTTTTTGTGGACGGAAAAGGAAAGAGCCTCAGCAAAGAGTTTACAACAGCTGCTCCGATTTCTGACTGTCAGCCTGTGGTAAAGGATTCCAGGGTCGTTTATTATGCTTCAAACTCCAACACCCTGAACTTTTATTCCATTAATTCCGACAACGGAAAAGCTGACAAAAAAACTTACCATATCGCAGGTGACAACGCAACCTGGAATTTCAAAAACGGTATCCTTACGATCTCCGGCTACGGACCACTTTCTATTTCCACAGAGGAAAACAACAGGTACCCGGTCTCTTCAACAAACGGCTGGTTTTCCTTCTCCAGCGATTCCTCCTGGAAAGCTATCAAAAACCAGATCAGAAAAGTCATAATAAAACCCGGGATCACAAGTATTTCTGAAAGGGCCTTTGTTTATCTTCCTGAGCTGAAAGAGGTGGACATCCAGAAAGGGGTCACAAAGATCGGAAAAGAAGCTTTCGCCTACTGTGACAAGCTATCCAGGATCAACATACCTGATACCGTTAAAAGCATTGGAACGGATGCTGTGTGGTGCGGCTATTACTGGTCTGACAGTTCTCATGCATATTTTTGCAAGATCCATGCTCCGTACGGCTCTTACGCAGTTACATATGCCAAGAAAAACAATATCAGCTACGCATGCAATATTTCCGGTGCAGCTATAACAGGGATCAAAAAAACATATACTTATACAAGCTCTGACATAAAGCCCGTTCCAACCGTAACTCTTGGAAAAGCAAAGCTCTCTGGCATCAATGATTATCATGTGACATACCAGAACAATAAAAAAGCAGGAACCGCTACTCTGAAGATCATCGGCGATAACCATTTCTACGGAACCATCACCTTAAATTTCCAGATTACTCCTGCTGCCACACCAAAGCCACAGACTGCAAAAACATTCCGGGATGCTTATAATATCTACACAGTCAACGCCACCGGGACTTCCGTAGCCCTGAAGGGACCGCGTTCACGCAATACTGTCACTGCAAAGATTCCGGCCACTGTCAAAGCTAACGGAAAAACCTACAAAGTCACAGCCATTGCAGCCAATGCCTTCAAAAACTGTAAAAACCTGAAACAGGTAACGATTTCAGGAAATATCACAAGCATAGGTGCCGGAGCCTTCCAGGGATGCACAAGTCTTCGTACTGTAAAAATCGGTTCCCGAGTTTCTGTGATCGGCACGAAAGCTTTCTGTGACTGTAAGGCCCTTACCTCTGTCACCATACAGACAGGACGCCTTACTTCCAAAAGCTCAGGTAAATATATCTTCACAAGAGCAGGTCAGAATAATTACAAAAAACTGACTGTAAAAGTTCCGGCAAGCAGGCTTTCCTCTTACAAAAAGCTGTTTCAGAGCCAGGGTCTGTCCACACAGGCCAGGGTTATCAAATAGTCAGGATCGTACCTTGCATTTCCACGCCCCTTATGCTATACTCAATTCCGCTGCAAAAGCCCGCAAAAACCAAGGTCGTACAGGGCTTACACGGCGGTCACCGCCTATAAATGTGCCGAGTGTTCGTGACCTTCCACTCGTAAAACAAAACTAAAGGAGAATAAAAAACATGAAAAACAAAGGTACTCATTTTCTGGTACAGGGAGCTGCCATAGCAGCTGTATATGTTGTCCTGACACTGGTATTCGCGCCACTTAGCTTCGGTGAAGTTCAGATCCGGTTTTCCGAGGCACTGACTGTACTTCCGTTCTTCACACCGGCTGCCATACCGGGACTGTTCGTGGGATGTATCATCGCCAATCTTCTTGGCGGTGCGATTCCGGTTGACATCATTTTCGGAAGCATTGCCACACTTATCGGTGCATTCTTTACCTACAAGCTTCGCAATACAGGCAAATGGACAGCCCGATCCCGCCGATCGTTTCCAACATTGTGATCGTTCCTCTTGTGCTTCGTTACGGATATGGCATTAACCTTCCTATCCCGTTTATGATGCTCACAGTAGGAGCCGGCGAATTTATCTCAGCCGGTGTGATCGGTATGATCCTTCTTGGGGCACTTTCCAAATACAAAAATGTACTTTTTCATAAAAAAGCAGCAGTCTGACTAAATCTGCTACCCACAAAAAGGAGCCATGAGAAAACAGCAGCATTTCTCATGGCTCCCTTTTATTTTTTCTCTGCGGATTCCTGCAGACTGCGCAGGATCCTCTTTTCCATTCTGGATACCTGTACCTGGGATACGCCAAGCTCATGAGCAATCTCCATCTGGGTCATGTTCTGAAAATACCGCATATAGATCAGCCTCCGTTCCTTTGCCTCCAGAGTTCCCAGTATTTCTTCCAGAAAAATCCTGTCCAGTGCTTTTTCCTGCCGATTTTCTTTTTCCGGGAGCTTGTCCATCAGAGAAATCTCCGTTCCCTCACCCTGATAGATCGTTTTGTGAAGAGATTCCACCTCTGCACCGGATTCCATAGTCATTATCAGTTCTTCTATGGAAATTCCCATTTCCGCTGCCATTTCCTCCGTCGTAGGTTCCCGCTCCAGCCGGCGCGTCAGTGCTTCTCTCACCTGATAGATCCTGTAATGATTTTCCTTCAGAGAACGGCTTACCTTCAGTATCCCGTCGTCCCTGAGATAACGTTTGATCTCTCCGATGATCATGGGAACTGCATAGGTAGAAAATTTCACATCATAGGACATGTCAAACTTATCCACTGCTTTCAGAAGTCCGATGCTGCCGATCTGGAACAGATCCTCCATCTCCACCCCACGTCCCAGAAAACGCTTTGCCACACTGTATATCAGTCCTGTATTTTCCTCAAACAAAAGATCCCTTGCCGCTTTATCCCCCTGGTGTGCACGCCCGATGAGGACAAGAGTACGATCCATAGTTACCTCCTGATGATCTTTTTCATGTGCACTGTAGTTCCACGGCCAACCTCCGATTCCACCTGAAGCTCATCCATAAACGCCTCCATGAATGTAAACCCCATACCGGAGCGGTCTTTATCTGCCTTTGTGGTAAACAAAGGCTCCATGGCTTTTTTGATATCCGGGATCCCGGCTCCGTGATCTGTCACATCTACCTGAAGTTCCTGCCCCCGGAGACGACATTCTACCCGGATCTTATGTATCTCCCCTTCATACCCGTGTATGATGCAGTTGGTCACTGCCTCCGATACTGCGGTCTTCAGATCCGAAATTTCCTCCAGCGTAGGATTCAGCTGTGTGCAGAATGAAGCCACAGCCACTCTTGCCAGTGCTTCATTTACCGGTCTGCTGTCAAAAATGATCGTCATTTCATTTGTGTTTTCCATCATAAACACCCTCCTGTTCACCTGTCGATTTTTCAATTCCACAGATTTCAATATATTTTCCCACTCCGGATAGCCGCAGAAGCTTTGCAATATGACTGTTCACATTGATAACCTGCACACATTTCCCTCTCATGCCAAGTGCCGGTACCTACCCATCAGCAGACCGATCCCGGAGCTGTCCATAAAAACAGTCTCTGAGAAATCAAAAATCATATTTTTTATATAGTTATGTCCAATAATACGGTCTGAATCTCTCCGAATCTCATCAGAAGCCGGATGATCCAGTTCCGCCGGAAGATGTACAGTCAGCACGGTTCCGGATTTTTCAAAACCTGATGTCATTCTATCATTCCCCCATTTTTTGATTTTTTATTCCATTTTTAATGACCAAAGGGTAAAAAAGAGGAATGTGCCAACGCACATTCCCCTTATCCGAGGTTTCTCCTCTGTATGAGTTATGATCTTTTTTATTCTGTATAGCCTCCATCGTAAGAGGAATCCCCATATCCTCCGTCACTGTAGCTGCTGTCTTCTCCGGTATCTCCGTCAGAGCTCTGTGTATCTTCTCCATCCGAAGCTGCGGCATCAACTCCAGCTGTTCCATCTGTGCTGCTGTCATCACCGGACGTTCCGTCAGAAGATCCGCTCTCGCTCCCGCTTACACCGGTCTTTCCGCTGATAGTATTATAGATTCCCTTTGCAGAATCTGACAGTGTATCCACATATACCTTCTGGAGTTCCAGCGCCGCTGTATCCAGATCATCCTGCTGCATGGCAGTATATGCATTAAACAAAGCTTCATAGCTCTGACTGCGTTTCTGCTCTTCCTCTGCCTGCCTGGCAACTGCATCTGCCGTATCACTGGACTGGGCAGCTTCTCCCTGAGCTTTGGTAAGCTCCACGCTCTGGCTGGAAAGAGAATCACTGTACTGTATGATCTGCTGATTGGCCTGCCTGTAAATATCCTGTTTCACAGCCGGCAGTACAAGGAGCCAGAATGCTGCCGCCCCTGCCGCAAATCCAAGTACCGTGGTAAAGAAAAGTGATATCTTTGATCTTTCTTTATAAGACGACGGCCTTACAACGATTTCTCCTGAAATATTATCATTCTCATTTTTTTCATTTCCAAACAAGCCCTTACGCCGTTTTTCCATCTTTGTGGTAACACCCGTCTGCTCGTCAACTTCACGCAGGAAACGAAGTGTGGTGGTATTGGTCTTGTCGATCCTGGCTGCTTTTTTCAGGGTTCTTCTCGCCTTATTCCACTCCTGATTCTTCATCTGGATCAGAGCAAGAAGATGATACCCCTTGATCAGCTTGGGATTCTGGGACAGGATCTTTTTCAGGCGGATGGCCGCCATATCCTCATGGCCTTCCCTACACATGGCGAGGGCATTGTTATATTTCTTGATGCTTTCGTTGATTGTTTCCAGTTTGTTCTGGTTTGCCTGAAGCCTGGCAATATATTCTGAAGCCAGATTTCGGTTCTTCTGGATATTCTTGCTGATGACCCACTCACTCAGTGCGGCAACCACCTCACCGGTCTCAAAATATACAAGACCAAGAAGATTTCTTGCACGGATATTCCGTTTGTCATAAGCAAGACTTTGCTTCAGACAGCTGATCGCCCCGGACAGATCCCGGATGCTGGCTTTTTCCAGCCCCTGATTATAATAAAGCTTGGAAAGATAATCCACCTTCTTCTGGATCAGTACATTGGCTCCACAGTGCGGACAATAATCCAGATCTGTATCCGTCAGGAACGCTCCACAGTTTATGCAGTTCATCCACTTCTCCTTATCTTACACGTCTGTTGCTCTTGACCTCACGCAGCATCTCCTGGAGTACATCCATGATATCTGTGATCTCCCGGTCATAAATGACACCTTCTACATCTGCCACATCCAGACATGGTTCAAATTTCTTCAGTTCCTCTTCGTAATCGATCATAATTTTTTCCTCCTGATCACAGCCTTGATCTCACCGACCAGATAAAGGGATCCTACACAGAACAGCATTCCATCCTCACCTTTTTCCTTTACTGCCCGTTCAAAAGCTGCTGGAACATCCTCTATTGCTTCCACTTCCGGTACTCCGTCTTCACGGAAGATCTCCGCAAGCTCTTCTACCGGAACTTTACGGTATCCGCCTACCTGTGTGACGATCACATGTCGAAAACGGATCCTGCTACAGATCGTGCGGATCATATCCGTATAGTCCTTGTCATCCACTGCGGAAAACAGCAGAGTCAGAGGAAATTCCTTCTGGAAATGTTCTGCTGTCTCTACAAACTTCTCAACACCGTCTTCGTTATGTGCGCCATCCACGATCACACCCGGAAGAACCGTTCCATCCTTCCCTGCCAGCGTGTTTTTGCCATACCAGCCTTCAGAGCCTCCAGAGATACCGGAATCTGATCTTCCAGTACCTGAATGGTTTTCACCGCAAGAGCTGCATTCATAACCTGATAACGGGCGATAAACGGTATATCAAATACGGTATCGCCATATGTCTCGTCCTTAAGAGAAAACCGGATTCCGTCCTTTGTGATCTTATGGATCTCTGTGTCTTCCCGTTTCAGCTCATAATATGGACATCCCAGCTTCTCTGCATGCTCACGCATCACTCCGGCCGCATCCGGATCATTTCCATCGTAGATCACCGGAACACCCGGCACCATGATCCCTGCCTTCTCTCCTGCGATCTCGGAAACTGTATTTCCAAGATACTGCATATGATCGAGGCTGATAGATGTGATCACACAGCTGCCGGATCCTCCACAGCAGTGGTTGCATCCAGACGTCCGCCAAGACCGGTCTCCAGTGTTACATAATCCACGCCGGCTTCTGCAAAGATCACCATTCCCATCAGAAGGAGTGTCTCAAAATAGGTGGATGATAGCTTCCCTCCGCAACCAGCTCATCGGAAAGCTTTTTAACTTTTTCAAAAGCACGAAGGAAAGTATCGTCATCGATCACTTCCTCGTTGATCTGAAAACGCTCGTTGATCTCCACCAGATGAGGAGATGTAAAAAGTCCGCAGGAATATCCTGCTTCCCGAAGGACCGATGTGATAAAAGCACAGGTACTTCCCTTTCCGTTGGTTCCTGCCACATGGATCACACGGAATTTCCTCTGCGGATCTCCAAGTCTTCTTAAGCATTCTCTGGTATGGTCCAGGCTGTTCTTAGTAGTAAATCTCGGTATATCTTCAATATACGCAACTGCTTCTTCGTAATTCATAAAAAAAACCATCACTTATCTATAATGTATTCGTAAAGAACTTTTGGGGAGAAAAGCTTCTCCCTCCTGTTCGTTACGATACCATTATATAATAGTGGTGGAAGATGTCCAGTCCTAATCGTAATATTTTATCCGACATTTTTTGTATCGGAGTATCTTTTCTATGCCATTTACTGGTTGTCTGTACTGTTTTCTTCACCGGAATCTTCTGTGGATTCCGTTTCTGACGCTGTATCCGTTTCCTCCATTGACCCTGTATCAGAACTGCTCTTTTCACTGTCAAGCTTCCACTTGCTGTCAGCGAGCAGCGCATAGACCGCCCGGTCATGGCTCTTTGTCATGGCCTTTCTTGTGGAACTGTTGCTTCGCTGCACTACCGAGAGCCGATCAAAATCATCCAGTTCCTTTCCGGTAATGATCAGCTTGGTAGGATTCACGTAAACCGTATCGTACCATTCTCCGTTGATCTTCACCTGGCTGGACGGCGTAAAGTTTGTTCCCTGGATATAATAGGTGTGATCCGTCTCAGACACAACCTGAATGGAATCCAACGTGGTATCATAGATTCCCATACGCATCTTTGTCCGCTCAAAAGGATTCGCTCCGTCATATGTATACTGCTTTCCGTAGAGAAGATCGTACTGCAGGGTCTCCAGATCCACCTGATAATTTTTGGTGTTTCTTCTTGCCTGATGATACTTGAAAACATTTCCCTCATGGATACCTACACGGTCCATAACCTCTGCTGCCATCTGGTATGCCGCAAGATTTTCTTTCTTTTTCTTAAGTCCGAAATTATCCCACATCACATACTCTGTCTGGAACAGATATTTATTCTCCACATCCTCCACGGTCAGTCCCATGGTCGGCAGATGATCACCATACATGACCAGTACCACATCTTCCGGATAATCTGCCAGCCTGTCAGTCAGCTCTTTGACAAAATTATCCATCTCATGGATCTGATTTACATAATACTCCCACTTATTATTCAGCTCGTCAGTAGGTGCCCCGGAAACTGTGATCTCCGGATTTTCCAGTACCGGTTCTGAAGGATAATCTCCATGTCCCTGTACAGAAATAGTATATACATAATCAGGCCCTTCTGTAGAATCCAGACACTTGACGATCTCATCGGTGAGGACACTGTCCTTGGTCCAGCCCAACGAGTTCTTCTGGTTTTCATCCTTCATATACTCTGCCGAAGTGAAGGTATCAAATCCCAGATTCGGAAAAATACTTCTTCTTCCGTAGAAATCGCCTCATTATTATGTACTGCATGAGCAGTATAGCCCAAATTCTTCAGAATATACGGTGCGCTCTCACATGTAGTTTCCTTAAGGATACTCTTGTAAGGATACTCTCCCGGTCCAAAATAATGAAGGCTCATTCCGGTAATGGATTCAAACTCAGTATTTGCGGTTCCGGCTCCTACGGAAGGTACCTTATAATATCCGGAGGAATACTCCTTCATCAGCTTTCTGAAATTCGGAATAGGATCTTCTGACAGCTCCAGATAATTTACCAGCGTAGGATCAAAAAAGGACTCCAGCTGTAAAAACAGAATATTCGGATGACTGCTTCTTTCGTTTCCGGAAGATTTTCTTTCCGACTTCTCGATCCTTTTGATCTCGCTTTTGGAATAATCTCTCGGGGCACTGATTCCGGTATTAAAGATCGTCGTTGCCAGACAGTAAGGATATCCGTAATCCTCATAAGCTATGGCAATATTTCCAAAATAATTGGAAAGAACTCTTTTTTCCAGAGCAAGCTGTGTGATTCCTCCAAATGCAAGAACCCCAACCAGGACCAGTGGAATATTCACCTTATATTTCAGCTTGCCTCTGTACTTCGGCGACCTTATCAGGATGATCAGAAGGATCAGAACCGCAATTCCCAGAAGAACTGCACCTATGGTCATCTGGGTATGGGTCAGATATTTTTTTGCAATACTGAGACCATCTGTCAGATTCTTCACATCCGGTCCTGTAAACGGTGTGACACGGTTGAGAAGAAGCACACCGTTTACGATTCCCAGAAACAGCCATAAGCTGCCCACAAAGATACGCCAGAAAATTCTCTTTCGGAAGAGATAAACAATCAGCATCGTCGTAAAGATAAACGCTGCATTATAAGCAAATACAAGCGGCCTTGTGGTCATGTAGGTCCACGCCTCTGTGAACGAGTGCCTGCATATGGCCTCGATCACAAAGTACAGGACTGCACAGCCCAGAGCCTGAAGTATCAGCGAAATCTTATTGAAAAAGTTACACCACTTCATTAAAACACTCCTTCGTTATTTCACCATCTGTGTTAACTGCAGGTTCACTTTCTCTTTCATCTCTTTGTATTTCTCAAGTTTCTCCTTCTCTGCCTCTACCTTGGCTGCAGGTGCCTTGTTCACAAAATTCGGATTGTTCAGCATTCCCTCGCAGCGTGCGATTTCTTTTGTAAGTCGCTCCTGCTCTTTTGTGAGACGTTCGATCTCTTTTTCACGGTCGATCAGATCCTCCAGCGGCAGATAAACCACACCGTCTGCCACAACGATGGATACCGCATCCTCACCGATTCCGTTCTTATCCTGCTGTACGTGGATCTCTTTTGCAAACGCAAGGTTTGTAAAGGATTTCTTGCAGGACTCAAAACGTGCACAGCACTCTGCATCCTTGCCTACGATGTAGATATTGGTCTTTCTGTTCTGCGGTACGTTCATCTCGTTTCTGGTGTTACGGATTCCACGTACAACCTCCTGGAAGCTTGAAACTGCTTTCTCAGCATCTGCAAAATCCATCTCGTCTCTGTATACCGGCCAGTCGGAGATCATGATGGACTCTTCCTCCGGAAGCAGTGTGCAGTAGATCTCTTCTGTGATAAACGGCATGAACGGATGAAGAAGCTTCAGTCCCTGTGTCAGCGCAGTGCGGAGTGTCCACAGTGCATCGTTTGCTGCTGCCGGGTTTTCCTCTGCCTTCCACAGTCTTACCTTTGCCATCTCGATATACCAGTCACAGAGCTCATCCCACAGGAAATCATAGACCTTCTGTACGGCAATTCCAAGCTCATATTTATCCATATTCTCAGTAACATCACGGATCACTGTGTTCAGTCTGGAAAGGATCCATTTATCCTCGTTGCACAGTGCGTTCAGGTCTTCCGGCGCTGTTACTGTCTTGCCCTCCAGGTTCATCATAATGAAACGGGAAGCATTCCAGATCTTATTTGCAAAGTTACGGCTGGATTCTACACGCTCCCAGTAGAAACGCATATCATTTCCAGGTGCATTACCTGTCATCAGTGTCAGACGAAGGCATCTGCGCCGTATTTGTCGATAACCTCCAGCGGATCGATACCGTTTCCAAGAGACTTACTCATCTTACGTCCCTGTGAGTCACGTACCAGACCGTGGATCAGTACATGGTGGAACGGTGTCTCACCGGTCTGCTCCAGTGCGGAGAATACCATACGGATAACCCAGAAGAAGATGATATCATATCCGGTTACCAGAACATCTGTAGGATAGAAATACTCAAGCTCCGGTGTCTTATCCGGCCATCCAAGTGTGGAGAACGGCCACAGTGCGGAACTGAACCAGGTATCCAGAGTGTCCTCATCCTGATGCATATGTGTGCATCCGCATTTCGGGCATTTCTCCGGCATCTCTCTTCCAACCACCATCTCACCGCACTCATCGCAGTAATAAGCCGGGATCCTGTGTCCCCACCAAAGCTGACGGGAAATACACCAGTCACGGATATTCTCCAGCCAGTGCAGGTAAGTCTTGTCAAAACGTGCCGGAACAAACTGAAGGTTTCCGTCGTCCAGAGTTTTGATAGCAGCTTTTGCCATTTCGTCCATTTTTACAAACCACTGTGGTTTGATCATCGGCTCTACCGTTGTACCGCAGCGGTCATGGGTACCAACACTGTGGCTGTGCGGAACAACCTTTACAAGAAGTCCCTGCTCCTTCAGGTCCTCTACCATGGCCTTACGTGCCTCGTAACGGTCCATACCTGCATATTTTCCGCCAAGGCTGTTGATGGTGGCATCATCATTTAAGATGTTGATCTCCTCAAGGTTATGACGGCGTCCAACCTCAAAGTCGTTGGGGTCGTGTGCCGGTGTGATCTTAACGCAGCCTGTTCCGAATTCCTTGTCAACATACTCATCGGCAATAACCGGGATCTCTCTGTCTGTAAGAGGAAGCTTCAGCATCTTTCCTACAAGGTCTTTATATCTTTCATCCTCCGGGTTTACAGCAACTGCTGTATCGCCGAGAAGTGTCTCCGGACGAGTGGTCGCGATCTCAACAAAACGTCCTTCCTCACCTACGATGGGATAATTGATGTGCCAGAAAAATCCGTCCTGGTCTTCATGCACAACCTCTGCATCAGAAATAGAGGTCTGGCATACCGGACACCAGTTGATGATCCTGGAGCCTTTGTAGATATAGCCTTTCTCATAAAGGCGGATAAATACTTCCTGAACAGCCTTGGAGCAGCTCATCCATGGTAAAGCGCTCACGCTCCCAGTCTGCAGATGCTCCCAGCTTTTCAGCTGATTGATGATCTTTCCGCCGTACTCCTCTTTCCATGCCCAGGCATGTTTCATAAATTCGTCACGGCCGATCTCGTTCTTATCAATCCCTTCCTTACGAAGCTTCTCTGTTACCTTAACCTCTGTAGCGATAGCTGCATGGTCAGTTCCCGGCTGCCAGAGAGCCTCATAGCCCTGCATTCTTTTGAAACGGATCAGGATATCCTGCATGGTCTCATCCAGTGCATGTCCCATATGCAGCTGTCCGGTTACATTGGGCGGCGGCATTACAATTGTAAAAGGTTTTTTGTCCGGATTAACTTTTGCATGGAAGTATCCGTTATCCATCCATTTTTGTACAGACGATCCTCAATACCCTTGGGATCATAAGTCTTTGCAAGTTCTTTGCTCATGTTTTCCTCCTGAATCTTTCTGATTATAGGAACCTTAAAATGCTCCTGTTTTCTGCAAGAAAAACACGCCCTCCACACAAAAGCCAATAACTAATGTGCGAAGGGCGATCATTCTCGCGGTACCACCTTCATTATCCGGAAAAAACATCTGTTATTCCCGTCTATCTCTTGTCCCTTAACGCGGGGTACGTGAAAACCTACACAGCAGCATCTGCATCTGTTCTGCATTTCTGCTTTCAGTTTCCCGGCTCCTAAGCTACCTTCTGCAGTCCTCCATCTGAAAATGCCTTTCAGCCTGCGCTTCTCTTGCGTCTGTGCATTTCTCTCTGTCAGCGTAGATCTGCATACTCCTCTTATTCAACACCTTTGCCATGTTCCTACTATAATGAAATTTTCTTTTTTTTGTCAAGACAGAGGCCTTATTTCAAAACTAAAAATCAAAATAAAAAAGAATATCTCCACCGGTTATTTTTTCCAATGGAGATATTTTTTTATCTATCTTTCTTTTATTGTTTTGTACTCCTTCTCAATGCCTGCGATCAGTGTTTTCATTGTATATTCCAGAATTTCATTTCCGAATGCTTCCGATGATTCTCGGACCGGATGACGTCCTGCAATACCGATCAGATTACTCTCATCTTCTTTTACCTGTCCAAAGTCAACCAGTTCCGGCCGAACAGCCATTACAATAGATGTCTCATTTGCTCCGGCATGATCATTCTGATATTTCAGTCTCTCATCATCCGCATAGGTCCATGCTGTCATAATGCACAGTCCGTATTTTTCTTCTGCCTCTTCCTTCATTTCCTGAAATGCATTTGTTGACGGACCGTGTCCATGTCCCACAACGATGCGGACTCCTGCTCTGGAAAGCTGTGCAAAAATACTGCGCAACAGATCCTGAAACAGTCCCTTTTCCATCCAGTAAGCACTGCCCTTCATCTGCTGGGCACAATAAGTATTCAGTGCGCACTCTGTATTGATATCCATTCCATAAAATACAGTTCCCCGATCATCAAATAAACGGTCAGGTCCCATGAACAGCATCGGAAGCACTACACCACCGACCTTTTCTGCCACCCGGACAAACAGTTCTTTTGACTGGATCCCGTCAGCTCCAAGAGGCATATGCGGACCATGCCATTCCAGTGTGCCAAGTGGCAGATAGGCAACCGGCATCTCCTTTATCCTCTGTACACATTCTTCCGGAAGTAATTCCTCGTATAATACTTTTTTCATGCTCGTCTCCTCCTTATCCTTTTACCGCTCCGGCAATTACTCCCTGTATGATCCATTTCTGGCAGACCATATAGAAAATAACGATTGGTATGATCGCCAACACCAGCATAGCCATCATAAGTCCCAGATCGATAGAGCATATCCTCCTCTAAGATACTGGATCGCTACAGAGATCGTTTTGTATTCAGAGCCAATTACAAGATATGGAAGCAGATAGTCGTTCCAGATCCACATGGCATTCAGGATCGCAACTGTCATGACGGTAGGACGTATCACAGGAAGCACGACATTAAAGTAGATTTTCATAATAGAACAACCATCGATCATTGCCGCTTCTTCCAAAGAAACCGGGATTGATTTGATAAAACCTGTAAACATAAACACTGACAAGCCGGCGCCAAATCCTACATAGATAAACACAATGCCGATCAGATTGTCCAGCTTAAACATATTTGACACTTTAACAAGAGTAAACATAACCATCTGGAACGGTACGATCATTGCAAAAGCGAACAGATAATACAGTACCTTTGTAAAATGACTTTTTACACGTACCAGATACCATGCTGTCATCGAAGTCAGCAGAACAATAAGGACCACAGATGCTACAGTTATAAATAAAGTAATAAAAAATGCCTGTATAAAACCAGTCTTGATCAGACCCTCTCCATAATTCGCCATTTTTACAAAGGAGTCAGCATTAGGAAGTGCAAACGGTGTACTGTTGATATACAGCTTGCTCTTAAAGGAATTCATAAATACAATAATGATCGGGGCAATAAATAAAACCGAGATCACTGTAAGAATTACGATCATTGCTATTTCGCTTTTCTTGTTTTTCATCAGCTTTCAACCTCCTTACGCCGTGTGACAACAAGCTGCGTTACTGAGATTGCAGCTACGATCAGCAAGAACAGCACCGCTTTTGCCTGTCCTATTCCCTCATATCCCATCCTGTTGTAGAATGAATTATAGATGTCCAGTGCAACCAGCGAAGTTGATTTTCCCGGAAGTCCTGCTGTCAGAGCAAGGTTTAAGTCGAACATTTTAAATGCATTTGTCGTTGTCATAAACAGACAGATCGTAATTGCAGGCATGATCAGAGGCAGGATGATCTTTGTAACCATCTGTCTCCGGTTTACTCCATCGATAAGAGCCGCTTCCTTTACATCCTCTGAAATATTCTGGATAGCCGCAATGTAAATAACCATCATATATCCGATCATCTGCCAGTTCATGGCGATCACCATTCCCCAGAATCCGTATGAGGCCTTCACAGTAAGCGTTGTTTTGAAAAAAGCAAGAACACCATTGATGATCAGCTGCCAGATATAACCAAGTACGATTCCGCCCAGGAGATTTGGCATAAATATAACTGTTCGAAAAATATTTGTTCCACGGAGCTTTCTCGACAGCACATAGGCCAGTGCAAAAGCGATCAGATTGATAGTCACAAGATTTACAAGCACAAATTTAACGGTAAACCAGAGAGAAGCCAGGAAATCCTTATCCTGGAATGCAACTATATAATTGCTCAGTCCAACCCACTGTGCATCTGCCACAGTCGTAAATTTAGTAAATGAAAGATAAATTCCCAGTATAAATGGAATAATAAATGCAACTGTAAATGCGATCAGTGTTGGCAGTACCAATATCACAAATCTCTTTTTAAAAGCTTTTTCCATCTTTTACAAACCCTCTCTTTTATTACACAGGCAGAAACATTTCTGTCTCTGCCCATGCTCTTCTACTATTGTGCGATCAGAGCTTTCTCCGATGCCCAGCAGTCGATTGTCTTCTTCACTACATCATCCCATTCCATACTTCCCTGTGCATACTCAAGAAGATAGCTTCCAAGCTGGTTTTTAAATTCCTGGCTCGGGAATGTTGCAAAATCCCAGTTGACCGTGTATAAAGAATCATCGTTCATATAAGTCAGCATATCCTGTACAAGCGGGTTATCCGGTCTTTCATCCTCTCCAAATGTGGTAAACGGAGGAATCATTCCAAGGATTCCATTACAGTATGCTTTTCCGCTGTCACTGTTGAACAGCCACTCAAGGAACTTCTGAGAAGCTTTCTGGTCAGCTTCATTAGCCTTGCTGTTTACACAGATATAGTTTTCTGTTCCAACACAGAGTCCCTGTTTTTCTTCTCCCTCTACTCCTGTGTAGATTGGAAGGAACTTAATATCATCCTCTTTGACTACGTTTCCATCCAGGTCATAGATCATTGCCCATCCCCAGTTTCCATTCTGGATCATAGCCACATCGCCCATTGCAAATTCTGCCATGGATTCCTCAACATTTTTAGCACCGACCATAGTTGGCTCTGTACATGAATTGTTCAGATAAAGATCAAAAATATTTTTGAAATTCTTATTGTATGTAAATTTGATCTCATCCAGATTATCTACGTCATCATCTTTATACTCATAGTAGATCGGAAGATTCATAAGATGTGTCTGCCAGCGCCAGTCTTCTCCAGGAGCAAATGAAGTAGATCCGAAAACTCCCTGGATTCCAAGATCATCTTTATGCTTTGTCATATCCTCTACTACAGTTTTAAGTGTGTCGAAATTTTTGATCTCTTTTGTATCTGAAATATCAACGGCTTTATCCGGAAGTGCAAAATACTTCTTCATAATTGCATCATTGTAGATGATTCCATATCCTTCTACCGCATACGGTATAGCATATACGCCATCTCCGTCTGTGATCGCCATATCTTTGTCAGTCAGCCATTCATAAATCTGGGAATCCTTCAGATCAGCACAGTAATCTTTCCAGGTCTGATAGCCGATCGGTCCGTTAACATTGAAAAGTGTCGGCATTTCTTTTTTGGAAAGCTCGGATTTTAATGTCTGCTCATAGGTTCCGCTTCCTGCCGTAACTACTTTCATATTGATTCCGGTTTCTTTTGTAAAGCTTCCTGCTACTTCTTCCCATTCAGCGGAAAGCTCAGATTTAAAATTCAGGAAATATACAGAGCCTGTATCTTCTTCGTCTGTATCTTTTTTGGCTGTATCTTCCTTGACGGTATCTTCTTTGGCGGTGTCTCCTCCGGAATTGCCAGTATTTCCGGCTGTTCCGCATCCTGCAAGAGTCAGCAGTGACATTGATGCCGCAATACCAGCGGCAATTAATTTTTTCGCTTTCATATTTTTCCTCCTATTTTTCATAATGACCAGGAATCCCCACACTGTCACGGATCTGCAGCAGATATTCATTTTCCTTTTCATCACATGGTCTCTCGACTCCATCCTGTAGATACAGCATGCCGTTTATGATACTTTTTGCCTGATATTCTACCGGCTGACTGATCGTAGACAGTGAGGGCGTTATGCGTTCCGAAAACGGAATACCGTCAAACGAAACTACAGATACGTCCTCCCGGAATTCTGTAACCATGCTTCATGATCCAGGACATTACCTCTATCGCAACTTCATCGCTAAAACAAAACAATGCCGTTGGCAGCTTCTGAGGTACAAATATCTTCTCTATCACAGAAATCAGACTGCTTTTTTCATAGTCTCCATGGATCTGACCGATCAGGGACTCTTCTTGATCCAGCTGCATCTGCTTTACAGCTCTTAAAAATCCCCGTTTCCTTGCAATAAGGAAGCTGTCGTCCATTTCGTCAATGCAAAAGATGCCCCCTATCCTTCTGTGGCCAAGCTGGGCAAGATAGCATATGTCTCATAGACAGAGCTTTCATTTTTTTCCATGATATTCAAACGCATTTCCGGTGACTGCATATGACAGACTTTAATCCTAAAATGTTCTTTTATATACGCTTCCTCTTCCCGTGAGAGCAGAAAAAGGCTAAAGCAGACTTCGATTCCTCTGATCTCCAGTTCTCTTAATGCTTCCAGTTTTTCCTCAAATCCTGAATTGCAATAACGGATAATACAGCCATATCCCATCTTACATGCAAACTCATTCAGATACCGAAACAACAGAAGCTGATACTGATTAATGTAGTTTGTCATTATAAAGCCGAACAGTTTTGACTTCTTACCAGCCAGATACTGTGCGTGAACGCTGGGATTATAATTGTACTTTCTGATGGTATCTACCACTCTTTTCTGCAGCTTCTCGCTGACTGGTTTGGAACGGTTGATAACACGGGAAACTGTAGCGATCGAACACCCGCTTTTTTTCGCGATAAATTTAATATCTATATTTGCCATATTTAAAATTCCTCCGGAAGAATTCTATGGTTACATCTTACAGGAAAACGTTTACATTTCAATTGTGAAATACTTACAAAATTAGCTTCAGGCAGATCATGGTCATCCCAGTCTTTCAGGATATTCATTACAAAACTGCCTGCATACAGGGAAATATGTAAAATTCCTGTATGCAGACAGTCTTATCATTTCATTATTTTATTCCACGCTCTTCAGTGACTCTACCATATTGATCTTTTTCAGCTTAAAATGCATTACCATATTTACAAACATGGAGAATCCAAAGGTAATGATCCCACTGTAGACAAAGCTTATTGGCTTGATATTTCTTCCAAACATCACCGCATCTACCTCAACGGTTGTGATCACATATCGGTGAAGGAGGATTCCGAACACTGCGCCTGCCAGAATCCCTATGAAGGACAGCAGGATATTTTCCCGGAATACATACTGGGAAACCTCGCCATCATAAAATCCCAGGACCTTCAATGTTGCAAGCTCTCTCTGCCGCTCTGTGATATTGATGTTGTTCAGATTATACAGTACCACAAATGCCAGCATTCCGGCAGAAATGATCAGGACCCAGATCACCGCTCCGAGGGATCCCAGCATTCGCTCTACCTGACTGCTGTGCTGCTTGTATAGCTGATACTTAAAGCTGCCGGATATTTCAGGATCGCATTTCCAAGAGTTTCCAGATCACTCTCTGCATCCTCTTTCATAGTATATACTGTACTTGAATACTTCGGTTCTCCCCGAATGTTTTTTCATAGCAGGATGGGGTCATGTAAACGTAATGTCCCATATAGTTCTCTGTGACAGCAGTGATCTTTACTTTATACTTTCTGTTGTCTTTCTCCAGGGTGATCTTGTCTCCTGCTTTCACACCGATAAGAGAAGCCGTTTTTTTCACAGATCACCGCTCCATCATCGGTAAGCTCATACTGCTCGTGGGACTTTCTGTCACGTAATGTTACATCCTCTTTAAAATTTTCCGTATTTTCCGGAACATACACATAGATACTGACACTTCCCTTTTCTTTTGGTGCCGTCATCTTGGTGAGCTGCACACGGGTATAGTGATCGATCTCGCTGTTTCCATCCAGAAATTTCAGAAGATCCTTTTCCTGGCTGTCTGTGGCATCCTCATCATTGATCACCATGGCATCATAGTGCTGGATCTGGTCATATTGGAGAATCGCAATATCCATAATGGAATCATAAAGTCCGAATCCTACAAGCATCAGTCCCATGCTTCCTGCAATTCCGAAAATGGTCATAAAAAGACGCTTTTTATAACGGAAGAGATTTCGCATGGACGATTTCCAGGAAAAGCTCAGATGCTTCCAGATAAAGCTGATCCGTTCAATAAGGATCCGTTTTCCTTCTTTCGGTGCAGGCGGACGCATCAGAGATGCCGGTGTTTCTGCCAGGGTTTTTGCGCAGGAAAACAGTGTAGCGCCCATAGTACAGATCACCGCTGCCCCGGAAGCGATCAGTGCATATTGTAACTCATAATCCAGCTGCATGTGATCGCCAATATTCCAGTACATGATTCCATACGCCTGGATAATGATAAACGGAAGAACCTTTTCTCCGAAAAGTACTCCTGCGATACTTCCGCCTACTGTAGCCAGAAATGCGTAGCTGAGATACTTGGATGCAATGGATGCTTTTCCATATCCTAGCGCTTTCATGGTTCCGATCTGGGTTCGCTGTTCCTCCACCATTCGTGTCATCGTGGTAAGACTGATCAGAGCCGCTACAAGGAAGAATATCATCGGGAAAACCTTTCCGATGTTTTTCAGTCGCTCTGCGTTATCACCAAAATCCGAATATTCTGGAAGGTCATTGCGGTCCGTGACGATCCACTCCGGTGTTTCAATATCATCCACCTCTTTCTGGGCATCCTCGATCTTCTGCTGGGCTTCCGCAATTTTGTCATCGGCTTCTTTTTGCCGTCCTGATATTCTTTCTTTCCATCGGAAAAGCTTCTTTTTTACGTCCTCCAGGTCTTTTTTGGCGTCTTTTAATTTCTGTTCATTTTCCCGGATCTCTTTTTCACCATCCAGGAGCTTCTGTTCATTTTCATCCAGTTCTGCCTGACTGCTGGTAAGCTTTTCCGTATTTGTCTGGATCTCTGCCTGTCCTGCATTTAACTGTGCCTGCTTTTCCTCCAGCTGCTGCCGCCCTGCGCTGAGCTGGGCTCTGGCCGAATCCAGCTGACTCTGGCCATCATCCAGAGTTGCCTGGTTTGCCGTAATTTCTTCTTTTGCCGCTGAAAGCTCAGCTTTCTTTGTTTCCAGCTCTTTTTTCCCTTTATCCAGTTCTTCCTGGCCTGCGTTCAGCTGTGCTTCTGTCTGGGAAAGTGTCTCTTCCTGTTCCTTGATTTGGCTGAAGCCTCATTGATCTGACCAAGGCTGCTCTCCAAGGTAGCTCTTGTCTGGGCCAGCTCTGATTTTTTCGCTGTAAGCTCTGACTGTGCCCCGTCGAGCTGTGCCTGGCCGGCATTTATCTGTTCTTCCATTGCACTGATCTGCCATTTAATGTCTGGATCTGCGTGGAAAGCTCAGCCAGCTCTTCCTGGTTTTTTCCTGCTTCCGCACCGGCGTCATACTGCGCCTGCAGCTCCGCCGCCTGACTGCTTAATGCCTCTTTCTGGCTGGTCAATTCATCCAGCTGTGCCTGCTGCCCGGAAAGGGCTTCTTCACTGGAACTGATCTGGGATTCGCCCTCAGAAACCTGTACAAGTCCTGCCTCACACTGTTCTTTCTGACTGGTGAAAGCAGCCTTTGTTTCTTTGATCGTATTCTTTCCCGTTTCCAACTGTTCTCTTCCACTGTCAAGCTCAGCCTGTTTGCTTTCCAGTGTTTTCTCCGCTTCCCGGAGCTGGGCCTCACCGTCACTTACCTGCTGTTTTGCGGCAGTCAGCTGTTCATATCCGGCAGTCAGCTCTGACTGCTTCTCATTTATCTGTGCTTCGGAGTCAGCAAGCTGGGATCTGGCAGCATTTAACTGGGACAGACCGTCTTCCACCTGCTGTTTTGCGCTGTTAAGCTGAGACCATCCATCTTCAATCTGTTTTCTTCCGTCAGCAAGCTGCTGTTTTCCATCGGTCAGCTCCTTTTTTTGCATCACTGAGCTGCTGTTTTCCATCTTCGTACTCTTTTTTTCCATCCTCATACTTCTTCTGCCCATCATCCAGCTTTTTCTTCGCGTCGCCAAGTTTTTCCTCTGATTCCTTCTTTCCGTCCTCAAGCTCTTTTTCTGGCATCATTCAGTTTTTCATTGGCTTCTGCGACGATCTCATCGTAGCGCAGACTGCACTGTTCTTTTTCGATGCCTTCCACACGCTTCTGTATTTTCCTGATAAGATTGTCGTAAGCATCGGTATAGCTGATCACATCCCCAGATTCATGAACCATAATATAGATCTGGGTAAAAGCTTCCTGTTCAAAATCCTCAGGAAGAATGTATCCGAAGCCGCTGACCTCACCGGATCCAAGAGTCGTATTTCCTCTGTTAAATGAAATATAAAGAGGGCTGCTTCCGATTCCCACAACTGTATAGGTTGTTTTTTTCAGAAGCTCACTGTCTCCATCCTCACTGACAGATATGGTATCCCCGATTTTATACCCCCGATTCTTTGCAAATGGCTTGTCCAGAAAAATCTCGCCGCTTTTTTCCGGTATCCTTCCTTCATCTGCTGTAAGTAGATTAAAATTGCTGCTGATAGATTCCAGATGAAGAACCTTCCTGGCATCGTCCTCTCCACTCATAACATCCGTAGAGTAGCTGCCCTCAGCCAGTTCCACACCGTCAATATCCGATACCGCTTTTACATCACGCTGCGTCAGTCCCAGGGTTCCCTGGATCTTCAGATCCATCAGCTTTGCTGCTTCATAATAAGCATCTCCGGAATATCTCATATCCGGAGAAGACGCCTGGATCCCGGAAAAAAATGCAACACCCAGTGCCACGATCAGAAAGATCGAGATAAAACGTGCTTTACTTTTCCGGATCTCCATCCAGAAATCTTTGTGTAATGCCTTCATTCCGTCACCTACCATTCAATCTCTTCCACTGGTGTGGGATGTGCATTTTCAGTCATCCTGGAACCTTGCCGTTTTTGATCTTGATCACACGGTCGGCCATAGGTGTCAATGCAGAGTTGTGAGTAATGACAATAACCGTCATGCCCCGTTCCCTGCAGGTATCCTGAAGGAGCTTCAGGATTGCCTTGCCGGTCTGATAATCCAACGCTCCTGTAGGTTCATCACAGAGCAGAAGCTTTGGATTCTTCGCCAGCGCTCTGGCTATGGAAACTCTCTGCTGCTCACCGCCGGATAACTGTGCCGGAAAATTGGTCAGTCTCTCCTTCAGCCCTACTTCCTCCAGAACTGTCCTGGCATCCAGAGGATCCTTACAGATCTGAAGCGCAAGCTCCACATTCTCCAATGCAGTCAGATTTGGCACCAGATTATAAAACTGGAATACAAATCCAATATCCTCCCGCCGGTATCCGGTCAGCTGCCGGTCTGTATATTTTGCAATATTTTTTCCATCGATCCAAACATTGCCGGATGTGGCCTTATCCATTCCGCCCAAGATATTCAGCACCGTTGTCTTTCCGGCACCGCTTGGTCCTACCACAACCACAAATTCTCCTTTTTTTATCCGGAAGCTGATCTCATCCACAGCTATGATCTTCACTTCTTTTGAGCCATAGATTTTGGATACATTCTCCAGCTTCACATAGTCTTCCGTATGCTCCATTTCCACCCCTCCTCTTTACTCTCTATATGATTTCAGGGGGCTTTTATCTGCCCCCTTTTAATTCTCTCACTCACGTATCACAGCTGTAGAAAAATGTTTTCGGCTGTGATCGAATATTATCAATAACTATATTTATAAGTATATCGGTTCTTAATTCAAAATGCAATTTCTACTTATATTTTACAAAGATTTTTCATTCCTGCGCATTTGTATTTTACATTTCTTTTCTATAATACAGACAGATAAAGGAAATCAATATTATGGCTGACTGTTGCTGACAACAGCAGAAGTATAATTCCAGCAAAACAGGAGGAATGGATTATGTATAAAGTACTGTGGAATCACTTAGATCAAAATTTTAAAAAAGGCCCCTGCGCCAGCTGTTTTTCTTGCACTTTTGACAGTTGGATGGAGTGTAGCCGGAATTCTTGCAGGATTACTTGTTTGTCTGGAACTTCAGACAGAACTGATGGTGAAGCTGACTGTGATCTTATGTGCCGGTGGATACGCCGGACTGATTCCCGGTTTCTTCGGTGGGATCTTTTATCTTTACCGAATGGATCTTCGGAAACCTTCTGCGGGTCCTGTAGCTGATCTGGCAGCTGAAGCGGAAAAAACTTCTGCCGATCCTACTTCATTGATCTATTTTCACAATAATTGACAAAAAAGCAGAACTCTGCCTGGTTGTGCAGGGTTCTGCTTTTTTATTGAATATGTGTATTAAGTTTGATTACTTTCTTATGGAATCCGCAAGCTTTTTTGCTTCTGCTGTCAGTTCTCTTATTTTGTCAAATTCTCCTGCCTTCACAAGATCTCCTTTTACCATCCAGCTTCCGCCGCAGCAGAGGATTTTGTCACAGGAAAGATAGTCCTCAAGGTTTTTCGCATTGATCCCGCCGGTAGGCATAAAACAGATTCCTGTATAAGGAGCTGCCATTGCAGAGCATGATGCTTTGCGTGCCCAAGATGCCATGTACCTTCATCTGGTTTATAACCGTAAAAGAATCCTGCTTACAGAAAAAAATTCCTGATCTGTCGGACAGCATCCGGAAAGGATGCTGTCCGATTTTTCAGAAGTCTGGCTTCACGGTCTTCAGCAAGTACATTTTTATAGTAAAAATAAGCCCTGGAAATTCATCTTTCCAGGGCTTTCTAAGAGGTGCCACCCGGATTTGAACCGGGGATAGAGGTGTTGCAGACCCCGAAAAAAATCCTTGGAACCCGCTAAAACTCTAAGGTTTTCCAAACTGTCCACCCTATATCCACCCTAATTTTCATGTTGCTTTCATGCCATATCAGGTATTTTACTGTGCCAAATCTATGCCACTTAGCACCCCTATGGCATATTATAAACATTTTAGTATCTTTCGTCTACAATTATTTTACTACAACTACAATATTATATGGAGGTTTATCGTGAATTATCAATTAGAATTAAAACAAATTGTGGATTTTCCACGCTGCCGGATTTACCGGGAATTTATACAAACCCTTATGAAAGACAGAAGCATCCGTACCAACGGAGGTTCCTGTCTTTTTTATTTTCTCATTTTATGTTCTTATGCAAATTACAGTTCCTCTTATCGGAACATCGAACACCTTACTTACAAAGTTGTTCCTGGAGAATGGATCTGTTCTCTTAAAGAACTACAGATTCACTTCCGCCAAAAATTCCAGCACCAGGTCATATCCATACTGGATACCCTGGTAGAGCAAAACCTTCTAACCTACTCACTACACGAAAAAAATAAGATTATCCAATACAAGATCAAAGACTGGCCAAAAGATAATACTGCCCTTTCCTATAATTACCCATGCAAAAAAGACATCGGGTTTTTCTTTTTTCCAATCGCAGATGTTCATAAACTAATCGGACTAGGAAAATGTTCGGAAATGGATGCTCTTTTGGATCTTTGGATTCATGCAGTCTATAATGATCCATCTGTGCAAGGCTCTGATGCCGGTCCGGTAGTATATTTTCGCAATCAGACTGGAAATCCCTTGTTCAGTTATCAGGAACTTGCCAGACGTTGGAAACAGTCGAAATCTTCTGTGTCCCGTCTGCTTAAAAAACTTGAAGATACCGACATGATCACACTGATTTCCTATTCCGGGAAACATGGCAGCATGGTATATCTACGTAATTATCTGTCCGTTATGTTTAATATCAGTGATGTCATGATTGATAAGGAGGAAATTGCCATGAAAATGCAACTGCCAATACATATACCGAAGACACCTTGCCTGTTGAAAACAATTCTGAATGCGTTTCAGAATCTATTACTGACGAACAAATCATCGTTTCACAGGAAGGCTCCTGCGTTCCAAAATCACACATCAAAGCCATTGTTCGCAAAGTCGCTGAAATACTGGAAATACAAGGCATTTCTTGTTGTAGATGCCCCAAAACAAAGTATATATTATCTCCTTTATCAGCCTGCAAGGATAGTATATATCTATATTCACTACGTATTATCTGCCCCTGGGGGAAAGCAGCCTATCAGTTTGAGTTAAAACTAAAACCGGAAAATCACGCCGTCACCAACGTCCCAGGGCATACTCCGCCTCTGCAGCATACCTTACCTGCCTTCGCTGAAATCCCAGAAGTTCTGTTGAAAGGAGGGGTTGTATAATGTCAAAGAAAAATCACCACCCTGTTTCTGCTGAAGTAGAAAATAATCCGTTGTACCATGATACCTATAAGCTGCTCCGTTGTTACCGGGATTCTACTTATAGCCTGATGGTTGCTGTCCGGCAGGTAGAAATTCAGTTCCAACTGGAATACAACACCAGTGTAGACGAATTTCTGGATTCCATCTATGCTGCAGGAGCAGATCTGGGAGACAGCCAGATTGAAGAATGGGCAAAAAGCATTGCCCGCAGTAACAAAATGATAAAGCTGCTTCTCTCTTCTGTGGATCTGCTCCGGAAAAATCATAAACATGGGGAAGAATATTACTGGATATTATATTACGCCTTTCTGTCTCCCCATGAACTGAAAAACACAGAGGAAATCCTGGAAGAGTTGGAAAAGCACGTTCCCAGTATCTCCTACCGGACGTACTACCGAAGGAGGCAGGCTGCTATTAACGCTCTTAGCAGCATACTATGGGGATTTTCTGCAAAGGGGACACTGGAAACTTTAAATAAGTTTTTCCCAAAATAAAATCGACATTTTCCATATAGGCACTCATAATTGAAAAAAACAAAGGAGGGTGCCTATTATGGATCAATTATCAAATTTTATATCCGAATATCTCAAAACATGTGAAACAATAAAAAAATTAAATTCAAAAACCATCAAAGCATACCGTATAGATTTATCACAATTTCATACCCTTTGAATCTGAATAATGTTTGTCGCTTTTTATTTTATTAAAAAAAGTGCATATCCTGAAACCGAATATGCACTCCAAATAGCATTATATATTTATTTTCTTTTTGCACAAAAAAGACACGATATTTTCTAAAACTCTAATCTGTGTGATCAAAGTAAAAGCTTCTTCCACTTCCTAATCTTTGTCCGAAATGTTCCAAAGGGGGCTACTGTATTTACATGAATAAACTTATAAACTTCCCATACTGCTGTTTTGGTAGCTTCATCTGCCCACTTTCTTTTATGTGGTAAAAATAGCTCCTCTTCCGTCATAGAATCAATCATTGTAAAAATTTTCTGTATATTATCATCCAGCATGCCCATTAGTTCTTTTAGAGATAAATTGGCATAGGTATTGGTAAACCACTGATACAATTCCCCCAATTGATTCCACTTAAAACCATCCGATGGTGTTTTCACTGGAAGTCCAGCCTGTTCATCATTTTCCCATTTCAATACTAATGTGGTCCACCCAACCTGATATGCAAGATTTTCTGCAGGTGTTCGATCCACCTCCATACATCGTTTGTCCTTCAAGGATTCTGGGATATCCTCAAACTCTGCAATATATTTGTCGTAAGCCCTCTTGATTTCTGCCTTTAGTTCCTCTTTATTTTCATACGCCTTCATCATTTACCTCGCAGTCTTCCGTCTTTACTCCTTGTTCCACACTCCAAAATTAATTATCTCCTACGAATTTCAATAAGCTGAAGTACATCCGCAAACATTTCTCCTTGATCTTCTAAATCAATCATAAGCCATTTTTGTCCATTTCCCCATCTTGCTTTTTCGTAAAGTTCTCTTAATTCTGAAGTACATTCCCATAAAATAGCTTCAACTGCTTCTTTTTCTTTTTCTCCAACCACAACCAGTACCGTAAAATATCCTTCCCTGGGATATACGGTACACAGGCTTTTTCCAGACTTTTTAAATTTTACATTCCAACCACGTTCCCAACTACAACGGCTAAATTCTATTTTCTCATTGCACCTGTACTTCTTTTTAATCTCGGAGCAAAATTGCATAAATACCGGATTTCTAATATATGCCTCAAAATCCTCTAAGATCGGAATTTCCTCTTGATTCTGCATATCAATCATGACCATTCTCCTTTGCTCTTTATAGAAACTGGAATTTTTTGTTGAAACACTTACACAAATGAAGCATAAATAACATAAATTTCTGCAATCAAAATAATTCCGAGAACACCATCTATCATCAAATTATACTGTATATCTGTCAAAAATGTTTTTGAATGTGTCAGGAAATATTTAATGTTTTCTTTCCCAGTCAAAAGTGTAATTATGAGTAGCAAAATAGGAAATAAAAAAATCTCTACCTTATTTCCAAAATCATCTGCTATTCCATTTGCAAAATGAACAGGAATAATCTGAGGTAAGAAAAACACACTTACTATTGCTAATAAAACACCAATACTGCAAATTCCCCATGTTAATTTTCTGCTTCCTACAAGTTTCATAAAAATGCCTTCTTTCTGCAAAATTTAATTTTATAGTTTTTCTCCTGGATATCCCTATTTCTCCACAAATCTAATAATATGGACTTCAGTATATCATAGCATTTATATCGCATCAACATCCAATCTTGCGAGATACATCTGAAATAATTCCAGCTGAATATTTCTTGCTGTCTTGCCCCCGTCTACTCTGTACCGGATTTCTCTTGATCTGCGTCTTCTCTTTTATTTCTTCCTTTTCGTTAACCTGTTTTTCACTTCAACTAAACCTACAAAGCAACAACCACTGTAGCCATCCCCATTCCTATCCCTGAAGCAATATCATTGATGATATTTTGAGCAGGAGATAACGCCACTCCCAGTAAAACGCCATATACCATCGCAAATAGTAGAACAGAAAGAATGTCTTTGGCCTTACGTTCACGAAATGTCTTCTTATACTTTTCCTCCCATTCTTCTTTCATACTTTGCAATTCTACTTTCCCTTTTTTCCCATCCTCTAATAATAATGTAAAAGGTACATAAGCTCCGATCAAAACGCTAATTGTTATATTGGGAATTTCTAAAGCCAATTTCGAAGCATCACGACTTGCAATAATAAATCCCGATATGCAGGCACCCACATACGCCATAAAAATATAGCGTTTTTTTCACTTATCCCCAAATCACTTTTTTTAAAACATAAAGAAAACAGATAGTCCATAGCCCAAATCAAAAGAAGTAATAGCACTGCACATATCACAGCATTAAAGTTAGCCTCTATGAGTAACGAAAAGCAAATATATGCATACGATGATATGAGCATAAGCAAAACATAAACAAGTTGTTGTATCGGCTTCTTGATTTTATTTACAAATTCAAAAACCCAATATTTCTCCCTATAAACACAATAAATAAAGCCTACCATAAGTATCATACTGATAATATAAGATATTATTAAAACTCTCTCCATGTATTTCTCCTTTGTAAAATCTATTTGATATAGCCAATATTTTCATTTCTCAAATGAGCTATCCACTAATTATAATTTCTACACCTCAAAATACTGTATATCTATACCCTCATACTTTTATCCATAAGTTACCAAATATATTATACTACACTGCGGTAAAATTCTCCGAATGTGATTGAGGCAATATTATTTTTTCCTTTCAAAAATCACTTCATATCCAAGAGTACAATAGATTCCTTTCTTTTCATCAAATGGGATAACAATTTGCTTAAACTTCCAATCGTTGTCCGTCATAGAAAGAAGAAAATCTTTCACCATATAGAAATCGTCTTTACAATCCACATTAGAACCCTGTGCTTTAGTTTCTAAAGGTACTCTGTAAAATTTATATTCATACAGCACATTTTCCTTTTCATCTTTTTCAAAAATTAATTGATAACACCATGGAAAAAAGGCGCCTAATCTAAGACGCTTTTTACCAGATATGCTATGCTTTCCTTTATTGGGTATTATAACTTGAGTTAAACGCCAGCCATGATTTGCCTCACTTTCTATAGTTTCTTTTACTTGATCATAAAGGAAACCTGACTGGACTTTTCGGGACAAAATTAATGTATTTTTGATTTCTACAAATTTATAAATACGTCCTTCCTCCTCCCATGATATTATTGATAGAACTGTGCTTGCATGTTAAATAATTCAAAATACTTCCCATGTAAATTCAGCAATTCTTGATGTGTACCGTCCTCTATAAGTTTTGCATTTTCAAATACTACAATTCTATCGATCAACTTCGTACATGCCAAACGATGTGAAATATATATACAGGTTTTACCACAAAATAACTTATCAAACATGCTATAGAGCTCATATTCGCTTTAGGAGCTAATGCTGCAGTAGGCTCGTCCGATATTATTATTTCTGAGTTTCGGTATATAGTTCTACTCATAGCAGGCTCTTGTCCACCACCTGATAGAGTGTAGTCAATAACACCAATTGAATATTACGGATGACTTTCTATCACCTGTCCGGTGATATGAAAATCGCCTTTAAGAATCTATTTTGTGTATTCTAATTTTTATTTCTACAAAGATATTAGTAAAGGCTGCTACGCACCGTAGATACGGCAAGGCCTTGACAAATATCCCCATAGAAATTTATTAGTGGTCAAGCACAAAAAGGTGATTTCCAAATTGCCGGATTTATGATTTCGAATCACCAGAATATTCACCAATCTCATAATATTGCGTTTAAACCATTGCTTATATTGCATTAAACCAAAATTTAAACTGTTTTCAATCCTTTTCTTTATCCTTTTTCTTATTTTTCCCATAGCGATTTCTCCTTGGAATTCCTACAAAAAGAATAAGACCTACAACGATTAAAATCGTCAAATCCATATAACCATCTCCTATATCTCTTTATTCTTCATAATCCTAATAGAAATACATATTGATACTGTGTAGATTAAAATAATACCAAATGTTATCACAGCCGCTAATATACCCAAATTACTAAATATACTTATTGCAAATCCATTTTACTTAAATTAACTTTTTCCATTCCAAACAACACAAGTAAAAAACCAATAATCGGTATATACATAAACATCCTTCCATTAATAGATCCGTATTTATAGTATCCTGGCAATTGAAAAACTGTATAAATGCTATACAAGAGTATTCCATATAGAAATGTAAAAATTATCTGCTGCCATGTCACTTTATCGCCTAATATGAATAATACTATTGGATGAACAATACAGGAAAATAGAACTGCAATTCCACCCATAATAATTGTATACAGATATCTCCCTAAAACAAATTCTTTTTTTGTAATAGGCAATATCCCATATAAGCGCTCCATTCCATTTTTTTCAGAAATTGAAAATGTGTATCCAGATGCCATAGCAATAAAACATGTAGCAAAGGAAACACTTGTCATCAATGAACGATTTATTATTGCAAACACTACTGGAATTAGTAATGTAAAGCAAATAGCTTTTACATATACCTTTACCAAATCAAAATCCAATTTCATAGCCTTTATAATATTTGCCATATCTATTCTCCTTTACTTGTAAAAACAACTATATCGTCTAATGTAGCTTTTTCAATCCTACCCAAGCCGCTTATCTCTTTTATATACTCTTTCTTCAAAAGCGCCTGCACTCCATCTTTCGTTTTTCTTACACCAATTAATTTTTCTCTAATCCCAATAGGTATTTCCTCTCTTACATTTCGAATTACATAAAACTCTTCTAATAATTTCTTTTTTTTCTCCACTATATATCAACTCTCCATAATTGATATAGGTAATATAATCAGCTACTTTTTCCAAATCACTTGTGATGTGTGTAGAAAATAGTACACTATGTTTCCCATCCTCTACATACTTCTCAATAATCTCAAGAAGCTCATCTCTTGATACTGGATCTAATCCACTAGTAGGCTCATCTAAAATTAACAGTTTTGAATCATACGAAAACGCACATGCTAACATTAACTTCATCTGCATTCCTTTTGATAACTCTTTTACCTTTTTTGATTTTGCAATTTTAAATTGTTCAATATATGAATAAAATCGTAGATGGTTCCATGTCTTATAAAATCTAGACATTGCTTTTTCTACCATCTTCATATTCCACTCATCCACAAAGTAATTGGAGTCAAAAACAATTCCTAAGTTTTCTTTAGCTATCTGTTCTTCTTTTATGTTGTCATATCCTAAAATTTCTATTTTCCCCTGATTTTTTTTCAACATATTAAGAATAAGCTTTATTGTCGTAGTTTTCCCTGAACCATTTGGTCCAATGAGTCCCATAACACTTCCCCGAGGTAGTTCAAATGAAATATTATCAAGCTTAAAATCCACAAACTGCTTTGATAAATTTTTTACTGTTAAATCCATTGTCTTCACGTTTTTTCACCTATATTCCTTTCTAAATATATCAAGATATCTTCGTCACAGCACTAAACAGTAACTCCCTTAATTGTTCTTGCTTAAATAAGAGGTACTAATAATCATATTACTAAAATCATATTCTTGCCATGAATGTGCGTGTATAGAAATTCCCAGTTTATCCTTATGCTCATATAAAGGCGTTCCCGGAAATGGTACGCATCCAGCAACCGAAACCTCTATTCCAGAATTTCTTAATATTTCCATTAAACTAATCGTTTCTTGAATTGTGCGTTCTGTATCACAGAAATGACCAATTATAAAACTCGCAACTACATGTATATTTTGCTTATTCGCATAACACATTATTTCCTTTGCCCAAGATAAATTAATATTCTTTCCAATCTTTTTAATTATCTCTTGTGAACCACTTTCCACTCCAAAGTGAATAACTTCACACCCTACCTTCTTCAATGCATCTATATCTTTTTCTCTAACAGCATCCACGCGCGACTCAATTCTAAATGCATACTTTTCGTTATACTTAGAGAGTAATAAGCAAAAATATTCTAATCTTTCCTTATTAGCCGTAAATGTATCATCTAAAATTAAAAACTTTCTGGAATTCAGCTTTTCACTCAGAAAATAAATTTCACAGATAATATTCTCTGCGGAACGCATTCGATATTTATTTCCAGACAACGCTCTAGATGCACAATAAACACAATTTCCAGGACATCCCCTGCTTGTAATCAGTGTAAATGCTGTTGAATACTTCTCTGGGTCAATAATTCCAATTGCTTGTAACGGTAATGCATCAAGATTTTCTATATATTCTATTTTTTCTGATATGTATTATATCATTTTTAATCCTATAACTAATTCCTTTTACTCTACTGATTGGATATTGTACAGGATATTTTAAGCTTTCAAGGAGTTTTAAAAATGTAAACTCACCTTCCCCCTTAATGACAAAATCTGCTCCTATATCATCAAGCATTTCTCTTTCATTAAATGATGGATGTGGTCCTCCAACCACTGTAATTCCCTCATACCCTATCTTTTTGTTTAGCTCAACCATCCTTCTTAAAAACGGAACAGTTCTTGTATATACAGAATATCCAATCACATCTGGATTAAATTCTTCTAATATTTTCTTATATTGCTCTTTCTTTATTGGATCAGCAAAAAAAATCTAATATTTTCACATCATATCCATGCATTATCAGTACACCCGCAATTGATAGCAGACCTAAATTGGGTGATGATACTACATTATGAATCTTAGCCCTACTATGCTTATCCAATGTACAATTAATCAATAAGACTTTTTCAACCTTCATTCTAACTCCTAATACATTTTGCAACTGACCGGATCACAAGCCAGTATCCGAACCATTAATAAAATATGCCCTTGCCCTACAACCGCCTTTACATACATTTACATTTTTACAAGTATTACACTTTTCTATATCTGCTATTGTATGACTTCTATATTCCATTAATATTTTACTATTTTCCCAGATATTTTCTATTCCATCCGTTATAGTTCCAAGTTGTATATTTCCCAATAATGGGCATAAAATAATCTTACCAAAAGAATCTATGTATAAACTATAAATTCCAAACCCACAATAACCTATAAAACGATTGGAAAATGACAAAGAATATTTGATTTTATCTGACCAAATATTCTTATTATCCTCAAAACATTCTTTTAGCTTTTCTACTGTTTCTTCGCTAACATCTACAAATCTATCTCCTTGATAAGTCTGATGATAGTTAATATATGGACTAATTACAATTTTCACATTAGGAAACTGCCTTGCTTCTCGTATAAAGAGATTAATTTCGTTTACATTGTAATCTGTTACTGTAAATGATAAAATCACTCTTATTTCAAATCGGCTCAAAATAGGAAGTGTTCTTAAAATATGTTTATAATTACCAGGAGCATTGCGAAATGTATCATGCGTTTCTTCAGTTCCACCATCTAACTAATCTGAATCTCTGAAATTCCCACTGTTTTCAAATTCTCCACTGTTTTTTTATTCAAGCAAGAACCATTCGTATATAAACGCATTGATATCCCATTTTTATTAATATATTTAACTATATCCCAAAAATGGGGATGCAGCATTGCTTCTCCACCAGTTAATTTTATTAAACCTACTCCTAAATCTTTACAGGAATCAACAATCTGAAACCACTTTTCTAATCCTAGCTCCTTTTTCTCAATCTCCTTTGGTATATAACAGTGATGACATCTTAAATTGCATTGTTTTGTCAATTCAAAAAACACTTCATCCAAAGTCCATTTAGCTGACAAATCAATTTTTCTAGCAGAGTTCTTAACTAAAATTCCTTTATCAATAAAATTCTCGTAAATTTTTATAATGCTCACTTCCCTGCCCGGGAGTATTGCTAGAATCTCCTCTAAATCTCTACCGCCATTAAACTCCTGCAAGACTATAGATTCAATTTGACTTAGCACCCAATTGCCATTATTTAAACCACTTATCACTATCTTATTATCTATTCTCTTCTTTATAGATAATTGTTCTGCAAAGCCATATATATTTTCCATTTTTCAGATCACTCTCCGCTTCGTTTCTGTGTGGCTTTATCACTGCAGCATTAAATCAAACACTCTGTTCCTATAATTGTCACAATTTCTCTCCTGTCCATATAAGTCGCCTGTTTCATTAAATGCGATTGCTCTACATCCTCCGCCACAATAATATTTAATCTCACAGTTCTTACACTTAGATAACATTTCGACATCTATTTCTCCATATTTTGTTTACTTTTTTCCATAATCTCAGTAATATTATCTGTTCTTATATTACCCAGTTCAAATTCTTCAATGTGTAAGGAAGGACACAAATATACGTTACCATTACTATCAATACTAATCTGGTTGCAATTAACACCGCATGATGTTTTTCTTCCTTTTGAGTATACTTGATTACATAAATCATTCGAAACATCTATATTAAATATAAATTCCTTATTTTGTTTATAATAGTTAATATAGATATTTCGCAAAAAATCATATCCTCTATCCACCCATTTATAAAACTGCTCCATATTTAATTTATTTTCAAAAGTTTTAGCTCGACCATAGGGAACAAATCTATTGATATGTAATTGTCTAACATTCATATTTAGACAAAATTTTATCATTTCAACGATATCCGGCATATAATCTGGAGTTGGTGTCATTGCAACTATCACTTTTTTGTTATTAATGTGTGTTAGAGTTTTTACCGTATTTACAGCGCGCACAAAACTTCCCTTTCCTCTATTTTTATCATGATGTATTTCTTCATAAGAGTCTAAAGAAATTTGAATTGCATCTACTATCTCCATAATTTCTCTATATAATTCTGCATTTCCAATAGTTCCATTTGTTAAAATTTGAACTTTTCCATACTTTTTACAAGTTTTTAAAATTTCAACTATATCTTTCCTCATCAAAGGATCTCCACCGGTAATGACTATTTTATTATAATTTTTCGGTTTTAATTCTATAAGAAGATTCTCTATTTCTTCTATCGTTAATTCGTTAGCTTCTCCTTCTCCAGAATCCGCATAGCAATAGCTACATCTCAAATTACATCTATTAGTCACTTTAATCCAAATCCCATTAGACGTCTGGTGACAAATGGTTTCCTCTGTTTCTATTCTAGAATAATCACCATCTTTAACAAAAAAAACCTTTTTCGATCATATCATCCAAAAACTGTTGAACCTCCTCTCCAAACACTTCTTCAGGAAGTTCATATAAATCCGATAATTTTAGAAGTAACTCTTCCACTGATATTTCGCCATACTTATTTAAAAATTTAGAAATGGTGAGACCAGAACTGTTGACTTTCCTGTAATCCGCTCTTTCTACATCGATTAATAGCCCTTTGGTTTCATAGTCTTTTATTAATAACGTTTTTATTTAATGAAATTTTCATTCCTCTCACTCCTCTATTCTAATTTCATGCTTTTTAACAATTGATTTTATTGGACACCAAACTTTTAATCCGCTTTTTGTATCTGTTTCTACCAATATTCCATTTTCACCTTCAATACATATCTCACCTTTATCCACTCCACAGAAAGTTAAATTTCCCTTTAATTCTACAACAATTCGTTCCATAATTTCCTCCTCTAAATCACCATTGATTGAATTTCATAATAATAATTTTGCAACTCAGCTCTTGTAATATTAGGTGTACTAAATACAGCCTGAACTAAATCGAATGAAGACCAATTTTTGATTTCCAAATTAATTCCTAAATCCTTCATATGATTATATAGATATGTGCCTGGGAAAGGGGTATTGATGCTTATACCTACAGTTGCTTTATACTTTTTACGAAATTTCAGTGCCATATCTATTGTTTCTTTTATTGTCTCATGTGTATCGCAATGATGCCCTATGATAAAAGAACACATTACTTGAAGCCCTTTTTGCGACATATATGCAAGTAATTCTTCAGACCTTTCTAAACTTATATGTTTATTAATTTTGTTAATAACATCTTGAGATCCGCTTTCTATACCTATATGTACGGATGTACACCCTACTTCCTGCATTTTATCAATCATTTCCTTTGATAAAATATCTGTTCTCGAATCACAACGCCATATTATATTCATATTGGCTTGCTTTAGATAATCACAAAACTGATACAATCGCTTCTTATTTGCTGTAAAAGTATCATCCAAAAAAGCAAAGTATTTCTCTCCTTTTATACTATATTTATAATGTATTTCACTGAATACATTTTGAGCGCTTCGATTTCTATAACGTGTTCCCGATAGAGCAGCTGAAGCACAATAGATACACTTTCCTGGACATCCTCTACTTGTAATAATCAATTGCTTGATATCATAGCTTCGCATTTCAATTTCATCGAGTTCTGCCCACGGTAAATTATCCAGATTTTCAATATATCCTCGATCTGCATTATGTATAATCTCCTGTCCTACACGATATGAAATTCCTTTCACTTCTGACAAATCAATCGTATGATAATTAAGGCACTCCAATAGTTGTACAAAAGTCATTTCTCCTTCTCCACGGCACACATAATCAACTGTATTATGATGCAAAGCTTCTTCCGGCAAAAAAGTCACATGTGCTCCACCTAAAACAATAATTATTTTTGGCAACACCGATTTAATTATCTTTGTTAAATGGATAACCGCATTAATATTTTCTGTATATGCACTTATTCCTATCATATCCGGATGTGCATTTTTTATTTTATCTATAAATTCCTGTTTCCTTATATGATTTGTAAATAAATCAAGTATTTCTACCATATAACCGTGCATTTTAAGATATCCTCCAATGGAAATTAGACCTAGAGGAGGCATTGTCATCTTCTCTGAATATCCCACCTGCTTATTCTTATTACTGTTTGGCATAATAAGCATAATCTTTTTATAATAAGTCATCCCCCCCAAAACATATCTTCGTTAGTTATAATACCAATTTTAATAAATTCCTCTAACCTGTCTTCAACCTGATTAGCACTCATTGTATCCTTCATATGACGGATAATATCATCCACGGTATCATCGTCATTGATTATTTTCCAGATATCAGAATCTTTTTTATTTAAAATCACCCTACTGCCATCATTTTTTTATGATACTGGTATATTTTTCATTTTCTTTCCAACATAAGTTGTTTTATGTAATATGTCTTCTCGTTTAATCATATTTTAATGAATGTATAATTCTAAAAAAGCGTTTCTCTTTTCTGAGAAACGCTTTCTCACCATTACGTTGGTCCTGGTAATGGACCAATCATTGCAATCGCTATGCCTGCTCCGAAGCCCCAATCACAGTTTACTCCACAGCCTAAATCAACACGTTTTTTCTGCTCTACGCCTTCGCTTTTTGGTGTTTCATATACACTCATTTTGTCACCTCCTTCACATTTTGTCTTTCCAATACTTTTTTATGTATTAGTACATTCTTTATACCATGTCAGAGCATTTACAACCATATTTATTGTTTTTTTTGCACTTTTTTTTTATCTCTTTGGACATAGGCAACACATGGCTGATTAATTTCAATTATTATAAAATAATCTATACATAATTATTTTGATGAAATATATTTTCATAGTCATTCATTGCAACATAATTGTGTCACTACATTGGCACACTTCTGCGATTGAAGAGTAATTTTACCCATGTTACAATTGATATTGCTTATAGTATTCCTATTTTCTCCAGCACCTTAATCGGTGCTTTTTTTGTACCCGTAAACCTTTCGCTGACAGTAGCCAATACTTACACAGTACGTACAGCGTACTTCCCCTAAAATAAAAACGTATTCTGTGCGTACAGTGTAGGTAAAACTTCCTATTATATAATGAAGGGAGATTACCATGAAAACAAGAAATGAAATCTATCAAGGGGAAGGTGCCCAACTGCTCCGGTTCATTACAACTTACCATTCGCTGCAATATGAACAGGTCTTACGGCTCTTTTCCAAAAACAGAGAGTCTATCAAATCTCTGATCACAAGTCTGGTAAAACAAAAACGCATTATCTATGATAAGGAGAACGGGCTTCTCTGCGACAGCCAGGAATCTGCAAACAATCCTGATTATGGCATGATTGCATCCTTTTGGGTGCTTTTGGACTTCAAAACAGCCATTATGTACCATACTGACGGTGAATTTCCTGTAAAACTGAACTTTTTCTCTAAAGATGAGTGGTATGAAGTCCTCTATGTCCCCCAGGAACAAGAATATCTTATCAATCATGTCATGGAAAGCCAGACAAAAAGCGATGCGAAACGGCTGGTAGTATTAGAAACGGAAGAACAGGCTGCAAAAATTCATATCACAGGCGTGATTGCCTTTTGCCTTGTAGACTCCTCTACCGGATCTGTCAGCTATTATGCAAAGAAATGAGGTATGGTATGAACACCAAAACTGTTTTTGACCGTTTACAGAGCATTGATGATGAAGTCCAAAAACTTCACAACACTATTTTTGCATTGAAAACAACAGATATTCAAGCGTATGCCGACAAATACGAAGAGCTGAGTATCAGTGCTGCCCTACGTTCTGAAAGGATTGCCTGCCAGCTCAGAAATCTGGTATATACCACAACTGATACTGGAAAGAAAGACTATCTGAAACAGGCTGCGGATGTGCAGGGAATCAAAATCTCTTTTTCAAATAGTGTTCTTTCCATTACCATGCCAGGGCTACTGCCCAAACGTAAATTGCGAACCAACACCGCTTTTCTACATGAGCCATTAAACCTTGCCTTGCAGACTTATGTGACAGAACATTCTATTCCGTTATATAAAAGATGTGTGGTCTGTTTCAGTCAAATTTATGACCAGAGCCTTTCTTTACAACGAATACGTGATTACGATAATTTGGAGTTCAAACAGATTTTAGATACTATCGCTTCCTATGTTCTGGTTGATGATACGGGACTCTTTTGCGACTCCTATCACACTACAGAACTGGGGAATTACGATCACACCGTTATCTTTGTAATGGAACCGGAAATCTTTCCTGGCTGGCTGAAAAATAGAAAATCGTCTATCAAAACCATATCGGAAATTTCCTGATATTTTTCTTTCTTTTTCCGATATAGGTAATTTTTCTGCAAAGAAGCCATATTCTTTGCATTTTTTATGCTTAATACCGCCCTTACTTTACCCAAGTATAGGCTGTCATAGGTAAAAATCGAACTGAGGTGATGCTTATTTGATAAAAACCGATTCTATAAAATATCAGCTTTTGGAAATGGTTGGACTATGTGGGGAATTCCCTTCCGGACAGCTTAACAGATTGATTGAGAGTGATTCCTATGCAGAGAAGGTGGTTACAGATTTAAAGCAGAGTAAGCTTATAAGAACACACTATAAAGATGGCCTACGAGGTTATCGCCTTACCAAACGGGCAAAAGAACTGCTGCTTTCGCAAAATTCCTGTCGTTTTCAAAACTATTTAACCGGAAATGCAGAAACCAACCTCATACGTAGCGAATTACCAAGACGGCTGCGACTTCATCAAAAAGCAGAAACCTATTTGACGCTTTCCCATGCTGGAATCCCATTCTTTCCAGATGAAAAGCCCCTGCTTTTTTCTGAATCCGGCGAAGCGGCTACGTTTCCTATGCGAAGCCTTCCTCTGTTTTACTCTTCTAGGGAAATAAAAAATCTTGGAGCATCCACTACTAAAATCAAAAATTCCCGTAGTATGGGAATCCTGATGGCTCCTCACTGTGTCTATGCTGTTTATAATACCGGAAATACACTTCTAAAATGGGAATACAAAACGGAAGTCCGACTCAATGCTTTTTTGCAGCACTATCTTCAAGGACTTCCTTACCATGGCCCGCCTACCGTTTATGCCATCATGACCGGCAGTGATATGGATATGGCTTTCCGTCTCCTTACCAGTACCGGGGGATACAAAAAAACACTGTTCATGCTGGATACTGCGTATGAACACTTCTATTTCCTGCCCAATAACAGCTACGGAGAATACCTGCTCCGTTTATTGGTACAACCCCAGCGTATGATGCAGCTTAATCAGTTACTACTGTCCGACTGTTTTCCCCAGCGTGAGGATCTGCCAATTGAACATGATGGAATAGACAGCCAGGAAAACCCTATTTTGCTTGCGTATGATTTTGACATGCAGCGTATCAACCGCTTCAATACTGGATTAAATGTATATGGGCTATCCGGGAACCTGATTTGCTTTGACTTTCAGCTTCCCTGCCTGAAAAAATACCTAACTGCAGATATACACTTCTCCAGCATTGATTTTCAAAAGTTTAAAAGGAGGTTTTTCAATGAACCGTAAATGGTGGAAGTTCCTGTTTTTGCTTCCCATAAGCGTCTGCACTCTGTATGCCGGAGGATACGCAGCACAATTTATTAAAAACTATCAGGAATGGACTTCTGCCGGAAACTTTGCCGGCAACGGAACCTATCCGCAAGCAGCTTCTTTACACCCATTGGTATGCTTTCATACTGCCCTTACCGATTTCCCATACAATTTGTATGGGATTTTTCTTTGCCTGGTTCTCTTTGGGCTTCTTACTTTTTTACTTATGCGTATGGGATATGACAGAAACGGGGAGATTAGTGACCATGACCGGAACTTAAATTACTCTACAAAAGGAACCTACGGTACATCCGGATTCATGACTCCAGATGAAATGATGAAAGTTTTGGAACTGACCGGAGATGTAAGAAAAATAAAGGAACCATTTTAGGAAAATTGAATGGCAAAGCCGTATGTCTTCCATATCAAACACGAATGAATAAAAATATCGCCGTGTATGGTGCCAGCGGTTCCATGAAATCCAGGCATTTGCCAGGAATATGATTTTCCAGTGTGTCGCCAGAGGGCAGGAAGGCAACAACGCTTCCGGGGAAAGTTTAATCATTACCGATCCCAAAAGCGAACTCTATGAAAGCATGTCTGCTTATCTGGAAAACGAGGGCTATGTAGTAAAAGCATTTAATCTGGTCAATCCGGAAAACTCGGATAGTTGGAATTGCCTGGGTGAAATCAATGGACAGGAAACGATGGCTCAGGTATTTGCAGATGTCATCATCCAGAATACAGGTTCCGGAAAAGGAGATCATTTCTGGGATAATGCGGAGATGAACCTGCTAAAAGCCTGGTTCTCTATGTGGATCAGGGATTTCCGCCGGAAGCCAGAAATATCGGACAGGTTTATAAGCTGCTGACCATGAGTTCCGAAAAGGAGCTGAACAGTCTTTTTGATCTGCTCCCAGTGTCCCATCCAGCAAAAGTTCCTTACTGCATCTACAAACAAGCCAGTGATACCGTGCGAAGCGGAGTTATTATCGGATTGGGTGCCAGACTTCAGGTATTTCAGAATAAACTCATTCGGCAGATTACCTCTTATGATGAGATTGATCTGACACTTCCGGGGAAACAGAAATGTGCTTACTTTTGCATTACCTCAGACCAAGACAGCACCTTCGATTTTTTATCTTCCCTGTTTATGACCTTCATCTTCATCAAACTGGTCCGTTATGCAGATAAGTATGGAGAAGAAGGAAAACTTCCTGTTGCTGTACATATACTAGCTGATGAGCTTGCTAACACCGGAGCTATCCTGGAATTGAATAAGAAGATCAGTGTAATCCGAAGCCGGAATCTCAGCATTTCCTGCATCTTTCAGAATTTACCCCAGATGCAGAACCGCTATCCTTATAACCAATGGCAGGAAATTATCGGCAACTGTGACACTCAGCTCTTTTTGGGCTGCACAGATGAAGTTACTGCTACCTTTATCAGTAACCGCAGCGGCGATGTAACCGTAGGGGTAAGCAGCGAAGCCAAGCAGCTCAATAGTTGGCGGGTATCCGACTATACACCGGAATACCGGCAAACAAAATCTATCGGCAAACGAAAACTCTTAACACCAGATGAAATCTTGCGGCTCCCACTTGATACTGCCTTGGTTATCCTACGTGGGCAAAAAGTCCTAAAAGTAGAAAAGTACGATTATACCCTGCATCCAGACGCCAAAAAGCTGATACCAAGAAAAGCATCGGAACACATACCTGAATGGCGCAAAAATGGTTCCTCGGAAGAAACAGATTATCGACACAGCCTCATCCGGATCATCCAAAAGGAAACGCCGTTCATCTTCTGCGTCAATAGCAAAACAGAAACCACATTTTACATCCGACCCCGTTTATCAGGAACCTACTCCCGATGATTTTATGGAGGATTTCCT
>ENA-OQAN01000088-OQAN01000088.1-human-gut-metagenome-genome-assembly--contig:-NODE-88-length-46946-cov-5.603687_pt1 | contig 46946 bp, 46 predicted proteins | sample MGYA00242735_ERZ504527 | MGnify/ENA primary metagenome ERZ504527 (study PRJEB26092, sample SAMD00036230) | human gut metagenome | host: Homo sapiens | study: EMG produced TPA metagenomics assembly of... | reverse complement strand
CTCGGAAATTTCTTTTTCCATTGCCTTTACATAGGTTTTGAAATCCGAATGAATAAATTCAATGTCCGGGTACAGTTTCCGTGCGACACGGATTGCTCGGTAATGTCCTTCTGCAACGCTGATGGTCGCATCCGTTCATCATCAGAAGCTGATGTGTTGCCGCAAATTTTCTCGCATCGGCCAGTTTTTTGTCCCAGTAAACTTTTGCTTCTGCCTCATCCACCGGAATCTCCACTCCGTTGTTATACCAGTTTGCAAACAGAATACCCGGCAGTTTCGTTCCGTCCGGGGATGCCCACATCATTTCGGAATACGTGGACTCATACTGTCCTCCGGTTACCTCATTATTCGGTCCGATCGGTTTTACGCCGCGTCCGAACACAACCGCATCCATGCCCGCCTGCTTCAGCACCTGCGGCATCTGTCCCGCATTTCCGAATGCATCCGGGAAATAACCAACATTTCCGATTGCTCCGTAACGCGCTGCTTCCTGCATGCCGACCTGAAGATTGCGGACACATGCCTCACCGCTGGTCAGAAACTCATCCTGCAGAATGTACCACGGGCCAGTCTGGATTTTTCCTTCACGGACGCATTTTTCCACCTGCTCGCGTTTTTCCGGGCGCACTTCCAGGTAATCGTCCAGGGCAATCGTCTGTCCATCCAGGAAAAATCCGCCAAATTCCGGATCGTTCTCTGCTTTTTCCAAAATATTGTCTACCAGCTCAATCAGTTTCATTCTGTGTTTTTCAAAAGACTGATACCACTCTCTGTCCCAGTGGGAATGGGAAATAATATGAACAGTTGTTTTCATGATGTGTTTCCTCCTGTTATAAAAATGATTTTCAAACTTAAAACTCTTTCTATTTAAGTCTTGTTCCTGTATTGCCGTGTTGATTTGATATATCATATCATAAAAAACGCAATGCTTCTGTCAAGTATTTCTACGTTTTTCCATGATTTTATATCATTTTCTTTTTATTTGATATATTATTTTTAGTTTGACTTATCTTTTTCCCGAGATTATAATACAAAGCAAGTCGATATCACACTTTTACAAATACAGTTGTCACCAATCATACTATTTGAGGAATTTTACAGACATGGATAGAAATAAAAGAATAACGAAACCCAAATATGAAATCATCAAAGAAGCTCTTTTAGAGCGCATCCGCACCGGACAGTTTTCTTCCGATGCCGTGTTCTGCACGGAAAAAATGCTCTCGGAGCAATATGAGGTAAGCCGCATCACAGCAAAGCGGGCGATTGAAGATCTGGAACAGCAGGGAATCCTGTATCGAAAACGCGGCGTTGGAAGCTTTGTCTCGCAGAAAATCCCACCGGTTTCCTCCTCCGCATCAGAAACCGACAGCAAATCAAAAATGGTTTCCCTGCTGCTTCCCTTTGCCACAACACAGGGAAACATTTCGGAAACGATTGGTTCCTTAAGTGCCGCACTGGCGGAAAAAGGATACTTTTTAAGCATTCATATCACCGGCTCTTCCTCTCCGAAGGAACGTACGACACTGGAACTGCTCCGTTCTCAGAACATCGCCGGACTTGTCTACTATCCCAAGCGTGACAATATCCACCTGGAACAGTTAAACGATTTCCTGTTTGCAAACCGCCCGGTTGTCATCATCGACAAGCAGACCGACTGTCCGTATTTAAACAATGTTGTCTGCGACAATTACGATGGCGGACGGCAGCTCACCCGTCACCTCCTGGAACAGGGGCATCGCAACATTGCCTTTTTCACAACAGCTCCCCTTTCCGAAACCTCGTCGGTCCGTGATCGTTTCGGCGGATTTTTGCACGAAACAAAAGCCGCCGGAATCATGCCCGATTCCCGGCAGCTTATCACCTGGCCACATGCACTTTCTACAGAAGATGCCCTTTCAACAGAAATCACACCTTTTCAACAGCAGCTCCTTATCCTGCGGCAAAATGGAATTACTGCACTTCTCGCAGAAAATGACCAGGTTGCCGAACTTATTTTCCTTGCCTGCCGTACCATCGGCCTTAGGATTCCGGAAGATCTCTGCCTCTGTGGTTTTGATGACACGAGTCTCAGCCGAAGTCTTGAAATTACCTCTATTCATCAGGACTTTGAAAGCATCGGACGGGAAGCCAGCCGGATTCTCCTTTCCGCACTGGAAAACCCTGCGGCGGAACCGGAAAAAATTGTACTGCCGGTGACACTTGTTCCCCGGGCATCCTCGCTTCGAATGATAAAAACAGAATCCTAAAACCAGATCATTTTTCATCTGAATTTTCTTCCAGAAATTTTCGGATCTTCTCTGGCGGCAGCAATGCATAAATACTTTTATGGAATGTTGCCGCCACTTCCAGTTCTCCGTAATATCCTGTACGCACATCACAATTTCCCTGGAATGCCTCCCGCAGTGTCGCATTCAGCGCTGCTCCCTCATCACTGTCCATAAAATCTTTCAGCATCCGGCAGCAGGTGTGCGTGTTTTCATAATAGCGGCGGTATGCCGGATGAAATTCCCGCATCCATCCGCTCACGGATACACAGAACAACGCCGTCGGATGGATCACCGGCTGATAAAGAAGACGCCATTTTTCCTGCTGTACCGGATCTGCCGCAAACGCAAGCAAAGAAACTTTCAGCTCTTCCATAAAACCCGGATAATCTTCCTCCGTCAGAGAGATAATTTTCTGATTGCGCAGATACTGGTTGATATTCGTCGCATCAATCTGCTCCGGAGAAATGTACTGTAAATAACGGGACATCATTTTCAAATCCGTACCTGCGTGCTCAATCGTATGCTGTGTGATTTTCTGCCACAAAAACTGCTGATATTCCGTAACCGGCGTATCCAGATATGCCATCACAAATACTGTGCCAGCAGCCGGGCATCCCGGGATTCCATCTGATTCCGGGTAGGATCTTCCGGGCAAAAATCGGTATCTGCAAGCATCCCCGCAAGCTGGTCAAGCGACTGGCACACAGGAAGCTGTCCGCTCAGACGATCCATTTCGCTGATCGTCTGCTGAATGGTAAGCATCTGCGACTGGAGTGCATTCAGCTGTTTATGCAGATAAAATGGTGTTGTGCGCGGCTTGTGAAGAATCGCGCGGATATCCGCCAGTGAAAGTCCTGCCTCGCGCAGCTTGCGGATGATAAAAAGTTTTTGAATATCTGCTTCTGAAAAATCATGGTAACCGTTATATTCATCAACAACAGGCGAGATCATCTTCTGATCGATATAATAATAAACCGTCCTCCTGGACAATCCTGTTTTTTTGATTACTTCCTGAATTCTCATTGTTGCACCCCGTTTTTCCTTTTGTCCAGTCATTCCCCCGCATTCTGACCGTTTCTCTTTTTTTCACTCTTTTTCTTTTCTGTTTTTCCGCTTTTTTTCGTTTTGATTTTATAAAAGCATACACCTGGTGTATACTTTTGTTTCCTATTATATCCTGTTTTCCCTCAAAAAGCCACGTAACAATTCTCTTTTTCCATAGAAATCTTCTGCTTTTGAGAAAAGAATGCTGTTTATTTCTGAAAAAAATTTGCATTGACTGTCCACCAACGATATCCCGTATAGTAAAGGAAAGGATTTGCAACAAAATTTAAGAGAAAGGAAATATCCCGTTTTTTGTATTCTCCAAAACGAATCGTCATTCAGAGTCAAATGATTTTTCATGCAAAATTCATTTTTCTCCGAATCGTTAAAAAAATAAAAACTACAGCCTGCATAATCAGTTTTCATTGATACGAAAAAACGGGATCGGGTGAATGGTATGATGTTAAAAGATAAAGTTGCAATTGTTACCGGCGGAACCAGAGGAATCGGCTATGCCATTGTGCACAAATTTCTGCAGAACGGCGCGAAAGTCGTCCTGTTCGGATCCCGGGAAGAGACCGTTGCAAAAGCGGTTGCATCTTTAAAAGAAGAAAACCCGGACTGGGAAGTTTCCGGTGCATGGCCAAAGCTGACCGATGCAGCTGCATGGTAGATGAGATCAACAAAGTCAAAGAAAAATACGGCAAAATCGATATTCTTGTGAACAACGCCGGTGTCTCAGACAGTACGCCAATTGACAAGTATACCGCAGAGCGCTTTGCCAGTGTCATGGATCTAAATGTCAACGCCATGATGAACGGCATCCTTCCAACCGTTGCTATTATGAAAGAACAGGGCGGCGGCTGTATTTTAAATACCAGCTCAATGGTCAGCATCTGCGGCCAGCCGGGCGGCGTTGCCTATCCATCCAGTAAATATGCGGTCAACGGTCTGACCTGGTCCCTCGCACGGGAACTTGGTCCTTTCCATATCCGTGTAAACGCGGTTGCACCTGGCATCACCCGTACCGATATGGTTGCCGCACTTCCAAAAGAAATGATCGATCCACTCATCAACCGCATTCCTCTTCGAAGAATTGGTGAGGCAGAAGACATTGCAAACGCATTCCTCTTCCTGGCAAGCGATATGGCTTCGTATGTAACCGGAGAAATTCTTTCCGTGGATGGTGCGATGAGATCCTGATTTATTTTTCATCCAGTTGTACACCATTTTCTGATTTTGAGGTTATCTGCGTAAAATCTATAGTTTTATGATAGAAAAAATCCTGCAAGACGTTAAACTATCTCTCAATCTTCCGCTTTCCATTTTGAAGATTGGGAGGCCATTCATGTCCCACAGGATTTTCCTATATAGCAGCAGATATTCTCAATCCGATTCGCTGCTTATTGTTTTTCACCATGGAAGCAAAGGACTTCTTGATTTGGTTAAATCATATTTGAAAACTTCTAAAGTGTCAGTTGACGTAGTTAGAAAAACAGCATCACCACTCCCAGCGCACAAAGCAAAATTCCCGTCACGCGGTTCAGCATTTTCACATTTGCCCCGTTGGCCCATTTCGCTCCAATCTGTGCAAAGACCAGGTACTGATGACACAGGCAATCAGAATTGGAATGTCCGGCGCGCGCCGATATAAAAATGAGAGATTGCACCGGTCAGAGCTGTAAAGGTCATAATAAAGACGCTCGTTCCAACTGCTGTTTTCAGCTCATATCCGAGCACGCTTGTCAGCACCAGAAGCAGCATCATGCCACCGCCTGCTCCGACAAATCCACAGATAAATCCAATCACAACACCGCAGAGAATCGACTGCTGGATTTTCTGTTTTTCTGATTTGTTTGCCTGTACTTCTTTCGTCGTCATGATCGGACGGATGATAAATTTCAGTCCGACAAACAGTGTCATCACTTTCGAAAATCCGCCATGGTTCCATTTGGCACAAGCGAAGATACGAAGCTGCCGACCAGTGTAAAAATCAGAACAGATATCAGCATAATCACGCCGTGGCGGATATCAATGTTTTTATTCTTTTTATAAGTCCAGGCACTTACTCCTGATGCCAGCACATCCGATGCCAGCGCAATGCCAATCGCCTGATAAGCCGGCATGTGTAAAAAGGTAATCAGCATCGGTGAAACAACGGCCGCTGCGGAGAGTCCCGCAAGTCCCGTGCCAAGCCGGCGCCAAGACCAGCCACAATACATACGATAAGTTGTGTTATTGTCATAGTTTTTCTGTCATCCGCTTAGATCCGTTGCACTTTTCCTGTACTTTTCCATTTAGGGGCAGATGACTGTTTTCCTCCTCTTTCTGTTTTTGTTTTGTCTTATTTTTCTATTATGTTCTTCTCTCTGGCTTTCAGCGTTTTTATTTTTCCGTCACGTTCCTCCGAATCAGCTCGCATAATCTGAGAAATTCTTCCCTGTCTTCTCTGGAAATTCCGGAAAACAACGATTCTCCAAACGCTCTCTGGCAATCCTGTCCAAAGCGGATAATTTCTGATGCACTTTCTTCTAGCTTCAAATGCACTTTCTTGCGATCCGCCGCATCTGTTTCTTTTTGAATGTATCCTTTTTCACACAGCTTGTTCACTGCCAGTGAAACATGCGATTTCTGCATTTTCCGCACACGCACAATATCCACTGCAAGATCAAACTGGCTGTTATTCGCAAGAAACAGCAGAACATCCACTTCCGCAGCTGACAGATCATAACGCACCATGACCTTTTTTCGGTACTGGTTGTATTTTCGTTCTACCTCCACTGCAAATTGCCATTGTTCATCAAACATACTTTTTCACCTTCTTTTTTAACTTGATATTCTTATTTGTTCTATTTTGAACTTTTTTTTGTATAATAGTTCTTTTTTGAACATTTGTCAAGGAGTGTACACGGAAAACGTTCGAACTTATAAATCTAAAGTATTTTTATAAAGTGCAGAAAATTATATTCTTGACTCTATAATTATTGTAGGGTTTACTATAATCGTAACATTCTACAACAGGAGGTTTCCCTATCATGGAACGAAACTTAACAACCGGCAGTATCTGGAAAAATATTTTCTATTTTTCGCTGCCTTATCTCTTATCGTATTTTCTGCAGACGCTCTACGGCATGGCAGATCTTTTCATCATCGGACAGTTTGAAGGCGCGGCCGGTACAACAGCCGTTTCCATCGGCAGTCAGGTTATGCATATGATTACCGTTATCATCGTGGGACTTGCCATGGGAACGACTGTCAGCATCGCGCAGGCCGTCGGCGCAAAAGATAAAAAGCAGGCATCACGCTGCACAGGAAATACCATCACTTTATTTCTCGGTGTTTCCGTCGCGCTGATGGTAATCCTGCTTCTTCTGGTAAAGCCGATCGTACTTGTGATGTCCACACCATCCGAAGCCGTTTCCGGCACCGTCGCTTATCTGACGATCTGTTTCATTGGTATTCCATTCATCACCGCGTATAATATCATCAGTTCCATCTTCCGTGGACTTGGTGATTCGAAAAGCCCGATGTACTTCATCGCAGTCGCATGTGCGGCCAATATCGCACTCGACTATCTCTTTATGGGCGCCTGCATCTTGGTCCATCCGGTGCCGCGCTTGGAACCACGCTTTCCCAGACACTCAGCGTCATTCTGGCACTGATTGCGATCCGCAAACGTGATACTGGCATCCGTCTTACCCGGTCGGATCTCTCCCCTCAGACAGCTGTGATGGGACAGATTCTTAAAATCGGTGTTCCGATCGCCCTGCAGGATGGTTTTATTCAGATCGCCTTTATCATCATTACCATCATCGCTAACCGGCGCGGTCTGGAAGCAGCGGCTGCAGTCGGTATTGTAGAGAAAATCATCAGCTTCCTGTTCCTGATTCCATCTTCCATGCTTTCCACTGTTTCGGCGCTCGGCGCGCAGAACATCGGTGCTGGAAAGCAGAAGCGTGCCGAACAGACCATGTGGTGTGCTGCACTGATTGCTGTCGTTTTCGGACTGATCGTCGCTATTACGATTCAGTTTATTTCCGTTCCTGTGGTCGGTCTTTTCACAACAGATGCGGAGGTTGCACGCCTCGGCGGTCAGTATATCCGCGGTTATATCTGGGACTGCATTTTTGCTGGAGTCCACTTCACCTTCAGCGGCTATTTCTGTGCCTGCGGACGGTCGGAATTTTCCTTCCTGCACAATATCATTGCCATTCTGCTTGTTAGAATCCCCGGTGTGTATCTGACTTCCATCTGGTTCCCGGACACGCTGTTCCCGATGGGCATTACAACGGCATGTGGATCTCTGACCTCTATTATCCTCTGCCTGCTGGTGTTTCGGTACTTAAAGAAGAAACCGATTCGTACTGCTGTATAAATTTTCTTTGGAGATATCTTTATGACAGACGATCGCAGGAAATCACCTTAATTGACAACGGAATGACAAGCGATCCAGAAAAATTTGTAACAGAAATCCGAATCCCGATTCGACCTTCGGATTCTTTTTAAAAACAACAACCGGGAATATCTGATTTTTTGATTTCAGATATCCCCGGGTGTTGTTTTCTTTTGTTTTTTTCGGCCTTTTCTACCACACCGGCTTCTGCAGGCAGAACGGCAGTTCCAGTCCATTTTCCTCGAGAAGTTCCTGGTTCGTCAAAATTTCTTTTGCATCTCCATCGCAGACAATGCACCCGCCGGACATCAGAATCACGCGACTGCACGTTTCCAGAATCATGTCGAGATCGTGCGATGCGATGATTTTCAGATGTTCAAAATCGTTCAGAATGTGGATCAGTGATCTGCGGTTTCTGGGATCGAGTGCAATCGATGGCTCGTCCATCAGGATAATATCCGGTGTCATAGCGAGAATCGTCGCGATGGATGCCATCTTTTTTTCTCCGCCCGACATTTTGTAAATTTGTTTGTCCCGCAGATGCTCGATGTGAATCTGTTTCAGTGCATGGTTTACACGTTTTTCCACCTCTTTCTCCGGCAGCCCGTAATTTCGCGGAGCAAATGCAACATCCTCAAATACCGTCGACATGAAAAGCTGGCTGTCGGAATCCTGGAATACGTAGCCGATTTTTTCGCGCACTTTAGGAAGCATCTCTTTTACAACCGGCATTTCCTCCACACGGATGCTGCCTCGTAGTCCAGATTCAGTCCCACCAGAAGTTTCAGCAGCGTCGATTTTCCAACACCGTTCGCGCCGATCAGTCCGATGCTGTCATTTTCGTGTGCAGTAAACGTGATGTCCTGCAGAATCGGGACTGATTTTTCGTAAGAATAATTAACATGTTCAAAATTGATGTGAATATGGCTCATTTTTGATATCTCCCGACAATTCTTTTCTCTTCCCGCGTGCAGGCAACTGCACCAGGTTGCTTTTCTACTTCTTCCGACTTGTTGCAAATAGATGTCTTCCCACGCAGCGCTTCATCCCGTTACTTTCAGTACGGCAAAAAGTACAAGCCACACACCCATATACAGCCAGTCCTTCGCTTTGCACGGCTCCTTCGCTGTATAGTAAAATTCTCCCTGATAGCCACGCAAAGTCATGCTTTCATACACCTCATTTGCGCGGTCCATGCTGCGCAGAAGCAGCTGGCCGGCCAGTGTTCCCCATACCTTGAAATGAACACCCTTCTGATTCGGCGCGCGCAGACTGTACGCCTGGGTCATGCGGTTTGCCTCCTCGAGAAGCACTGTAACATAGCGGTACGTCAGCAGCACCTGTGTCACCAGAATGGCAGGGATGTGAAGCAGACGCAGTGCATAACAGATTTTTTCGATGGATGTTGTCGCAATCAGAAGATATGCCGCCAGTACGCTGTAAATGCCTTTGATCATCAGCGTCACCATGGAAAGCATCCCTGCTGTCAGCGGAGCAGTACCAATATGCCCGATTACCTGACGGTCAAAGATCGGATTGAACAGCCCCACAAAGCAGATGAGCGGAAGGACAATCCGAAGCCGGTGAATACTGTCGCGGAAGGAAATTTCACCGACAATAAAGAGCACAATCGGGTAAATTCCCATACGCAGCAAGCCGGTCAGATCGTATTTGGGAAAGGACATGGTTACAGTCAGAAAAGCGATCGTCAAAATAAGTTTAACCAGTGGATGAATCTTGTTCACCCACTGGTCCTTCGCTGCAAGCATGTCCATATGATGGATTTCATATAATGCATTGCCAAGTTTGTTCATTTTTTCTCCTGTTCCATGCTGCTCACGCTTTTTTCTTTTTGAAAAATCGAAATGCATAGCATGCGCCGACACAGACAACGAGAACGGCTGCGGAACCTGCAACTCCGGAAAAGCTGGTTCCCAGTGTGGAATCGGAATTTTTAAATCCATAGTCCGGCAGAAGTGCTGTTTTTTCCTGAATGTTTTCCGCCGCCGCATGTGCGCCGGTACCATCGTTTTCCAGCTCCGTCGAGCCGGTCAGACGCTCCATGGACCACTCAAGCCGTCCGGGTTGGATGACGCTGCAAGAGAAACAGCCCCGCCGATCACCAGCGCTGCAATTCCTAAAATCACGAGTGTTTTCCGGAAGGAGAAGCGGCTCTCCTTTCTTGCTTCGCTGCAGGAAAGCATTTCCGGGCGCGCTTCATAAACAAACAGCAGAACAGCCGCTGTAATCAGACCTTCTACCAGCCCAATTGCCAGATGGATCGGCTGCATCGTTGCCACAAATACGGTGAATGGCAGGTCTGTGATACCGGATGCGAGCGTTTCCAGCGCCACACTGAAAGCGCCAAGCTGCAGGATCACCACACAGCCGAGAATCGAAGCGCCGGCAATTTTTCCCCGTGACATTCCCTTTTTCATCATTGGACGCCAGAACAGGAAATATCCAAGAAAACACCCGTAAAACGCCATGTTCCAGATGTTGCACAAGTGCCAGAAGTCCGCCATCCGCGAACAGCAGACACTGAATCAGCAGCACACCGATCATCGTCAGGAATGCGGCGTACGGTCCAAGCAGTGCCGTCAGCATCATACCGCCGCAGAGATGGCCGCTCGAACCCGTGCCTGGAATGGTAAAATTAATCATCTGCGCCGCAAAGACGAATGCGCCCATAACTCCCATCACCGGGATTTTTTTCGGGTCGCTCTCCAGGCGCACTTTTTTCACAGAAAAACCAGCTGCTCCGCCGGAACAGACATACATTGTTGCAGCCACTGCAGGCGCAACCAGCGCATCAGCCATATGCATAATGTTCTCCTCCTTTTTGTTTTTCTTTTTTTTCTTTTTTTACTTTACTACGCTAAAATTCGTCCTGCAAGCCCCCGTGGGGGTTATTTTTTCAGATTTTTTTACGATTCTTTTTGTTCACTTTTACCGATTTTTTATGAACATTTTGTTTAAATTTAAAGGGTGACTTTTTAACATTTATATGGTATTCTATAGACAACACAGACGGATATCCCGGTGTCGGGATTCCGTACACACACTATCTCGAGGACAGGATTCCTGTCCGATCCGCGGCCGCCTGCACGTCATCGGGTCGCCGCGGTCTACAGAAAAAAGCTCCGGGCAGGATTCTTTCTTAATTGTAGTGCCAAAACCGGCTCTTTACGGGTTCTGGCTGTATTTTCGAGTATTGGTGTGAATTTCATCTTGACGAGAAGGAGACTCTCTTATGAGCACAGAGAACTTAGAACACGAAGATCAAAACAAAACAACGGAACCGATCATCGATATCCTGGGCAATGAAGCGCCCGCTGATCCGGAACAGGAAATTGTTTCCCAGGGTGTCCACAACTACAGCGCCGCTGAAACGTATGTGTGTCCGACCGATCCGGCTGTTCTGCAGCAGCTCGAATGGTTCCGGGATCAGAAGCTTGCGCTGATGATGCATTTTGGATTGTACTGCCAGCCCGGCATGGTTGCCTCCTGGGCATTAAGCGACAAGGATTCAGACTGGTCCCGCCACCAGGTAAACTGGACAGACGGCGAAACCTTTAAAAAACAGTATTTCGGCCTGAATCGTTCGTTTAATCCGGTCCGCTTTCAGCCGGAGGAATGGGCGCAGATGGCAGAGGACTGCGGATTCCGTTATCTTCTTCTGACCACAAAGCATCACGACGGATTCTGCCTCTGGGACACCAAATATACAGATTATAAAACAACTGCAGGGGACTGCCCGTTCCATGAACATAAAAATGCGGATATCGTAAAATCCATGTTTGATGCATTCCGTGCAAAAGGCATCGGCATCGGTGCTTATTTTTCCAAAGCCGACTGGCACTGCCCGGACTACTGGAATGAAGATCTGAGAAAAGATGGTCTGACATCCCGCGGACCTTCCTACGATCCAAAGGAATATCCGGAAGTGTGGAACCGTTTTAAAGAATATACAAAAAATCAGGTTCTGGAGCTCTGTGAGAATTACGGTAAGCTGGATATTCTCTGGTTCGACGCGGGCTGGGTCTCTGAGAGCAACGGCCAGGATATTGAGCTTGGAAAGATCGTTGAGGAAGCACGTAAGATTCAGCCGTGGATTCTCTCCGTTGACCGTACAATCGGCGGTGCTTACGAAAACTACGTGACACCGGAGCTCTGCATTCCGGAAGAACCGCTGAACGTTCCGTGGGAAAGCTGCCTTACCCTCGGCGTTGACTTTACATACGAATACGGCGACCATTATAAATCTCCACGTGAGCTTGTCGGCATGCTTGTCAACATCGTTGCCAAAGGCGGCAACATGGCGCTGAACGTCAGCCCACAGCCGGACGGCCGCATCCCGGTCGATGCTTGGGACAGCCTGAACGGTTTTGGCCAGTGGATGAAAACCTTCGGCGATGCCATCTACGGAACCCGCGTCTGCGCGCCGTACCAGAGCGGAACCCTTTCGTTCACACAGAAAGGAGATTCCGTCTATGTGTTCCGACTGTATCCGACGGTACAGGAATCGGTAGAGGCGGAATTCGTACCGTATACCGAGGCGAAAATTTCAGAGATCTGTATGGTGGAAAATGGAGAAACTGTTGCGTTTAAAGAAGTTGAAGGCGGCCTTTGCATAACTGTCCCGGCAGGATACAGACGTGGCTCCGCACCGATTGCGTTGGTGTTTGAGATGAAGAAAGAGCGGTAAATTTTTAATAATCGAAAAGGGCTGTACAGTGTGACTGTTCAGCCCTTTTCATAATTATTAAGATACCTTGGAAAAACCTGTTACTTTTTACAATTTAAAATTTGCTTTTCATTAGAGCGTGTCTGAAAAAGGCTTGATGTATCCCAAACAAAAGGGGGGCGATTTCAAATCGCGACTTATATGTTCTGTTCTCATTCTACTGTTTATCAGATTTTCCTTAATATTTATCTTATTTTTTTTGTATTTTTATCACCGATTCGGCAGATGGATTAATCTTCACCAAGATACCCTCTTCCAACTCCAGATAACCTTCCGTAAAATACAGACCTTCTCTCGCAGTCACTTTTGTTAATGTTCTTCCGTTTACGATAGCTTCTGTATTTTTCCAATGAATTCCCGCCAGCATTACATAAAGCTCTGCTGTTCTTCCTGAAATTTGGAGCTGTATAGTTTCGCCATTTTTTTCCATGCCACAACATGTTTTGGCACCGGATCTCTCATACAATGTTTCTTTTACGATACTGTCATTCTGCGGCACCACGGCCAAAATCATTTCGGTTTCCGATTCGCTCATACTTTCTCCAAGTTTCAGACTTTCATTCAGTCGAAGTGGAAGAAAACTTCCTTCTCGAACGTACACCGGTATTTTATCAATTGGCACCTCAACGCTCCTCTGCACCGGACCGGAAATTTCATCATTTAAATTCCACAGACTAATCCACCGTCCCTTAGGAAAATAAATTTCCCGCTCTTCTGTTTCGTCAGAAACCGGCGCAACCAGAAGATTTTCTCCGAAAAGATATTCGTCCCACACCTTTGTTGCTTCCTGATCTTCTGGATATATCATCGCAAGCGGACGCATCATCGGTATTCCCAATTTATGAGCTTCTGCTGCTACACTTACAATATATGGACGAAGATTTTCCCGCAGCCACGCATAATAACGATAAACTTTCACTGTAAAAGCATCGTATTCCCACGGCTCTCTCGGCTCCGTTCCATGGAAACGCATCAATGGACAAAATGCAGCATACTCTGTCCACCGGAGATATGTTTCCTGATCTGGGAATCCATCATAACCTCCCGCATCAACGCCCCAGAATGGAAGTCCAGAAGCAGCTGCAGAAAGGCCTCCTGCAATCGCATATTTCAGTCCCTGAAAACTGGTCAGCTGATCCCCGCCGAACTGACACGCAAAGTGTTGAGATCCGGGTGCAGCGCCTCTTGTATAAAGAACATGGTCATCTCCATATTTTTGTTCAAATAACTCTCTATAATTTTTCGCATACTGATAGGCATACGCGTTATGCATCTCATCGCCGCGTCTTCCATCATAAAAAACTGCCTCGTCCGGTACAACATCTCCAAAGTCAACCATACTTCCACGAATACCTGCATCCATACGATCCTTCCACTGTGCTGCCAGAAGCTCTTTCGCACGCGGATGGGAGAAATCGATATACACCGGAAGTTTTTCTTCCTCATCATTTTTATTTCTCGTAATCGGAAGCTCCTCCTTCGGGCATTCCGGCAACAATTCCTGCGCCAATTCCTGCGTCATATTAGGGAACTGCCAGGAAAACACCTTGAATCCATGACGTTCTCCAAACGATACAACTTTGTATAATTCCTCTTTTTTATATTCTCCATAAAAGGTAGCTCCTGCTCCTTCTGCATAAAAGCCGGAATGCGGAATATCGAGTTCATGGAACTTTTTCATTGCCGCCATCTGCTCCAGCGCAATATCCTGTAACGGACCGTTTCTCCATCTTCCGCCGCCACCGCCAGCCCATGGTTCAAATACCCATTCCGGTGGGAAAATCGGAAGCCCTGTGAGCATTCCGTAAGCAGTCAGCGCCTCACACGGTGTTCCGCTCCAAATATAAAAATCAAAAACATCTCCAAGTGCTTCCACCGAAAGATAGTCTTGCACAGCATCTCCCACATCCATCCGCATCCGATATGAAGTATTTGCAAAAAAGCTGAAACCATCACTTGTGTGCACCAATGGAATGTTTTTATACGCCTGATTTCCAATAGATGCAAGACATCCCTCACAAGCATCTCTCTGCCACAGTGCAACGGTTTTTCCATACTGGTTCACGCTGTCAAAACGCTCTCCAAATCCATAAATGGCACTGTTTTCACGAATTGAAAATCGAATTCGTGAAGCCGAAACACTTTCCTTTTCAAATATAAACGAAATATTTTTCAGATTTGTGATTGCTTTTCTATCAATAGAAATTTCCAGTGTTTCTTTCTGGAGTATCATCTCATGCTCTTTGCTTCTGATTATATATGCATGCTCGGATTCTTCCACAGAAAATGCTTCCGGCTGTCCATCAAAGAAGCCTTTCTTTCCAGAGACCATTCGGAAACCACCGACCACAGGATAAATCATGAGCTCCCATGTTCTCTCTTTTGATTCAACACAAATCGTTACATGATCTTTTGTTTCCAGAACATGTCCAATTTCACTACATGATGTCCATTTTTCCAGATCCTGGTTTCCAAAGCTGTGATCCGCATACCACCATGCACTGCAAGTTCTTAAAAACGTAAGATAACGATCCAGCTCAGCAGCTGCTTCCTCCATCGGTTTCTCTTAACCGCTCATTCACTAAACGCTTTTCTACCCATGGGTCCATAGGCTTCCATGGATTTGCAACTTCCTGGTTAAAGAAAAAGTCAAAGCCCTCCAATGTCAGACTGTCCTGCCAGCGCTGTGCAATTCGGATTCTATCTGTCAGATTTTCTCTCGTTGTTGGTTCCACACTCTTTTGTAGCTGATAAATTTCCCTCCGTTCTTCCGTACTAGTTTTTTCCAACACTCCTGGTCTCTGCCAGTGGCAAATTCCGGACGGCATGACAAATACAATGCCGTTCTCCGTTTTTGTTTCCCCCTTTTCTCCAAAAGATACCTCAAGAAAAGTCTCTGGATCATATTCAAATCGATCCGAATAATTCACATTCAGATCTAATGGTGTTGGGCAGAGAATTTCACTTGACTGATGTTTTTTTCGATAGACTTGAAGATCAAAAGCCTCCTCTTTCTCCGGCTTTCCACCAAAAAGCATCCACGGTATTGCAAATAAAGCGTACCATCTGTCCTGCAGAATATCTACTGTTACAGAATACTGCTCTTTCGAAATCGCCGTTTTTTCTCCCTGGTCTTTTCCCTCTCCCAGATATGCCTGATCTCCGCTAAGATATGTCATTCCTTTTTCTACAAAAGCACTGTTGCTGCCATCCCGTTTTGCTGTGAAAACCGCAAAATCTCTTCTTGAAAACTCTTTTCCTGAAAGTGCAACTTCTACTTGATCTTTTCGTTTTACTGTTAACTCTGTAACGGTATTTTCCTCTTTCAAGATATGATGAGCTTTTTCTTCCATGTTTTCAAACAAAACAAACAGTTTTTCTGCTGTATACAGAAACTTACATCTTGTTGGTGTAACAGAGGACGGATTTCCCCCCGCGCGGAAAAAATCCTGTATCGTAGTCGCTTCTCCCCACTCCACAGAATCATATCTCAGATTCTCTGTTTTCTGTTCTTTTCCCAGAACAATTGATGAAACCCCAAATTTCAGTTTCCCCATAAAGAACTCCTTTCCCGCAGTTTTTTCAACTGCAGATTTCTTCTATTATTTCTCCATTTTTTCTGCACACAATGTAAAAATTTCCCTTTGAAATCAAAATTGATCTAGCGTTTTCGACTGTAATCTCTACTGTGTCATCACTGTCATTTACAAAAATTTCTATTATCTCCGTTTCATTTTCACGCGCAAAACCATATACGCGTCCATCTGCCAAAACTGTTGTAAACGAACCGTTTCGTATGGCAGAATGTTTTTTCGAAACTGAATCAGTCTCTGATAAAAACGGAAACTCTCTTTTTCTCCCGGATTTTCTTGCCACGTCATACACTTTCGACAGTCCGGATCATTTTCTCCGTCAATTTCTGCTTCGTCCCCATAATAAATGGACGGCGAACCCGGAAACATCATCTGCACAACAACACCAAGTTTAAAGGAATCTAACCGATGACTACAACTGTTGATAAAACGCTTTGTATCATGTGTGTCCAATGCATTAAACATAGCCATATTAGTTTCATCAGGATGTCGCGACAATGCAGTTTCCAACCGATGGCCAAATGTTTCGGCGTTAATACTCCGTTCTGCAAAAAAGTCCAGCATTGCCTGGCGGAAAGAATAATTCATAATACTGTCCATTTCACATCCGTTCAGCAGTCGTTTTCCCTCTGCCCATGTTTCACCAATCAGAACAAGTTCCGGGTTCAAGCGTTTGAGTCGGTCTCTGATTTTGAGAACAAAATTCTCATCAATTTCATCAATCACATCAAAGCGATATCCATCCACTTGTACTTCCCGTACCCAGTATTCCAGTACATTCAAAAGATACTCCTGTACCTTCTCGTTTCCTGTATTCAGTTTTGGCATGCCAGCAAATCCAAAAAAACATTCATAACAGTCTGCCTCTTCCCTTACCGGAAAACGAGTAATATGATACCAGCTCTGATACTCTGATTTTTCTTGCTTTTTTAAAAGATCAGCAAATGCAAAAAAATCTGTTCCAGTATGATTAAACACAGCATCTAAAATAACCCTTATGTTTTTTTCATGTGCTTCTTTGACCAGAACTCGCAGATCTTCATTGATTCCAAAATGAGGATCTACTTTATAGTAATCCGTCGTATCGTATTTATGATTTGAAGGAGACGTAAACACCGGGTTCAAATAAATACATTCTACTCCAAGCTCTGCCAGATAGCTAAGCGATTTTCGGATTCCATCCAGATTTCCGCCCATAAAGTTGGAAGCTGTCGGTTTACTTCCCCACGCCACACAATCCTCCGGCGCATAAGACGGATTTCCTTTGCGGAAGCGCTCTGGAAATATCTGATAGTAAATCGTTCCTTGACTCCATTTGGGTGGCATATACTCTACAGTACACTTATTGGCATATGCATATTCGAAAAAGCCGGAATCCGGACATTTTTCAACTGTTCCCCACGCATTATACCAACGCGTATCCCCGTTTTTTCCCGTCACTCGAAAATAATATTGAAGATATCTCGCCGGCTTTTGAAAAGAAACCACTGCCGTATATACAACCGATGTTCCTAAATGGTACTGCTCTGACATTCTTTCTTCTTTCGTTGTTTCTTCTCTGTGATTCTTATGAAAATAAACCAACGTACACGTTCTATGTCCCCACTCGCTGCCCGGAAAGAAAATCTCAGATGAAACCGATCCGGTGCATAAATTTCCGGGTACATCCCGCTGTGATAAAAAGCAGCCAGATTCATACTAACTCCTTTCCGAAAGTTTCAGTACCCGGCATCCATGTGGCGGAAGCATGGTATGAAAGCTCTTCATTTCTCCGAGATCTTCATGCATCCAAAGATCCCTGACACTGGCAGCTCTGCACAACAACACTTGTTTAAAATCAATCTCTACTTCTTTTTCTTCTGCATCTCTATTAAATACGGAAAGAATAATCTCTCCTGTTGCTTCTTTTCCAATCCAGATGGTACTGTCCGGATTTTTGGTATCCGTTGATAATGGGAAGGATAAAATTTCTTTTTTATTCAACGCAAGAAGTTCCTCATTCTGATAAATCCATGCCCGATCTTTGATCGTATCATACTGATCTGCGATATCCAGCGGCGCTCCCGCAATCAGTTCCAGCGATACAGCCGATTTGCACTCCTCATCATTTGCAAAGGTATTCAGGCGAAGCATATCCGCATCCATGATCATGTTGTGGTCAGCAAAATTTTGACCAGTAAATCAGGCCTTCAAATGCTGTCGTGCACTGAGACCAATAATCAAAATGCAGTCCTCTGTTTCGATCACTAAAAGTATCCCAGCCTCCCGTACCGGAGTCTTCGTTAATACGCGCCATCTGTCCCATGCCAAACTCATTCTCACCATTGTTTTTCAAATGCGGCATAACAAGACTGATCATTATCTGATCCCCTGCTGCTTCCTTGATCCATTCGAGAACTTTTCGGTAATTTGCTGATCCATGATTTCTGCCAATCTGCTTTCCTTTATCCATTCCATCTTCGTACCAGGAAAGAAAATCAATTCGTAAAAAAGCTACATGGCAGTCAATAAAATACTTTACATATCCTTGCACATACTCTTTTGCTCCAGAACGATCTACATCCACCCAATACAATGCTCGATCTTCTCCATTTGGATAAGAAAAACGATCCCCCGTTATTTTTTTCTCATTTTCTCCATTATAAACATACGACAAATCTGTAATTTCCCGCACCGGAATATTTGTTCCTTTGACCAAAATTTCTTTGTTCTTTACCGCTGCCGGGCTGATCCAGGTCGGATTGTAGTAAACGCCGAGAGCCATTCCTCTCTCATTCAGATAGTCTGCCCAATATTTCCAATCATGTTTCCATGAATCATGATGACGAGTTAGATATCCATTTTCATTGATGCAGAAAGAATCCTCGATCCATCCATCTGTGCATACCATCTCGTATCCATATGGAACAAATTCCTTTGCTACCCAATCAATATTTTCTTTGAACCGTTCTTCTGGCATAAAAGTATTTTCAGTAAACTGTTTCTCATAGGTACACCAGTAAAGGGGTCCTGTTTTTTTATCTAATTTCAATCTCATGTAAAAACCCTCCTGTTTTTTTACCTACGCTCAGAATCCTATTCCAAACGCAGATATATAACAGAAAACACCAATAATTTGTCCAATTCAAATGTAATTTCCTGTCTTTGATCATCCCCTAGTTTTACTTTATAATACACTTCTTCTGGCTCCTGAATTTCACCGTCCGGTGTCACAACGTATATTTGTTTCTTTTCTCCCGGAAGTTTTGCCTTCACTTTTATCTTTTCTACACGCTGTGGGAATTCCTCATGTGTTCTATTCCAGTTCATGTCCGAAATTCCCGTAAAATTCACACATCGTATTGAAAATTCTCGTCCTCTCTTATAAATTTGAATCCATACCTTTCCTGCTTCCGGATACGGTGACCAATCAACATTTTCGAATATAAATTCTGAGTTGATTCCTCCTGCATACTGCATCGTCAGATCCGTCCAACTTTCCGGAAATAAAAGTCCGCCGTACGCGGTAATAAAATCATAATATTTTTTCAATGTTTTTCGGAACGAATGTTCCCCAATTCTGCAGTTGTCCGGATAATATGCCTCTGTCAGAACACTTCCTTCCTCGCCCAATAGAAGATGGTATCCGCCAGAAGCGAAAATTGTTGCCATTGCAAGCTGCGCTGTAGATCCCTTCAGATTTCTTTCTGGTTCTGTTTTAAACGGATTCAAATACGCTGCCAGAATCACCCTCTTCTCATCTTTTGTTTCCCGAGCATGCGCAATCAAACGATATAGATCTCTATAAGTATCATTCGGCGACCAGACCTCTATATAAATACAATCTTCGCGACTCTTTTTTACCGAATCTACCGGCCAGTTATTTACTGCATTAAAAATGAGTTGTTTTTCCGGGTATTTTTCTTTTGTTTCATTGATCAAATCACCAAAATCATCTGCCAGATCTCGAATGACATATTTTCCATTTTCCAGAATTAATGCCTCTTTCGGATCTCCGTATTGATCCATATGTACGCCATCAAAACCTTTTTCCAGCGCTTTTCCATATTCCTGTAAAATCCGTTTTCTCCACGCCGTTCCCCTGTGAATATCCATCAACCATATTTTGTCAATGAAAATCATTGGTTCTCCATTATCGTACCGATAGCTGCATTCCGGATGTTCTTTCTGAAATGATTCTGCACCGTAAACAGCGCCATATGCTATTGCCTTGGCACCGCAAGCGTGCACTCCTTCGATTTTTTTCGCAACAGCAGTCATCGAACCTTTTCTTCCCATGATATCTGTGTAAATATCACTCTCCGGATAAAACTCATCATGGTGGTACATCCAGTCATAAAACTGAATCACATTTAAGTGCATTTCCCTGAAAAATTCCTGATACTCTTCTTTTTGTTTATCTTCCTCAGAAAAACTGCTAAGAAATCCATATCTTGGAGCTTCTGTCCAGCAATTCACAACATCAAATGCCGTGTAACAGCTCCCTAGTTTTTCAGTCTTTTGAAAGAATTCTATTTTTACCAGATATCCACCCGTTTTTTCTGAAATGCTTTCCGCAAGTGGAATATACACTCCTTGTTCCAGGGTACATTCCATTTTCAGATTTTCTCCCTGATACGTAAACAACGAAACTATCACGTGATTTGCTTTCGTCGGCCCTGTTTTTTTTATTTCCAGCCAGACTCTTTCCCCAATTTCATACTGCGTTTTATTAGGTATTACATAAAACCCTGTATTTTCCATCTTCCACCCTCTCTTTCCATGAAATGTTTCGTTTGTTTTTGAGAAAGCCCCATCTTCGAAATTAAACCGAAGACGGGACTTTTTCTCAAGAATCTTCGCGAGGATCACTTCGTCATTTTGATACTATTGTTCTTTGTGAACTACATGAATTTCTGTTTTTTCCAATTTCGGAACACTGACAATAACTGCTGTATCCTCTCTCCAATACCAACCGGAACCATAATTCAACGCATTCAAGGACGCACCTTCTGAAAGAGAAATTCCATTCAACTCCAGACTTTCTGGCTTTCTGTCAAAACCAAGAAGAACAATAAATTCTGTCTCGGATGCATGGCGAAGCATAAAGAAATCTTCACCCGTTTGGCCCCAAATATTGTATTCAATTTCTTTTCCATCCGCATACCGTTTGCCTGAGGTTTCATTTAAAGCTCGGCTCATAAGAACTGTATTCTTTTTTTCATATGTCATGCTTTGTCCAAGCTGCAATTCTCCATTCATAACAGACAGAATGCACGCTCCTTCCCGAATATAAACAGGAATTTTGTCAATTGGAACATCCACCTGAAGAATTCGGTTTCCACCAACCATCTTTCTGAAATCCAACAAATTGATCCATCTTCCTGCTGGGAAGTAAATTCTTCTCTGTTCCCCTTCTTGATGAACCGGAGCAGCTAACAGATCTGAACCATAAAAATATTCATCTTCCCAATAGACAACCTCTTTATCCTTAGGAAATACCATTGGCAACGGTCTCATCATTGGTATGCCTGTTTTATGTGCCTCTTCCGCTGTATGAACCGAATATTTCAGAAGATTTTCTCTTAGCCATGCATAAAATTTATAAACAGACACTGCATATCGACTGTAAACCACGGCTCTCTTGGGGTCACTCCATGGAAACGCATAATCGGTGAGAAGGCTGCAAATTCCGTCCAACGGAGATACGTTTCTTCGTCTGCAAATCCTGAATAACCTCCTGCATCAACACCCCAGAATGGAAAACCGGAAGCCGCCAGTGTCAGACCTCCATTCATTGCATAAGTCAGGCCTCTAAAGCTTGAAAGCTGGTCTCCACCAAACTGGCAGGAATACTTTTGAACACCCGCTGCCGCAGATCTTGAAAACAGCACGTGATCCTCTCCTTTATATTTTTCAAAGAGTTTTCGATACGCTTTTGTATAATCCAGCGCGTATGCGTTGTGCATTTCATCTCCCGTACGACCATCGTAAAACACTGCTTCATCTGGAATGATTTCTCCAAAATCCACCATAGTTCCATCAAAACCTGCATCCATTCGATCATGCCATTGGTTTTCCAGAAGTTCCTCTGCTCTTGGATGTGAAAAATCAATAGCACATGGAAGAACTTTTTCTCCATGATAACCCGGCGTTCTTGTAATTGGCAGATCTTCTTCCGCACAGTTCGGCAGAAGTTCCTTTGCCTGCTCCATATCCAGATGTGAAAACTGCCACGAAAAAACCCGCATCTTCTGTTGTTTTGTAAACGCAGCAATCTTATAAATTTCTTCTTTGTTGTAATGGTCTTCCCATTTCCAACCAGCACCCTCTGCATACAGGCCAGAATGTGGGATATCAAGATTTTTAAACTTCCGTACAACACCTTCCATCTCCTGGATTACATCGTGCGTCGGTCCGTCCATCCATCTGCCTACCCCACCGCCGGCCCACGGTTCAAACACCCACGCAGGCGGAAGCAGCGGTTTTCCGGTTAAGGCTGTATATTCCTCCATGTTTTCTAAGACGCTTCCCGTAAAAACATAAATATCTGCTTTGGGTCCTGCTGTTGTGATTCGAAGCCCTTTACTGACTCTTCCAATATCTGCTCTAATTCTGTAAAAACTGTTAATAAACAAAGAGTAACCTTTTGTAGAGTGTAAAAATGATACATTTTTGTAGGACTGATTTCCAATAGAACAATTACAACCTTCAAATGCATCTCTGTGCCACAAAGAAAGTACCCGACCTCTCTGGTTTACAGCATCAAATCGTTCGCCGAATCCATACACCATTTCTCTTTCCTGAAGTGGTTGGCACACATCGAAACCTTTGCTTCCTGCATAATCATAGAGCTTGAAGTTATCTGCATCCAATACAAATTTTTCATCTGCACAGATTTTCCAATCATCTCCCGCTGTAATCACAATCACAGAATGTGCTGTTTTGATCTGATATTCTCCCTCTATTTCTGAAAATGTATACGAAACTGCTTCGCTGTCAAAATCTCCTTTTTCTCTTGTATAAAAGCGAAAACCACGATTCTGTGGAATCAATACGGCATCGCAGGTGTTCAAACCATATTCGTACTTTAATACGATCTTATTCCCCTGATCTGAAACAGATTTCAGATGTGTGAATCCAATCCAGTTGTCTTCGTCTGCATCTCCAAGTGTGTGATCTGCATACCACCATGCCGTGAGCGTTCGGAAATAGCCAATCAAGACATCCAGTTCTCTGCAGGCTGTCGCAGTATCTCCTTTTCGAAGTGCTTCGTTGCAGAGACGTCTCTGTACCCAAGGATCCACTTTATCAAAAGAGTTTTCACATCGTGCATTTGGGAAGAAATCCATTCCTTCCAACATTAACACATCCTGCCATCTTTGTACGGTTATAATCCGATCTGGCAATTCATCCGGTGTTGTCGGTGTCAGCGATTTCTGCAAATGCATAATCTCAACCCGCTCATTTATAGATGGCCATTCCAGTGTCGCCGGCCGCTGCCAATGCATCGTTCCATCCGGTAGGATCACGCAAGCACTGTTGGAATAGATAACCTGCGGTGTTCCTCCAGGTGTGCACTCAATAAAGCTTTCCGGATCAAAATCAAATCTGGACTCGTAATTTGCATTTAAATCCAACGGATTCAAAGCCAACACTTCACTGGTCTGATTCTTTTTCCGGTAAACCTGAAACTTAAAATATTTTTCCGGAAATCCACCGAACAGCTCCCATGGGATTCCAAACATGACACGCCAACAGTTTTTTTCTACAGCGATTTTGCATGTATATTTCCATGATGGGATTTCTGTTTTTACCGCATCATTTTTTTCGGTAAAGTAATCATTTAAAATTGCTTTATCGCCACCGAAATAGGTCATTCCCTTTTCCGTCCTGGCTCCCGCCTGTTTCTCTGTGTCTGCACAAAATACTGCGTAGTCTCGCTCTCCAAAATTTCCGCTGCTCAATGCAATTTCTATCTTATCTTTGCGAAGCTCCATTCTGTTTTCAGCACATTTTCATCAGACGGACGGGAAACCCTTGCCTCTTTTTCATAGCAAATCAGATACAGATACAGATTTTTCTGATCCCACATCATCCGTAGATTTGTACTTGAAACGGTCTCTCTTCCGCCTGCACTGTAAAATGTGTCCATTAACACCGCATGTTCCCATTCATTTAAATTCACAGGAATGGAAGGTACTGCCGAAACCGGTGCACCAAGTTCAACTGCTGCAATACCAAACGACTGTTTTTTTCTAGTTGTAATCATACTTCACCTCCCGGCTGAAATTTTGCAGAGAATCCGATATTATCCTTTTATGGAACCGTCCGTAATGCCCTGCTGCATAAACTGTTTCTGAAAAATAACAAACAATACAATAATCGGAATAATAACAATAACACTGGCAGCAAACATCAGCCATAGTTCGTCGTATACTGTCCACGGAACAGTTGCAGTGCAACGGAAAGTGTTCTCTTGTTTGTCGATTTTGTAAAGGTAAGAATATCAAATAGGTTCGACCAGTATCCATTAAACGCCAATACTGCCTGTGTTGCAATTGCCGGTTTACTTAACGGAATAATGCAATGTAACAAGGTCTGAAACCTGGTTGCACCATCAAGGTACATGGACTCTTCCAGCTCTTTCGGCACTGCTTCAAAAAAACCTCTATAGAAGAAGGTGTTTCCTGCCACACAAGTGCCTCCCCACAGCAGCCAAATTCCTTTATAGGTATCAATCAGTTTCAATCCGTTTAAAACAGTGTACTGGGAGATCATAGCCAGCTGTGCCGGAATCATCATTGTGAGCAACAGCAAGTTAAAAATAGGCTCCTTTCCTGGAAACTGGAATCGTGAGAAAGAATATGCCATCGTGATCGAAATTAACAGATTTACGATAAGGCCCACTACAGACACGTATAGTGTGTTGAAAAAGTACGTCTGAAAATGGTTTGCAGTCCACGCTTTTACATAGTTTTCCAGATAAAGTGGAAAATTCGGAAATAAAATTGGCTCGTTCGGCAAAACACCTTTTACCTTCATAAATGAAGTCGAAATCATTGACAAAAAAGGAAGAAGGCATATTGCTGTCAACGCTACTAAAATCACATGAATACAGATCTGACTAATTATTTTCTTTTTCTTCATTGCTGCTCTCCTCCTTAAAGATTTTCACCATAGCGAAGGAATTTCTTCAGTCCCATGGAAATAACAAATACAACAATACCCATGACAATACCACAAGCGGCCGCATACCCAAAATCGAAATAATTGAACGCCCTCCGGTAAATATAATCCATAACAACATCTGTTGTTCCGAGCGGATCTCCTTTTGTCAACAGGAACACCTGAATAAAGATATTCATTGCACCGTTAATCAGATTAATCAGTAGATAAAGCGTAGTTCCTCTTAATCCAGGAAGTGTAACGTGGAAGAATTTCTGAACCGCATTGGCTCCATCCATCGTTGCAGCTTCATACTGATCTGATGGGATTCCAAGAAGACCGGCGGTGTAAATGATCATAACCCAGCCATAGCCCTTCCAGATTGAGCAGATCCAGATAACAAAGTTTCCTGTCCATGTATTCTTCAACCATGCTACCGGCTCTTTTAAGATTCCGATGGTAGTCAGACAGTAGTTTACAAGACTTCCTTCATCCGGTTGGAAAATATAATCAATGATATTACAGAAAACAACCCAGTCACAAATAACTGCAATATATAAGAGTACTTTATATACATTTTTTCCTGTTTTCAGGTTATGAATCAAAACAGCAACGATCAGGCCAAGAACCAACTGTCCTGGCACAGTAACCAGAACTGCTAAAATATTATTTCGAAATGCAATCCAGAAAAAATAGGCATCAGATCCTTTTGTTGAAATATCTTTGAACATTTTAGCAAAATTACTTATTCCAACAAATGTATTTTCCGAACCTGGCATAATGCTATAATTTGTTAGTGCAATATAAATATTCTTAATTTGTGGATATAATACAAAGACAATAAATAAGGTCATTCCCACTGCAAGGAAGGGCAAAACGGCCAACCATTGTTTCAGACCTTTGGAAAATCTTTCTGATAAAGGTTTTTTCATAACAGATACCTTTCCGGGCTGCTTTTTATCGCCCTATAACAATTTCCACAGGCAAGAAAGCCTGTGGAAATTTGTTTCATCTTTCTTGAATTATGATGCCTCACCTGCAAGCAATGCATCCAGTTCCGGAGCAATCTTATCGAGTGCGGACTGTGCCGTATCCTCATGAAGAACTGCGCTCTGGAATGCTACAGAGAGTTTATCTGAAATTTTCTCCCATGCCGGAGATGGGGTACGGGATACAGCTCCCTCAAGCTGTTCAATATACGTACTCATATTCGGTACTGCTTGTACTTCTTCAGATTCGGCAATTGTTTTTACAGTCGGGATCAGATGTCCACCGCCTACAGCCTGTGCTGTCTGAGAGAATTCACTCATTAAGAACATTGCAAATACCCAGGATGCTTCTTTCTTATCGCTACTCTCAAACATAACCAGATCCTCGCCACCGTTAACGGTAAGAGATCCGGCTTTACCAGCCGGCAGAAGTCCTACTTCTACTTTTGCCAGATTTTCTTCATCATCATTTGTGAAGAACCATGGACCCTGATAACTAAACAGATAATTTCCATCGTAAAGACCATTTGCTGCATCCGGCTTTCCACCTGTGAAGCAAGGTCCAATAATTCCTTCATCATACCACTCAACGATAGTCTCCAGTGCCTTTACACTATCTTCACTGTTGACATAACCAGATGCTTTCGTATAGTCCTCATTGGTATAAACGCCGCCCAGAGAATGAAACAATGGAGCCATAGCCCAAGAGTTTGCCCCCTCGCATGCGATCAGATACTGATCTGAGCCAAGCTTGTCCTTCAATGCAACAACTTCATCGTAAGTTGTCGGAATACTGTCAATATTCAGTTCCTCCATCATGGTCTTACTGTAAACGCCTGACAGACAGTTTGTGTTCAATGGCAATCCATAATATTTTCCATTGTAATAATTAGTACTCAGCGGTCCTTCGTACAGATTATCTTTCAGATCTGCAAATCCTTCCAGATCATCAACTGCTGCAAGTGCTCCCATCTCAGCAAGTTCTGGAACCCAGATAATATCCATTCGCATCAGATCCGGGCCTGTTCCACTGGAAAGGCTGGTAATAATCTGTTGCATCAATCCATCGTATGGCATTCTTACAGCATCAACATGAATATTTGGATACTGTTTTTCAAACTCAGGAATAATGGTATCTACAAGAACCTCTTCCTCTGAATCACCATGTGTATGCCAATAGGTAATCGTTACATCGTCTCCATCGTACTGGATACCTGAACCAGAAGCATCTGAGCCTGCGTTGGATGCTTCAGATGCGCTGGCGCTGGCACTGCCATTGTCAGAAGAACTCTTTGTATCCCCACTTTTGGAATTGCTTCCGCATCCAAAAAGCATGGATGCTGCAAGGATTGCTGATAGTGAAACTGCTAATGTTTTTCTTTTCATCTCTTTTCCTCCTTTAGAAAAGTTCGTTTTTGTTATAATCTATTTTTATACTTTTTTTTATCTTTTCTCAAGACGCTTTCTTATCTAATCTATACAGTATTTTTACTTTATATCACTTTTTTATAGACTTTTTAACGAATTTCGATTAATATGTTATTGTGCAATCTTTATGGTATGTGATCATTTTTCCTTTTTTATTCATGGTTAATCTACAATTCAAAAGAGGGCAAAGCATATGGAAATTATCGAATATGAACCAATCAATTTGTATGACGGACGCTTTTGCAAGGTATTTCATTCTGACTGGATTCAGTTAGAAAAACCTAAAGATGTAAATTCAGCACCGCATTTTCACTGGCATAACAGTTTTGAATTTAACTGTTCTATTTCGGGAACACTGCGCTGTGAAATCGGCTCTACTATGACATATGCAAAAGATAATGATTTTCTTTTTGTGAACCCAAATGTTATTCATAAGTCACTTGAAGTTTCTGCCTCCTTTCTAGGATTTGCAGTGCTTGTTCCTGTCTCTATCATACAGCTTTTTTTTAACCCAGATAGTAAAAACTACCTTATTATAGAACAGGATGTTGTGAACAGACATCGGAAAGAAATCATAGAACTTCTTATGGATATCTACCGATATTCACGATCCGAAAAACCGGTTGATCTCCTTGGGATGAATGCCTGTGTTCTCCAAATTTTTCATATCCTTCTCTCTGAAAGCATGGCTGCTCCGACTTGTACTACCCCCCCCGATCCAAATTAGAGGATTCGATTTCTTTTACCGAATATCTGGCAGCACATTATAGAGAACATATCACTCTGGAAAGTGTTTCCGAACATTTTGGCTTCAATCCGACCTATTTTTCCAGAATATTTGCCAAAAAAACAGGTCGCAATTTTAATGTCTATCTTTCTTCGCTCCGATTAGACCATGCGACCCACCTCCTTGAAACTACGACTTCTTCTATTCCTGATATTTCAGAAGAAAGTGGTTTTTCCAGTTCTCGCGCTTTTATCGAGATGTTTAAAAAAGTGAACAAACTCACGCCAAAACAATATAGGGATCAATGCAGCGAGCACCAAAAAGGTTCATCCCTTTAATAACTAATTTTTTCCTTCTTTTGACATACAGGCATGCAGTTCTTCCAATACTGTACAGACGTTTATCCGTATCCTAGTGGCTTTTATGTTAATCATTGATATACCTAACGTCAAAACAGCTCAAGTGCATTTCTGCACCTGAGCTGTTTTTCTGCTTTTTCAACTATAATTGCATCATGCAAGCGGCCTTACGCTTCCTTCCGTAATTCCATTCTCATTAAACGCATCGACTCTCACATACACCGTTTCGCCATAAATCAAATCCTTTTCAAAATCTTTCATGTCTCTTTTCTCCTATGCTTGTATAATGTTCTCAGAAACAAGGTGGTCACTACTGTTTCCAATACTGATACGCAGTTTCATTCCGCTGCTGACGGTTTCCATGTTTTTGCCATAATATGAGAATTCTTCCTGGTCAATAAAGAAATCTACATCCTTCTTTTCTCCCGGATCCAGAAAGACTTTCTGAAAACGGACAAGCTCTTTCATCGGACGCACCACAGATGCATGTAATGTTTCGTAATAACACTGAACGACCTCTGCCCCCGCAATATTGCCTGTATTACTTACCTTACAATGTACATGCACTCTTTTGTCCTGTTCCATCCGAACTTCAACATCCGAAACATCAAACTCTGTATAGGATAATCCAAAACCAAATGGATATAATGGTGTATTGGGAATATCCATATATCTGCTGGTGAAACGGTTCTCCAGGTTATCTGCAGTAAGCACATGCCCGGTTTTTACATCCCAGTAGCTTATGGGCACCTGTCCCACACACCATGGGATACTCACAGCTAATTTGCCGGAAGGGTTTATTCTGCCATACACAAGATCTATGATTGCTTCAGCTCCCATAGTGCCGGGTCTCCATGCCATAATGACAGCCTTGGATCTTTCTGATATCCTCCGCAGGTCCAATGGTCTTCCTGTAATTACCACAGTCACAATATTACTTGTACGTTCTGCTATTTTTTCAAATAACACCTGCTGTTCTTCCGGCAAAGTCAGAAATGCCCTGCTGGCAGCCTCTCCTGACTGGGACTCATGTTCACCCAGTACACATACAACCGTATCTTCATGGGTTATCGTTTCCAGCCACTGCTCATCCCTTGGCTTGTCAGACACTTCCTGTTCCACCTGCCATACCTTACACTCTTCATCCGAAAGAATATTGCATCCTGTAATACATTCTGCTTCTATCTGCTTTTTTTGTAAAATATCTTCTATTGTTTCAACTGCCTCATGTTCTCCAAAAATTGACCAGCGGCTTAAGAATTCTCTTGACGCTGTATAAGGACCTGCCCAGATAACTTTCTTCTTCCTGCTTAATGGCAGCAGCTTTTCATTTTTCAAAAGGACACAGCTTTCGCCAGCCAGCTGATATGCTTTTTCCCGGTTATGCAGAGTCAGTTTTCCACTCTTTCCAAGACCGGCAAACGGATTTTCAAAAAGCCCAAGCTGATTTTTCATCATCAGAACCCGGAATGCACTTTCATCAACAAACGCTTCCGGGATTTTTCCGCTTTCTACCAGTTTTTCCAGACACAGCATATAAGTAGGACTCATCATATCAATGTCTACACCGGCTTCGGAAGCTGGATTGCTGCTTCTTCCATATCAGCTGCCACTCCCTGTTCTTCCAGCTGACCTATGGAGCCCCAATCTGAAATTACAGTTCCCTCAAATCCTTCCTTATCCCGCAGAAGCCCTTTAAGAAGTTCCTTATTTCCGCTTATCGGTTTACGGTCAATAGCATTAAAAGCTGTCATGACCATAGCAGGCTTTGCTTTTAATGCCATACGGAAAGGTTTTACATACTGCTCCAGAAATGTCCGCTGGGATATTTCAACATCATTATATTCCCTTCCCGCATTCACAGCCCCATAACCTGCAAAATGCTTCAGGCATGCCGCTATTCCGGTATCAGCTTTCTGCTGATAGCCATCTACCATTGCTTTTCCCATGATCCCGTTTACATATGGGTCTTCTCCAAAGGATTCCATCATCCTTCCCCATCTGGGATCTCTTGAAACATCAATCATAGGAGAAAATGTTGCCCTTAGACCTTCTGAAGATGCCTCCGAGGCAGCTATAGAAGCCGCCTCAGACACCAGTTCCGGATGAAATGAACACGCCTGCCCCAACGGAATCGGATAAATTGTCCGGCATCCATGGATAACATCTGCCATAAAGAGAAGCGGAATATGATGGGGATGCTGTTCCATATATCTGCTCTGGATATCATAAATTTTATCTTTACCGATCACTCCAAGCACTGAACCTGCATATTGAATGATCCATTCCGGTGGCAACTGTTCGCCAACAACACCTGTGAGCACTGCCTCTTTATCGAAGTATGCGCCAGTGAGCTGCACCATCTGTCCTATTTTTTCCTGTAATGACATTTCTGACAGCAATTGCTGTAATTCATGTATTTCCATAAATACTCCTTATATTCAATCCGTTTATTTCTAATGTTCATTTCTCCATAGATCAGCCCGAAGCATATAAGACCATATTTTACTCAAAGTAGATTGTCTTGCCACTTTCTGCGGACTGGTAGATTGCTTCCAGAATACGTGTGACAACTGCAGCCTGTGCAGGCTTCACAACCTGTTCTGCCCCATCAACAACGATGTGGTAAAACAATTCCTGTTCATAGTCTGCTGCTGACTTTTCTTTTCCTGAGAAAAATGCTACTCCACCGCTTGATAATTCCGGTTTCTCTACTACCTGTGTATTATGATGGATGTAATTGATCCTAAGGCCATCTTTCATATCAGCTCCGGCTTTGGTACCACACAGGCTTGTTTTTGCCTCATCAACCTCCAGTGTGTTCAGTGCCCAGGCTGATTCCAGTTCGATCACTGCCCCATTTTTCATACGGATAAATCCAAAAGCAGAATCTTCTACACAGAACTTATCCGGATCCCAGTTACCAAATGCATTTCCCTGGTCTGTCTGATCAGACAACTTGTGAAGGAAGCTCCCGTAACAGACTGCACTTCATAATTATCCATCATCCATAATGTCAGATCCAGTGCATGTGTACCAATATCAATCAGAGGACCGCCGCCCTGTTCTTCTTCATTCAGGAACACACCCCAGGTCGGAACAGCTCTTCTTCTGAGTGCATGTGCTTTGGCAAAATAGATTTCTCCCAATTCATCACTTTTGCACATTTCCTTCAGATACAATGAATCTGTACGATAACGGTTCTGATATGCTATGTTGAGAACTCTGTGTGTTCTTTCAGCAGTTTCGACCATCTTCTGTGCTTCTGCATAATTTTTTGCCATTGGCTTCTCACACATGACATCTCTTCCTGCCTCCATTGCTGCTATAGAGATTTCTGCATGGGAACGGTTTGGGGTAGTTACATATACAACATCCAGATCTTCTTTTAGAAGTTCACGGTAATCTTCAAATACTTTTGCATCTTCTGTGCCAAATTTTTCTTTTGTCTCCTGCGCACGCTCTATGATGATGTCACAAAAAGCCACCACCTCATAGAGACCACTTTGCTGCATAGCCGGGAGATGTTTTCCGTTAGCAATTCCTCCACAGCCTACGATTCCTGCTCTTAATTTTCTCATGGTATTTCCTCCTTATTTGCACTTTTCTGTGTTATATAACATATTTCTCCAGATATCTTTTACTGAGAATTAAAGACTTCTCCACCTTTTCCTTGGAATCCTCAAATGCTTTATCTTCTATTTCGATACATGTACAGCCATCATATCCTATATCAGTAAGTGCTGACACGTATTTTCCCCAGTCCACATCGCCAAGTCCCGGAATCTTAGGTGACATATATTCCAGCGGATAAGCCATGATACCACAGGACTCTAATTTATCCCTGTATATCTTGATATCCTTGTAATGAACATGGAATATTTTATCCTTAAATTCATAAAGAGGGCGGATATAGTCGATCATCTGCCAGATAAAGTGGGATGGATCGTAATTAATGCCAAGATTATCACTGTCCAGGATCTTGAAGACCTCTCTCCAGATTGGCGGAGTTGTCATCAGATTCTGTCCTCCGGGCCACTGTTCCTCGCCAAAAAGCATCGGGCAGTTTTCAATTGCTATTTTTACGTCACATACCTCTGCCAGTTTTATGATTGGCGGCCATATTTCTTTTACGAGTTCAAGATTTTCCCGTACATTTTTGGTCTGATCCCTTCCGATAAATGTTGTGACCATGCCAACACCTAGCTTTTTACTTGCACGTATGACATTCTTCAGATGTTCAATAGCAGCATTTCTTTTCTCTTTATCTGCCGTCATTACGTTGGGATAATATGCCAGTGCGGAGATTTCTACTCCCGCTTTTTCTGCATATGCCATAATATGCGCTGCATATTCATCATCCTGGTTTACCCGTTCTGCATCTATATGGCTTACACCCGCATATCTTCTTTCTGCTTTTTCTTCTGGCCAGCATGCCACTTCCACACATTCAAATCCCTGCCCTGAAGCAAAATCCATCATTTGTTCATAAGTCCATCCGTCAAGGATTGATGTAATAAACCCAAGTTTCATAGAAAAATCCTCCTGTATCTGTTTTCCCTATTTTGCCCATGGAGTTGGTGTAAATTCTCCACCCCTGCACCATTTCAGATAATTCAGTGCATGAAGCTGTCCGGTCATCTCCAGTTCTCCGGAATATACAGGATCATGGTATCCCTCAATGCAGATATCGTCCTCATATCCGTTACTTCTTAAAATAGAAATGATATCTCTCCAGTTCGTGTCACCAAAGCCCGGCATACGATGCCATACAAATGGGACTGCGCCTGATATGCCGCTATGTCTTACAGCATCCCAGTCTATTGTTGCATCTTTCCCATGTATATGTACTATTTTTTTGCACCATTTTCTCAGCTCTGTTACCGGATCGATAAGCTGTACCATCTGATGTGTCGGCTCCCATTCCAGTCCGAAGTTATCATTCTTTACTTCCTCAAACATCACTTCCCATGCTTTAGGGTTAAAACCGATATTACATGTCGCATGTTCCCATGTTCCATCCATAAGGCAATTCTCAATTCCCAGCTTCACTCCCTTTTCTTCTGCAAGATCAGCCAGTTCCCGGAATACCTTGCCAAACTCTTCATATGCGGATTCTACCGGTTTTCCTTCCCACGCTCCTGCAAAAGTACTCACATGTGTAGCTCCGAATTTTCCGGCAGTGCAGATTACATTTTCCAGTGTTTTCCTATGCTCTGCATACTGGATAGGATTGCAATAGTATCCAACTGTCGTGATTTTGGAATCCGTACCTGCCAACAGTTTTTCCGTGCTCAATGCCAGCTTATCAAGGTCAGTCCCTTCCAGTGACATATGGAAATTAAGGGAAAATGTCTCAAATCCTTTTCCAATAAATCCCTTTAACCATTCTTCTGCCTTAGCTCCAGGAACGCATGTTCCTATTTTTATCTGTTTCATACTTATTTTCTCCTGTTCCTTCATAAATACTTATGATTCATACTGTCTATAATCAATCACCTGGTTTGTTTCTGCTGATTGGAAAATAGCTTCCATTAGTTTCATTACACGCATCACCTGGAAGAGCTTAATCTCCGGCTCTGCCCCATCTCTTATAACTGCTGCTACATTCCTATGGAAATCCGCAATATCTCCGGACACATGTGGCAGCTCTTCTTTCACGATTGTATCTTCCCGTCTCGGAGCCATGGTTTTGGTCAGACCTGCTGCTGTCTTTACCGGCACTACTTTCTCTTCGGTTATGCCTGTTTTCCGTATGATCTCACCATTTAACTGCCAGTCCCTGATTACCGCAGTACCATCTTCACCCAGTACATACCATCTTGGCAGGGAAATATAATTATTGGTACCTACTTCAACTAAGACTTCCGTTCCGCCTTCAAATGTCAGGATTGTGGTGAACCCATCATCCACTTCCTGATTGGTAATATGGGTAAGTGATGCATATACAGTTTCAATTTTTCTATCCCCGTAAAGATACAGAATCTGATCCAGCAAATGTACACCCCAGTCAAGAACCATTCCGCCACCATGTATTTTTTCTTTTCTCCAGTCGCCCGGAATACCCCTTGAACCATGCACACGGCTTTCTATCCGGAAGACATGCCCCAGCTTCTGCTCCTCTACAAGCTTTCGTATGATCAGGAAATCATCATCCCAGCGCCTGTTCTGGTGTACTGTCAGGAACTTTCCTGTTTCTTTGGCAACATTTACCATCTCCTGAAGATCAGAAGATGACAGAGTCACCGGTTTCTCTGATATCACGTTTTTCCCCGCATGCATAGCACGGATTGCAATCGGCTTATGGCAGTCATTTGGAGTGGCAATCAGCACGACATCAATATCCGGGTCTGATAACATTTCCTCTTCCGAGCCATACACAGAAAAACCTTTTTCTTTTGCTTCTATTCTCTTTTCTTCCTTGATATCATAGATACCACCAATTTCAATTTCCGGTACATTTGACAGGATTTCTGTATGCCATCTGCCCATTCCACCATATCCTATCAGTCCGTAGATTACTTTGTTTTCCCGCATTTTATACCTCCAATTAAGGAACAGCGGCTAATGAACACCATCAGCCGCCGTCTCTTTTACTTACTTAATTCATCGTTAATTTCTTTAAGAATCTGTCACCGCCCTGACTCTTCCAATTTTTAACGAAAGTATCGAATTCGCTGATATCGGCTTTTCCCGTAATGATCTTTGCAAATGTTTCTTCTTCCATTTTTTTCAGGTTTGCCCATTTGGTCTCCATGGTTTCTGTCTGACCGCTATATGCATTGTAAACCGGTATATATTTATCATTTACATAGGGAGCTCCTCCAACCAGAAGTGACACAAGTCTCGGAAGATTAGTTTTTGCAAGGTCACTGTCCAGATTCCATTTATCCAGGCTGAAATCATCATAAGGTTCTTTTTTCAGTTTTTTAACTGCTTCCATATCACTCTTTAACAATTTGTGCTGTGAGAAATCCACATCATCCATTGTAATCTCTCCTGCAAGATATTTTTCAAGAGTCTCCGTGGATACTTCAATCTCATCTGCATTGTCGTAGCCACTCCATAATGGATAACAATCAATACAACCCATTTCTGAGGTGGTAATGCCATCGTCTGTCCATTGTTGTTCATTAGCAACCAGATAGCTAATAATCTTAAATGCAGCCTCCGGATTCTTACAGCTCTTACTTACTACTAAATAATTATTTGTAGGATTCGGCATATGGGTATAATATTTTCCGTCCTCAGACAGTGGTGTAAAATATGCTCTCCAGTCTGCTTCGCCTGCCAGTATGGCTTCTGACATCGTATAACCACCATACCATGGTTCAAAGAAAATTCCGACCTTTCCGGACAAAACAGCTTCCTGGCAATCATTTCTGACAAGCATTTCCGGATCAATCAGTTTATCTGTATACAATTTCTGTATTTTTTCCAAAGCTACTCTAGTCTCTGGCTGAATTGAACCATACTTTACAGTTCCATCCTCATCCTGCAGCCAGTACTGTGGATAAGACTGGAAGCTGCAGAACAACGGATCCAGTCCAAACTGGTTTGCTCCAATTGCATTTATATGATTGGAATTACCTGGTCCAAGAATTCCAATGGTATCATCTTCTCCGTTACCATCCGGATCCTGGGTCACGAATGCCTCTGCTACTGTTACCAGCTCATCCCAGGTTCTTGGTACCTCAAGTCCAAGATTATCCAGCCAGTCCTGACGGATCCACATTTCGTTTATTTCTCCTACCATCATACTCGGAGCCGGGATTGCCATCATCTCTCCCTTATCATTGGAGATACATTTTTTCAGTTCTTCTCCACCGGATTCCACATATCCTTTCAGCTTATCTGAAGCATAGTCATCAAAATACTGATCCAGCGGCTGGATCATGTCATATTTCAGAAGTGCCTGTACTGTGTCGCATCGACATTCATCATATCCGGAATCGTACCACTTCCGATACACAGGTTCATTTTCTCACCATAGTCAGATGAGGATGCAATCCAGTCGTATACGACCTCGATATTAAGATCATCCTTCAAGAAGCGTGTATAGGTGTTATCTTCATAGCTCATTCCGTCAAGAATCTTCGCATTTGGATTCAATGAACCGCCCAGATGGATCGTTACTGTCTCCGGATATTTTGACAGTGGGAGATCTTCCTTGGCTGTTCCTTCTGCCTCACCTACTGCTGTTTTCTGTGTGTTTTCTTCTGATGTTTTGCCGCATCCTGCCAGCGCAGTCGCAACCAGTGCTGTCGCACTTACAAGTGCGATAATCTGTTTCTGTTTCATACTTCTTCTTCCTCCTTTTTTTATCCTTTTACTGATCCAAGTGTAATACCATCTACAAAATATCTTTGCAGGAATGGATATACAATCAGTACCGGTATCATAGCTATAAATATCTTTGCTGAATCCAATGAGAGATTATTTAATTTCATCGCCTGTGCAATCTGTTCTACGTTCATTGTAGAATAATCCAGTGTTACAACCATCTGCTGGATATAGGTCTGCAGTGGATAACTGCTTTGTCTTGTACTCAGGACCATTCCCTGGAAGAATTCATTCCAGTACATAACCATGGTAAAAAGTGCAATGGTTGCCACCATCGGTTTTGCCAGCGGTATGTATATGGATATCAGATTCCTCCACGGTCCGCCGCCATCAATAAAACATGCTTCTTCCAGCTCTGATGGAAGATTTTTAAAAAAGTTCACTGCAAGGATTACATTAAACACCTGTAGTCCTGTTCCCAGCACCAGTCCCCAGATACTGTCCATCAGATGGTAGTTTCTCATAGTGATATACCATGGAACAGTACCACCGTTGAATAACATACAAAATACAAGAATCCACATGAAGATTCCTTTATGGGGGAACTGCTTTTTCGTTCTTGACAACGGGAACGCTGCCATAAGAACACATACCATGCTGACAGCAGTACCCAGTACTACTCTTTTTATAGATATCAGGAACGAACCAAAAAATTCACCTTCTCCCAAAATCTTCTGGTAGGAGAGCAGATTGAAGCCAACCGGCCAGAAAGCAACTTTTCCTGCATTAACGGCTTCCCTGCTGCTCAAGGATACACAGAGGACATACCATACAGGCATAATACAGATCAACATAACTATAACAAGGAACACCACATTCAAAACATCGAAAATCTTGGATCCGAGGCTTTTATTCTCAATCATAGATATCACCTCCTAAAACAGTTTATAACCGGTAAATTTATCTGCAAGCCGGTAACCCAGGGCAATCAATATGACACTAATCACAGACTTGAATAATCCGACTGCTGTTGCCAGAGAATACTGCAGATTCTGTAAACCAGCCCTGTATACCCATGTATCAATAACATCTCCTGTTGAATATACCAATGGGTTATACAGATTATATATCTGGTCAAATCCTGCATTTAATATATTGCCAAGAGACAGGATAGCCAGAAGTGCTACTGTCGTCCTTATACCCGGCAGCGTCACATGCCATATCCTCTTAAACCTGCCGGCACCATCTGCTGCTGCCGCTTCATACAATGATTTATCAACACCCAGAATAGCAGCAAGATAAACTACTGTATTATAACCGAACCCTTTCCAGATGTCCGTACCAATCACCAGCGGCTGGAACAGCTTTGCTTCCCCGAAGAAATTAATCGGGTCACCACCAAACAGCTGTATCAGCTGATTTATCGGTCCTGTATAACCGAAAATGTTCAGCACGATCTTTGCAAGAATAACCCAGGACAGAAAATACGGTAAGTATACGATTGTCTGAATCGGACGCTTCAGTCTTTTCAATGCCAGTTCATTTAATAATAATGCAAAGATCAGCGGGAAAATAATATTTCCAATGATCTTACCCACAGCAATGGTGACTGTATTACGCAAAACCTGTGCAATGTCACTCATCTGAAACATATACTCAAAATTAGCCAGACCAACAAATTTGGAATGCAGGATGCCCTGTCCCGGATTATAATCCTGAAAAGCCATCACGATTCCAAACATAGGCACGATACTGAAAAAGAGTAGCCACAGGAAAGCCGGTACCAGCATTATGTAATAATGTTTCACAAACCTTTTAATGTACATGAGTAAACCTCCTTTCTTTTATAGACAGTTTATCCTGTAATCATATTTTTCACTAGACGATATTGTTTCTGATTTTACAGTCTTTTTTTTAAATTTAATGTCCGAATCAAATCGAACATTTTTTAACCCTGTTTGCATATTCTGTTGGTGTGCATCCATATTCTTTTGTAAACACTTTTGTAAAATAATAATAATTGTCATATCCCAGATCTGATGCAATCTGTGTGATATTTTCAGTTCCTTTTTCCATTTTACATGCTGCCGCATTCATTTTTCTGCTGATCACATAGTTATGAAATGTATCACCGGTCATTTCTTTAAATCTCGTGCTGAAATAGCTTCTGCTCATTCCAATCTCCGCCGCAGCATCTTCCGACTTCAGGTTTTCTTCTACATGTTCTTCTATGTATAGGATGATCCTTGCAAAGCTATAGATATCATTTGCTTTTTCTGTCTGCAGGCACGTCCGGTACAGCTCATCCTTCCATTTTTTTACCCATGCCAGCATATCATTTACGGAGGATAGCGCCGGAAATTCATACTCTTCCCCTGTGATCTCCTGAATGCGGTGGAGGCTCTTTACAAAAATCCTTTCGGCAGTGCGAAGCTCCACTTCCCCTGTCATTTCACACAACCTGCCAAACTCGTTATCGTCATATATCCATCTTGTGTTCATCCATGCATTTTCCAGCTTTTTGCGTAATCCGTGATCCTCCTGCCTTTTTTCCTTTTTTAACAGATTATCCTTATATTTTCTATCCACCGCTCCAGTATCTGGTCACAGTCATCCCCATCAAAGCTTATCTTAGATATGTAATCCAGTGCTCCCAGCCTCATGGCTTTCTGTGCATAACGGAAATCTTCATGTACTGAAAAAATCACAAATTTCACATCCGGATATTCTGTTCTGCATCTTTCCATCAGCTCAATCCCATCTATCTCCGGCATATCTATGTCCGTGAACACAACATCTACCATGTTATCCTTCAGAAATTCCAGTGCTTTACTCCCATTCTGGACATCGCCCACAACTTCAAATCCATATTTTTCCCAGTTCATTATGGATATCAGACCTTTCCTAGCCAGTTTATCATCATCAACAACTAATACTCTCATTCCCTCATACCCTCTTATTCTATACCAGTATCTGTCACTTTAGCTTTATCCCGTAACTCTTCCTGAACCGGGATCAGAATTGTAATCTTGGTTCCATGTCCTTTTTTGCAATTTACAAACAGATTCGTCTGTCCCTCATAGAATGAATCCAGCATTGCCTTTACATACCGCAGACCAATCCCTCTGTTTCCATTCTGCATTTTCTGCAGATTATAATCAAAAGGTGCATTAATCTGATTAATCTCCTCTATGGTCAGTCCGTTACCGCTGTCTGCTATGGTGATTGCTGCTAATCCCCGTCTATTATCTTCAAAGATCCGTATTGTTATTTTCTCATCCTTTCCAAGTCCATACTGTATCGCATTTTCCACCAGCGGCTGAAGCAGCATCCGCACCGTTGGCTGTTCCAGATAACTGCCTTCCTCCACATTCATTTCTATCACAAAATCATATCGCATCTGCTGGAGTGCGATATATTCTTTCACAATATCAATCTCTGTCCGGAGTGTTGTCTGCATCCCCTCTTTTCCCAGATTGTACGACAGCAGCTTCTTTAATCTCTGCACAAATTCCGTAATGTTATCCTGATGGCTCATCCTTGCCATCCACTGGATAGAGTTTAAAGTATTGAGCAGAAAATGTGGATTAATCTGGAACAGGAGCTTCTCATATTCTATCCGCTGGATATTTTTTTCTTTTTCCACAACGTTATCAATAAGATTCCTGATCTGGTCCTTCATCTTCTCCACTTCATGCATCAGGTCATCGAATTCCTTGATACCATACTCCTGCTTTACCATCTGTAGGGAGCCTCCTCCAATCTGAAGCAGCTGTTCCTGAAACTGATTGAGCGGCTTACATATTAACCGGTAGAGGTAAATGACAGAGCCGGAGAAAACACAGAACGACACAAGGATGATAACCAGCAGCTTCAGTCTCCACATATTCATTTCTTTCTGATATGTATTCTCCTGCAGCGCAATGGCATTCGCATATCCTATCTCACTGCGGTATACCATGACCTTATATCCTTCCTGGCTTGTCACCGCATACTCTTCTTTTTCCGGCAATTTGGACAGGAGCTGCTGCCCCCGGATAATCGCAGGGTTATTACTGTACTGCACAATACCATTCTCATCCAGTTCCATATAAGTATATTTCCAGTTTTCTTTGTTTAGCCTTTCCGCAACACTCATATCCGGCTCTATCTCTGCATAAATATCCAATTTCTGCCTGTTGCTGAAGGAAACCCTCCGCTTTACCGATATCACCGGTCTTTCCCTGATTCCCAGGCAGGATAAATGCATAGCCTGGATTGTATTTCCAATATTTTCAGTTACATTAGGGATAGTCTGATATACTTGATCCAGATTCCTGACATTGATATTTCTGATCAGTTCACTTTGCTCTTCCAGGTCATAATAAGTAACACCGAGCAGCTTTGTATTCACATATCCTAGCTTTACCAGTTCTTCTCTGAGTGATTTCTGTCCCGTATACTTGTCAAAATTATCCTCAGCACTTAAATAAGACTCTACCACGTTTCCTATAAGTCCGCTAGGCTCATCTGGTTGACAATACTGATCATGTCATAATAAGCACTATCCGTCTCCCGCGTTATCTGTTCCAGATATATCTGCATGCTTTCCTGAATACTGTCATTCCGTATCATTCGGATTGTCATATATGACACAATCACCACTGCAAGGATACTTGACATCGCACTGATCAGCATAACAACCATCATCTTTTTCCTAAGTGTCTGTTTCCCTCTCTTTTCTCTTCCCATACCAGCTTCCCCACTCATATCTTGCACTATTTGTTATTTTAAAGCATACATACTTTTTATCGAATGTCAACTGTTTATGAAGTGTCTTTTTTACTAAAAAGTCAGGGAGATTTCTGTAAAATATAAAACGGTCAACCTGATTGCAGTCAACCGTTTTTTACATTTTAGTATTTTTCTTTCTCCCTTTTCGGAAAAGTGTTCCTACTGTATATAAACTCATTTTTATACGTTTTCCACCATTTTTATTCATTTTTCCATAATGGGGAGTTAGTTTTACTTAATGATTATACGCAATTCGTGAAATTGAAATTTTTGAAAGGCTACTTCACTTGGATGGTGAGGTAGCCTTGGATTTTACTTATTCTTCATTTTTTCATAAAGCATCCAATTTTCAATTGATTTTCCTTTTATGTTAGTTTGAATATACTTTTTGTCATTAACAGTTACTATGTCTGCATTTCTATCTTCAAGTTTAATAATACCATTTTCACAATCTAATGAATATGGATGTGTTGATATAATTTCAATATCTCCGCCATCTCGAATAGCTGCATAAGAATATGTATAATCTTCATTAAAAATCAGAACAGCATTTCCTTCTTTCTTAGGTGATATCAAGAATATTAGTCTGTGGATACCGCACAAATCTTTTTGCATTTCTTTGTCTGATGTATACACAACTCTATCTTTACGTTCATTCATATCAGTATAAAGTTTGTAGGTTAAAACGCCAATGATTGCGAAAATTATAATAAGCATTAAGGTGATTCGTATAGACGTTTTCTTAAGTAATTTTTCATTCATGATATATTTAATTCTACCTTGCTATTAGTCTGTTATTTCTACAATATCAATATCTGTTTGCCATGGAAGTTCTAAGCTATATAATCCTAATTCCCAAGCTCCATTCTCATATGACTTTGTTGAAACATTATTGGCTATGAGTTTTACATTTTTTATTGTAAGTGCATATGATTGAACGTAATCGTTCTTGTCAGTTACAAGCATAGCTGCCTTTAATATAAATGTTTTTTCATCAAAAAAATGTTTTATCTTTATCTTCAATATAAATGTCATCTATATTTGCATATGATAAGCCTTCAATGTATGGATATTCCTTTACGGAACGTCCCGGTATTTGTGTATACTTTTTGGCACCACCTTCTTAAAAATTGGTATAAAAAAAGAAGGTGTATTTCAACCTTCTCTCTCAACTTATGATATTTTTATCTATACATATCTTTATTCACCATCATTTAATACCTTTAACGTAATCACATTTTCTTCTTCTGCATGAATTCTCATTTCTTTAATAGTGATAACCTTCTCTCCAATAATATTGCCTGATTCATCTTTTATAGCATAATGTCTATTATGTGTTCTTCTCACATGAGGCGATTTCTTTGAACCTATTCCTGCACTGTTTCTAGTTTTATATTTATACTTAGATTCATGTGTCAACCTATATCCATCAGTATTTGATGATTCTAATGTTTGTGTAGTTATCTTCCGCCTTACACTTGTTGTTTGTTTCAGTTCTTTTTCAGAATTTACCTTATCTATCAGTGTATAAAGGTTTGACATAACCCAATTTGAAGCCTCTATATTTCGTTCAAGGTTTCGACAAGGAGACATACTCTCTTGTAACCATTGAAAGAAAGCTTCTTGTACTGATATTCCATCTTTCACTTCTAACATAAATGGTTCTATTCCGTACCTATTAGTTTCTTTATTATATTCAACAAAACCAAGCAAAATATATCTTTGTAAAGAAATATCTTTTTTTTCTCTAATTACCGATATAAAACATCCCAAATATTTTAAAGAATAAAACTCTAAGTCCAAATATATTCCCGAATATGGAAACAATTTTATCTTTTCTCTATCTATATTTATATCAGTCTCTGTTGCTTCTTGCTCAATACAATATATTATTTTTGATTTGTACCAATTATATAATAGCAATAAGCATTCTGAAATGAGTCCAAGTCTGTTTTCAGTTAAAACAGGCATATTATATTGCTTCATTATATTTCTGCAATCTTCTTTTGAAAAAATATGTCTGGGATGTTCCTCAAGCAACTGTTTTTCATATATATTTAATCTTCGGAATACATTTGGCATAATTTCATCATATCTTTGCATAATATCAGATATTATACCTATTGTTTCTTCATACCCACGCACAATATCACCTTCTATTCTCCTATTGCTCCAAAATGCCTCAACGCATCCTTAATATACTCCACCTTCTCCTGCGGACACTGCTTCACTTCTGGATTTTCCTTCTTGGACTTATTATAATTCTCGCCCATATCCAGACCACACATCCGCTTCACCTGTGCAATATAAGAAGTATACACATTCACACCATACTTGTCCTTCACATATTCCTTAATCTTTGAATAAGCAGCCTTTTCTTGTGGGGTATAATTACTCTTCATCAGGCTTCATTATAACCTCAATCTTAGGTGTATCTTTTTTGAGGGATAATTTGACAACCGACTCCACATGTTTCGTCCACGGAAAAAGATCCACCGGCTGGCACTCCTTTGCCTGATACCCATGTTTTGTCAGATACTTTAAATCCCTTGCAAGTGTCTCCGGGTTACATGAAATATACACTACGCGCTTCGGAGCAAGCCGGATGACCGAAGATAAAAACGCCTCGTCACTTCCTGCTCTTGGCGGGTCCATGAATACGACATCCACATTGCCATCCGGTGTTGCCTTTTTTCCCGATTTTGTGGCATCCGGCACCTGATTTTTTCTCTGATCGGCACGGTATTCCGCCATCTCCACCATAAACTGTCCTGCATCGGCATTGTAAAACTGGACATTTTTGATGTCATTGCGTTTTGCGTTGGTTACGGCATCCCTGACTGCATCACGGTTTAACTCCACACTGATGACCTCTTTTGCTTTTGATGCCGCGATCAGACCGATCGTTCCGATGCCACAGTAAGCATCCACAATCCTCTCTTTTCCCGTCAGTCCGGCATACTCGATCGCCTTCGTATAAAGGATTTCAGTCTGTACCGGATTCACCTGATAAAATGATTTGGGGGAAATGCGGAAAGTACAGCCACAGAGTGTGTCCTCAATATAGCCTTTTCCGTAAATAACTGTCTCTTTTTCTCCTAAAACCATACTGGTCTTTTTGTCATTGACATTAAGAACGACCGTTGTGATCTCCGGGTGAAGTTTACGCAGTGCCTTGACAAAATTATTCTTGGACGGAAGGATCGGGGAGCCAAGCACTAATACTACCATCACTTCTCCGCTGTGAAAACCGCGACGCACCAGTACATGACGCAGCAGACCATATCCGGTATCCTCATCATAAGTCTTGATTTTAAAGGAACGTAAAAGTCCCCGGATATCGCGGATGATCGCATCTGCCGTCTCATCTTCGATCCGGCAGGAATCTATGTTTACAACATCGTGTGTCCCTGCTTTGTATACGCCGGAAATGACAGATCCGCCTTTTGCAATGTCAAATACTGCATGCACTTTGTTGCGGTAATGATAAGGATGCTCCATCCCGATGATCGGCAGTACTTTGCAGAATTCTCCGACATTTTTTCTGACATATTCCTGCTTTTCTTTGAGCTGTTTTTCGTAGGGAAGTCCCTGGTAATCGCAGCCACCGCATTTTTTTGCATACTGGCACATATCTGCGTTCTGCTTCTTCGTGATTATTTTTCCCGACGTGTTTTTTCCTGATACTTTTTTCTCTTTTACCGATTTTCCATGATCCGTTTTTTCTGTAAATGCTTTAGTCACTACATACTTCTTTTCCATTTTTCCGATGGTTCGCTTTTCTGCGTCCTGCTTCGCTGTTTTATCAACCGCATATTTTTTCTTTCCCATTTTTCCGGCGGTTCGTTTTTCTGCCTCCTGCTTCATTATTTTATCAACTGCATACTTTTTCTTGCCTGCAGCTTTATTTTTCGCTATGTCTTTATTTTTAACTTTACCTTTGTTCCTCATTGCACTTTTATTTTTCATTGCATTTTTATCTGCCATTTCAATCCTCCATTCTTTTCAATAAAAACATCACTTTCATTGACACCTCATGTTTACGCACAAGCACAAATCCTGCGCACAATCCTCAATCTCTCATCGTGCTCTGTTCCTCGCTCTGCACCAAGACACAGTATTCCTGCTTTTCACTTGTCCCTCAAACCTTTCCGCCTCACGACTCTTCCACACACTGACTCGGAATGTTCAGATAGGACTCTCCCCAGTTACACATGGCATTTAGGATCGGTGACAGGCTCTCTCCAAACTCCGTCAGGTTGTACTCTGTTTTGGGCGGGACAACCGGATAGACGGTTCTTTTGATAAGTCCGTCTTTTTCCAGTTCCCGAAGTTGCTGTGCGAGCATTTTATCGGTGGCTTTCGGTATCTTTTTATGAAGTTCACTGTAGCGGAGCGTTTTTCCCATCAGATGAAACAATATGACCGACTTGTATTTGCCGCCGATCAGGGAGATCGTCGCCTCCACCGGACAGTTAAATTCCTTATTCATAGATCTGTTTCTCCTTACTTACTTTTTCGGAAGTATATACCAAAAAAAGTGCATACTTGCTTATATTCTGCATTTCCATATAATTATAGACATGAACGTTCAGAAACACAAGATAGAATCCGAAATAAACAGGATTATCCCAGCGAAACTGCATGAAATTCAATTATGTGCAAAAATCAGCTCAAGCATTGAGGATTAGCGTGAAAAATAAGATTTTTCACACGCAAGATCCGTGCTTACACACAAACTCAAGATGCACAAAAAACAGCTCAAGAATGGAGATTATCATGGAATTATTAGAGATTGCAAAAAAGAGACATTCTGTACGAAAGTACACAGGAAAAGAAATTGAACAGGAAAAACTGGATAAAATCTTAGAGGCTGCCCACGTAGCACCAACCGCCGCGAACATGCAGCCAGTACGCCTTATAGTCGTAAAAAGCAAAGAAGGACTGGAAAAAGTCGGAAAGGCAGCAAATATTTATCAGGCACCGGCTGCCATTGTCGTCTGTGCCAATAAGACAAAAGCCTGGAAGCGTCCGTTTGACGGCAAGATCACAACCGACATCGATGCCTCGATCCTGACCGACCATATGAGCTTGAGGCAACCGAGCTTGGTCTTGGCAGTGTCTGGATTTGCTACTTAACCCGGACATATTAAAAGAAGAACTGAACCTTCCGGAAACTTAGAACCGGTCAAT
>ENA-OQAN01000087-OQAN01000087.1-human-gut-metagenome-genome-assembly--contig:-NODE-87-length-47682-cov-4.724866_pt1 | contig 47682 bp, 45 predicted proteins | sample MGYA00242735_ERZ504527 | MGnify/ENA primary metagenome ERZ504527 (study PRJEB26092, sample SAMD00036230) | human gut metagenome | host: Homo sapiens | study: EMG produced TPA metagenomics assembly of... | reverse complement strand
AACTGCAGACAGAGAACATTTCACTTGTTATGAATGCAAAATCAGATAATTGTTACTGTCGGAAAGGGAGATGACGAGAAAATTTATGCACTGTCCCATTCTGATATCACAGGATGGACTATTGTGGGATGCATGAATATGTCTGACTTTTACGAAACAGCAGACAGACAAGAAGTATTTATGTGCTGGTAGCAGTGGGCTGATCATAGTTGCTCTTCTGATTTCCAGCCTGATTGCCAGAAATATTACGCTGCCGATCCAGAAGCTTCGTGATCCATGAAAAGTGTGCAGAAAGGAAATTTTGATATTGAAGATATAGAGGTGATTTCCGACAATGAAATAGGAAGTCTTACCAGATCTTTTAATGTGATGACGCACAGGATACGGGAATTAATGGAGCAGAATGTAAAGGAGCAGGAGCAGAAGAGAAAAATAGAACTGAAAGCCCTGCAGTCGCAGATCAATCCACATTTTCTGTATAATACGCTGGATTCTATTATCTGGATGGCTGAAGGAAAGAAGAATGAGGAAGTGGTGATAATGACGGCTTCTCTGGCGCGACTGCTCAGACAGAGTATCAGCAATGAGGATGAGCTTGTAACAGTCGGACAGGAGATTGAATATGTCAGAAGTTACCTCACGATCCAGAAGATGCGCTACAAGGATAAGCTGGAATTTGAGATAAAGGCAGATCCATCCATTACACAGGTACCTATCATTCGTCTGGTATTGCAGCCGCTCGTGGAGAATGCAATTTATCATGGCTTAAAATATAAAGACAGTAAAGGACTGTTGACAGTACATGGATATATGAAAGGTGAGAATGCAGTAATCGATATTACGGACGATGGTGTGGGAATGGATGAGGAAACTCTGAAACATATTTATGATAAGCATAAGGTGAATTACCGTTCCAATGGAGTTGGGGTGTACAATGTGCAGCAGCGTCTGGTTTTATATTATGGAAAAGATTATGGCATTATCTATCACAGTGAAAAAGGAAAGGGAACCACAGCATCTGTTGTAATTCCCGGAATACAGGAGGAATCCCATGAAAAGTCATAAAAAAGAGATTATAACAGTTGCAATCCTTATGGCGGCAGCAGTGGTGATTTTTGCCGGAATCCTGAAACCGGAGGCAACACAGACGAAAAAATGCTCCCTCATTTATATTCCAAAGATCAGGATAATACCAATGATTTCTGGACTTCGGTAATATCCGGCTGTAAGATGGCGGCAGAGGAATATGAATCTGACCTTGAAATCCTGGCTCCGGATAAAGAAGAGAATATAGAAGAACAGAATAAACTTCTGAAAAAGGCCATTGAGCAGAAACCGGATGCGATTCTGTTTTCTCCTTCCAGCATGGATGCATCAGATGAACTTCTGAAGGAAGCAAAAGAAAAAGGAATCCGTATTACCTATATTGATTCCTATACAAAAGAAGAATTGCAGGATCTCACAGTTGCCACAGATAATGTGAATGCAGGCAGGATGTTAGGAGAGTATGCCAGAAAATTAATCGATAAAGATTCAAAGATAGCCATTGTCAGCCATGTAAAAGGTGTTTCCACGGCTGTGGAGAGAGAACAGGGATTCAGGGAAGGTCTTGGTGACTATGCTGATAACATAGTAGATATTGTCTACTGTAACTCACTCTATGAGAAATCCTATGAACTGGCGCAGGAACTGATGAGGAAATATCCGGATCTGGAACTGATTGCAGGAATGAACGAATATTCTGCAGTTGGTGTGGGAAGAGCAGTCAGTGATGCAGGAGCGAAAGATAAGATCGCAGTAGTTGGTGTGGACTGTTCTCAGGAGGCCATCAATCTTATGGAAATGGGCGTTTATAAGGGAATTATTGTGCAGAAAGCATTCCGGATGGGGTATATCGGAGTGGAAGAAACCATTCATATGCTTAACGGGGATGCAGTAGAGAAGAATATTGATTCAGGATGCGAGTTGGTTACGCCGGAGAATATGTATAACAGTGATATTGAACGGCTGATCTTCCCGTTTAGCTGACTGACGCGTTGAAACGACTGCGTAATATAAGGATAAAAGAAGCAAAAAGGTTAAATATTTCCGGATGAAAAAAAGGAAATATTTAACCTTTTTTTGGAAGATATTTCATTACAATTATCCGACAGGTAAGGTAAGATATAGAAAACAAAGAGATACGAAATAACGTAAGGAGGGTGAAAAACTTGGAAAAGTTGAAACAAAATCCAATTGTGAAGAAACTAGGTCTGAACAGAATCCTGTTAGCATGTATTCTGGTTCTTATGTTCGTAGTCTTCAAAGTAGTTCTGGGAAGTAAGTTCCCTGTAGGTGACAGTATCAAATCTACTTTGAACTATGTATACTTCCTGGGCTTTCTGTCACTTGGAGTAACATTTGTAATTGCCACTGGAGGAATCGATTTCTCCATTGGACCTGTAATGTTCTGCTGTGCCCTGATCTCAGGTTACTGCATGACATCTTATCATGTACCTTGTGCAGCAGCAATGGTGATCTGCATTCTGATCGGATTTGCATTTGGCGTGTTTAATGGCTGGATGGTATCTTATATGTCAGTTCCGCCATTTATCATTTCCATGGCATCTATGAACATTGCAAAAGGTATTGCATCTGTATTTACAAAGACACAGTCCGTCAGCTGGCCACTGGGAAGTGATCCTGTAAACGGATGGTTCAGAAATCTTATCTCCTATAAGGGATTCCCTGTAGGACTTGTGATTTTCCTGGCAGCAGCAGTGATCTGTGGAATTATTCTTTATAACACAAAACCGGGACGTTATATCCTTTGTCTTGGTTCTAACAGCGAAGCAGTAAGACTCAGCGGTGTTAATACAAAAAAATGGAGAATGCTTGCTTATGTGATCTGCGGTGTTCTTGTAGGAATCGGAGCAATTTTCTTTGTTGGCGCTTATACAACTGTTCAGCCTGGATACGGCGATCAGTACAACAATGAAGCGATTGCAGGCTGTGTAATGGGTGGTACATCCATGGTTGGCGGACTTGCTTCTATCGGCGGTACAGTCATCGGTGTATTTATCATTTCTCTTCTTCAGCAGGGTATCATGGCATTTGGTCTTGGTAAAGGTCAGCAGATGATCATCACAGGACTTATCGTAATTGTAGCAGTTTATGTCGACGTTTCTGCAAGACGCAGAAAGAACTGATCGGAAGGGAGGATGTAACAATGGGTGAAGTTATTTTGACTATGAAGGACATTGATAAGTCCTTTCCTGGAGTTCATGCTCTGGATCACGTTAATTTTGAAGTGAAACGCGGCGAAGTACATGCTCTTATGGGAGAAAACGGTGCCGGAAAGTCTACATTGATGAAAGTTCTTACCGGTATTTATCAGAAAGATTCAGGATCCATTACCTATAAAGGAAAGGAAACTGAATTCCATAACACAAGAGAAGCGCAGGATGCAGGTGTTGTAATCGTGCATCAGGAGCTGAACATGGTAGGTGATCTTACCGTAGCTCAGAATATTTTTATCGGACGTGAACCAAAGAAAGGGTTCAGCATTGATGATAAGAAAATGATCGAAGATTCCAAAAAACTCTTTCAGGAACTGAACATTGAAATCAATCCAAAAGAAAAGATGAACAATCTTACCGTCGGAAAACAGCAGATGTGTGAGATCGCAAAGGCTATTTCCCATAAAGCAGAGGTTATTATCTTTGATGAGCCGTCAGCAGCACTGACAGAGAAAGAGATTGCAGACTTATTTGAGATCATCCGTGATCTTCGTAAGAAAGGTCTTGGAATCGTTTATATTTCCCACCGTATGGATGAGATCAAAACGATTACTGACAGAGTAACAGTCATGCGAGATGGTGGTTATGTAGGAACGCTGATCACAGCAGACAGTACAAAAGAAGACATCATCAACATGATGGTTGGACGTGTCATTTATGAAGATCCTAAGGAACACAGCATGGTTGCACCGGATGCACCTGTTGTTCTTAAGGTAGAGAACCTGAATGCAGGTAAGATGGTTCAGAATGTAAGCTTTGAACTTCGCAAAGGTGAGATTCTTGGTTTCTCAGGACTGATGGGAGCCGGACGTACTGAGACAGCAAGAGCACTGTTTGGTGCTGACCCGAAACAGAGTGGAAAGATCTCTATAAGGGGAAAAGACGGACAGCTTCGCGAGGTAACTATCAACAGTCCTCAGGATGCAGTTAAATATGGTATTGGTTATCTGTCAGAGGACAGAAGAAGATATGGTTGTGTCGTACAGAAATCTGTAACAGAGAATACTACGCTGGCAACCATGGAAGAATTTACCAGTGGTATCTTCATTAATAAATCAAAAGAAAAAGAAGTTTCAGAGAAATACGTTAAAGAGCTGGCAACCAAAACTCCAAACTGCGAGCAGCTGGTAGTCAATCTTTCCGGTGGTAACCAGCAGAAGGTCGTTATCGCAAAATGGCTGACACGAGACAGTGAGATTCTTATTTTTGATGAGCCGACCAGAGGTATTGATGTTGGTGCCAAGAATGAAATTTACAAGTTAATGAACAGACTGGCTGCAGAAGGTAAATCTATTATCATGATTTCTTCTGAAATGACAGAAGTTCTCCGTATGAGTGACCGTATTATCGTTATGTGTGAAGGTAAGATTACAGGAAATATTGATATTTCCGAAGCTACACAGGAACACATTATGAATCATGCAACACGGAACATCAATTAAGGAGGAAAGTCATGACTAAGAAGAAAAAAAAGTATTTTAAGTGATCAGAGATTTATTGTATTACTGGTTATTATTGTACTGTTTGCAATTTTCTCCTTTAAGAGCAGGGAGTTCAGACAGTATACCACAATCCTGAGTATGCTGGATTTCTCATATTATGATCTTCTGATGGCAATCGGTGTTACATTCCCTCTTATTACAGGAGGTGTAGACCTGTCAATCGGAACAGGTATGGTATGTTACGCATTGATCGCAGGATCTCTGGTAAGAAATAATAATCTTCCGGTTGTACTTGCAATGTTACTTTGCATTGTACTTGGAATTATTGTAGGAGCAGCAAATGGTGTGCTGATCGGTATTATGAACCTGCCGCCATTCCTTGCAACACTTTGTACGTGTATGATTACCCGAGGTGCAGGATCCCTGTGCAGTGCCACTCCCTGGCCGGGACTTACACAGGAGGCGGATGGTTCCATTCAATCTTTAAGATTACAGTTGGAACAGGAAGAAGTGCTTCCCGTTATCCTATCGGTTTCTTATGGATGATCATTCTGGTCCTTGTAATGGAATATGTTCTGAATCATACAAAATTCGGTCGTTATACGATCGCGATCGGTTCCAATAAAGAAGCAGCAGCTCTTTCGGGAATCAACGTTAAATTCTATCATGTTATGGTATATGTAGTATGCGGACTCTTCACAGGTCTTGCAGCTATCGCATATGCGGCAGTTACACCAACTGTACAGCCTGGTACCGGTGCAGGACTTGAAATGGATGCCATCGGTGGAGTATTCGTAGGTGGTGTTGCAGCAACAGGTGGTTATGGATCAGTAATCGGTACTTTAGCCGGTATCTTCGTTATCATGCTTCTGAAAACCGGTCTTCCATATATCGGACTTCAGGCAAACTGGCAGCAGATCATTACAGGTGCAGTTCTTATCATTGCAGTACTGATCGATATCATGAAAGAAAAGAAAGCAGCAGCAAAATAATTTTCAAAACTGAATAAAGAAAAAATGCATCTTACGACAGATGCAAAACAGCAGGATATGAAACAACGGAGGGCTTCCAGGGGATGTTCGGCGACAGTATTGTCATATGTGTATTTTGGGGAAGGCGGAACGAGAGAGGAAGCCTCCGGGGTATCATTTATAAAAAAACTATATTAAAAATGTATATTTAAAAGGAGGAAATTTTAAATGAAAGCAAAAAAAGTGATCGCATTAGTTATGTGTGCAGCAATGGTAGCAGGAATGTCCGCATCAAGCGTTATGGCAGCCGATATGCCGGAACAGTTCAAAGATCTGAAAGCTAATGAAGCTTATGATTTCCCGATGATGGTTAAATCTTTCCAGTCTACATACTGGGATGCAGCTCAGGAAGGTATGAAGAAAGCTGCTGATGAACTTGGTGTTACATACAAGGCACAGGGACCAAACAGTGAATCTGATATCGCTGACCAGGTTAACATGATCAACACAGCAATCGCTGCAAAGCCGGCAGGTTTAGGTCTTGCTGCATGCGATACTTCTTCCGTTCTTGATGCACTTCAGGAATGCGTTGACAAAGGAATCCCGGTAGTAACATTTGATACAGGTATCGCTGACGCTCCGGAAGGCTCTGTAGTATGTGAAGTTTGTACAGACAACGCACAGGCTGGTTCTGTTGCAGCTGAAAACATGTACAATGCGATCAAAGATGTTGTAGCTAATGCAGATGGACAGGTTATCATCGGTGAAGTTAACCAGGATGCTACAGGTCAGAATATTCAGCAGCGTGGCGGCGGATTTATTGACAAAATGATCGAACTGCTTCAGGCTGACGGAAAAACAGTTGCAGTTAAAGGTAACGAGTTCTATGTAAACGCAGCTAAAGGTGCAGATGCAAAAGAAGCAGACGCAGACGTTGTTATCCAGGTCGCTGTTCCTGCACAGACAACTGTAGAGCTTTGCTCAACAGAGGCTCAGGCAATCCTTTCTCAGGAAAACTGCATCGCTATCTTCGGTTCCAACCAGACAGCAGCAGAAGGTGTTCTTGCAGCTAATGCTAACCTGAACGTTCTTGGTTCTGACGCAGGAGCAGGCGATGTTATCGGTGTTGGTTTCGATGCTGGTTCTATCATTAAAGCCGCTGTACAGGATGGAACATTCATCGGTGCTGTTACACAGTCTCCTCTGATGATGGGTTACTATGCAATCTACGCTCTGACAGCAGCAGCTAACGGACAGGAACTTGAAGATGTTCCTACAGATGGATACTGGTATGATTCCACAAACATGGACAGCGAAGAAATCGCTCCTAACCTTTATGACTAATCGATAAGTAAATATCGAGAGGAAATGAATCCTTAGAATTAAGTATTAATTATTAATACAAATACAGACGCCGCACTGCCGTATGGCAAGTGCGGCGTTGTTGTTCAAACAATAAAACAATGATTGGAAATGATGATTTTATTAAGTTGTAAAGATACTTATTTCGACGATAGATTTCAAAATAGCAAATAAGGACACTTTTTCAGTCAAACAAGGTTCTTATTTTGGGGAGTAAGTTGAGATAAAATGAAATCATCAGATATGAAAAGCGTATAAATTCATATATTGAGGAGGTTTTGCAATGGCAGCATATTATTTAGCAGTAGATATCGGAGCATCCAGCGGACGTCACATCATTGGACATATGGAAAACGGAAAAATGGTTCTGGAAGAAATTTATCGTTTTGAGAATGGAATGGTAAAGAAAGACGGAGAACTCTGCTGGGAATTTGACCGTCTTTTCAAAGAGGTAGTAAATGGTCTGAAGAAATGTAAAGAAATCGGCAAGATTCCGGTAAGTATGGGCGTGGACACATGGGGCGTTGACTTCGTACTTCTGGACAAAAATGACAATGTTCTTGGAAATACAGTAGGATATCGTGACCACCGTACAGAGGGAATGGATAAAGAAGTTTATAAGGCAATTTCCCTGAAAGATCTCTATGCAAGAACAGGTATCCAGAAAGCTGATTATAATACGATCTATCAGCTGATGGCAGTGAAAAAGAAACATCCGGAATATCTGGAACAGGCGGAGACACTTCTTCATGTGCCGGATTATTTCCATTTCCTTCTTACAGGACAGAAAACCTGTGAGTACACAGAAGCTACGACAGGACAGCTTGTAAGCCCGATTACTAAGGACTGGGATTATGAACTGATCGATATGCTCGGTTATCCGAGAAAAATGTTTCAGAAGCTGATCATGCCCGGAACAGGCATCGGACATTTGTCAGATAAGATCAGAGAAGAAGTGGGCTTTGATCTGGAAGTGGTTGCACCTGCAACACATGATACAGGATCCGCTGTACTGGCAGTTCCTGCAAATGACGATGATTTTATCTACATCAGCTCCGGAACATGGTCACTGATGGGAATTGAGAGAAAAGAAGCTGACTGCTCTGAGAAGAGCTGTGAGATGAACTTCACAAATGAAGGCGGTTATGCAGGCCGTTTCCGTTACCTGAAGAATATCATGGGACTCTGGATGATCCAGTCTGTGCGTCATGAAGTAAATGATGCATACAGCTTTGCAGAAATCTGCGCAATGGCAGAGGAAGCAAAGGATTTCCCGTCAAGAGTAGACGCAAATGATGAGTGTTTCCTTTCTCCTGACAATATGACAGAGGAAGTTAAGGATTACTGCCGCAGAACAGGACAGAAGGTTCCGGAAACTCTGGGAGAGATTGCAACAGTTATCTACACAAGTCTTGCGGAATGCTATGCAAAGACAGCAAAAGAGCTGGAAGAGATGACAGGCAGGACTTACAGCCGTATTCATATCGTGGGCGGCGGTTCCAACGCAGGATATCTCAATGAGCTGACTGCAAAGGCAACAAAGAAAGAAATCCATGCAGGTCCAGGAGAGGCAACTGCAATCGGAAATATCACAGCACAGATGCTGAAAGCAGAAGAGTTTAAAACCATTGAAGAGGCTCGTACTATCATTCATGAATCCTTTGGTGTAAAAGTTTATAAATAATAAAAGGGGAACAGGGTATTGGCTCTGTTCCTTTTGTGTTACTGTTCACTCCGTTCACACAGTAACGAAACAGGGACTGTTACGAGTCAACGGCAAGGGAATATGTTGACTATCATGGGGTTTCAAAGTATAATGATGGCTGGTGAATTGAGCGGAAATACAGGGTGATTCATCAGAGGTAAGTGATTGATTTTAATAGATAAAGGCAGGTTATATATGAATACAATTAGTGTGGAAGAGCTGGAGAAGATTGATTCTTCTAAGATTACGATCGTGGATGTGCGGCCGGCGGATCAGTACAGCAGGGGATCTTTTCCGGGGGCAGTGAATATTCCGCTGGATGAGTTTGAGGAAAGAATGGAGTCTGTGGACAGGGAGAAGATGGTGTATGTTCTCTGCCATACGGGGGACAGAAGCCGGGACTGTGTGGAGAAGCTGAGTGATGCAGGGTATGAGGCTGTGAATATTGAAGGTGGATATCGTGCCTATCTGAGACTTTCTCTGAGCCGTTTTATGGAGAATGATGCTAAGGAGCAGAAGGAACTGAAGACGAAAGAGATTGAGCACAGTATTATCAAGACGTTCAGAAAGACGGTCTGGAGACCGTTTACCAAGGCTTTGAATCAGTATCAGCTGATTCAGGAGGGAGATAAGATTGCTGTCTGTATTTCAGGTGGTAAGGACTCTATGCTGATGGCGAAGCTGCTTCAGGAGCTGAAGCGTCATGGGAAGATTCATTTTGAACTGGTGTTTCTGGTAATGAATCCGGGCTATAATGCGGATAACTGGAAGATTATTCAGGATAATGCAGAGCTTCTGGGAATTCCTCTTACGGTTTTTGAAAGTGATATTTTTGATACAGTGGCAGAAATTGAGAATAATCCCTGTTACCTGTGTGCGAGAATGAGACGTGGTTATCTGTATTCTCATGCCAAGGAGCTGGGATGTAATAAGATTGCGTTGGGACATCATTTTGATGATGTGATCGAGACGATTCTCATGGGTATGCTGTACAGTGGTAAGGTGGAGACTATGATGCCGAAGCTGCACAGTCAGAATTTTGAGGGGATGGAATTGATCCGCCCTATGTATCTGATCAAGGAATCTGCAATCAAGGCATGGAGAGATACCAATGGACTGCATTTCATTCAGTGTGCATGCCGTTTTACTGAGAACTGTGTAAGCTGTGGAGGCGGACGTGGTTCCAAGCGTGATGAGATGAAAGAGCTGGTTGCGCAGTTTAGAAATACAAGCAGTGTGATCGAGACGAATATCTTTAACAGTGTGCGGGATATTAATCTTCGTACTGTTATGGGATATCATAAAGATGGAGAATACTATAATTTCCTGGATGACTATGATCAGCGTGGAAATAAGGGCGCTGATAAGGAAAAAGAATGATAACAGCAAAATCTTCATTTGTGGAAGAGAAATACACTGCTCAGTATTATAGTGGGAACGGTTGTCTGTATGTTTCTGGTGCAGGTGGTGTTCTAAAAGGAGGAATCCATGACCTTACAGGAGATTCTTGAAAGTGTAAAAAGTGGTTCGGTATCTGTGGAAGAGGCAGAGAGAATCCTTAAGAAAGAAAGTTATGAAGAAATGGGGTATGCGAAGCTGGATACAAGCCGTAAGGCAAGAACCGGTTTCGCAGAAGTAATCTACTGCAGTAATAAGGCAGATGAACATCTTCTGAATATTTTTGAAAGATTATACAGAGAAGACGGCGAGGTATTCGGAACCAGAGCTTCCCAACATCAGTATGAACTGGTGAAGGAGAAGTTTCCGGAAGTAGAATATGATCCCATTTCACGTATTTTAAAGATTGAGAAGAAAGATAAGAAGCGTATTGGCAAGATCGCAGTGTGTTCAGCGGGAACAGCAGATATTCCGGTTGCTGAGGAAGCTGCACAGACAGCGGAATATTTTGGCACAAATGTTGAACGGATTTATGATGTGGGAGTCAGCGGAATGCATCGTTTATTCTCCAGACTGGAGACGATCCAGAGTGCGAACTGTGTAATTGCAGTTGCGGGAATGGAGGGAGCTCTTGCCAGTGTGATGGGCGGTCTGGTGAGCAGACCGGTGATCGCAGTACCGACTTCTGTGGGTTATGGTGCAAGTATGCATGGTCTTTCGGCACTTCTTACCATGATCAATTCCTGTGCGAACGGGATTGCTGTGGTGAATATTGATAACGGCTACGGTGCCGGCTATCTGGCAACACAGATCAACCGTCTGGCAGCAGGTACAGATGAGAAAGGAAATTGATTATGGGAAAAACATTATATCTGGAATGTTATTCAGGGATAAGTGGTGATATGACGGTTGCGGCTCTTCTTGATCTGGGAGCTGACCGCTCAGTGCTGGACAGGGTGCTGAAGAGTCTTAAGGTATCAGGATTTGAGACAAAGATCAGCAGAGTTGTGAAGTCCGGAATAGATGCATGTGATTTTGATGTTGTGCTGGATAAAGAGCATGAAAATCATGACCATGATATGGAATATCTGCATGGACATCATCATGAAGGCCATGAGAGCAATCACGCCCATGGCACAGGAACAGCGCAAGACCATCACCATCACGAACACCGTGGAATAAAAGAAATTACCTATATTATAGAGCATAGCGCAATGAATGAGAATGCAAAGAAGATAGCATTGCGTATATTTGAAATTCTTGCAGAGGCGGAGAGTAAAGCACACAATGTTCCTGTAGATCAGGTGCATTTTCATGAGGTGGGAGCAGTGGACTCTATTGTGGATATTGTGTCTGTGGCAGTCTGTCTGGATGATCTGGATGTTACAGAGGTTATCGTTCCTGTTCTCTGCGAGGGACGTGGAACTGTCCGTTGTCAGCATGGCATCCTGCCAATCCCGGTTCCGGCAGTTGCAAATATAGTAAGTGCCAATCATTTACATCTGAAAATGACAGAGATAGAAGGTGAACTTGTAACGCCTACAGGTGCGGCGATAGTGGCAGCAGTGAAAACAAAAGATAAACTTCCGGAAAACATTTGAAATTCAGAAGATTGGAATCGGTGCAGGTAAACGCCAGTATGAGTGTTCGGGAATTTTAAGGGCAATGATCATATCAGAAAGCACAGAGCAGGCTAAAGGAAGAAATCCAAAAGCTGAAAATCAGGAAACCAAAGATACGATTATCAAGATGGAGACAAACATTGATGACTGCAGTGGAGAAGTTCTGGGATTTGTGATGGAACGTCTGATGAAAGCCGGTGCCAGAGATGTGCATTATGTGCCTGTTTTTATGAAAAAGAACAGACCTGCATGGGTTCTGAATGTGATCTGTAAGGAAGAAGATATAGAAACGCTTCAGAATATTATTTTTGAAGAAACTACTACGATTGGAATTCGTTATAGCATAATGGAACGTACGATTCTTCCCAGAGAAACGAGAACCCTTCCGACTCCATGGGGAGAAGTTCAGGTAAAGGTATGCACTTTGAATGGAAAAGAGCAGCTTTATCCGGAATATGAGAGCGTTGCACAGTTGAGCAGAGAAAAAGAGATTCCATTTGCAGAAATTTACCGTTATATTGTTTTGGCAAATAAAGATAAAGAATAACAATGTAAAAGAAAACAGTCACATACTTGAGTGAATATCTCAACATTCATCAGATGTATGTGACTGTTTCTTTTTATTATTTTTATGAGGTGACTTCTGGTTCAGTTCTATCTGATACCTGGTACTTTTTGCAATTCAGGCAGGGAAAGTTGTCTGATTCGGTTAAATTACAGAGTACTTACACCGTCATCATCATAACGGTCATATTCAGCTCCCTCATATCCGATCATGCGGATAGTAGCAGGATCGATATCCTTTACTGTCTGCGCAACATCAGCAACCGGGATTGCTTTTCCCTTGCGAATAAACAGTGGAACTTCATTCAGGCAACTTCTACATAGTGGTGGCCTTTTTCAAGAATTTCCTGAGAAATTGTTCCATCCGGCAGGAATTTTACGAACATCATTTCTTCCGGCAGATATACATAGCGGCCTTTTGCATTCTGTGTGTAAACTGGTGCGATCATGATTTCGTTTCCAAGGAGAAGCTGGTCCTCTACCTGAGTTGCGAATGCATCGTCTGTGTAGTCAAATGCCAGCGGACGGAACATCATGTCATCGTTTAATGCTGCTTTCATGTATTCGCTGTACAGATATGGAACAAGACGATATCTGACACCGATTACATGACGGAAGTCTTCGATATTCTCGAACTGGTAAGCTTCCTGTTCTCTGGTTCCCAGAGCGGAGTGGTTTCTCATAAGAGGTGTAAATACACCAAGTGCCAGCCAGCGCAGTACCAGGTCACGTGTGGTATCTGCACCGAAACCGCCCAGATCTGCACCTGTGTAAAGGAAACCGCACATATTCAGGGATGGAAGCATCTTTAAGTTCAGAAGGATGTGTGACCACCAGGATTTGTTGTCTCCCATCCAGATTCCACCGTATCTGTGCATTCCCACATAGGAGGAACGGGAGAACATCAGAAAACGTTTGCCAGGTGCGATTTTTTCAAATGCTTCACCTGCTGCACGGGTCATGTTATAGCCAAACAGGTTATGTACCTTGTCGTGGCGGATTTTCTGACCGTTTACATTGTGATAGAAGCGTTTGTAATCTTCCGGATTGTTTGCAAGGGCGTTTACTTTATCACCGAGTGTAAATCCAGGTGCTTCTTCCTTGTCCATGAAGTTGTCTTTGATGTATTCTTTTAATTCAGCAACGCCTTCCGGTGTACAGAACATTGCAGGTTCGTTCATGTCATTCCAGAAACCGTCGATTCCCTTTGAAATGAGACGTTCGTATTTCTGTCCGAACCATGCTCTGGCATCTGCATTCAGGACATCAGGGAAATGAGTCCAGCCCGGCCATACAGCGGAAACGAAATCACTGCCGTCTTCACGTTTGCAGAAGTAGTTCTTCTCAACGCCTTCTTCATAAACATCATAGCCAGCTTCTACCTTGACACCTGCATCGATGATCGGGACAAGGTGGATACCTTTTTCTTTCATTTCATTGACATAGGCCTCAAAGTCAGGGAAGTTTTCCTGATTGACTGTGAAATCTTTGTAGTCTTCCATGTAATCGATATCCATGTATACCATATCGATTGGAATATTGTTTTCACGATATCCGTCAGCGGCTTTTCTGAAGTCGTCAGCAGTTGTATATCCCCAGCGGCTCTGACCGAAACCAAATGCGAATTTAGGCGGGATATAGCTTCTTCCGATGATTTTACGGAACTGTTTTACGATATCGTAAGGAGTTTCACCCTCGATCACATACAGATAAAGGTCTGCATCCTCACAGGTGATCTTTAACTGGGAAGAGAGTGTGTAACCGATATCAAACTTCAGTTTTCCGGGATAATCAACGAAGAGACCGAAAGTCTGTTTTCCGGAGATTACGAGGAAGTTGTGTGCTCCGTAGAGGGAGATTTTATCTTCTGTATGGTTTGGCTGGTCGGAACAGTTGCTTTCATAAACGTATCCACGTTTGTTGATTCCGCGGTTTGATTCGCCCAGACCATAGACAACATCGTTGTCATCCATGTCATAAGTAAAAGAGAAGCCGTTCTCTGTGGAGATAGTTCCGTATGCAGGAGTTCCCTTAGAAGCCGGGATGGAAGTTACGATGGCATCGGTTTCAAATGGGGTCCCGTAAGTATATTTCTGAATCATTTTGTCATGTCCTCCTTAGGTTGAAAATGGTCAAGCGGATAAAATCATCCGCTTTGCTACGCGGCGCTGCACCGAATAACTGAAACGCTTAAGTACTGTTAGAAAATACACAGATGTTTTCCTTGATTTCATATTTACAATAATAGAGGTTTGAGTGGGGAAATGCTACTGAAATTATGACAAATTTATACGTTATTTTGACTTTTTAACCGAATCAAGTAAGTCCCCTGCTTCAATTACGAAAAGCAATGAGCAGTGGAGTGGATAATTTTAGCTGCTTGCTCTGGCAACTTGTTGTGCTTTAATGCTTTATCTTAATAGAATTTTTCTGTACATACGGTGAAAAAAGTGCTAAACTGTTATTATTACACGAAAGAAAGGTTTATTTAACATGCTTCAGACAATTGAATCCATCAATAACGTCGTAAATAATTTTATCTGGGGTGTCCCGGCTATGATCTGTATTATCGGCGTAGGGCTTTACCTGAGCTGCGGACCGGTTTTGTCCAGATCCGCAAATTCCCGTATGCGCTTAAAACCACACTGGAAGAATTTTTAAGAAAAAAGAAGCCTCTGACGGTTCCATGACACCTTTCCAGGCAGTCTGTACTGCACTGGCAGGTACAGTAGGTACGGGAAATATCGCCGGTGTTGCCGGAGCTATCGCCATCGGTGGTCCGGGCGCTGTATTCTGGATGTGGGTTTCCGCACTCCTTGGAATGTGCACGAAATTTACAGAGGTTACCCTTGCAGTACATTTCCGTGAGAGAAACAGACATGGGGATTATGTAGGCGGACCTATGTATTATATTAAGAATGGTCTGGGAAAGAATTGGAGGTTTCTTGCAGTTCTTTATTCTGCATTCGGTGTACTGACTGTATTTGGAACAGGTAATGCTACTCAGGTAAATACCATTACAACAGCAATTGATACAGCTCTTATTAACTTCAATGTGATTTCAGAGTCTTCTACAGGCAGACTGAATCTGATCCTTGGAATTGTGATCACGCTGCTGGTTGGTATGGTACTGCTGGGCGGTATCAAGCGAATCGGAAGTGTTTCCGAGAAGCTGGTGCCGTTTATGGCATTGTTTTATATTGTACTTGCATTGGGCGTTGTGATCTTAAATATCGGAAGAGTTCCGGCAGTTTTCCATGATATTGTTTATGGAGCTTTAATCCGTCAGCAGTGACAGGCGGTGTGATCGGAAGCTTTTTCCTCAGTATGAAAAAGGGTGTTTCCAGAGGTATTTTCTCCAATGAAGCCGGACTTGGTACAGGGTCTATCGCTCATGCCTGTGCAGATACAAGCAAGCCTGTAAAACAGGGTATGTTTGGTATCTTTGAGGTATTTGCAGATACAATCGTGATCTGTACTCTGACAGCACTTGTGATTCTTGTAAGCGGCGTTCCGGTAAATTACGGTGCAGCGGCAGGTGCAGAACTTACAATTTCCGGATTTACTTCTACATACGGAGGCTGGGTTTCCATCTTTACGGCAGTTGCCATGTGCTGCTTTGCATTCTCAACGATTATCGGATGGGGACTTTACGGAGCTCGCTGCATTGAATTCTTATTCTCTGCAAAAGTTATCCGCCCATTTATGATCGCATATTCATTAGTGGCAATCCTTGGTGCAACGGTAGATCTGGGACTTCTCTGGAGCATTGCTGAGACATTCAACGGTCTCATGGCAATCCCCAACTTAATTGGTGTATTCCTGCTTTCAGGAACCGCTATTACACTTACAAAAGAGTATTTTGCACAGAAGAAATAACAATAATAGCCCGGAGAGTTATTTTTCCGGGCTATTATTTTATGAGAATTGCGGGAGCTGCTTTGCAGCGGAGCAATTCGTAGATATCAAGTTAGGGGCAAAATGCCTTTTGACCCTAACATCATTTTATGAAAAAGGTAAAAGGAGAATAGAGCCATGATTCCAATCGCACATATAGAAAATGATTTTCCAACCAAATTCGGTATTCCCAGGCAGAGTGGACGTGTAGGGGCGCTTAAAGCGAGAATCGTATTCGAACCGGAATATCGAAATGTGGATGCCTGCCGTGGCCTGGAGGAGTTTAGTCATATCTGGCTGATCTGGGAGTTTTCGGAGCAAAGAGGACAAAGTGGTCACCGACTGTCCGCCCGCCCAGACTTGGGGGAAATGTGAGAAAAGGAGTTTTTGCCACAAGATCTCCCTTCCGTCCCAATTCCATAGGATTATCCTGTGTGAAGCTTGAGAAAGCAGCTCTGGATGAGCCGGACAGCCCTGTACTTTATGTAGAAGGTGCAGATCTGATGAATGGAACACCGATTTTCGATATTAAACCATATATTCCTTATGCGGATTGCCATCCGGAAGCAACAGGAAGTTTTACCGAATATTCCAAAGATCATCATCTGAATGTAGAATTTCCCCAGGAGCTTCTGGAAAGAATACCCGGGGAAAGCAGAGAGGCTCTGATCGCAGTTCTTGCAGATGATCCCCGTCCTGCTTATCAGAATGATCCGGAACGGTCTTACGGAATGCCTTTTGGAGAGAAGGATATTCATTTTCGGGTGGATGGAGATATCCTTCGTGTTTATAATGTGACAGAATTTGTAAAAAAACAGCAGGAATCTTCGGCAGATTGTGGAAAATAACCATTTTCGGATATTTCTGTAAGAAAGGCTTGCAAAATTGGCGTTTATTCAATACAATATTAAACAGACTTTATGTTGGTAGAGTGACAAAGACTGATAGGAGATTGGTCTGAAAATATTTAGTGACATATGAGGAGCAGGAAAAATGAAGAAAATTGTTAAATTCGGAGGAAGTTCTCTGGCAAATGCAGAACAGTTTCAGAAAGTAGGGGAGATCATCAGAAGTGATGAGAGCAGACGTTATGTGGTTCCGTCCGCTCCCGGAAAGAGATTTGACGGAGATACAAAGGTTACAGATTTACTTTATAAATGTTATAATACTGCAGTTGAAGGGGAAGATTTCATCCCGATTCTGCAGGAGATCAAGGGAAGATATTATGAGATTATCCGCGGACTGAACCTTGATCTTTCTCTGGAAGATGAATTTGCTCAGATCGAAGCTGATTTCAAGGCACAGGCAGGCACAGACTATGCAGCATCCAGAGGAGAATTTCTCAATGGTAAGGTGATGGCAGCATATCTGGGTTATGAATTTGTTGATGCAGCAGATGTGATCCGTTTTGATAAGAACGGAAATCTGGATGCCGAGAAGACAGACAGACTTCTGTCCAAAAAGCTGGCAAAATGTGAACATGCGTTATCCCTGGATTTTATGGCGCTGGTGAAGATGGAAAAGTTAAAACTTTCTCCAGAGGAGGTTCTGATGTAACCGGTTCTCTTGTGGCGAAGGCTATCAAGGCAGACCTTTATGAAAACTGGACAGATGTTTCCGGCTTCCTGGTAACAGACCCACGTATTGTTAAAAATCCGGAAGTGATTGAGAGCATTACCTACAGAGAACTCAGAGAGCTTTCTTATATGGGTGCAACTGTTCTTCATGAAGATGCGATTTTCCCGGTTCGTAAAGAAGGAATTCCGATCAATATCAAAAACACAAACAGACCGGAAGACAAGGGTACTTTTATTGTTGAGAGTACATGCAAGAAACCGAAATTTACAATTACAGGTATTGCAGGTAAGAAGGGATTCTGTTCTATCAATATTGAGAAATCCATGATGAACAGTGAGGTTGGTTTCGGACGTAAGGTACTTCAGGTATTCGAAGATCAGGGAATCAGCTTTGAGCATGTTCCATCAGGAATCGATACAATGACTGTATATGTACATCAGGATGAATTCGAAGAAAAGGAACAGCAGGTAATTGCCGGAATTCATCGTGCAGTACAGCCGGATTTCGTAGAAATGGAATCTGACCTTGCACTGATCGCTGTTGTAGGACGTGGTATGAAATCCACCAGAGGTACAGCAGGAAGAATCTTCTCAGCACTTGCCCATGCAAATGTAAATGTGAAGATGATCGACCAGGGTTCCAGTGAGCTTAATATCATTATCGGTGTGGAGAACAGAGATTTTGAAACTGCGGTAAAGGCAATTTATGATATCTTTGTAATTACCCAGATTTAATTGAGAATTGCAGGAGCTCCTTCACAGCGGAGCAATTTGTGGATATGATGTTTACCAATCATAGGATAAATAAAATAATGGACCGTCAGAAATCAGCATAGAGATTTCTGGCGGCTTTTTATATTATAGGAAATTACTCTGTAATGTTCCTATAACATAAAAAAGCCCTCCGGGCAGGATCGCACTGCGACGGAGCGGAATTATGTCGCTGAAGCGACCTGTTGCAGGCGGAGAATCCTGCAAGCAGGATTCTTTCTTGAATTCAGGAGTTTTTACATGATGATGAATTCTGTGTTATAATGAACGGACGATGTTGGGTAACTATTTGGTAGCTATTGTTGCGTGAGGTGTTTTGATATGGATAAGCCGGTGGTTCGTATTTCCGTCAGAAATCTGGTGGAGTTTATATTAAGAAGCGGGGATCTTGACAACCGGGGAGGATCTTCTGACAGAGAAGCAATGCAGAAGGGCAGCAGACTGCACAGAAAAATACAGGGCAGGATGGGAAGCCATTACAGAGCGGAGGTTTCTCTTAAATATAAAACAGAATATGAAGATGTAGGTATCCAGGTAGAGGGCAGAGCTGACGGAATCTTCACAGAAGATGGACAGTGCTGGATCGATGAGATCAAGGGTGTTTATGCAGATGTCAGTCAGTTGGAGAAGCCTGTGGAGGTTCACCGTGCACAGGCAATGTGTTATGCCTGGATCTACGCACAGGAGCAAAAACAGGAGAAGATCGGAGTGCAGATGACATATGGGAATCTGGACACAGAGGAGCTTAAGTTTTTCAGAGAGGAATATACGCTGGAAGAACTCGGACTGTGGTACCATAATCTTTTGGACAGGTATCATAAATGGATCACATACCAGCTTGCATGGAAAAAAGAACGGAATGCGTCCATGAGTGATCTGGAGTTCCCTTTTGAATATCGTGAGGGACAGCGAAAAATCGTATCCGGTGTATATCACACTATATCCACAGAAAGACAGATTTTTGTCCAGGCACCTACAGGAGTAGGAAAGACCATGTCCACGATCTTTCCGGCAGTGAGAGCAGTTGGTGCAGGACTGGGGGAAAATATTTTCTATCTTACAGCAAAGACCATTACCAGGACTGTGGCTGAAGAAGCTTTCTCCATATTAAAGGAGCATGGACTGAAATTTAAGGTGATTACCATTACTGCGAAGGAAAAGCTGTGCTTCTGTGATAAAACAGAATGTAATCCTGAGAACTGTCTGTGGGCGAGAGGACATCTGGACAGAGTGAATGATGCTGTTTTTGAACTGTGGACCACGCAGGACAGCTATGACAGGGATACTCTGCTGGAATATGCGAAGAAATGGCAGGTGTGTCCCTTTGAAATGTGCCTGGATCTGGCAGTCTGGGTGGACGCTGTGATCTGTGATTATAATTATGTATTTGATCCCAATGTTTATCTGAAAAGATTTTTCGGGGAGGGTACTTCCGGAGAATACATTTTTCTGATCGATGAAGCTCACAATCTGGTGGACAGGGGAAGGGAAATGTACAGTGCTCATGTGGACAGAGCGGATGTACTGGAGGCGAAGAGACTGGCCGGGGATTACAGTAAAGGTCTGGTGCGAGCACTGGAAAAAGTGAACAGACAGCTTCGAACTCTGGAAAAGGAGTGTACAGAGTACGAAATCCTGCCAAATCCCGGAGCAGTTTCTCTGGGAATGCTTCAGGTGATGGGGGAGATGGATAAGCTCCTGGAGGAACTTCATGGAAAGGAACTTCCGGAGCAGCTGCTGGAATTTTACTTCTGTGTGAGAGATTTCCTGAACATTGATGAACTTCTGGATGAAAATTATGTGGTTTATACAGAAATGGGAGAAGGGGGAAAGGTGATTTTGCGGCTTTTCTGTGTAAATCCTGCAGCAAATATTCATAGATGTCTGGAAAAGGGAAAAAGTGCGGTGTTCTTTTCTGCGACCCTGCTTCCCATGGATTATTACCGTACACTTTTAAGCACCAGAAAGGATGACTATGGGATTTATGTGACTTCTCCTTTCAGGCAGGAGAACAGGTGCATTCTCACAGGACGGGATGTGAGCAGCAGGTATACCAGAAGAGGATATGAGGAATATCACAGGATCGCATCTTACATTGCCAGAACTGTATGGACAAGAAAAGGAAATTATATGGTATTCTTTCCTTCTTATAAATTTATGGAGGATGTTCTGGAGGTGTATGAGAATGAGTTTTCAGCGGAATGGGTTCGCTGTATTTCGCAGACATCGGGAATGAATGAGAGGGAGAAAGAGGAATTTCTGGAGGAATTTTCTGCATCAGAGGGAACGCTGGTAGGATTTTGCGTAATGGGCGGGATTTTTTCAGAGGGGATTGATCTGATGGGAGAGAAGCTGATCGGAGCAATCATCATAGGGACTGGTCTTCCTCAGATTGGAACAGAAAGGGAGATCCTCAGGCAGTATTATGATAAAAAGGGTGTGAATGGATTTGATTATGCATACAGATATCCGGGGATGAATAAGGTGCTGCAGTCAGCCGGGCGTGTGATCAGAACCCAGGAGGACACAGGGATCATACTTCTGCTGGACGAGAGATTTGCAGGGAAAGATTACAGGAATCTGTTTCCTGCTGAGTGGTCTGACAGGGGAAACTGTACTTTAAATACTGTGGAAGAACAGCTGGGAAGCTTCTGGAACAGGATAAGAGAAAAGAACTGAACACTGATACTGAGATTCTGGTCTTTGCTGGAAAAAAGATAAAAATCTTGCTATCCTGAATAAAACAATATATACTTTGCTTACTGTGAATGGGATGTGAAAAGAAACCGTAAAAGGAGTTTTGCATGAGAAAAAATAGACAAACAGCGAAATATCATATTAAAAGTTATATCATAGCCGGAAGTCTGGCCGGAGCCATTTCCATGGCACTGGCTTTGCCGGTTCCTGTTATGGCTGCACAGCAGAGCCTTGCATCTGTCACCGGGCAGGCACAGATTCAGCCATGGGAGACGGAAGTGGCAAATATATGATGAAGAGTGACGGATTTTACTGTCTGGATGTGAATGGCGCCGGAAGTACCCAGGCGGAGATCCATTATTTTCAGGATTATGAGATAGACGGAACTGTATTTGACGGATATTATTACCATGATACAGATGGGAAATTCAAAGCCTGCAGTCCTCATATGGAGCATCTGAAAGGTGTTGCAGTGTTTGGGGATAAGACAGATGAGGAAGCTGATACGCAGAATGCCCAGGAGGCAGAGAAATTTGACGGATATTACTTTGTGAACAATCTGGGGCGTCTGTCAGCAGCACCGCAGGTAAGGTATATTGACAATCTGGCAATAGACGGGATTACTCTGAATGGATATTATTATTTTGATGAAAATGGCAGACTGGTAACCGAGCCAGGTATCCATTCACTTGAGATGGACTGTTATGAAATGAATTTTGACGGAAGCTATTATTTTGGCGGTACAAATGGCGCCCTGCTTCAGAAAAGCACAGTGACGGATGATGGTTTTATTGTGGATGATACGGGAAAGATCGTGAATATGGATGATCTTGGGATGGATAATCTGAAGCCTCAGCTTGAGAAGATGCTGTCCGGATATCAGGGAACCTGGAGTGTTTATGTGAAAGACCTTAATGAAGAAAAGGAAATCCTGATCAATGATACTTCCCTTTATTCTGCAAGTTTGATCAAAGCTTTTGTAATGGCAAAGACATATGAGGACATGGAGCAGGTAAAAGCAGATGAGGCAAAGAAATTAAATACTGCAGATACAAAAACTGTAGATGTAAAATTAAATGACCTGCTGTGGAATATGATCACAGTCAGTGACAATGAATCCTGCAATGAACTGGTGAAGCTTCAGACAGATTCCCTTGATTTCAAAAAAAGGTGCGGAGGATATTAACAAATATCTGGAAAAAGAGGGCTATACAGAGACAAGTGTGCAGCACACCCTCCATCCTGCAGCATCCGCACAGGAGAGTCTGGGTGGCAGAAACATGACTTCTGTAAAAGATTGCGGCACTCTGCTTGAAAAAATCTACAAGGGGGAATGTGTCAGCAAAGAGGCGTCAGAAGAAATGTTAAATCTTCTGTCAAATCAGGAAAACACCTGGAAAATCCCCCAGGGACTTCCGGATGGAATAAAATCTGCCAACAAGACCGGCGAGACAGACAGGATCAGCACGATATCGCAATTGTCTATGGCGAAAAGACAACTTATATCCTATGTGTGATGTCTGAAAACTGCCCGGAGAGTACGGCGGTGACGAACATACAGAATATTTCAAAGATTGTATATAATTATTTGAACCTGTAGCCGCCAGACCTGCGCGGAATGATTGATTTTTATAGGAAAATCATGTATAATACCAACGAACTATGCCTATAGAAAAAAGTTTAACCGAATCAGGCTGTGAAACAATTATTCAATTATGAGCAGATAGTCAAACGGATGATTTTATCCGCTTGATTCAGGAAAGTCAGGAGGAAGAATTTAAATGCGAGTTGATGCGGACGATTTTGCCCGACCTTGCAGCTGCGGCAGGGAACACCAGATTGCAGTGAAAGAGATTTTGATAGAAGCCGGAGCTGTAGAGAAGCTTGAAGAAGAGATGTCAGAGGGAATGCTCAGAGAGTACATATCCCCGCTGGTCATCTGCGATACCAATACCTATGCAGCAACAGAAGAACTTATGGAGGATATCTATGACAGGTGTCAGGTACTTGTTCTGGATGCAGAGGGACTTCAGGCAGACCGGCATGCAATAAAAATTGTGGAGAACAACATGGAAGAGGACATTGACCTGATCCTTGCAGTAGGAGCAGGCACGATCCATGATATCAGCCGTTATATTGCACATAATTACAAAGTACCTTTCATTTCAGTGCCTACCGCAGCAAGTGGAGATGGATTTGTAACAACAGTAGCAGCAATGACCCTGGATGGAGTAAAGAAGACTGTGCCTTCAGTAGCTCCAATCTGTGTATATGCAGATACAGATATTTTTTCAAAAGCACCACAGCGCCTGACTGCAGCCGGGATTTCAGACCTGATGGCGAAATACATCTGTCTTGCAGACTGGAAGATCGCGAACCTGGTCACCGGAGAGTATTTTTGCCGCGAAACTGTAAAGCTGGAAGAGAAAGCGTTAAAAACTGTGAAATCTTCGATTCAGGATATTACAGAGGGAGAGGAAGATGAATGCGAACAGCTTATGTATGCATTGATTCTTTCCGGACTTGCAATGCAGATGATTGGTAATTCAAGGCCTGCGTCCTGTGCAGAGCACCAGGTCACACATCTGTGGGATATGGAAGTGATCAATGGTCCGCTGGATGCACTCCATGGAGAGAAGGTTTCTGTAGCAGCACTTCTTGTACTGGAAGAATACAAGCGTATCGCTGCAGCCATCACACAGGGAAGATGTCACGCAAAACCCTATGAGAATGAAGACGAGGAGCTTCTGAAAGAAACTTTTGGAAAAAAAGGACTTCTGGAAGAAATAAGAAAAGAAAACGAGCCGGAATTGTTAGAAACTATTTCACCCCAGCATCTGGAAAAATGCCTGAACGGGATAGAGGAGATTATTGATGAGCTTCCCAGTGAACAGACTATGTTCCGTTTGCTGGAGAAAGCCGGATGCGCGAAAACCGTTTATGATATCGGACTCGATGAATCGGCTGTTTTGCCAAGCCTCAGACTTGCTCCTTATACAAGGAGACGGTTAAGCTTATTGAGAATCAGCAAGATGCTGGATATAAGAGGAGAATGATTATGCGTGTTGGAATGGGATATGATGTACACAGACTGACCGAAGACAGAGATCTGATCCTGGGTGGTGTAAAGATAGACTGGGAAAAAGGTCTCCTGGGACATTCAGATGCAGATGTACTGATCCATGCAGTTATGGATGCACTTCTGGGAGCTGCTGCACTGGGCGATATCGGAAAACATTTTCCGGATACAGACCCTGCATATAAAGGAATTTCCAGTATTCTGCTGCTGGAACATGTGACGAAGCTTTTGAGAGAGCACCATTATGAGATCGGAAATATAGATGCAACGATCATTGCACAGAAACCAAAGATGGCACCTCATATTCCACAGATGAGAGCCAATATGGCAAAAGCAATGGGAATCAATGAGTCTCAGCTGAACATTAAGGCCACTACAGAGGAAAAACTGGGATTTACGGGAAGAGAAGAAGGAATTGCGTCTCAGGCAATCTGTCTTCTTAATGAAAGAAAAGAGAGTTAATGATAGAGAAAACTGGAGGAATAGAACATGAAACTTTTTAACACACTGACACGTAGAAAAGAAGAATTCGTACCTCTCGAAGAGGGAAAAGTTCGTATGTATGTCTGCGGTCCGACTGTATACAACCTGATCCATATCGGAAATGCACGTCCGATGATCATTTTCGATACCGTACGCCGATATATGGAATACAAAGGCTACGAAGTGAATTTTGTATCCAACTTTACAGACGTTGATGACAAGATTATTAAGAAGGCTATCGAAGAAGGTGTAAGTGCGCAGGAGATTTCCGAGCGCTATATTGCTGAATGCAGAAAAGATATGGACGGCATGAATGTGAAGCCTGCAACAACTAATCCGCAGGCAACACAGGAAATCGACGGAATGATCAGTATGATCCAGACTCTGGTTGATAAGGGATATGCTTATCCGGCAGCAGACGGTACTGTTTATTTCAGAGTTAAGAAGTTCAAAGAATATGGCAAACTTTCGCACAAGAACCTGGATGATCTGCAGTCCGGCTTCCGTTCTCTGCAGGTGTCCGGTGAAGACCAGAAAGAAGATCCACTGGATTTTGTTCTCTGGAAACCGAAGAAAGAGGGAGAACCATCCTGGCCTTCACCATGGTGTGACGGACGTCCGGGATGGCATATTGAGTGTTCTGTTATGGCGAAAAAATACCTTGGTGATGAGATTGATATCCATGCAGGCGGAGAAGACCTGATCTTTCCTCACCATGAGAACGAGATCGCACAGAGTGAATGCTGCAACGACAAAATCTTTGCAAAATACTGGATGCATAATGCATTCTTAAATATTGATAACAGAAAAATGTCCAAGTCTCTTGGAAACTTCCGTACTGTTCGTGAAATCAGTGAACAGTATGACCTGCAGGTGCTTCGTTTCTTCATGCTGAACGCCCATTACAGAAGTCCGCTGAATTTCAGCGCAGATCTGATGGAAGCTGCAAAGAATGCATTAGAACGTATCACAGATGCAGCAGCAAACTTAAAGGACAGAAAAGCAGCAGCACAGACAGAAACTGCAACAGATGCAGAGAAAGAACTGCTTGCACAGGCACAGGAATTCGTAAAGAAATTTGAAGAAGCTATGGATGATGATTTCAACACAGCAGATGCACTGGCAGCAATCTTTGAACTGGTTAAATTTGCAAATACAAATGTATCAGAGGCAAGTTCCGCAGAATTTGCAGGAACACTTCTTGACACAATGGTGAAATTATGCGATGTACTTGGTCTGAAGGCTGTGAAAACAGAAGAAATCCTTGATAAAGAAATCGAAGACCTGATTGCAGAGCGTCAGGAAGCAAGAAAAGCAAAGAATTTCGCAAGAGCAGATGAGATCAGAGATGAGCTTCTGGCTAAGGGAATCATCCTTAAGGATACCCGCGAGGGAGTAAAATGGAAACGAGCTTAAATGATATGAGTGGAACAAACGGACTTAATGAAGAGAATTTGAGTAGTTTGAAAGGCATGCTTCATCAGTTGTTTCATTTGGAAGATAAAGACTTGCGAACATATTCTCCGCTGACATTGGCGTATATCGGAGATGGCGTCTATGAACTGGTGATCCGCACGATCCTTGTAAAAAAAGGCAACTGTCCGGTGAACCAGCTTCACAGAAAAGCCAGCAGTCTGGTTAAGGCAGGAACTCAGTCTTCCATGATGGAAGTAATCGAGCCCATGCTTACAGAGGAGGAACACAGCGTTTACAGAAGAGGAAGGAATGCTCATTCTCCTACAATGGCTAAACATGCAACCATGGCAGACTACCGCAGGGCAACAGGGTTTGAAGCTCTGATGGGCTATTTATATTTAAAAGATGATTTCAGCAGGATCATAGAACTGGTCCGTGCAGGGATCGGAGAGGATAAGATATGAGTGAACAGATAGAAGGACGCAATGCGGTTCTGGAAGCCTTTCGTTCCGGCAAATGTGTAGATAAGCTTTTTATCCTGGACGGATGCCAGGACGGACCGGTCCGCACTATTGCCAGAGAGGCAAGAAAAAAGATACGATTATTAATTATGTGGCAAAAGAACGTCTGGATCAGTTAAGCGAGACAGGCGCACATCAGGCGTAATCGCTCAGGTGGCAGCCTATGAATATGCAAGTGTAGAAGATATTCTTGCGAAGGCAAGGGAAAAAGGAGAAGATCCCTTTATCTTTATCCTGGATAATATTGAGGATCCTCATAATCTTGGTGCAATCATCCGTACAGCAAATCTTGCAGGTGCACATGGGTGATTATTCCCAAGAGAAGAGCAGTTGGACTGACTTCCACAGTTGCCAAGACTTCAGCAGGTGCATTAAACTATACACCTGTTGCAAAAGTTACCAATCTGGGACATACCATCGATGAACTGAAAGAACAGGGCATGTGGTTTGTATGTGCAGATATGGGCGGTGAAACCATGTACAATCTTAACCTGACAGGTCCGATCGGCGTAGTGATCGGCAATGAAGGTGAAGGTGTAAGCAGACTGATCCGTGAGAAGTGTGATTTCGTGGCATCTATTCCTATGAAGGGTGACATTGATTCCCTCAATGCATCTGTGGCAGCCGGAGTACTTGGATATGAGATTGTACGTCAGAGACTGCAGAAGAAGTAAGTTTATCTCAGACTGCTTGAATTTTTGCAGCAGAAAATTATTCCACAATATTGTTATGTTATAAGAAGCCCTCTGGGCGAATGATAGAGATTTTCAGAAAAACGGAAGGGTTAAATTGATGAAACAGTATGACGGAATTAAAGATGAAGAATTAATTTCCCGTTTCAAAAACGGGGAATCAGAAATCCTCGACTATCTGATGGAAAAATACAAGAACATGGTCCGCAAGAAAGCAAGGACCATGTTCCTGATAGGCGGGGAGAACGATGACCTGATACAGGAAGCATGATGGACTGTTTAAGGCAGTCCGCGATTACCAGCCGGACAGGGATGCTGCATTCCAGACCTTTGCCAGTATATGTGTGGACAGACAGATCTACAACGCCATCCAGAGTTCCAACAGGCAGAAGCACCAGCCACTGAATTCCTATATTTCCCTCAGCGAACAGGATGGGGAAAATGAAGAACATCTTGGAGATAACTGGGAGAGAACCCGGAGTCTATCATTATTGACCAGGAGAATGTCCAGGATCTGGAGCAGGAGATAACAGCAACGTTAAGTCCAATGGAGAACCAGGTTCTTGAATATTATCTGGCAGGAAACGGATACGGAGAGATTGCCCGAATCATGGGAAAAACACCCAAGTCCATAGATAATGCATTACAGCGCATCCGAACCAAAATCAGAGAGCAGTTGGAGCAATATCAAAAATAGAAAGATATCTGTATAAAACCCAAAAATAAAAATCAAAAAGTTAAAAATAGGGATTGACAATATAAACAAGTTCTGGTAATATATTTAAATGTGAGCGGTAAATCCGACACAATGCTGATGTGGCTCAGAGGTAGAGCACTTCCTTGGTAAGGAAGGGGTCACGGGTTCAATTCCCGTCATCAGCTTTTTTTATTGCTTAAAAATAAAGGATTTCTTGAACTTCAGTAACTCAAAAGTAATCAGAACAGAAGTTTTGATGTTTTTTGATGTACTTTTAAGAACTGTTTGTACTTCCAGAATGACAAGAGATATGTTATACTTACAGTGTTGTCCAACCGATACCCGGCAACGGGAGGAGGTGAGCGTTATAAACACTTTAATTACCTTTATCGTCACTGTTGCGCAGGTGTGACTTGCCATCTCATCTGCAAATGGTTAGACAGACACGACAGGGACAACAAATAGCCTAGTGGTTTCTTATCCACTGTAATAAAATAAGAAGAAAGCCCAAGGAGTTGCCGCTCCAAGGCTTTCATTCTTTTTGTTATAAACACTTTAATACCTTTTGCCTACTGGCATTATAGCATATGCAGATCATGAAATCAATATGCAGATGAGTCTGAAAAAATAAAAAAGAGTAAACTATCCCTTGGTTTATGCCTTGTTTTTCAAAAATGGCTCAGTTGATAGATTTATTGTCTTTAGTAGGTATACATCCTTGGCTATTGCTAGTTTTGCAATGCTTAACATTGTCGGATATACTAACGACATCTCAAAAACGAGTGTAGGGATGTTTCCTTGCTAGAGATATATTTTATGAAGATATGTTCTCATATATTTAGGAACCTGTCAACGGAAAATTTCTACCTATCAGGTTGCAATAGAGCGAAAGGCGAAGCCTGAGGTCTGAACACATGAAAGTTTTTTCAGCGCTACTTTCTACACTCGGCGGTTAAGCGCCTCGCCTAAAGCAGCTGCTTCTGAAAAAATTTTGCGTTCAGACGGTGATTGTTTTTGCTGGTGAAAAGTTTTCCATCGAACATAATATAATTAATATGTTTTTATTTAATTACTATATCTCAAATAGAAAAAATGGTTTTCTTGAAAAAGGACTGAGCGAAGCGAAGAACTTTTGAAACCGTTATCTACGTTAAAAAAGAAAGGAAATGATTACAATAGCAAAGCAGAAAAAACCTAACTATATAAAGGTGATATTAATAAAGGTGATATTACAGGCGAAATAGTAGGTCTGATTGAGTATACAGCCAGAGGATTTATTTCTCTGGCATGGCTGGGAAAGTGTTCCTCTGGAAACAAAGATTGATTTCTGAGAGATATACTCGAATAAAGTCAGCAGTATTTTATAAACTTTTTTGATGTGAGAAGTTGGTAATTTCTCATTCACCAACAACGGTGAATGGGAACGTTGACATCTCGCCCGGCGGGTGAATGTAATAAGCATTCTTCCTTTGTGACGAATGAGGGTGTGTCACAAAGGAACATGGGACAAGACAAAAATATAGATGAGGGTCTAAAATGTCTCTCCATCTTCCAGAAGCGTCCACATCAACAGAACCCCCAACAATATTCACTCACCCACAATTCGGTGAGCTGAGAACTGTTGAAATAGACGGAGTCGTGTGGTTCGTAGGTAAGGATGTAGCGGAAGCTTTGGGATATACAAATCCAAGTAAAGCTTTTAGAGACCATATTGCAGAGGAAGACAAGGGGGTAACGAAATGTTATACCCTTGGAGGAACACAGCAAATGACCATTATCAACGAATCCGCTATACGCCTAATCCTCAGCAGTAAACTTCCATCTGCGAAAGACTTCAAGCACTGGGTTACCACCAACCATCAGAAAGAGATCAGTTAATTCATCTGGCGAAGGAGAGCAAAATTTTGTCAGTCCTTGACAGTTATTCAATGCTAATACATAAATATTTTTCTTAAATACGTATGTGTTAATATTGTAATTTAAAAGTGTAGTTTTAAAATACGAAAAAAAACCTTGACAGAATATCAGTTTTAGTGTTAATATCTGTTTTAAGCAAAGTGCAAAAATCCTTTCTATAAATTTTTGTTACATTTTTTGTTACACTTTATTCTAAGGTTTCATAAATGCAATAATAAGTTCATTTGCTCAATCGTTAAGGGGCCGTGAGGTCGCAGGTTCAAATCCTGTTGCCCCGACTGACATATGGTTAAATCGTTTGTAGTATATTTACAATGAATGATTCAGACGTATGTTCATTTCATTTCAAAAAAGCCAAATAAAGTTATAAGTAAAATGCAATGATAAGGAATAGTACACCCGGACCGGAGCACAGAGAACTGCTGTTTGCTGAGAAGCAGTGGAAGGAAATTGTGGAACTCGCCTTTGAGCAGCTGCCTGAAATTATACAAGAGTAGGTGCAGACGGTTTCCACCGTTATATGGAGAGGATATAAGAATACCGGATATCCGGAGATTCCGTATCCCATGAGTGTATGACATTGTTCATAAATAAGAGTGGTACCGCGTAAGATGATAATATCTTTCGTCTCTTGCAGATAAGTCTGTGGAGATGGAAGATTTTTTTATGTCTTTTTACAGTCAATCCCCACAGTCCAAACATAATATTTACATAACGGAGGAAGAAAAAATGATGAATTCAAGCAAATATCAGAGACAGTATTTTATGCCGCCTGTTAAATGCATGAAATGGGCAGAAAAAGAATATGTGGACAAAGCACCTATCTGGTGTTCTGTAGACCTTCGTGACGGTAATCAGGCACTGGTGATTCCGATGAGTCTGGAACAGAAAATTGAATTCTTTAAACTTCTTGTAAAAATCGGTTTTAAAGAAATTGAAGTAGGTTTCCCGGCTGCTTCTGAAACAGAATATGAATTTCTGCGTACCCTGATCGAGCAGAATCTGATCCCACAGGATGTAACTATTCAGGTTCTGACTCAGGCCAGAGAGCATATCATCCGCAAAACTTTTGAAGCTGTCAAAGGCGCACCGAAGGCAATTGTACATGTGTACAATTCCACCTCTGTAGCTCAGAGAGAACAGGTATTTAAGAAATCCAAAGAAGAAATCTTAAAGATTGCAGTGGATGGTGCCGCATTATTAAAGAAACTGGCTGATGAAACAGAAGGAAATTTCCAGTTTGAGTACAGCCTGAAAGCTTTACAGGCACAGAACCGGAATACGCTCTGGAAGTATGCAATGCAGTTCTTGATGTATGGCAGCCTACAGCAGATAACAAATGCATCATCAATCTGCCTGTAACTGTACAGCATTCCATGCCGCATGTATATGCAAGCCAGGTAGAATATATGTGTGAAAATCTGAAATACCGCGAGAATGTAATCGTATCTCTCCATCCGCACAATGACAGAGGATGCGGTGTTGCAGATTCTGAAATGGGATTACTTGCAGGTGCAGACAGAATCGAGGGTACTCTGTTTGGAAACGGTGAGCGTACCGGAAATGTAGATATTGTTACACTTGGTATGAATATGTATTCTCAGGGTGTAGATCCAAAACTTGACTTCTCTGATATGCCGCATATCTGTGAAATATATGAAGAATGTACCGGAATGAAAGTAGGCGAAAGAAGTCCGTACAGTGGTGCACTTGTATTTGCCGCATTTTCCGGTTCTCATCAGGATGCAATTGCCAAGGGTATGCACTGGAGAGATGACAAGGATCCGGATCACTGGAATGTTCCGTATCTTCCAATCGATCCGACAGATGTGGGAAGAAATTATGACGCAGATGTTATCCGCATCAACAGCCAGTCGGTAAAGGTGGCGTGGGATATATTCTTGAGACCAAATTCGGTCTTAACCTTCCTCCGAAAATGCGTGAGGCAATGGGATATGCCACAAAAGCTGTTTCAGACCACAAACATAAAGAGCTTCATCCTGACGAAATTTTCAATCTGTTTAAACAGACCTTTGAGAATATCACAGAACCGTACAGCATCAATGAAGTACATTTCCAGCAGAAAGATGGCGGTATTGTAACAAAAGTTACCTCTACTTTCCGCGGAAAGACAATCACTACAGAGGCATCCGGTAACGGACGTCTTGATGCAGTCAACAATGCACTGAAGAAGGCATATGAGCTGAAATATTCCCTGGAAACATATCAGGAACATGCGCTGGAGCGCAGTTCAAGTTCCAAAGCTATTGCTTATGTCGGTATCAAAAAGCCGGATGGAACCCTTGCCTGGGGTGCAGGCGTAGACGCGGATATCATTCGCGCATCTATTGATGCACTTGTAACAGCAATCAATAACCGTTAGAGTGTTCCGACACGCCCGATTCTTTCCTGCTGTTTTTTGACTTCTGCAGGTCAGGCTAATATCCGCTTGGCAGGGAATAATATAGTTTACATAAAATATCAAAAATCAGATACCGGTCAGATTGTCCAGAGGACTTCCTGACCGGTATTTTTTTTGTATTTATAAAAATACAAGAAAGTCTTAATGTACGCGATAAAGTACAATAAAGAAGCAAACTCCGGAGAAAAGCTATCAGAATTGTATTTAATTAAAATCATAAGAGAAATTAATTGACATAACACTCAGGTTTACGTATACTGACAGCGTGGACAGAAAAGTGTCCTAAATAAGTACAATTTACATTTTATTATCTCACTCCAGACTAGTGAGAGATGCGCGGAAATATTTTAGAGAAAGAGGTAAAAGAATGAAAAATTTCGAACAGTGGAATGGCTTTAAGGGCAACCGTTGGAAAGAAAAAATCGATGTACGTAACTTTATTGGAATGAACTATACACCATATGAAGGTGATGCTTCTTTCCTGGAAGGACCTACAGAAGCTACAAACAAACTGTGGGGCAAGCTCCAGGCACTTCAGAAAGAAGAACGTGCCAAAGGCGGAGTTCTTGATATGGAGACAGAGGTAGTTACATCTCTGACAGCATATGGTCCCGGATATATTGATGAAGAAACAAAAGACCTTGAAAAAGTTGTTGGTCTTCAGACAGATAAACCTCTGAAACGTGCTTTCATGCCATACGGCGGTATCAAAATGGCAGAGCAGGCTTGTGAAACTTATGGATATAAAGTAAGTGACAAGATTAAAGATGTTTTCCACAACTATGAATTTAAAACTCACAACCAGGGTGTATTTGATATCTACACACCTGAGATGAAAGTAGCACGTCACAACAAGATCCTTACAGGTCTTCCGGATACTTACGGACGTGGACGTATCGTTGGCGACTACAGACGTGTGGCTCTGTACGGAATCGACGCTCTGATCGAAGGAAAACAGAAAGACTTCGCAGCATGCGACCGTCAGGGTATGAGACGTTATGACTTCCAGCTTCGTGAAGAGATCGCTGATCAGATCCGTGCTCTGAAAGGCATGAAAGTTATGGCTGAATCTTATGGATATGATATCTCCAAACCGGCCAAAGATGCAAGAGAAGCTTTCCAGTGGCTGTACTTCGGATATCTTGCAGCCATCAAAACTCAGAACGGTGCTGCAATGAGTGTCGGACGTATTTCCACATTCCTTGATATTTATATTGAAAGAGATCTTCAGAACGGAACTCTTACAGAGAAAGAAGCTCAGGAGCTTGTTGACCACATGGTAATGAAATTCCGTATGGTTAAATTTGCACGTATCCCTTCTTACAACCAGTTATTCTCCGGTGACCCGGTATGGGCAACTCTGGAAGTAGCAGGTATGGGACAGGACGGACGTTCCATGGTAACAAAGAACGACTATCGTTTCCTGCACACACTGGAAGATATGGGACCGGCTCCGGAACCAAACCTTACAGTACTTTATTCTTCAAGACTGCCTGAGAACTTCAAGAAATATGCTGCAAATATTTCTGTTACAACAAGTTCTGTTCAGTATGAGAATGATGATGTTATGCGTCCGGTATGGGGCGATGACTACAGCATCTGCTGCTGTGTATCTGCTACAGAGACAGGTAAAGAGATGCAGTTCTTCGGCGCTCGTGCAAACCTTGCAAAATGCCTTCTTTATGCGATCAACGGCGGTGTTGATGAGAAGACAAAACAGCAGGTAGGACCAAACTATCAGCCGATCACTTCTGAATATCTTGACTATGATGAAGTAATTGCAAAATATGATAAAATGATGGACTGGCTGGCTCATCTGTATGTCGGAACACTGAACATGATCCACTACATGCATGACAAATACTACTACGAAGCAGCAGAGATGGCTCTGATCGATACAAAGGTTGAGCGTTCTTTCGCAACAGGTATCGCAGGATTCTCTCATGTAGTAGACTCCCTGTCCGCTATCAAATATGCAAAAGTTAAAGCTATCCGCGATGAAGACGGTATTACAACAGATTTCCAGGTTGAGGGTGACTTCCCACGTTATGGTAATGATGATGACAGAGCAGACGAGATTGCAACAACTCTTCTGTCTACATTCCTTGAGAAACTGAAACACATCCATACTTACCGTGATTCCAAGCCAACCACATCTATCCTTACTATTACTTCCAACGTTGTTTATGGTAAGGCTACAGGATCTCTTCCGGATGGAAGAAAAGCAGGTGAACCTCTTGCACCTGGCGCAAACCCATCTTACGGTGCAGAGCAGAACGGTCTTCTTGCTTCCCTGAACTCTGTTGCCAAGCTTGACTATGAAGATGCTCTTGACGGTATCTCCAATACTCAGACAATCAATCCTGATGCTCTGGGACACAGTGATGACGAGCGTTCAGAGAATCTGGTACATGTACTTGACGGATACTTTGATCAGGGTGCTCATCACCTCAATGTAAACGTATTTGGTAAAGAGAAACTGATCGACGCTATGGAACATCCGGAAAAAGAAGAGTATGCAAACTTCACAATCCGTGTATCCGGATATGCTGTTAAGTTCATCGACCTTACAAGAGAGCAGCAGTTAGACGTTATTGCCAGAACCTGCCACGACAGAATGTAATTAATGGATGATGATATAATGGATAATAAACAGATAAAAGGCTATGTTCATTCTTTAGAAAGCTTCGGGTCCGTTGACGGACCCGGAGTAAGATATGTGATTTTTTTAAGCGGCTGTGCTATGAGATGTCAGTTCTGTCATAATCCGGATACCTGGAAGATGAAGCAGGGAGAGCTTTATACGGCAGATGAGCTTCTTAAGAAAGCTTTACGTTATAAGGGCTACTGGGGCAGCAAAGGCGGTATCACTGTAAGCGGTGGTGAGCCATTGCTTCAGATGGATTTTCTTACAGAATTTTTTAAGAAGGCAAAGGCAGAGGGTGTGCATACGAATCTTGATACCAGTGGAAATCCCTTCACTGATCAGGAACCATGGCATTCCGGATGGCTGGAGCTTATGAAGTATACAGATCTTGTAATGCTTGATATCAAGCAGATTGACGAGCAGGAGCATATTAAGCTTACCGGTCATTCCAATAAGAATATTCTTGCGATGGCGCAGGAACTTTCTGATATGAAAAAACCTGTATGGATCCGTCATGTGCTTGTGCCGGGCGGAAGTGATAAGGATGAATATCTGCACCGGTTAGCTGATTTTATCCATACTCTTTCCAATGTGGAGAGAGTGGAGGTGCTCCCTTATCATACGCTTGGTAAGTTTAAATGGGAGAATCTGGGGCTTTCTTATCCACTGGAGGGGGTTAATCCTCCGACGCAGGAAAGGATTGATAATGCCCGGAAGATTCTTGGAGCTATCTGAGTAAAAATATATAGCTGTCATATCCTCTTTTTTGGGGTATGGCAGCTTTGTTTTTGGTTTAAAAAGGGGACGCGAAGCAGGCGTATAGTTGTACCGGATACGGTTTCGGCATCTAAGAGATTCTAAGCCCTCGAAATCCGCTAAAAGCATGAGACGAAAAGTCCGGAATTACTCGCTGTCGCTCAGACAAGGGACTTTTCGTCTCATAACGCAGATTTCCGAGGACTAAGAATCTCTAAGATGCCTGCAAATGCATCCGGTACAACTATACGCCTGCTTCGCTGGTTTTGGTTAAGATATAATACAAGGTGGAGTGTGAATTATAAGAAGGACTTTGTTTATATAAAAATGAATTGAGACGTGAAATATATCCCCCGGGAGGGCTTGTTGGAAAGGGGAGGGATTTGATATAATTTTGGCTATATATGATTATAAATTGCATGCATGGAGGTTGGCATAAGGTGAAGGATTTATTATCGGAGATTGAGAGTTACTGGACTACCCGGGCTGAGGGGTATTCTGAAGTTAATCATAAGGAATTGAATGGGATGCAGAAGGGGGCATGGCTTGAGGTGTTGAAAAGGCAGTTCCCGGAGAAAGCGAAGGATGAGATTAAGATTTTGGATATCGGAACAGGACCTGGATTTTTTTCTGTTATTCTGGCTGAGGCGGGATATAAGGTGACTGCTGTTGATTATACACAGGAGATGTTGGATACTGCGAAGAGGAATGCCGGTAATCTTTGTGAGCGGATTTCTTTTTATAAGATGGATGCTCAGAATCTGGAATTTGAGGATGATGTGTTTGATGTTGTGATCAGCAGGAATCTGACATGGAATCTGAAGGATCCTAAGAGAGCTTATGAAGAGTGGTGTCGTGTACTGAAACCGGGCGGAAAGCTTCTTAATTTCGATGCAACTGGTACGGTTATCTTTATGATGAGGAGAAACGCCTGTCTTATGAGGAAGACCGAAAGAGTGTGGAGAGTGAGCATCTGGATGATCATTACCTCTGTACGGATATTGACAGAATGGAGAAGATTGCACTGCAGATGCCTCTTTCTTCTATTAACAGACCGTCTTGGGACAGGAAGTTTCTGAAGGAGAACGGGTTTGAATCTGTGGCAGTGGATACCGGGATCTGGCAGCGGGTGTGGAGTCAGGAAGAGAAGCTGAATTATCATTCTACGCCGATGTTTATGATCAGCGCTGTGAAGGAAGAGAAAAACGTCTGGTCCGAGAATGATGGAATGGGTGATTCTGATAGCGGATATGACAGGAAAAGAGATTTGGAGGATGCCATGCTGTGTGCTGCTCCGGGTATGAAAAAGAGCGGATTCCTGAAACTGGGCGGAGGTGAGTTTTCGCTTCCTTATACAGTAATCTGCGGTTCTCATCCCGGAAAGACAGTTCTGATCACCGCTGCGGTTCATGGAGGAGAATATGTGGGAATCCAGGCTGCTGTTGAGCTTGCAGATAAACTGAAGCCTGAGAAGATCCATGGAAGAGTAATCCTGGTTAAGACTGTGTGCAGGAAGGAATTTGAGGAGAGGAGCGGCAGTGTCTGCCCGGAGGATGAGAAGAATCTGAATTGTGTATTTCCGGGGAATCCGCAGGGAACCAGGATGGACCGTCTGGCGTATGAGGTGGTTCAGAAGCTTCACAGTGCAGCAGATTATTATATTGATCTTCACAGCGGGGATGATTATGAGCAGCTTACGCCTTATATTTACTATGCCGGATGTGCAGATGAAGATGTAGTTCAGATGTCAAGGAAGATGGCAGAGCAGGCAGATGTTCCCTATATGGTAAAGTCTAATGTGGCATCCGGTGGTTCTTACAATTATGCTGCCGCATGTGGCATTCCCAGTGTTCTGATCGAACGTGGCCAGATGGGAGGCTGGAGTCCGGAGGAGGTTCATTCTACAAGAAAAGATGTGCGTAATATTCTGTGTGCGCTGGGTGTTTACGATGGCATGAGAAGTTACAGTAATTATTATCCCATGGAAATTGAAGATGTGCGTTATCAGTCTGCCAGTGTATCCGGCTGTGGTATCCTGCCAAAAAACCGGGAGATATCATTAAGGTTGGAGAGTATCTTGGCTGTGTTAAGGATTATGAGGGAAATATTCTGGAGACAAGTTTATCCGATTTAAATGGAGTGGTTCTATATCAGGCGGGAAGTCTTCAGGTTATTAAGGATGGTCCGATGATCGCATATGGCAGTTTCAGCAGAAGAAAGGATGAACGCAAGGAAAAGATCACAAATTATTGGGCGAAAAGAAGCGACAGTTTTATGGAACAGAGAAGAGCTGAGCTTCACAGTGATATGGCTGATAAATGGCTGAAAGAGATCGGGACTTTTCTTCCTGATGGAAAATTAAGGATTCTGGATGTGGGATGCGGTGCAGGCTTCTTTTCCATTCTTTTAGCAAAACTGGGACATGAAGTTACAGGAATCGATCTGACACCGGATATGATCATTCATTCCAGGGAACTGGCAAAAGAAGAGAATGCCTCCTGTACGTTTGAAGTAATGGATGCGGAAATCCGGATTTTCCCGATGGTACCTTTGATGTGATCGTATCCAGAAATCTTACCTGGACACTTCCGGATGCAGCAAGAGCATATAAAGAATGGATTCGTGTGCTGAAAACGGGAGGAATCCTGATCAACGCAGATGCCAATTATGGTGCAGATGATTTCTCAGATACTGCTGATCTGCCTGCCAATCATGCTCATTTTACAGTAGCGATGCCATGATGCAGGAATGCGAGGAAATTAAACGCCAGCTTCCTATCAGTTCCTATGTACGCCCTGCCTGGGATCTGGAGACACTGGGAAAACTGGGTATCAACAGATTCTCCATTGATCTGGGTATCAGCAGCAGAATTTATACAAAGAAAGATGAGTTTTATAATCCAACCCCTATGTTCCTGATCTGCGGCGAAAAAAATAAATGTAATAATTGAGAAAAATGAAGCATATATTAAAGGGAGATTTCATTGATGGAACCTTCCTTTTTTCTTTTTTGCAAGCTAAAATGTTACAAAAATATGAAAAAAGCTTGACAAAATCAATTATATTAAATATAATTTTCTTATAAGTTACAGAAATGTTACAACCATAAAAACCTGTAATTAAAAAAACTCAAGGAATGATAAGTATGAAAGTTCAGAAAAAAGAGTCAAAACAGTCCGGCAATCCGGCGCGGAGTCTGATACTGGTTACAGTGTGTACCTGTACGGCGATTGCGTTTGCAGCAGGCGGCAGAATAGCAGATTTTAATGGAAAAAACAAAGTATATGCAGCTTCTGAAAATAGGGAGAAAACTTTTTCCTCCGATGCTAACGAAACAGATGTACTGCCAACAGGAATTGCAGGAGTAGTATCCGGAATGAATGATACAGCTTCTCCCAAAAAATCAGTCACACGTATCGGAACTTCCTGTGAACAGGTAATGGTCGGTCAGAGAATCAAAGTTATTGAAGATAATATGGCAGAATTCGATGTCAGCTCTTCTATGGAGAGCAGCATCAATGAGTTGGATGCAAGGACAGCGGCTCTTGCAGAGAGTGCCCGGATGATGTCGGATGAGGACTATGATACATTGCTTCATATTGTAGAAGCTGAAGCGGGTACTGAGGATGTCAAGGGACGCATTCTGGTTGCCAATGTGATCATGAACCGTATAAAGAATAAGGAATTTCCTGATACAGTCACAGAAGTGGTATGGCAGAATACCAATGGTGTTCCGCAGTTTTCACCGACTTATGACGGACGTATCAATGAAGTAACTGTTACAGATGAGACAAGAGAAGCCGTCAGACAGGCTCTTGAAGGTGTGGATTATTCAGAAGGAGCACTGTTTTTTATCCAAAAGTCTGAAGCTGAAAGCCAGAATGTCTCCTGGTTTGAGAAAGATCTGAAAAGGCTGTTTAAATACGGCGTACATGAATTTTATACCTATCCGGATTCAGCAGAAAGTTCCACAGGATCGTAATAAACGATACTCTTCATATAACTCATTTAACAGGATTGCGGTAATACTGCTCAAAATATGGACATATTCTTCGGGAACAAAAGAATATGTCCATATTTTTGATTTATAGTAATCAATCATAAAAAGACAGAAAAAAGAGTAATAATTTAGGATAGTATTTTGCTAAAGTATATGCTATAATGTGCTCAATTGGCGAAATGAATAACTGTAACTGTTCAGCGGTTTATTATTACTGCCAATATACTGAACAGTTACGAATAACTTTGGAAAGGCAGGAAATATCATGCAGGTATTATACAAAAGCACAAGAGGAAAAGAAGAAACCGTAACAGCTTCTATGGCTATTTTAAAGGGGCTTTCTGAGGATGGCGGCTTATTTGTGCCGACAGAGATTCCGAAGCTGGATGTCCCAATGGATGAGCTGGCAAAGATGAGCTATCAGGAGACAGCATATGAAGTAATGAAATGTTTCCTTACTGATTTTACAGAAGAAGAATTAAAGAACTGCATCAACAATGCCTATGATGAAAAATTTGATACAAAAGAGATTGCGCCGCTTCATGAAGCAGACGGAGCTTATTTCCTTGAGCTGTATCATGGTGCGACCATTGCGTTTAAGGATATGGCATTATCAATTCTTCCACATCTTATGACTACAGCTGCTAAGAAGAATCAGGTAAAAAATGAGATTGTTATTCTTACCGCTACTTCCGGAGATACAGGTAAAGCGGCAATGGCCGGATTTGCAGATGTTCCGGGAACCAAGATCATCGTTTTCTATCCGAAACATGGTGTAAGTCCTATCCAGGAGAAACAGATGGTAACTCAGAAAGGCAACAATACATATGTTGTGGGAATTACCGGAAACTTTGACGATGCACAGACTGCCGTAAAGAAAATGTTCAATGATAAGGAACTGGAAGCAGAACTTGATGCTGCAGGATATCAGTTCTCATCTGCGAACTCTATCAATATCGGACGTCTGGTACCGCAGATCGTTTATTATGTATATGCATATGCATCACTTGTACGTCAGGGCAAGATCAAAGACGGTCAGGAGATCAATGTGGTAGTACCTACCGGAAACTTTGGAAATATCCTGGCTGCTTATTATGCAAAACAGATGGGACTTCCGGTTCACAAACTTATCTGTGCCTCCAATGATAACAAGGTTCTGTATGATTTCTTCCGCACGGGAATTTATGACAGAAAGCGTGACTTTATCCTTACAACCTCACCGTCCATGGATATTCTGATCTCCAGCAATCTGGAACGTCTGATCTACCGTATCGCAGGCGGTGATGCAAAAAAATGTGCAGAGCTGATGCAGTCTCTTACTGCAGGCGGCGAGTATACCATCACAGAAGACATGAAGGCACAGCTTGCAGACTTCTATGGCAATTACTGTACAGAAGACGAAACAGCAAAAACAATCGCAGAAATCTTCAAAGACAGTCATTATGTGATAGATACCCATACTGCAGTTGCAGCAGGTGTTTATGACAAATATGTAAAAGATACCAATGATACCACACCAACTGTCATTGCATCCACAGCAAGCCCATATAAATTTACAAGAAGTGTAATGGAAGCACTTGGAGCAGATACAGACGGTAAGGATGATTTTGCACTGGCTGATGAACTGAGTGTGCTTTCCGGAGTGAAACTTCCACAGGCAGTTGAGACGATCCGCACAGCACCAGTGCTTCATAACCGGGTGGTAGATGCGCCGGATATGCCAAAGGCAGTAAAAGATATCCTTGGAATCCGATAATCGTTACTGTTCACTCCGTTCACAGTAACGTAGCCAAAATTCATTCCAGATTGCTCGCGGCAATGGAATTTTGGCTTGTATGTCTCGGGATTTTGGCATATTCATGCCAAAACACCTCGCGGGATAGTGGTGTGTGAACAGTAACCGATAATCTCCATATTATAAAAAATATAATTAATTCTACATTTTATGTTGAAAAAGAACATATACTGGAGTATAATAAGAATCAGTTAAAAACAGTGAATATCCTGAAATGTACGAGGCCCCTTCTTTTTTTGAACCTACATCGACTTTAACGGGAACCCAACATCGCAGGCCGGATGTCAGGCCGTCATTATGCAGCGGAAGACAGAAGGTCTGTTGAGGATACCCACCTAGCTGCGGCTAGGCGTCAATGGGAAGGGAACGGCATTTCGGGAACTGTAAAAATGAGCCGTAGAGAGGCTCTTTTTTATTATCTTTTGGATTTAATATTATTTTATGATACGGGAGGTTGGAAACAATGAGTGTTTCTGAAAGAAAGTTCGGTGTATTACAGACTGGGGAAACAGTAAAAATTTTTCATCTGGAAAACAAATCCGGGGCATATGCGGAAGTGACAGATTTTGGAGCAATCTTGGTTAAGGTCTGCGTACCTGATAAAGATGGTACTTTAACAGACGTAGTACTTGGATATGATGATCTGGCATCTTATGAAGTAAATGGATGCTTTTTCGGTTCAACCATCGGCAGAAACGGAAACCGCATCGGCGGTGCGAAATTCTCTGTCAATGGCAAAGAAGTAGTTCTTGCTCAGAATGAGAATGACAATAATCTTCACAGCGGTCCTGACGGATTTGAAAAAAAGCTCTGGAAAGTGGCTGAGATTTCCGATGATAAAAACAGTGTTATATTTAACCATATAAGTCCGGATGGCGAGAATGGTTTCCCGGGAGAATTTGATGTGTCTGTAAAATATGAGTTTACGGAAGACAACGAACTGAGGATCCATTATCAGGGAATCTGCGATGAGCCGACAGTTGCCAATATGACAAATCATTCTTATTTCAATCTGAATGGTGAAGGAAGCGGAACCGCCATGGATCAGTATCTTACAATCCATGCAAAATATTATACACCTGTAGCCGACAGTCATTCCATTCCTACAGGAGTGTATGAGGAAGTTGCAGGGACTCCCATGGATTTCAGAACTGCCAAACAGATCGGGCAGGATATTGAAGCAGAATTTGACCAGCTGAAATTCACAGGCGGATATGACCACAATTATGTGACAGACAATTATGCAAAAGGAAACAGAAGACTGATTGCAACCGCATACAGTGATAAAACCGGAATTGCCATGGATGTCACTTCTGACTGTCCATGTGTACAGTTTTACGCAGCAAATTTTGTCGAAAATGAATATGGTAAAAATGGTCATACTTACAATAAGCGGGATGCTTTCTGTCTGGAAACGCAGGTTGAACCGAATGCGGTCAATGTTGAAGATTTCCACTCCCCGATTCTTAATGCAGGTGAACAGTATGATTCTGTGACTGCTTATCATTCTACATCAGAAAGTAAAAATCTGACCATAAAACTAATTACATATTGATCCGGTTTTTTTCATATCTACAGCATTCCAGCATGAAAAGAACCGGATTTTATTATCCATAATTCATGTTTGTCATAACGGCAGTTTCATGGTATGATAGTAAACAGAGATATTCGAAACAGTTATCTTTATAATTACAGCAATCACCATAAATGCCTTATCAGAAATGACTGCTGTAAAATAACAGAATGGAGACATATATGAAAAAGAAAAATAAAACCCGGTCTGTTACAGGCTTTTATTCGGGTTTATGGAACGTGTATCCGGAGATCACGTAGGAGCTTATGCGACACAGGCAGCGTATTTTCTGATCATGTCTTTTATTCCCTGTATTCTGTTTCTGACTACACTGGTACGGTATACACCTCTGACCTATAATGTAGTCAGGGATGCGATCGTTGCTTTTATTCCGGAGAATCTGCAGAGTTTTGTTCTGGGGATCGTGGTAGATGTATACAAAAGAAGTACTGCAATTGTCCCTTTGTCAGCAATTGTGGCACTGTGGTCTGCCGGAAAAGGAATGCAGTCTATCATCAATGGATTAAATACCATTTATCACGTAAAAGAAACCCGTAACTGGCTGTTAACCAGAATTTATGCAGTATTCTATACTTTATCACTGGTGATTGCGGTGATCGTGTCTCTGCTTATGCTTGTACTCGGAAACGAAATACAGAAAGTTGTATCAAAATATATTCCTTTTCTTGGAAGAGTCCTGGGAAAAATACTGGGGGCAAGAGCACTGTTGGTATTTGGTGTGTTGTTTCTGGTTTTTCTTATGTTGTATAAGGTTCTTCCGAACAGAAAAGCCACATTCAAAAGCCAGATTCCCGGAGCCTTGATCATAGCAGTTGCATGGTCGATATTTTCATACGGATTCTCTTTTTATTTTGAGATTTTTCCGGGGTTCAGTAATATGTACGGAAACCTTGCGACGATCATCATGGTCATGGTATGGTTGTATATCTGTATGAATCTTCTGTTATACGGTGCAGAGATCAATGCTTATTTTGAAAAAGAATTCCGGATTGCACATAAATCGGTACAGGAACTGCTGGCACATGAAAAAGAAAAAAAGCAGCAGGAAAATGAATGAATTTTGGCTACGTTGTGAATATGACAGTCAGGGGGCTTTTTATTGTAAAGCCTTTCTGAGTGTGCTATAATAAACCATAATTTTGGAGAAACAAAAAGGAATCAGTTCTATGATCGTTGTATATTTGATATTTTTGGCTGTCATTCAGGCTGTGACGGAATTTCTTCCTGTCAGCAGCCTGGGACATTTATGCATATTGGAACAATATATGGGAATCGGCCACGAAACCGGATTGCTGTCAGAAACGATGCTCCATCTTGGAAGTGCGGCAGCAATTATATTTTTGTTCCGCAAAGATTTAAAAAAAATCGGACTGGGACTTCTGGGGATGTTTATGGATATGATCGGTAATCTGAATCTATATATCCATAACAAGAAGACAGGGGAAAGTTTGGGCTATGCCAGAATAGTCACCGGAACATATCGGAAAACAGGTGCACTTCTTGTGATTTCCATGATTCCAACAGCACTTCTGGGACTTACAGGAAAACGGCTGGCTCTTCTGGCCGCGGACTCTCAGATTGTTCCGGGAATCGGATTTTTACTTACAGGCGTATTTCTTCTGGTAACAGATCTGAATAAATCCGGTGGAAAAAAGGGACCGAGAGAGGCTTCTTATGACAGCGCCATGTGGATTGGAATTTGTCAGGGGCTTGCTGTCTTTCCGGGGATTTCCAGAATGGGATTTACGTTATGTGCTGCACTGTTATGCGGATATAACCGCAAATTTGCGGTTCGTTTTTCTGTTTTTATGAGTCTGCCTGCTATCATAGGTGCTTTTTTTACGGAAATCGGAAATTTTGGTGCTTCTGAAATGACGGCAGGACTTGGGTTTACCTATGTATTTGCAATGATCATCGCCGGTTTTGCGGGATGTCTTGTTATCCGAAATACAATAGCCATGACTCAGAATGTAAAATTACGCTATTTTGCATATTATTCATTTATAGTCGGTATTATTACACTGGCATTAAATTTTGCCCTGTAAAGGAAGATATTTACGAGAAAATCAAGGAGGGGAGCCTTAGAATGGCAGCATCAAAGAGTAAGAATACCGGGCATTCGGGAAGAAATACAAAAAAGAAGACAGCAATGGAACAGGAAGTCGGCAGATTTCAGACAGAAATCATATTATTTGTGATTTTGGCCGCATGTGTAATCCTGATGGCAAGCAATTTTGGAGCAGGTGGTTTTGTGGGAGATGCGATCAGCAATTTCTGTTTCGGTCTGATGGGACTGATGGCATATCTGTTTCCAATCGTATTTTTCCTTGAATCGGCATTTATTCTGATCAATAAAACAAACCGGCTGGCATATAAAAAAACTTGCAGCGGCGTTTGTGATGTTTCTGTTTCTGTGTGGGGCAGCGCAGCTTCTCACAGACGGATATATGCAGAGTACATCTTTGCTGGATTATTATGCTTTAAGCGCAGATTATAAAACAGGCGGTGGTCTGATCGGAGGAGCGATCTGTATTTCTGTCACATCTGCTTTTGGAACTATCGGCGGATATGTGATCATTATACTGGCATTTGTTGTATGTATGATCATTATCACACAGCGCTCTCTGCTTGATTTTGTAACGCGGCTGGTTATAAAGGTGTGTGATTTTGTAAAAGACAGACATATGCGCTATATGCAGGGGCAGCCTGAACGTGAGAGATACAGAGAAGAACGTGCCAGAGAACGTCAGCTTATAAGAGAACAGCGGCGTGAAGAAAGAGTCCGCAGACTGGAGGAAGAAATTGGCGATGATGAATTTTCAGATGATGACTTTCTCATGGATCCTTCGGAAGCAAAAAAAATGAAAAAAGGCGGCTTTCTGGAAGGAACCAAGCTGACAGGCTATTCTGAACAGAAGCCAAAGAAAAAGGGGAAACTTCTGAAAAAAGCAGCAGATACAGATAAAGCAGCAGCAGAAACAGCCGAAGCTGCGGAGGATACCGAGAACACAGGGATTAAATCCTCTGATGATGCGGATAATAAACCATACATCGATGCTCCGATGAATTTTGAGATTCACAGAGCGGATACATCCCCGGATACATACGAGGCAGATAATGAATCACAACAGCAGGAAGACCTTCCATTTGAAGATGCTGTCACTGACCGGAAGAAATCTGTGGTTTCAGAACCGGAGGAAGATCTGCCCCCTTTTCAGGATGAGAAGGCAGTGCGGCCGCCTTCGAAAAACCCCAAATCTTCTGAAAAAGAGATACAGAGCGGAATTGTAAACATTCAGCATGAGATCACCCGACAGGAAGCAGCCGTAAAAAAAGAATATAAATTTCCAGCCTTAAATCTGCTGAAGAAAGGAAGCAGCAAAGCTCAGGGGGATTCTGATGCCTATCTGCGTAAGACTGCAAAAAAACTCCAGGAAGTACTTCACAATTTTGGCGTGAACGTGACTGTCACTAATGTGAGCTGCGGACCAACAGTTACCCGTTATGAACTTCAGCCGAGATGGGAGTGAAGGTCAGCAAAATTGTAGGTCTTGCAGATGACATCAAACTGAATCTTGCCACTCCTGATATCCGTATTGAAGCACCGATCCCCGGCAAAGCAGCAGTGGGCATTGAAGTTCCCAATAAAGAGAACAGTACGGTTATGCTCAGAGATCTGCTCCAGTCAGAAGAATTTCAGAAGGCAAAATCCAAACTTTCTTTTGCAGTAGGAAAGGATATTGCAGGTAAGACTGTAGTTGCGGATATTGCCAAAATGCCACATCTTCTCATCGCAGGTGCAACCGGTTCCGGTAAATCAGTATGTATCAATACACTTATCATCAGTATCCTGTACAAGGCAAAGCCGGATGAAGTAAAGCTTATCATGATCGATCCTAAAGTAGTAGAGCTCAGTGTGTATAACGGAATTCCACATTTGTTTATTCCGGTTGTGACAGATCCGAAGAAAGCAGCAGGCGCATTAAACTGGGCAGTACAGGAGATGACAAACCGTTACAATACATTTGCGGAGTACGGTGTCCGTAATCTGGATGAATATAATAGAAAAGCAGAGCAGATCAAGGCGGCAGGAGCTGAAGAAGAACCTGTGAAAATGCCGCAGATCGTGATCATCGTGGATGAGCTTGCAGACCTTATGATGGTTGCGCCCGGAGAGGTGGAGGATGCTATCTGTCGCCTGGCCCAGCTTGCACGTGCGGCAGGTATCCATCTGATCATTGCCACACAGAGGCCGTCTGTAAATGTTATCACCGGTCTGATCAAGCGAATATGCCTTCCAGAATTGCTTTCTCTGTATCTTTCCGGTGTGGATTCCAGGACATTCTGGATATGAACGGAGCCGAGAAGACTTCTTGGAAA